>OCZS010000803.1_pt1 | contig 10676 bp, 10 predicted proteins | sample 1539071 | NCBI WGS metagenome assembly OCZS01 (sample SAMEA3113584, study PRJEB22503) | soil metagenome | reverse complement strand
CGAGTCTGAAGATCTTGAATCGGGACCAGCGCAGCACTGCAGATTATGGGAATCGGACCACCGGCCTCGGCCGACGACCTCGAGACCCCGCCCGACGACCCCACAATCTAAGGGAGAGACGATCAAGCCGCCTTCGCGAGCTTGGCCTTCTTCAGCGCCTTCCGGTTCCGCGACTTGGCAAAGATCTTCTTAGCATCCTGCGGCTCCAACCGCCCCTCCGCGAGCATCCGGATCGGGCACCGCTTGCAGCGCGGTTTGGACACGCAGCACGTCTTCTTCGGTCGCGCGCCCACGCACGGCAGCCTAGCCGAGAAGTTAGGGCAGCCGAACCTCCCTTCTGCGGACCCGCCTGCCGCGCCGGCAGAGGGAACATGTGACGATGCACGAGGCCCAGTACCGACCCGGAGGTTCCTCTCGTGCCCGCCGAGCGCTTCGTCGCACAGCTCAACACCCAGATCGGAAACGAGTTCGCGGCCCACCAGCAGTACGTGGCGTGCGCGGTGTACTACGACGCCCTGACCATGCCGCAGATGGCCGGCTTCTTCTACGCTCAGGCGCTGGAGGAGCGCGGCCACGCAATGATGATGGTCAACTACCTGATCGACTCCGACGCGCCTGTGGTGATCCCCGGGGTCAGCGCGCCGCAAGTCGACTTCGAGGACCTCGTCGCGCCGGTGGCTCTGGCGCTGGAGCAGGAGCGCCGGGTCAGCGCCCAGATCAACGAGCTGACCAAGATCGCCCGCGAGGAGGCCGACTTCGCCTCCGACCAGTTCATGCAGTGGTTCATCAAGGAGCAGGTCGAGGAGGTCGCCACCATGAGCGACCTGCTGGCGGTGGTCCGCCGCTCCAAAGACATCGAGGCGATTGAGGACTACGTCCAGCGCGAGCAGAGCGGGGAGGTCCCTGACCCGAGCGCGCCCGCCATCGCGGGCGGCTGAACGGGACATAAGAAATCTCGGCCGGGTACTCCCACAACGCCGGTTGCGTCGTTACAGTTCATCCAGCCTGGGTGTTGCGGAGCGTGGCACCCAGGCGTCCAATCTTCTCAGGTGCTCTTCTCGCACCCGTCCCGCCTGGATGCGGCCGCCGTCGTCGCTCTTCGCCAAACGAAAGCGTGTTTCACTCAGTCGTTCCTCCGATCGGCAGCGGGCGCTCCTCAGATGCTCGAAGAGCCGGTCGACAGGTGATGCCGCGCCATTCCGACGCGCGCGCATAACCGACCAGGTCAATCGGACTCTCCGAGCTCGGACAAGGCGCCTCTGGCCTGAGGCCGACCAGAGCGCGAGCGCGGGAGAGTCACACGCCGCCCTCCGGTCGACGCTCGTGGCGGCAATCGTCGTCGCGGCCGTGCCGCTGGTCACGACTCTGGTGGCCTGCGGACTGAGCAGTACCAGCCCGGCCGCACTGACTGGGCTCGGGACCGCGTCGCGTGGTCGTGTGGGCGCTGGTCTACGAGCGGCGCCGCCGGAAGAACCCTGCAGCTCGACCTGGCGGCCGTCGACAAGACTCAGCGGCTCGCCGATGCCCTCCGCCAGCGGCTCAGCGCTTCCGTGTGCTCAGCGTGCTAGTCAGGCCGGCTGCTCGGGCTTCGGGTCGGGCTCGCGGTCCGCGTACTCGCGGACCCGGGTGGCGGCGAAGTCCTGCCCGGTGTCGACGTGCTCGGCGTACTTTCCCCCGGTCCTCTCGTCGACCAGATCGCCGGCCTTGTCGATGCCGGTGTCGACGTGCTCGCTGTGCTCGGACAGCGCGTCCTTGGGCCTTGTCAAAGATTCCCATGGGTCCATCTAACCCGAGCCGGGTCCGCGCGACTGCGCCCGGGGACCCGGCTGAGCGAGACTGGACCGGTGGCTGTCGTGGTGCTGGTGGGTCCGACCGCGGCGGGCAAGTCCCAGCTCGGGGTCGCGGTCGCCCAGCGCCTCGCCGCAGCGGAACAGCCCGCCGAGGTGGTCAATGCCGACTCGATGCTGGTCTATCGCGGCATGGACATCGGCACCGCCAAGCCGACCATGGCCGAGCGCGGCGGCGTACCCCACCACCTGATCGACGTCCTCGACGTACGCGAGACGGCCACGGTCGCCGACTTCCAGCACCGGGCCCGGGCGGCTATCACCGACTGTCACGACCGGGGGGTGGTTCCGGTCCTGGTCGGCGGGTCCGCGCTCTATGTCCGCGCGATCGTCGACGACTTCCGGTTCCCGGGCACCGACCCGATGCTCCGGGCGGAGCTGGAGGCCGAGCTAGCCGCGAATGGGCCGGAGCTCCTGCACCGGCGCCTGTCCGAGCTCGACCCGGCGAGTGCCGCCCAGATCCTGCCGGGGAACGGCCGTCGGGTGGTCCGGGCCCTGGAGGTGATCGCCCTGACCGGCGACCCTTTTACGGCGACCCTGCCCTCCCGCCACTACGCCTTGCCCGGCGTACTCCAGGTCGGCCTGGACATCGCCCGTCCGCGGCTTGACCAGCGGATCGCCGAGCGGGTGGACCGGATGTGGGCGGCCGGTCTGGTGGCGGAGGTCCGGCGGCTGGCGGACGCCGGGCTGCGGGAAGGGCGTACGGCCTCCCGGGCCCTGGGGTACCGCCAGGTGCTGGCCTACCTCGACGGCGAGCTGACCGAGGAGGAGGCCCGTACGCGCACCGTCGTGGCCACCAGAAGGTTCGCCCGACGCCAGGACAGCTGGTTCCGCAAGGACCCCCGGATCGTCTGGCTGCCCTTCGACCGGACCGACCTGGCCGACACCGTGGTCGCGCTCACCGCGGCGCCGCTGGCGGGAGTGCCAGACTGAGCCCATGCGGCGGTGGTCGTTCAGCAAGGGGCACGGGACGGAGAACGACTTCGTCCTGCTGCTGGACCGCGAGTCCATGCTGGACATCGGCCCGGCCGAGGTCCGCTACCTCTGCGACCGGCGGGCCGGAGTCGGTGGCGACGGGCTGCTCCGCGCCGTGCTGGCCAAGCACATCGATGGCTGGGACGGCGACGGCTCGCTGTGGTTCATGGACTACCGAAACGCCGACGGCTCGGTCGCCGAGATGTGCGGCAACGGCGCTCGGGTGTTCGCCCGCTTCCTGGCCGAGCAGGGCCTGGCCAGCGGCCCGATGGTGCCCATCGCCACCCGTTCGGGGCTCCGCGAGACGACCCTGCTGCCGGACGGTCGCGTCCGGGTGGCGATGGGACCGGTCACGGTGGGGGACGGCGGGGTCCAGGTCAGCGTCGGGAACGACGCTCCGCTGGACGCCGTGCCGGTGAGCGTCGGCAACCCGCACGCGGTGAGCTTCGTCGACGACCTCGACCGGCTGGATCTGACGGCTGCGCCCGGCTGGACGCCACCGGACGCTTTCCCGGACGGTGTGAACCTGGAGTTCGTGCGGGTGCTGGGACCGGAGCAACTGGCCATGCGGGTGTACGAGCGTGGGGTGGGCGAGACCCGCTCCTGCGGTACCGGGACGGTGGCCGCCGCGGCGGCGGCCCGGTCCCGCCTAGACCAGTCCGATGCCGACCCGGTGACCTATCGGGTCGACGTGCCGGGCGGGACGGTGGAGGTGGAGCTGGCCGGCGGGGAGGCCAGTCTGGTCGGGCCGGCGGTGCTGGTGGCCCACGGTGAGGTGTCGGTGCCCGGTTCCGGGCCCGGGAAGGAGTGAGGGATGTCGGTCCTGGACATGTTCTCCCTGTCGGGCAAGGTGTCGGTGGTCACCGGCGGCAACCGCGGCATCGGCCGGGCGCTGGCGACGGCCCTGGCCGAAGCGGGTAGCGACATCGTGCTGCTGGTTCGCGACCGGGAGGGCACCCCAGCCGCCGTCACTGAGCTCGAGGCACTCGGGGTCAGTGTGCTGGCCGTAACGGCGGACGTCAGCCAGCCGGCTCAGGTGCAGCGCGCGCTCGACGAGGTGCTGAGCCGGCTGGGCCAGGTGGACGTCCTGGTGAACAACGCCGGCACCTGCATCCACCGGCCCGCGCTCGAGGTGACCGAGGAGGAGTGGCGCTTCGTGATGGACGTCAACGTGGACGGGGTCTGGCACTGCTCGCAGGCCTTCGGCCGACACATGGTCGCCCAACGCAGCGGGGTGATCGTCAACATCGGGTCGATCTCGGGCCAGATCGTCAACCGGCCACAGTGGCAGCCCGCGTACAACGCCTCCAAGGCGGCGGTCCACCAGCTGACCAAGTCCCTGGCCGCGGAATGGGCGCCCTACGGCGTACGCGTAAACGCGCTCGCCCCCGGTTACATCAAGACCGAGATGGCGCCGGTGGACGAGCCGCAGTTCCGCCAGCACTGGATCGAGGACGCGCCCATGCGCCGCTACGCCGTCCCCGCCGAGCTCGGCCCCAGCGTGGTCTTCCTGGCCTCCGACGCATCTAGCTTCATGACCGGCTCGGTGCTGGTCGTGGACGGCGGCTACACGATCTTCTGACCGCCGCCGCCTCGCGTACCGACCGATATTCGCTTGGCTTCGCATGAGAGTCTGGAGGGACGATGACCCTCCCGCAGACCACTCCCTCTCCGAATGACGAGCTGCTCGTGGAGCGGCTCGAGCCCCGTCCCCGGCCCGACGCCGACGGTGACCAGCAAGATCTTGCCGACCGGCAGTCGCTGCGCCGGGTCGCCGGCCTGTCCACCGAGCTCGCGGACATCACCGAGGTCGAGTACCGCCAGCTGCGGCTGGAGCGGGTCGTCCTGGTCAGCGTCTGGACCACCGGCAGCGATGTCGACGCCAAGAACGCGATGACCGAACTGAAGCGGCTGGCCGAGACCGCCGGCTCCCAGGTGCTCGAGGGACTCGTGCAGCGGCGGAACCGGCCGGATCCCTCGACCTACATCGGCCGGGGCAAGGTCGCCGAGCTGCGGGACGTGGTGGTCGCGACCGGGGCCGACACGGTTATCTGTGACGGTGAGCTGAGCCCCGCCCAGCTGCGCAACCTGGAGGACCAGGTCAAGGTCAAGGTGATCGACCGCACGGCGCTGATCCTGGACATCTTCGCGGCGCACGCCCGAAGCGCGGAGGGCAAGGCCCAGGTGGAGCTCGCCCAGCTGCAGTACCTCAAGCAGCGGCTTCGCGGCTGGGGCGGCAACCTGTCCCGGCAGGTTGGCGGCCGGGCCAGTGGCGGCGTCGGCATCGGCGGTCGCGGTCCCGGCGAGACCAAGCTGGAGACCGACCGGCGCCGGATCCACAGCCGGATCGCCAAGCTGAGGGCTTCGCTGCGGGAGATGGACAGCACGCGGGAGACCAAGCGGGCGGAGCGGCGGCGGCACCAGGTGCCGTCGGTCGCCATCGTCGGCTACACCAACGCCGGCAAGTCCAGCCTGCTCAACCGGCTCACCGGAGCGGGGGTGCTGGTCGAGGATGCGCTGTTCGCCACCCTCGACCCGACCACCCGGCGGTCCGAGACCCAGGACGGCCGGGTCTTTACCCTGACCGACACCGTCGGCTTCGTCCGGCACCTGCCTCACGACCTTGTCGAAGCGTTCGCCTCCACGCTGGAGGAGTCGGCCTCGGCCGACCTGCTGCTGCACATCGTCGACGCGGCGGACCCGGACCCGGCCGGCCAGATCCGCGCGGTCCGCGGTGTGCTGGCCGATATCGGAGCGGGTGACGTTGCCGAGCAGCTGGTGATCAACAAGGCCGACGCGGCGCCGGCCGACATGCTGGCCACTCTGCGGACGGCGTACCCGGACGCGGTCGTGGTCTCCGCGCGGACCGGACGGGGCATCGACCGGCTCCGCTCGGTGGTCGAGTCGCGGCTGCCGCGACCTTCCGTCGAGGTGGCCGCGATGGTGCCCTACGAGCGCGGGGACCTGATCGACCGGATCCACCGCTCCGGCGAGCTGCTGACCAGCGAGCACACCGACGCCGGCACCCGGCTGACCGCGCGGGTCAACCCGGACCTGGCCGGCGAGCTGGCCCCATACGCCCTCGTGGCGCCGTAGCCCGCAGCCCGCGCCGGACTACAGTGCACCGGTGACCGAGGAGCCGGGGGAGAGCGGCCGGCCGGTGACCCACCGGGACGTGCTCGCGTACGCGGTCTCGGGTCTCGGCGGGCAGGAGCGGCCTGGCCAGGTGTCGATGGCCGACGCCATCGCGGCGGCGCTCGCGTCCGGCCGCCACCTGCTGGTACAGGCCGGCACCGGCACGGGCAAGTCGCTCGGTTACCTCGCGCCGGCCCTGGTACGGCTGAGCCAGCAGCCGGGGGAGCGGATCGTCGTGGCCACGGCCACCCTGGCGCTGCAGAGCCAGTTGGCCAACGCCGACATCCCGGCCGCCCTCGACGCGGTCGAGGCGGTGGTCGGCGAGCGGCCCCGGCACGCCATCCTCAAGGGCCGGACGAACTACGCCTGCCTGCTCAAGGTTCGTGACGGCAGGGCCCAGGACCAGGCCAGTCTGATCTCCGCCGACGACCTGGCCGAGACGATCAAGGCCGCGCCGCTGGCCACCCCGGAGTCGGTGCTCGGCGCCGAGGTGCTTGCCCTGCGGGAGTGGGCCGAGGAGCAAGCCGGCTCCGGCGGTCTGGCCGATCGCGACGACGCCCCGTCGCACACCGAGCGGGCCTGGCAGCAGGTGTCGATCCCGGTGCGCGAGTGCCTGACCCCGCAGCGCTGTCCCTACGGCGATGCCTGCCTGGTCGAGGCGTCCCGGGATGCCGCCCGGGCCGCCGACCTCGTGGTCACCAACCACGCGCTGCTGGCCATCGACGCGATGCATGGCGGTACCGCGCTGCCCGAGCACACGGCGGTCGTCATCGACGAGGCCCACGAGCTGGTCGGCCGGGTGACCGGCGCGGCCTCGGCCGAGCTGACTCCGGCGCTCGTCGAGCGGGTGGCCCGGCGGGCGCTGACCTACCTGGACGACGAGGATGCCCTCGCCCTGCTGGAGTCGGCCGACACGCTGCGCGGCGCCCTGGACGCGGCGCCGCTGGCCCGGGTCGAGGACCCGGACGGGGCCGTCGTCGCGGGCTGCGTGGCCGTACGCAACGCGGCGCGGACCGCGGTCAGCGCCCTGACGACCGGGGAGGACAAGGGCGACACCGACCGGCGGCAGGCTGCCGCCGCGGTTCGGGAGGTGTTCGACATCGCCGAGCGGATGGCCGCCGTGGCCACCCACGACGTGGTCTGGGTCGCCGACCGCGAGCGGCTGGGCCGGGAGGTTCGGGTGGCGCCGCTGTCGGTCTCCGGACTGATGCGCTCCGCGGTATTCGGGTCCCGGACCGTAGTACTCACTTCGGCCACACTGAAGCTCGGCGGGGAGTTCACCCCGCTCGCGGCCAGCGTGGGCCTGCGGGCGGCCGAGCGGAACGACGAGCCGGACTGGATCCCGGAGCCGGTCGATGACCCGGAACGTACGAGCAAGGGGGGCGACCCCCTTGAACCCCCACTGCGCGCGCAACAACACACGGGAGCGCGCGGATCGGAAGCCGACGACGACCCGCCTGTGCCGTGGCGTGGGCTCGACGTGGGGTCGCCGTTCACGTATCGGCAGCAGGGGATCCGCTACGTCGCCCGGGCGCTCCCACCACCGGGTCGCGACGGTCTGTCGGAGGCGGCCCTGGCTGAGATCGCCGAGCTGGTCTGGGCCGCCGGCGGCCGCACTCTGGGGCTGTTCAGCTCGCGCCGCGCCGCGGAGACCGCTGCCGTGCACGTCCGCCGGGAGCTGCCCAAGCTGACCGTCCTGTGCCAGGGTGATGCGCAGCTGCCCGAGCTGACCCGCCGCTTCATCGCCGACGAGCAGGCCAGCCTGTTCGGCACCCTCTCGCTGTGGCAGGGCGTTGACGTGCCCGGTGCCACCTGCCAGCTGGTGATCATCGACCGGATCCCGTTCCCGCGGCCGGATGATCCGCTCATCCTGGCCCGACAGCGCGCTGTGGCCGAGGCCGGAGGCAACGGGTTCATGGCCGTGGCCGCGACCCATGCCGCCCTGCTGCTGGCCCAGGGGTCCGGCCGGCTGATCCGGCGGCTGAGCGACCGCGGCGTGGTGGCGGTCCTGGATTCGCGGCTGGTCACCGCGCGCTACGGGACCTTCCTGCAGGCCTCGATGCCTGACATGTGGCTGACCACCGACCGCGAGGTGGCCATCGCGGCCCTGCGTCGGCTGGCCGGTCAGGCCGAGCCGGTGGGCGCTGCGGCGACGGCTGGTGCTGGCCGGCGGAGCTAGTCGCGCCCTCGAGGACTGATTCCGGCTGGTCGCTCGCCCTGCGCGACATCCCGCACCCCGACTTCGCCGATGCGGCGATAGCCCCGCTACCGGCCGGGCGCCCGCCGACCCGCGGTTCTGGGCGCAGGAACTGTTCAGCCTGCGCACGATGCCGAGGTGGGTGCTGGCCGCGATCGCCTTCCGCCAGGCAGTGGTGCCGCTGCTGGGCATCCGCCGGGCTCCGGAGGACACCTTCGCCATCCGGGAGCAGGTCGGCGACGACGTGCTGATGGCGGCGAACGACACCCACCTGGACTTCCGCTGTGCTGTCGCCGTCGATCCGGTGGGCCGGCTGGTCCGGGCGACCACGGCCGTCCGGCTGCACGGCTGGCGGGGCCGCGTCTACTTCGCGCCGGTCCGCTTCCTGCACCCGGTCGTTGTCCAGGCGATGATCCGAACGGCCGGGCGCCATCTGGTTGCACGCGCCTGATCGACACCGCGACCGGTAGCGGTCGCCACCTTCCTCTGGCAGGGTTGGTTTATGGAGCACACATACGATTTCGACCTCGCGGTCATCGGGTCCGGACCGGGTGGCCAGAAGGCCGCGATCATGGCCGCCAAGCTGGGCCACAAGGTCTGCGTCGTCGACAGCAAGACCATGGTTGGCGGGGTGTGCGTCAACACCGGCACCATCCCCTCGAAGACGTTGCGCGAGGCGGTGATGTACCTGACCGGCATGCAGCTGCGCGAGATGTACGGTGCCAGCTACCGGGTCAAGGACGAGATCACCATCGCTGACCTGCTGGCCCGGCTGCAGCACGTGGTGGGCCGCGAGACCGAGGTGATCCGGTCGCAGCTGTTGCGCAACCACGTCGAGCTCATCCCCGGGATGGCCAGCTTCATCGACCCGCACACCCTGTCGGTCGACATCGAAGGGCAGCAGGTCCACCGCACCATGACCGCCGACAAGGTCGTCATCGCCACGGGCACCCTCCCGGCGCGCCCGACGAATGTCGAGTTCGATGGCTCTCGAGTGCTCGACTCTGATCAGATCCTCGAGCTCGAGAAGGTGCCCAACTCGATGGTGGTGGTCGGAGCCGGCGTGATCGGGGTCGAGTACGCCTCCATGTTCGCCGCCCTGGGTACACGGGTGACCCTCGTGGAGAAGCGTCCGCAGATGCTCGACTTCTGCGACCCCGAGATCGTGGAGTCGCTCAAGTTCCACCTGCGCGACCACGCCATGTCGTTCCGGTTCGGTGAGGAGGTCGCGTCGGTTCAGAGCTCCGGCCGCGGCACGATCACCACGTTGGCCTCGGGCAAGAAGATCGCGGCCGAGATCGTGATGTACTCCGCCGGTCGCCAGGGCAACACCGAGCGGCTGAACCTCGACCTGGCTGGGGTGAGCGCCGACAATCGCGGGCGGCTGAAGGTGGACGGCAGCTACGCCACCGAGGTGCCGCACATCTACGCCGTCGGCGACGTGATCGGGTTTCCGGCGCTGGCCGCGACCTCGATGGACCAGGGGAGGCTCGCCGCGTCGTACGCCTTCGGTGAGCCGGCGCGCGAACTGCAGGCCCTGCAGCCCATCGGCATCTACACCATTCCCGAGATCTCCTACTGCGGGAAGCTCGAGGCCGACCTGACCACTGAATCCATCCCGTTCGAGGTGGGCATCTCCCGCTACCGCGAGCTGGCTCGCGGCCAGATCACCGGCGACTCGTACGGCATGCTCAAGCTGATCGTGCATGCCGATACCCGCGAGATCCTCGGCGTCCACGTCTTCGGCACCAGCGCGACGGAGCTGGTGCACATCGGCCAGGCGATCATGGGCTGCGGCGGGACCGTCGACTACCTGGTCGACACGGTGCTGAACTATCCGACGTTGTCCGAGGCGTACAAGGTAGCCGCGCTGGATGCCACCAACAAGCTGCGCGCGGTCGCCAAGCTCAGCAATGAGATGGCGACCGCCGAACCCAGCATGCTCTGAGCCCGGTGCGCGGTGCGCCGGTCGAGGCGCGGGCTAGACCCGGCGCAGGACCGCGACGACCTTGCCCAGGATCGTGGCGTGGTTGCCGTCGATCGGGTCGTACGCCGGGTTGTGCGGCAGCAGCCACACCTGCTGGTCCTTGCGCTTGAACGTCTTGACCGTCGCCTCGTTGTCCAGTAGGGCGGCCACCATCTCGCCGTTGACCGCCGTCGGCTGCTGCCGAACCACCACCCAGTCGCCGTCGCAGATGGCGGCCTCGATCATCGAGTCCCCCTTGACCTCGAGCAGGAACATGGTGCCCTCGCCGACCAGCTGACGGGGGAGCGGGAACACATCCTCAACCCGCTCCTCGGCCAGGATTGGACCACCCGCGGCGATCCGACCGAGCACCGGCACGTGTACCGGAGCCGGGTAGGCGTCGCCGATCCCGGTCTCGTCGAAGTCGTTGTTCGCGTTGCTGCGCTCCGGGGTGAACGCCGGCTCCACCGGTGTCGGCCGACGGCGCTCGGCCGGACGGCCCTCACCGGGCAGCAGCACCTCCAGCGCGCGCGGCCGGTTGGGGTCGCGCCGCAGG
>OCZS010000802.1_pt1 | contig 10693 bp, 10 predicted proteins | sample 1539071 | NCBI WGS metagenome assembly OCZS01 (sample SAMEA3113584, study PRJEB22503) | soil metagenome | reverse complement strand
CGGCCGGTCCCGGTGCTGCTGGCGGTCGACGGCAACGGGCTGGCCCACCGCGCCTACCACGCGGTCGGCGGGGCCGAGGGGCCGCCCGGCGAGGCCCGCGTGCGGGTCCTGGCCATGCTGGCCAAGATCGGCGCCGCCACCCGGCCGAGCGCCTGCGTGGTCGGGTTCGACGACCCGATCCGCTCGCTGCGCCGCGACCGCCATCCCGGCTACAAGTCGGCCCGCCCGCCCAAGGACGACGCCCTGGTCGACCTCCTGGACGAGCTGCCCGGCCTGCTCCGGCAGCTCGGGATCTGCGTCGCCGTTCCCGCCGGGCTGGAGGCCGACGACGTGCTCGGGTCGGCGGCCGCCCTGGCCAGGCGGCGCGGGGTCGCGGCCGCCCTGGCCACCGGCGACCAGGACGCGTTCGCCCTCGTCGCCCCCACCGTGCAGGTCTTCTACCTGGTCACCGGGGGCCGCATGGAGCAGGTCTCGCCCAGCTGGCTGCGGGCCCGCTACGGGGTCGGCCCGGCCGCCTACCCCGCGTTCGCGGCCCTGCGGGGCGACGCCAGCGACTGCCTGCCCGGGGTCAAGGGCATCGGCGCCGTCACCGCCGCCCGGCTGCTGGGCGCCTACGGCACCGTCGAGGAGGCCCTGGACGACCCGGCCGGGGTGGCCCGGCTGCTCGGCGGCTGGGTCGCCGAGGCCCTGGTCACCCAGCGGGCCACCTACCAGCTCAACCGGGAGCTGATGGCCATCCGCGACGACGTCCCCCTGGACGTGGCCACCTGCACCCGCCGCCTCGACCCCCGCACCGTGGCCGCCATCCTCACCGAGCACGACGCCGCCGACCTCACCGGCCGCTTCCTCGGCGCCTTCACCCAGCTCGGCCGGGCCGCCTGGCGCCGCGCCGCCGAGGCCTAGGCCCGCACCGGGGGCTCGCCGCCGGCGGCCCGCCGGAGCACGGTCGCGACCAGGACGGCGATGCCGACCGTCAGGGCCGCGGCGGCGGCGAAGGCCAGCTGCAGCCCGCTGGTGAACGCCGCCCGGGAGGTCTCCAGCAGGGCCGCGCCGAGCTCGGCCGGGAGCTGCCCGGCGACCGTCAGGGCGCCGCCGAGGGTGTCGCGGGCGACCTCGGCCGCCTCGCCCGGGATGCCGGCCGGGAGGTCCTCGGCCATCCGGCCCCGGTAGACGGCGGTGCCGAGGCTGCCGAGGACGGCGATGCCCAGCGCCCCGCCCAGCTCCGAGGTGGTCTCGGCGATGGCCGACGCCGCCCCGGCCCGCTCCGGCGGGGCGACCCCGAGCATCAGGTCGGTGGCCAGGGTGGTCAGCGGGGCCAGGCCCACCGAGAACGCCACCGACCCGGTGACCAGCAGGGCCAGGCCGGAGGTGCTGGTGACCTGGGTGACCAGGGCGAAGCCGGCCGCGCCGAGGACCAGGCCGGCCACCATCACCACCCAGGCCTTGGCCCGGCGGGCCAGCAGCGGGGCCAGCGTCGACCCGGCGATCAGCCCGGCCGAGGACGGCAGCAGCCACAGCCCCGCCTCCAGCGGCGACAGCCCCAGCACCAGCTGGAGGTACTGGGCGGTGAAGAGCAGGGCGCCGAAGGACACGAAGAAGTCGAGGGTGTTGGTGGCCAGGGCGGCGCTGAAGGCGCGGTTGGCGAACAGCGACAGGTCGAGCAGCGGGTCGGCCAGCCGGCGCTGGCGGGCCACGAACGCCAGCCCGACGCCCAGCCCGGCCGCGATCGACAGCCCTGGCCCCCAGCCGGGGCCGTCCTGGGCCAGCTCCTTGAGGCCATAGATCACCGCCAGGACCGCGACCAGCGACATGGCGGCGCTGGCCGGGTCGAGCCGGCCCGCGTCGGGGTCGCGGAACTCGGGCAGCAGGACCGGGCCAAGGGTCAGCAGCAGGGCCATCACCGGCAGGGCGATCAGGAACACCGAGCCCCACCAGAAGCGCTCCAGCAGCAGCCCGCCGAGCAGCGGCCCGGCGGCGGCACCGGCCGAGAAGCTGGCCACCCAGACGCCGATGGCCACCTGGCGCTGGCCGGGGTCGAGGAACATGTTGCGGATCAGCGACAGGGTCGAGGGGGCCAGGGTGGCCCCGGCCACCCCCAGCAGGGCGCGGGCGGCGATCAGCATCTCGGGGGTGGTCGAGAACGCCGCCAGCACCGAGGCGGCCCCGAACGCGGCCGCGCCGATCAGCAGGAGCTTGCGCCGGCCGACCCGGTCGCCGAGGGTGCCCATGGTGACCAGCGACCCGGCGGCCAGGAACCCGTAGATGTCGACGATCCACAGGAGCTGGCTGCTGGTGGGCTGCAGATCGGCGCTGAGCTGGGGCACGGCCAGGTTGAGCACGGTCAGGTCCATGGCGTAGAGCAGGCAGGGCAGGGCGATCACGGCCAGCCCGACCCATTCCCGCCGGCCGGCCCGGCGGGTGCCCAGGGCGCTCATGGCCGGTGCGGGCCGGCGGCCCGGGCGGCCACGACCCGGCCCAGCCCGTCCAGGATGCTGGGCCAGCCACCGGCGATCTCGTCCCGGAGCCGGGTGGTCGGGAAGCCGGTCTGGAGGATGGTCAGCCGGGTCCGGCCGGGTGCCTCCTCCTCGAAGGTGACCTCGAGGTCGGTGTCGAAGCTGGTCCCGTCGGGCATGGTCATGGTGGCCACGTACCCGAGGCGGTGTGGCCGGTCGACCACCGTGAACACCGAGGTCTCGCGGGCCGGCGGCCCTCCCGGGGGGCCGAACTCGATCGTCCACCGGCCCCCGACCCGCAGGTCGCAGGTCGAGGTCACCACCCAGTCGGGCGCGTCGGCGTACAGCTCCTTCTGCGCGTCCGGGTCGGTGAAGGCGTCGAAGACGGTCTCCGGGTCGGCCGCGTAGACGCGCTCCAGTCGCAGGTCGCTCACGCACGTGCTCCCTTCTGGCGTTCCAGGTAGTCCCCGAGCCGGTCCAGCCGGCGCTCCCAGCGGCGCCGGTAGGTCTCGATCCACTGGGCGGCGTCGTCGAGCTGCTCGGACCCGAGCCGGCACTCGCGGGTGCGGCCCTTCTTCTCGGTGACCACCAGCTGGGCCTCCTCGAGGACCCGGACGTGCTTCATCAGGCCGGGGAGGGTCATGTCGAAGGGCCGCCGCAGCTCCCCGAGCGTGGCCGGCCCCTCGGCCAGGCGGTCGAGGATCTCCCGGCGGGTCGGGTCGGACAGGGCCGCGAAGGTCCGGTCGAGGGTCGAGGACGGATACCTTACCATTTGGTTAACTTTAGCGTGGCCAGCGGGCGTGCGCAATGAGGCGACCGGGGCCACCATGGGCCTGGCACCGCACGCGACAGAAGGGCCCGCATGACCACCGCCACCCCGCCCACCCTCACCACCCTGGCCGGCCTCCGGGCCTCCGGGCACCGCTACAAGGCGGTCAAGCACGAGCTCCGCGACAACCTCCTGCGCCGGCTGGCCGAGGGAGGCGAACGCTTCCCCGGCATCGTCGGGTTCGACGACACCGTGATCCCCCAGCTCGAGCGGGCCCTGCTCGCCGGGCACGACATCGTGCTCCTGGGCGAGCGCGGCCAGGGCAAGACCCGCCTCATCCGCTCGCTCCACCACCTGCTCGACGAGTGGACGCCGGTGGTCGACGGCTGCGAGATCAACGACCACCCGTACGTGCCCACCTGCACGCCCTGCCGGCGGCGGCTGGACGAGCTGGGCGAGGAGCTGCCGGTGGCCTGGCGCCACCGCTCCGAGCGCTACGGCGAGAAGCTGGCCACCCCCGACACCAGCGTCGGCGACCTGATCGGCGACATCGACCCCATCAAGGTGGCCGAGGGCCGCACCCTTGGCGACCCCGAGACGGTCCACTACGGGCTGGTGCCCCGGACCAACCGGGGCATCTTCAGCGTCAACGAGCTGCCCGACCTGGCCGAGCGGATCCAGGTGGCCCTGCTCAACGTGCTCGAGGAGCGCGACATCCAGGTCCGCGGCTACCAGCTGCGGCTGCCCCTCGACCTCATCCTGATCGCCAGCGCCAACCCCGAGGACTACACCAACCGGGGCCGCATCATCACCCCGCTCAAGGACCGCTTCGGGGCCGAGGTCCGCACCCACTACCCGCTGCGCCTGGACGACGAGGTGACCCTGATCCGCCAGGAGGCCGTGCTCGCCTGGGACGAGCGGCCCCTCGGCCGCCCGCTCGTCCCCGGCCACCTGCTCGAGGTCCTCGCCCGCTTCACCCGGGCGGTGCGCGAGTCGCCCCAGATCGACGCCCGCTCCGGCGTCTCGGCCCGGTTCGCCATCGCCGCCGCCGAGACCGTCGCCGCCTCGGCCGTGCGCCGGGCCGCCGTCACCGGCGAGGAGATGCCGGTGGCCCGGGTGGCCGACCTGCCCTCGGTCGTCGCGGTGTCCCTCGGCAAGGTCGAGTTCGACCAGCTCGAGGAGGGACGGGAGCTGGAGCTGCTCAAGCACCTGCTGCGCCGGTCGGTGGCCGAGACCTGGCGGGCCCGGCTGGCCGGGTCCGACCTGTCGGGGCTGCTGCACCGCTTCGACGAGGGCGCCACCGTCGAGACCGGCGACCTGGTCCCGGCGGCGGACCTGCTGGCCCGGGTCGGGCCGGTGCCAGGGCTGGCCCAGCTGCTGCGCCGCCTCGGCGACGACCACGGGGCCGAGACGCCCGGCCTGGCCGCGGCCGCCCTGGAGTTCGCCATGGAGGGCCTCCACCTGTCCAAGCGCCTGGCCAAGGAGGAACTGCCGGGCCGGACGGTGTACGGGGGATGAGTTCTCGGAGGAGAGCCTGTCGAATGGCAGACGGGGGATGAGCTACCGCTACGGCGCCTGGCGGGGCGGGCCCGACCCGCTGGAGCCGCCCTTCGACGTGGCCGGGGCGCTGGACCGGCTGGGCGAGCGGGTCCTGTCCGGGGACCGGGCCGCCGACGCCCTGCGCAACCTGCTCCGCCAGGGCATGCCCGGGACCAGGGGCCTGCGCGACCTGCTCCGCCAGGCCCGCGACCGCCGCCGGGAGCTGCGTGAGCGGGGGCGCCTGGACGGCACCCTCGAGCAGGTCCGGGAGCTGCTCGACCAGGCCGTCGAGCAGGAGCGCCAGGCGCTGTTCCCCGACCCCTCGGACGCGGCCCGCCTGGCCGAGGCCGAGCTGGACCAGCTCCCGCCGGACACGGCCAGGGCCGTGCGCCAGCTGGCCGACTACCAGTGGCGCTCGCCCGAGGCCGCCGCCACCTACGAGCAGATCCGCGACCTGCTCCGCCGCGAGGTGCTCGACTCCCAGTTCCGGGGGATGCGCGACGCCCTGGCCGGGGCCAGCCCCGAGGAGCTGCAGCGCATCCGGGACATGGTCGCCGACCTCAACGCCATGCTCGAGGCCGACGCCCGGGGCGAGGACACCCAGGGCCAGTTCGAGGAGTTCATGGAGCGCTACGGCGACATGTTCCCCGAGCGCCCGCGCAGCCTCGAGGAGCTGGTCGACGCCCTGGCCCGGCGGGCCGCGGCGGCCAGCCGCCTGGCCGCCTCCCTGACCCCCGAGCAGCGGGCCGAGCTGGCCGCCCTGTCGCAGTCGGTCCTGGGCGACCTCGGCCTCCAGTACGAGCTGGACCGGCTCGGCCGCTCGCTCCGCTCCCGCCGGCCCGACCTGTCCTGGGACCAGGGCGCGGCCATGGGCGGCGAGCAGCCCCTCGGCCTTGGCGACGCCACCACCGCCCTGGAGGAGCTGGCCGACCTCGAGTCGCTGGAGGCCTCCCTCGGCCAGCGCTACCCGGGCGCCTCGCTGGACGACATCGACCTGGAGGCGGTCGAGCGGGCCCTGGGCCGGGCGGCCGTCGACGACGTCGAGACCCTGCGCCGGCTGGAGCGGGAGCTGACCGAGCAGGGCTACCTGGTCCGCGAGCAGGGCGAGCTCAAGCTGAGCCCCAAGGCGATCCGGCGCATCGGCGCGGTCGCCCTGCGCCGGGTCTTCTCCAGCCTCGACGAGGGCCGCCGGGGCGACCACGACGTCCCCGGCCTCGGCCTGGCCGGCGAGCCCACCGGCGCCTCCCGCCCCTGGGTCTTCGGCGACGAGGAACCCCTCGACGTGGTCCGTACCGTCCGCAACGCCGTCCTCCGCGGCGGGGCTGTGGACAGCCGCCGGCACCCCGATCCCCGATCGGCTACCGTCCCCCTCCGGGGGGCCGAAGCGCGGGAGGCGGGGTTCCAGCGCGCCCGGGGGGCCGAGGCACCGGGGGCGGGGTCGGCGCGCGCCCGGAGAGCCGGGCGGGCCGGTGGGGCGGTGGCCCTCTCCCCAGAGGACTTCGAGGTGCTGGAGACCGAGCGGAGGACCTCGGCCGCCGTCTGTCTGCTGGTCGACCAGTCGTACTCGATGCTGCTGCGGGAGACCTGGGGGATGGCCAAGGCGACCGCGCTGGCCCTGCACAGCCTGGTCTCGACCCGCTACCCGCAGGACGCGCTCGAGGTCATCGGGTTCTCGCTGCTGGCCCGGACGGTCCGGCCGGCCGAGCTGCCCGACCTGGACGCGGCCGTCGGGCAGGGGACCAACCTGCACCACGCCCTGGTCCTGGCCGGCCGGCACCTGGACCGCCACCCGGAGGCCGAGCCGGTGGTCCTGGTCGTGACCGACGGCGAGCCGACCGCCCACCTGGAGCCGGACGGCTACCCGATCTTCGACTACCCGCCCGACCCGCGGACCATCGAGCTGACCCTGACCGAGGTGACCCGGCTGACCCGCCGCCGGGCCACCATCAACACGTTCATGCTCGACGACGACCCCCGCCTGGTCGCCTTCGTCGACCTGATCGCCCGGCTCAACGGCGGCCGCGTGTTCGCCCCATCGCCCGACCGCCTTGGCGACTACGTGGTCAGCGACTACCTCCGCGCCCGCCGGGGACGCCGCGGCCGCTGACCCACCTCCCGGCGCATGATCGGCCGGGTGGGGGAGCGGCGGCCGGCCTCGGTGAAGCCGGCCTCGGCGAACATCGACATCGAGCCGACGAACATCTCGTTGGCGTGCTTCCTGGCCCCCTCGGTGTCCTTGGGGTAGCCCTCGACCGCGGTCGCGCCCTGCTCGGCGGCGAAGGCAACGGCCGCCTCGAGCAGGGCGTTCGCGACCCCGCCGCGGCGCTCGCCCCGCAAGGTGTAGAAGCACACGATCGACCAGCAGCCGGGGTCGTCGTCGAGCGGCTTGATGGTGGGGGAGTTGAGGATCCGCGGGAAGTCCTCGCGGGGGGCGACGGCGCACCAGCCGACCGGGGCCCCGTCGCGGTAGGCGAGCAGCCCGGGCGGCGGGCCCTGGTCGACCACCTCGCGGAAGGCGGCCCGGGCGCCGGCGCCCCAGAGCCGCTCGAACTCGCGGCCCCGCACCCGGTAGAACATGCACCAGCAGCCCTTGGGGTCGCCGGGGCGGTCGAACAGGGTGGCCAGGTCGTCCCAGCGGTCCCCGGTCAGCGGGTGGATCTCCAGCTCGGCCTCGCCCACGGCGCCTCCTCGGCTCGTCCCGGCGAGCCTACCGCGGCGCTGGGTCAGTGGTCGGCGGGGATGCGGTCCTCGGCCTCGCGGAGGTCCCTGGCGGCGCGGGTGGCCCGCTCGCGGGCCGCGCTGGCCGCCTCGATGGCCGCGGCGGCGGTCGCCCTGGCCCTGCCGGCCTCCCGTTCCGCCTGGTCGGCCAGGCGGCCCAGCCGCTCGGCGTGGCGGGTGGCCAGCACCGCCTGGTCGGCGGCGAGCCGGGCCCGCTTGCGGGCGTCGTCCCGGGCCGCCACCGCGGTCGCCCGCCGGGCCCGCCGCACCGCCGGGTCGTCCTCGGCCGCCGCCCCCCGGTCGCCGTTCTCCTCGGCCCCGGCGTCCGCGCGACCCGCCCGATCCACCGGGGGACCACCCCGGCGGTCCCCCGGACCCCCCCGGACCCCGCCGCCGCGCCGTCGCGAGGTCCTGGCCCCGGCGGGCTCCTCCACCTCCAAGGCGCCGTCGGGAACGCTGCCGAAGCCGGAGGGGTCGAGGTCGGCGGTGAGGCGGCCGCCGCCGACCAGCTCGGCGGCCTCGGGGCTGGCCGCGGCGGCGTGCAGGGTGGCCGCGACCCGGTCACGGGTCGCGTCGGTGGTCGGGTGGCCGGCCTCGCGGAGCAGCTCCAGGGCGGCCAGGACCAGGGCGGCGACCGCCTCGCGCTCGGCCTTGGCGGCCGCCCGGAGCTCGGCCGCGCCCTCGCCGGCCAGGGCCGCCTGGTGGGCGGCGCGCAGCCGCTCGCCCGCGGCCAGCAGCTCGCCCAGGCCGCCCTCGGGCCCGCGGGCCAGCTGGTTGACCGCCCAGGCCGACAGGGGCGGGCGCCGCAGCGCCTTGACCCGCTTGGCCGCCTCGGCCTCGCCCTCGCGCCTGAGGCGGCGGGCCAGCTCGTCCCGGGCGGCCACGAACTCCTCGGGGGGCAGCCCGAACAGCTCGTCGCCCACCTCCGCATCGGCCAGCCCGCTCACCTCCTTTCTTCCCTACCAGCTTGCCGCCTGCGAGCCCGCATGGGTAGAATGACATCGCTGTAATTCTCCCCGGCGGGTCGTGCGCCGGTCCGCCGGGGATGAGCTGGGCCCCGGGCCGCGAGGGGAAGCGTGGTCCGGGGCCCTGGCCATCCCGGCGAAAGGGGCCGCTCCCCATGGACGCTCCCGAGCTGCCGGTCCGCCGCCTCGACCCGGGCCTGCCCCTGCCCGCCTACGCCCACCCCGGCGACGCCGGGGCCGACCTGTGCGCCGCCGCCGACGTGGTCCTGCCCCCGGGCGGCCGGGCCACCGTCGGCACCGGGATCGCGGTGGCCGTGCCCGACGGCTACGCCGCCTTCGTCCACCCCCGCTCCGGCCTGGCCTCCCGGCACGGCATCACCTTGGTCAACGCCCCCGGGACGGTCGACGCCGGCTACCGCGGCGAGGTCAGGGTGGTGCTGCTCAACACCGACCCGGCCGAGCCCTTCACCGTCCGCCGCGGCGACCGGATCGCCCAGCTGGTCGTGCAGCCGGTGACCCGGGTCCGCTTCCTCGACGCCGCCGAGCTCCCGCCCACCCCGCGGGGCGAGGGCGGCTTCGGGTCCACGGGGCGGTAGGGCGCTAAGGTGGTTGCCAGCATGGTTGCAGGGGAAGGCCTCCGGCGAGCGATGAACGACGATCCGAAGCAGGCGTGGGGTGAGCGGCTGGCCGCCGAGAGCGCGGCCGCCGGATCCGACGAGCCGACGCTGCGGCGCCTCCTGGGCGACGCCGTCGGGGTCGTCAAGGGCCGGCTGGGCGAGGTCAGCAAGGGCGGGATCCGGCCGCTGCTGGACGAGGCGGCGGCCCAGGTGCGGCCGGCCACCCTCCAGGAGCTGCGCGCCCGCTACCCCGACCTGCCCGACGACGAGGTGGCCAGGCGGCTGATCGACCGGGCATCCAAGACCGCCGCCGGGCTGGCCCTGCTGGTCGGCGGGGTGGTGGCCGCCCAGCAGGCGATGGCCGTGGCCTCGTCGGCGGCGCCGCCGGTGGCCGGCACGGCCATCGGCAGCATCGGCGTCACCGCCCTGGCCGAGGTGCTGGCCCTGTTCGTGCTCGAGGCCAAGCTCCGGGCCGACCTGGGGGCGCTCGCCGGCCAGCCGGTCCTCAGCCCGCGCGAGCTGGCCGCCAACGTCCTCGGCGACGTCCAGGCGGCCGGCGGCTGGCGAGCGGTGCGGACCCGCTCGACCCGCCTGGCCCTGCCCAACGCGGCCGCCCGACGGGCCGCGGCCCGGCTGGCCGCGATTATCCCGGCCCGCTTCGCCCGCATCGTCATCCCCGAGATCGTGGCCCCCCTGATCGGCTCGGCGGTCGCCGCCCGGCTGGCCTCCCGCCAGGTCCGGGCCGGCGGCGAGCAGCACTGGGGCCGGCTGCGGACGGCACCCCGGACCACCGCCGAGTGGGGGCCGCCGATCACCCCCAACGGCGGCCGCCCGCCGACCGGCTGGCACCCGTCCGGCTGGGGCCCGCCGCCCGGCGACGAGCCCCGCCAGCTCCCACCACCCGAACGGTGAGCTCGGTCCGGACCTGGCGGCAACGACCGCCCGTCCTGCCGGCCTGGGCGGTTCGGACGGCCGCCGTGGCCTATGCGGCCGTCCTGGTGGTGGTCACCCTGGCGCCGATCCGCTGGCGCTCGGACCTGGCCCGCTACCGCAACAACTGGCGGCCCCAGCTGGTGCCGATCTGGAACATGGTGGTCAACCTGCGCGACGGCGACCGGGTCATGGCCACCCTGGCCGGCGCGGCCGGCAACGTCGCCCTGTTCATGCCCCTCGGGTTCCTGCTGCCGATGCTGGCCCCCCGCCTCGACCGCCTCTGGCGGACCGTCGCCACCGGGTTCGTCCTCTCGGCCCTGATCGAGCTGTCCCAGGTGGCGTTCCCCGGGGTCCGCCGGCCCGACGTCAACGACGTGCTGATGAACACCCTCGGCGCCGCCCTCGGGTACCTCGTCTACCGCCTGGCCGCCCGGGCCAGGAGCGGCCCCCGGGCCGAGCGCGTCGGGGCCTAGCCGCATGGCGCCGGCGGTGCTCGCCGTGGACCGGTGGCTGGTCGAGCGCCGTCCCACCCCGGACCTCGCGGACGTCCTCGTGTGCGTGTGGCGGGGAGATCTCGGCCAGGCGGAGCTGCCGTTGCCCGACGAGCGCCGGGTCGACGACGGGTCGCTGTGGCTGTCCGGCCCGGAGACCACCTCGTGGTCGCGCGGCTACCCCCCGGAAACCACCGCCATCGGGGTT
>OCZS010000801.1_pt1 | contig 10698 bp, 9 predicted proteins | sample 1539071 | NCBI WGS metagenome assembly OCZS01 (sample SAMEA3113584, study PRJEB22503) | soil metagenome | reverse complement strand
AGTTCCTGGCGCGCGAGAACCGGGGCGGCAAGCCGGTGGTCGGCTTCATCGCCGGCCGCACCGCGCCGCCGGGTCGTCGCATGGGCCATGCGGGCGCGGTGATCTCCGGTGGTCAGGACACCGCCGAGTTCAAGGTCCATGCCATGCGTTCGGCAGGCATCAGGGTCGCCGACTCCCCCGCCGCTTTGGGCGAGGAAATGCTCAAAGCCATGAAGGGCTGAGACCATATCGGATTCCTCTCCCCGGCCAGGGGAGGGACTGAGGAGACTAGCCATGAGAGCAGAGCAGACGTCGTTTCTGTTCGGCGCCAACGCCCCGTTCATTGAAGAGCTTTACGCGCGCTATCTCGGCGATCCGAACGCCGTCGATTCCGAATGGCGTACCTTCTTCGAGGCGCTGGCGGAGCAGCAGGGCGACGTGCTGGTGGAAGTCCGCGGCGCTTCGTGGGCGCCCAATGGCACGCGGGTGATCGGCGCTGTCGATCCCGAGACTCTGCCGTCTCCGGCCAACCGCAATGTCAAAGGCAACGGCAAGGCCAACGGCGCCGCGGCCCCGGCGCTGATCGCCGGTCAGACCGAGGAAGCGATCCGCGCTGCCGCGCACGACACCTCGCGCGCCTTCCTGCTGATCCGCTCCTACCGCATCCGCGGCCATCTCGAAGCCGATCTCGATCCGCTCGGCCTGATCAAGCGCGAGCTGCATCGCGAGCTCGATCCCGCGACCTACGGCTTCGGCGAGAACGACTGGGATCGGCCGATCCTGATCTTCGGGTCGCTGGGTCTCGGCGAATCGGCGACCCTGCGCCAGATCTGGGACCGCCTGCGCCGGACCTACTGCGGCAAGATCGGCGTCGAGTACATGCACATCTCCGATCCCGACCAGAAGGCGTGGATCCAGGAGCGCATCGAGCACATCGAGAACCATACCGAGTTCACCGTCGAGGGCCGCCGCGCCATCCTCGAGCGCGTCGTCGAGGCCGAGGGCCTGGAGCGCTATCTCGGCGTCAAGTTCGTCGGCACCAAGCGTTTCGGCCTCGACGGCAGCGAATCACTGATCCCCGGCCTCGAGCAGATCCTGAAGCGCGGCGGCCAGCTCGGCATCCGCGACGTCGTGATCGGCATGCCCCACCGTGGCCGCCTCAACACCCTCGTGCACGTCCTGCACAAGAGCTACACGGCGCTGTTCTCGGAGTTCCAGGGCCGCTCCTCGCAGCCCGAGGAAATGCGCGGCTCGGGCGACGTGAAGTACCATCTCGGCGCCTCGGCCGACCGCGAGTTCGACGGCACCACCATCCACGTCTCGCTGGCGCCCAATCCCTCGCATCTCGAGGCGGTCAATCCCGTGGTGCTCGGCAAGGCGCGCGCCAAGCAGGACCAGCGCGGCGATGTCGAACGCGGCCAGGTCATGGCGATCCTGATGCACGGCGACGCCGCCTTCGCGGGCCAGGGGCTGGTGGCTGAGAGCCTCGACCTCTCCGATCTCGGCGGCTACCGCATCGGTGGCACCATTCACTACGTGGTCAACAACCAGATCGGCTTCACCACGCTGCCGACCTACTCGCGCTCGGGCCCCTATTGCACCGAGGTGGCCAAGATCGTGCAGGCGCCGATCCTGCACGTGAATGGCGACGATCCCGAGTCCGTGGTGCACGTCTCGCGCATCGCCACCGAATACCGCCAGCACTTCAGGCGCGACATCGTCATCGACATGTTCTGCTACCGCCGGCACGGGCATAACGAGTCGGACGAGCCGATGTTCACCCAGCCGCTGATGTACAAGGAGATCGGCGCGCACAAGACGGTGAAGGAAGTCTACGCCGCGCGCCTCGAGGCCGAAGGCGTGGTCACCGCGACCGACGTCGCGCAGCTTGATGCGGCGTTGCGCGAAAAGCTCGACAAGGCCCTGGAGGCGGCGACCCAGTACAAGCCCAACAAGGCCGACTGGCTGGAGGGCCGTTGGGCCGGCCTCACCGTCGCGCCGGGAGAGGAAGACCGCAAGGGCGTGACGGCCGTCGATCTCGAGCGGCTGGTCGCGGTGGGCCATGCGTTGTGCGAGGCGCCGAAAGGCTTCGACCTCAACCGCAAGATCGCGCGCCAGCTCCAGGAGAAGCGCAAGACCATCGACACCGGCGAGAACATCGACTGGGCGACGGGCGAGGCATTGGCCTGGGGCACGCTGCTGGCCGAAAGCACGCCGGTGCGGCTGAGCGGCCAGGATTCCGGCCGCGGCACCTTCTCGCAGCGCCATTCGGTGCTGGTCGACCAGACCAACGAGAGCAAGTACGTCCCGCTGAACCACGTGGCGCCCGAGCAGGCGCGCTTCGAGGTGATCGACAGCCCCTTGAACGAAGCGGGCGTACTGGGCTTCGAGTACGGCTATTCGTCGGCCGAGCCCAATGCGCTGGTGATGTGGGAGGCGCAGTTCGGCGATTTTGCCAACGGCGCGCAGGTCATCATCGACCAGTTCATCTGTTCGGGCGAGAGCAAGTGGCTGCGCATGAACGGCCTCGTCATGCTGCTGCCGCACGGCTACGAAGGGCAGGGGCCGGAACACAGCTCGGCCCGCCTCGAGCGCTACCTGCAGCTCTCGGCCGAGGACAACTGGCAGGTGATCGTGCCGACGACGCCCGCCAACTATTTCCATGCACTGCGCCGCCAGATGCGCCGCTCATTCCGCAAGCCGCTGGTGGTGATGACGCCGAAGTCGCTGCTGCGCCACAAGGACTGCGTCTCGCGCCTGGAGGACTTCGGGCCGGGCACGTCGTTCCGCCGCATCCTCGCGGAGACCGACAAGCTCGACGACGCCAAGGTCCGGCGCGTCATCCTGTGCTCGGGCAAGGTCTACTTCGACCTCGTGGCCGAGCGCCGCAAGCGCAAGATCGAGGACATCGCCATCCTGCGCATCGAGCAGCTCTACCCATTCCCGTTCAGCCGGCTCGGCGTGCGGCTGTCGCAGTATCCCAATGCCGAGGTGGTGTGGTGCCAGGAGGAGCCCGAGAACATGGGCGCCTGGCATTTCGCCGATCGCCGCATCGAGCGGGCGCTGGCCGGCCTCAACGTGAAGTCCACGCGACCGGTCTATATCGGCCGGCCGGAAGCGGCCTCGCCGGCGACTGGTTCGGCGCGCACGCATGTCAAGGAACAGGCCGATCTGGTCGACCGCGCGCTGACGCTTGCCTGAGCGCGCGCTGAGGAGGATTTGGTAATGGCTGTCGAGATCAAGGTCCCCGCGCTGGGCGAATCGGTCACCGAGGCGACCGTCGCCAAGTGGCTGGTCAAGGCGGGCGATGCCGTCACCATCGACCAGCCGTTGTGCGAGCTCGAGACCGACAAGGTCACTGTCGAGGTGAACGCGACGGTGGCCGGCAGCATCGTCGATCTTGCCGTCGAGGAAGGCGCCACCGTCCAGGTGGGCGGCGTGCTGTGTCACATCGAGGGCGGAGCTGCTGGGGCGGCTGCGGCCAAGCCTGCCGCTGCGCCGGCTGCGGCTGCGCCGAAGCCTGTACCTGCGCCGACTGCGGCGCCCGTTGCCGCTCCCGCCGCGGCCAATGCCAACATCGCCGCCTCGGGTCCGGCCACCCGCAAGCTCGCTGAGGAGACCGGCGTGGCACCGTCGGCGATCCAGCCGACCGGCAAGGACGGCCGCGCCACCAAGGCCGACGTGATGGCCGCCCTCTCGTCGATCCCGGCGCCGGCGGCACCCGCTGCAAAGCCCGCGGTGCCCGCTGGTCCACGCGCGCGCGCCGATCGCGAGGAGCGGGTGCGCATGACGCGGCTGCGTCGCACCATCGCCAATCGCCTCAAGGAGGCGCAGAACACCGCGGCCATGCTCACCACCTTCAACGAGGTGGACATGACCAACGTGATGGCGTTGCGCGAGCGGCTGAAGGAGGACTTCGAGAAGAAGCACGGCGCGCGGCTGGGCTTCATGTCGTTCTTCGTCAAGGCCTGCATCGCCGGCCTCAAGGAGCTGCCCGCGGTCAATGCCGAGATCGAAGGCGACGACCTCGTCTACAAGAACTACTACGACATCGGCGTCGCCGTCGGCACGCCGCAGGGCCTGGTCGTGCCGGTGGTGCGCGATGCCGACACCAAGTCGTTCGGCGAGATCGAGAAGACGATCGGCGAGCTCGGCCGCAAGGCGCGTGACGGCAAGCTGTCGATCGCCGACCTGACTGGCGGCACGTTCACGATTTCCAACGGCGGCGTCTACGGATCGCTGATGTCGACGCCGATCCTCAATCCGCCGCAGTCGGCGATCCTCGGCATGCACAAGATCCAGCAGCGGCCCATGGTGGTCGGCGGCGAGGTCAAGGTGCGGCCGATGATGTACCTCGCCGTGTCATACGACCATCGCATCATCGACGGCCGCGAAGCCGTGCTGTTCCTGGTGCGGGTGAAGGAATGCATCGAGGATCCTGAGCGGCTGCTGCTCGGCGTTTAATCTTCCGGACCGCGCGCGTCCCCGCGCGCCTCATGAGCGCGCGGGACGCGCGCGGTCCGGAAGGGCATGAGCGGAAAGAACAGGTAGTAGCGTCATGGCAAACGAAACCTTCGATCTCGTCGTGATCGGCGCCGGACCGGGCGGCTATGTGGCGGCGATCCGCGCGGCCCAGCTCGGCATGAAGGTGGCCATGGTCGAGAAGCGCGCGACCTTCGGCGGCACCTGCCTCAATGTCGGCTGCATCCCCTCGAAGGCATTGCTGCAGTCCTCGCACCTGTTCGAGGAAGCGGGCCACGATCTTGGCGAGCATGGCATCGTGCTGGGGCCGCCCAAGCTCGATTTCGCCCAGCTCATGAAGCGCAAGGGCGAGGTGGTCGACGCCACCACCAAGGGCGTCGCCTTCCTGTTCCGCAAGAACAAGATCACCTCGTTCCAGGGCACCGGCCGCATCGACAAGGCAGGCGCGGTGTCGGTGGTGGGCGACGACGGCGCGGTCAAGGACACGCTTGCCGCCAAGCACATCCTCATAGCTTCGGGCTCGGAAGTGACGCCGCTGCCCGGTGTGGTGGTTGACGAGAAGAAGATCGTGTCGTCGACCGGCGCGCTGGAGCTTGCCGAAGTGCCAAAACACCTGGTCGTGGTCGGCGCCGGCATCATCGGCCTGGAGCTGGGCTCGGTGTGGCGGCGTCTCGGCGCGGACGTGACCGTGATCGAGTTCCTCGACCGCATCACGCGGCCGAGACTGTGCAGGCCGACATCGTGCTGGTCTGCATCGGCCGGCGGCCGTTCGTGGAAGGGCTCGGCCTCGACAAGGCGGGTGTGAAGCTCAGCGAACGCGGCCGCATCGCGGTCGATGCGCATTTCCAGACCTCGGTGCCGGGCATCTACGCCATCGGCGACGTGATCGACGGCCCGATGCTGGCGCACAAGGCGAGCGAGGACGGCGTCGCCTGTGTTGAAACCATCGTCGGCCAGAAGGGCCATGTGAACTGGGATCTCGTGCCCTCGATCATCTATACGCAGCCCGAGGTGGCGTGGGTCGGCAAGACCGAGGAACAACTCAAGGCAGGCGGCGTTGCCTACAAGATCGGCAAGTACCCGTTCACCGCCGATCCACGCAGCCGCGCCAACGGTGCGACGGAGGGGTTCGTGAAGGTGCTGGCCGACAAGGCGACCGACAAGGTCTTGGGTGTCCACATCATCGGTGCCGAGGCGGGCACGATGATCGCCGAAGCCGGTCTCGCCATGGAGTTCTCCGCCTCGGCCGAGGATATCGGCCGCGTCTGCCACGCCCATCCCACGGTCAACGAGGCGATGAAGGAGGCGGCGCTGGCGGCGTGGGAGAAGCCGATTCATCTTTAGGCACGATGCCTCATCTCCTCCCCGTCACACGGGGGAGGGTAGGGAGGGGGCGGGCCGCAGGTCGGTATTACTGGTTTCAGATCATGATGATCTCTTCCGCCGAGAGGTTGTCTTTGAGGCTTTCCCCCTCCTGTATCCTCCCCCGTAAGACGGGGGAGGAAATGAGGAAGAGGTCATGCGCAAGCCCTTGATGGCCATCGCGATCGTCGCCTGCCTGATCATGTCAGTGATCGGCGGGCTGGTGCCGATCCTGCAGGGCTGGATCTTTTTCGTGATCGCCCTTTACCTGCTCGCGACCGAATTCGAGACCGGCCGTCTGTGGGTCAAGGCCGCGCGCGGTCGCTGGCCCTGGCTCAACCGCTGGATCGAGCGGGCACGCGATCACCGCTGGGCGCCGAGCCATCTCAAGGAGTTCGAGGATCTGACGGACCCTAAACGCTGAAGCTCATGCTCTTTCCGGACCGCCGGCCTCCGGCCGGCATCAGAGCATGAGCCGGCCGGAGGCCGGCGGTCCGGAAGATCAAGGCAGCTCGGCTACCGCCCGCGCCAGCAGGTCGCGGAACCAGGCGCGGCCGCGGCGGCCGTTGGTGGCGAGGCTCCAATAGGCATCGATGTGGAGCTGCTTGCCGGGATAGGCGATTTCGACGATGCGCAATCGCTCGGCTCGGGCGAGGGCCCGCGCCACCTTGCGCGGTACCAGGGCGACGCAGTCGGACTGGGCGACGATTGCGCCCAGCACCAGGAAGTTGGGAACCGTGCAGACCGGCGCGACCTCGAGCGGCGAGGTGGGCTGGATCTGGATCTGAACGTCCTGCGGCACGTGCAGACCGCGGCGGAAGGCGACGTAACGCATCGCCTGGAACTGCGCGGGGGTGAGCCGCGCCGGGACCGCGCGATTGGCGGCGGACGCGACGCACACCATCTCGTCGCGCCACAACGGCAATGAGCCCGAACGCTTGCCCAGGGTCTGGCCGAAGGCGCGAGGCCCGATCATGAAGTCGATCAGCGCCAGGTCCTCGGCATTGCGCGTGGGCAGCCAGGTGAACTCGAGCACGACATGCGGTGCCTCGCGGGCGCAGATGCCGGTGAGGACGGGCGCCAGAAGCTGGGCGACATAGTCGGCGGTGTTGATCACCAGATGCACCGCTTCGGTCGCCGGATCGAACGGGCCGGCGGGCTTCAGCAGCAGGTCGAGTTCGGTGAGCGTGCGGGCGAGCGGCCCGGCCAGTGTCTCGGCCCGGTCGGTGAGGTGCGCCGTGCGGCCGGAAGACACCAGGAGCTGATCGTCCAGGGCGCCGCGCAACTGCCGCAACGCCCGGCTCACCGCCGGCTGCGTCATGTTGAAGGACTGCGCCGTGCGCGTGACGCTCTTGGTGCGCAGCAGTTCATGCAGCACCGGCAAGAGGTCGAGATTGACCTTGCGCAGCCGGGCCGCGAGCTCGCGCTCGCCCGTCGCCTGCTGGGTGGTCGCTTCCGTCATCGCTGCCATCGGCGCGCTCCATAACAGTTGGTTATGCCTCTTATGCTCGCTTTGATCGTTTCGTTATGTCAATGGCCTGACTAGGGTCGATCCGCTGACGCCGAACGGGAGGCGCGACATGTCGTCGATGCGAACAGGGGCCGACTACCGGGAGAGCCTGCGCGACGGGCGGCGCGTCTTTGTCCTGGGCGAGGGCGCGGTCGAGGACGTGACGACGCATCCGGCGACCCAGGCGATGGTCGGGGAATACGTCGCTTGGTACGACCGGCACTTCGAGCCCAAATGGCAGGACACCCTGCTCACGCCGCCGGATAAGGCGGGCAACCGCTCGCCGGTCGGCTACATGGTGCCGCGCAGCCCCCAGGATCTCGCCCGCATGGGCCGCTGCTTCTCCGCCACGACCTTCCTCAGCGCCGGCAACATCACCCACACGCCGGCCTACGGCCACCTGATCGCCATGGGCGTCCAGACCGTGGTCAACCAGCGCAATGCCTCGCCCGAGCAGCGCGCCAATGCCGAAGCGTATCGCGCGCTGATCGCCCGCACCGGCCGCTTCCTCACCTTCGCCGCCGGCGCCGCGACCATCGGCTATCGCCTGCGCGAGGATCCCGCCGAGCGGGCGGCGCTCAGGATCGTCAAGGAAACCGACAAGGGCCTGGTGATCCGCGGCAAGATCGGCATGCACACCAGCCCGGCCTACGCCCACGACGTCTATATCGGCGCCCACAACGGCGTGGACTACAATGGGCATCGCGCCACCTTCGTCGTCGCGGTGAACGCGCCCGGCGTCACCGTGGTCTGCCGCAAGCCCGTGGCGCGCGATGGCAACCCGTTCTCCGCCCCGCTCAGCGCACGCTTCGACGAGCTCGACGGCCAGATGTGGCTCGACGACGTGCTGATCCCGTGGGACCGCGTCTTCCTCACCGAGCCGGTCGCCGATCCGGTGGCGCGCTGGCTGTTCTGGCATCAGCTCTATTGCTGGCTCTCCAAGGCCGAGTTCACCCTGGGGCTGGCGCTCGCCTGCACGCATGCGATGGGGCTCGCCTCGCACGACGCGACCGTCGAGTATCTGGTCGATCTGATCACCGACGTGCAGACCGTGCGCAGCTGCCAGACGGCGGCCGAGCTCGATCCGGAGTTCACGCCCGAGGGCTATTGCGCGCCGAACCCTCTCCATCTCTCCACCGGCAGCATTGCCATGCTGAAGGCGCGGCCACGCATGGGCGAGGTGCTGCGGACGTTGCCCGGCTCGTCGCTGGTCGTGGCGCCGACCGATCGCGACCTCGCCGAGCCGGCGCTGGCCCAGGGCCTGGAGGAATCCTTCGCCGGCGGCGGCTACACCGCCCGGCAGCGCGCGGCCCTGCTGCACATGGCGTGGGATCATGTCGGCTCCGCCCTCGACCATCGCGAATCGGTTTACGAGCTGCACGCCAATGGCGGCATCCCGTCCTGGCGCGGTCGCCTGCGCCGCAGCTTCAACCGCTACGAGGAGCTGGCCAACGGCGTCCTGCAGCACCTGGACCTGCCAATGCCGAAGGTCGACCTGCAGTCGATCCGCAATGCGCCCCTGGTCGTGCGCCGGCCGGTCAACCCGACCGTCCCGCCGCCGAAGCCTGCGGCCATGGAACCGACAAGAAACCCCGTTACGGCGGGGAAAGTGCCCTGACCACAGCCCCCCTGATCACAGGCAAGGGTGGGCCAGCGCTTCGTTTGAGGGTAGTATCAGCACAACGACAGATCATCCCGGGAGTGTAACGATGGACAAGCCGGTAACACCGCGTGGCGTCAATCACCTCGTGCTCAACGTGCGCGACATCGAGGAGTCGCATCGCTTCTGGACCGAGGTCGTGGGCTTCCGCCAAGTCGGACAGCTGACGCCGACCAAGGATCGGCCGAACCCGCCGAAGATGCGTTTTTATTCGGGCGTGCGCGAGGACGGCACCAGCCATCATCACGACGTCGCCCTGGTCGAAAACCGCGACCTGCCCAAGCCGCCCGAAAACTGGTCGATGTTCGGCATGCCCTGCGCGATCAACCACATCGCCATCACCATGCCGACCCGCGAGGCGTGGCTGCAGCATCTCGAGTACCTGCAGAAGAAGGGCGTGAAGTTCGACCGCCGCGTCGAGCACGGCATGACGCACAGCCTCTACATCCACGATCCCAACGGCTACGGCGTGGAGTTCGTCTACGACCTGCCGAAGGAGGTCTGGAAGGACGACATCAACGGCGCGCTGAACTACGTGAAGGTGCTGCCGACGGAGGGCGCCGAGGCACTCGAGGACCGCACCGAAGGCGTTCCGGTCTTCAAGACGCCGGCTCCGGCGGAGTAGAATTGCTTCCTCCCCATCGCGGACACCGCGATGGGGAGGTGCCCGCGCAGCGGGCGGAGGGGTCATAGGCTACAGATCGCTATCCCTCCCGGCCCCTCGGGGCACCTCCCTCGCAAAGCTGGGGAGGATTTGTTTGTCCGTTCACATGAATTACATAATTGCCCGCTTGTCGCTCCTTCTCGCGCTGCTGTGCTGTGCGCCAGCGCTGGCGCAGCAAAATGTCCGCGTGCGCGTCGACAAGGCCGGCGCCAAGCTCGAACTTCCCGCACAGCTCTTCCGTCCGGCGGGCAACGGACGCTTCGCCGCCGTCGCGATCTTTCACGGCTGCGGCGGGCCGGGGCAGAACACCGCGCGCATGGCCGGGCTCCTGCGCGATTGGGGCTACGTCGCGCTGGTCGTCGACAGTTTCTCATCGCGTGGCCTGACTGATGTCTGCAGCCGCAACTGGCCGACCCAGGCTGATGCCGACAAGCGCGCCGGCGACATCGACGCTGCCCTGCAATGGCTCGCCGGCCAAAGTTTTGTCGATCCGCAGCGCCTTGCGTTCATGGGCTACTCCTACGGAGGAGGCGTTGCGATGCTGCGTGCGCTGTCGCCACGGCCCGCAGACGCCGCGCCGATCGCGCGTGCGGCGATCCTGGTCTATCCCGACTGCGCGCTCGCCGATGCGCTGGGGCTCAAGCTCGCCGTGCGCCAGCCGACCCTGTTCGCCATGGGCGCGCTCGACGACTGGACGCCGGTGGCGCAATGCCAGGCGGTGATCGGCCGGGTCGTGCAGGGGCGCGATCTCGTCGAGACGCGCGTCTATGAGGGCGCCCATCACAGTTTCGACGCGCTCGGCCTGCCGGTGCGCTATCTCCCGGGCGTCGGCAATCGCAGCAAGCCTGGCGGCTGCTGCGGCGCGCACTACGGCGCCAACGAGGCGGCGTGGAAAGCGTTTGTGACAGACGTGAAAGCGTTCCTGGCCAAGGTGTTCGCAACGTGACCAAACCCGTCTGGCACTGCCACATCGCGATGTCGCTCGACGGCAAGATCGCGCGGTCAGACGGCTCGTTCGACTGGCTCATGCCCTATCCGCCG
>OCZS010000800.1_pt1 | contig 10703 bp, 11 predicted proteins | sample 1539071 | NCBI WGS metagenome assembly OCZS01 (sample SAMEA3113584, study PRJEB22503) | soil metagenome | reverse complement strand
CGACCCGGACCATGTCGGCCAGGTGCTGGCCGAGGAAGCGGCGGCCGCCGGCGCGGTCGGTGGTGAGCGTGGCCGCCTCCTCGACCAGGGCGAGGGCGGCCGGGTGGTCGCCGGTGGCGTGCTCGACCAGGGCCGAGTTGACCAGGGCGGGGACGAGCTGCTGGAGGTCGTCGATCTCCCTGGCCCGGGGGAGGACCCGCCTGGCCAGGTCGCGGGCGGCGATCAGGTCGCCCTGCCAGGCCAGGACGAGGGTGACGTAGCGGCGGCAGCCGATGGCCAGGTAGTCGCCGCCGTGGGCCAGGTCCCAGGCGATGGCCTCGTCGGCCAGGGTCACCGCCTCCTCCCAGCGGCCCAGGTCGAGGAGCATGCCGATGGTCGAGGCGCGCATCCACATGGCGGCCTCGCTCAGGCCCCGGCGCTCGGCGAAGTCGATCCCGTCCTCGCACACCGCCATAGCCGCGTCCGGGCCTTCGACCAGCCAGACCGGCTCGGCCAGGTTGTTGTAGAGGACGGCGGTGTCGTAGCCCGACCCGAGCTCCAGCCCGAGGGCCAGGCCTTCCCGGAGGTCGGCCATCCCGCCGGCGAAGTCGCCCAGGTCGCAGCGGGCCATGCCGCGGGCGTCGAGGACGCGGGCCCGGACCCGGGGCAGCCCGCCCAGGTCGTCGGCCAGGGCGAGGCCCTTGTTGGCCCAGTCGAGGGCCTCGGAGGCGTGGCCGGCGGTGACCCGGTCGCCGGCCATCCGGACATAGGCCGAGGCCAGCTCGGGGCCGGGCGGCTCCCGCTCCAGCAGCTCGATGGCCTCGGTGAGGGCGGCGCTGGACCCGCGGGTGTCGCCCTGGTTCCAGAGGACGGTGGCCAGCCGGCCCAGGGTGGCCCCGAGGCCCTGGAGGTCGCCGGTCCGGCGCATGTCGTCGATGGCCTCCTGGTAGACGGCGACCGCCTCCGGGTAGTCGCCGGACTGGAAGGCGACCCGCCCGGTCCTGACCAGCAGGTGGGGGCGCTTGGGGTCCCTGGGCTGGCCCAGCTCGACGGCCTGGCGGTAGTAGGCGCGGGCCCGGTCCAGGTCGAGGTTGATGGTCCGGTCCCCGGCCAGGATCAGGAAGCGGCGGGTCGGCTCGACCAGCTGGTCGATCCGGGCCTGGGGCTCCCTGGCCGCCCGGGCGTAGGTGAGCGCCTGGCCGTAGTGGTGGGCGACGACCTCGGCCAGGTCCCCGACCCGCTCACCGGCGACGGCCTCGACCCACTCGGCGACCGCCTGGTGGCGGCGGGCCCTGCCGACCCTCGGGATCTGGGCGTAGGCGACGTCCCTGACCAGGGCGTGCCAGAACACGTACTCGTCCTGGTGCTGGACCGAGGAGGTCCGGGCCCGCTGGATGAGCTGCTTGCGCTCGAGCTCGGCCAGGCCGTCGAGGAGCGCCTGGCCCGCCGTGCCCGGGCCGGCGGAGGCGTCGGCCCCGGCCGGCCGGTTCCCGTCCATGGCGGCCACCGCGCCCGGCCAGAAGACCCGGCCGACCACGGCGGCGTTCTGGACCAGCGCCCTGACCTCGGGAGTGAGCGTGTCCAGGCGGGCCGCGATCAGGCCGTGGACGGTCTCGGGGACGGGGATGTCGGGCGCGGCCGCGACCTCGCCCTCGACGACCAGGCCCTGGTCGGCGAGCAGGCGCGCGAACTCCTCGGCGTACAGCGGGTTGCCGGCGGCCCGCTCCAGCAGCAGGGCCTGGACCCCGACGGGCAGCGCCGCCCGGCCGACCAGGGCGGCCACCAGGCGGGCCACTTCGAGATCGGTCAGGGCGCCAAGGGGGATCCTGGTCGACGTCCGGTTGCCGCCGCCCCAGCCGGGCTGGCGCTCCAGCAGCTCCGGGCGGGCCGTGGCCAGGATCAGCAGGGGCAGGTCGGCGGAGCGCTCGACCAGGTGCTCCAGGAACTCCAGCATCGCCTGGTCGGCCCAGTGCAGGTCCTCGATCACCAGGACCAGCGGGTGGGAGGCGGCGATGGCCTCGACGAACCGCTGCCAGGCGGCGAACAGCTCGGCCCGCTCGGCCTTGACGGCGTCGGGGCCGGCGACGCCGACCAGCGGGGCCAGCCGCTCCCGCAGCCAGCCGCGCTCCGAGGGGTCAGCGAGCAGGTCGGCCACGGCCGCCTCGAGCTTGGCCGACACCTCGGACGACGGGTCGGACTCCAGGATGCCGGCCTGGGCCTTGACGATCTCCCCCAGCGCCCAGAAGGTGATCCCGTCGCCGTAGGGCAGGCAGCGGCCCTGGCGCCAGGCGACCAGCTCGGGCCGGTCGTCGATGGAGGCGGCCAGCTCGGTCACGAAGCGGGACTTGCCCACCCCGGGCTCGCCAACGACCGTGACCAGCCGCACCACCCGGTCGGCCAGGGTCTGCTCGAACAGGCCCTTGAGCAGGTCGAGCTCGACCTGGCGGCCGACGAAGGGAGTGCCGGCCCGGCGGACGGCCTCGATGCCGGTGCGGCTGCGGGCCCCCTCCAGGCGCCACACCGGCACCGGGTCGGCCTTGCCCTTCACCTTGACCGGGGCCAGCTCCTGGTAGTCGAACAGCCGCCGGGTCGCCCGGAAGGTCGCCTCCCCGACCACCACCCCGCCCGCCGGGGCCACCCCCTCCAGCCGGGAGGCGGTGTTGACCACGTCCCCGACCACCCCCTCGGACCGCTGGTCCGGGCCGAGGCGGACCAGGGCCTCGCCGGTGGTGATGCCGATGCGGACGGCCAGGTCGAGGCTGGGATGGGCCAGGTTGAGCTCCTGGATGGCGGTCAGCATCCCCAGGGCGCAGCGCACGGCCCGCTCGGGGTCGTCCTCGTGGGCCACCGGGGCGCCGAACACGGCCATGACGCCGTCGCCGATGAACTTGTCCAGGGTGCCGCCGAGGCGCTCGATCTCGGCCCGGAAGCGGGCGTGGTAGGGGCGCAGGAGGGCGCCGACGTCCTCGGGGTCGGCCTGGTCGGAGCGGGCGGTGAAGCCGACCAGGTCGCAGAACAGCACCGTGACCAGGCGCCGCTCCTCGGCCGGGGCCCGGGCCGGGCCGGCCAGGGACGCGCCGCAGGCCCCGCAGAACCGGAAGCCCCCCGGGTTGTCCTGTCCGCAAACTGCGCAGCGCGGCATGGGGGAAGTCTACGGGCCGGGCCACCAACCGTGGCGGGGCCCGGGTGGGGGCTGTGGAAACCTGGTTGCCGGAACCGGCCCTTGGCGACAGATTGGGCCCTGTTCCTGACCGCCACCCGAGTTCCCGAGGAGCAGCCGTGTCCGTCGTCCCCCAGCGCCCGGCCTCCCGGCTACCAGCCGGGGTCGAGGCCCGCCCGGCCCGGGCGGGGGACCTGGAGGCCGTGGTCGGCCTCTGCAACCGCTGCGACGTGGCCGACCTGGGGATGCCGGACACCGAGGTGGACGACATCCGCGCCATGTGGCGGCGGCCCGGCTACGACCTGGACCGGAACTCGGTCCTGGTGGTGGCCGGGGGCCAGCCGGTCGGGTACGGCGACGTGTTCGAGGGCGAGGGGTTCGGGATGGTCGACCCGGGCTGGCGAGGCCGCGGGATCGGCGGCTGGCTGGCCGGGTGGATCGAGGAGCTGGCCGGGCGGGCCGGCGACCGGGTCCTCGAGGTCTCGGCCCCGGCCAGCGACCAGGCGTACGCGGAGCTGATGCGGCGCTCGGGCTACCGGCCGGGGCGCTCGACCTGGCTGATGCGCCTCGACATGGACGAGCCCCCTCCGTTACCCGTCTGGCCGGCCGGGGTCGAGGTGCGGACCTTCGACCGGGAGGCCGACGCCAGGGCGGTCCACCGCCTCGTCCAGGACGCGTTCGCCGACATCGGCAACCAGCCGCCGCGCAGCTACGAGTTCTGGGTCGAGACCCACCTGGAGCGCTCCGACTTCGACCCGGGCCTGTGGTTCCTGGCCGCCGACGGCGGCGAGCTGGTCGGGGTCAACCTGGCCCAGTCGGGCCCGCTCGGCGGGTACGTCGCCCAGCTGGCCGTCCGCCGCGACCAGCGAGGCCGGGGCATCGGCCTGGCCCTGCTCCGTCACGGGTTCGGGGAGCTCCACCGCCGCGGGGTCCGCGAGGTCTACCTGGACGTCGACAGCGAGAACCGCACCGGCGCCACCCGCCTGTACGAACGCGCCGGCATGCGGGTCCAGCACCGCTACGACTACTGGGTCAAGAACCTCAGCTAGCCCCGGGGGGCCGGGGCGGGACTTAGGCGGTTGGGGTGGTGGAGGCGGGGGTGGCGGGAGATGGGGAGGGCGCCTCGTGCCAGATGCCCTCGTCGATCTCGGCCTTGCGCTGGTTGCGGCGGACCAGGTAGGTGGCGGCGCCGGCCAGGGCGACCAGGAGGGCCAGCTTGCGGCCTCGGCGTGAGCGGTGCTCGGGGTCGAGCTCGTTCTGCTCGGGCTGCGGGTCCTCGACCTGGCGCTTGCGGCCCATTGCTCCTCCTCCGACGTGTGCGGCCTGGCGGGGCGCAAGTCTAATCCCCCGGCGGGCCCTGGCGCCGGGCCGACCCGCCGCCGGTGGGGGAGGTCAGGGGAGGTCGAACTCGCCGGCGCGGACGCCGCCGGTGAAGGCCTCCCACTCGCGGGCGGTGAAGAGGAGGATGGGGCTGGCCTTGTCCTTGGCGTCGCGGACCGCCACCTTGCCGTCGAGGAGGGCGACCTCGACGCAGCCGTTGAGGTCGCAGAGGGTGCTGGTCCGCCATGCGGCGGCGGTCAGGTCCTGCATCCGGGCTCCCGTTCGTGCGGCGCTTCGTCCGCCGCAAGGTAGCCCGGGTGGGCTAACGGCCCACTAACGCCCTCCGCCCGGCGCGGGTGGGTCAGCGCTGGGTGAGGACGGTGGTGGCGATGGCGCGGGCGCTGGCGGCGGCGCCGGGCTGGCGGTCGACCACGGCGACGGCGGTGGCGCCGTCGATCAGCATGTGGAGCTGGAGAGCGGCGCCGGGGGGTGAGGGGACGCCGGCGGTGGTGGCAATGTCCTGGAGGAGCTCGCGGAGGGTGGCGCGGTGGGTGGCGATGGTCGCCTGGGCGGGGTGGCCGGGCTTGGCGCGGAGCTCGGTGGCGACGTTGGCGACGTACGACCCGCGGAAGCCCTCGTCGGCGAACCACTTCTCGAGCGCGTCCCAGAGGCCGTCCAGGCGCGCTCCGGCGTCGTCGCCGTCGTCGCCCGCCTCGTCCCGCAGCCAGCCCAGCCACTCCCCGCTCCAGCGCTCCAGCGTGGCCGTGACCAGCTCATCCTTGCCGGCGAAGTGCCGGTAGACGGTCATGGGGGCGACCCCGGCCTCGGCGATGACCCGGTCGACGCTGGTGGCGTGGATGCCCTCGTCGGCGAAGAGCCGGGTCGCGGCGGCCAGGATCCGCTCCCGTGGCCTGGTTCCCGCCATGCGGGGTGCTCCTCTCCAGCCGAAGGTAGAGAATGGTCTCTCTTGCAGGAGTGTGAAGGAACCCGGCAAACTCTGCAAGCATGCAGAATGCATCTCAGCCCATGACACACTTGCCACCCGCGGCCCCCGGCCCGGCAGCCGGGCGGGTCCCGGGCGCTCACCCGATCCGAGGGAGCTCGACCCGATGACCACCCGGACCCCGACGGGGCGCAGGCGGCGGCTGGGGGCCGAGCTGCGGCGGCTGCGGGAGGACGCCGGACTGACGATCGACCGGGTCGCCGAGGCGCTGGAGTGCTCCCAGTCCAAGGTCTCGCGGATCGAGACCGGGCAGGTCAGCGCCACGCCCCGGGACGTGCGGGACATGCTCGAGCTGTACCGGGTCGACGAGGACCGGCGTGAGGCCATGGTCCAGATCGCCAGGGAGGCTCGCCAGCGCGGGTGGTGGCAGAAGTTCGTCGACGTGCCCGACGGGGTGCCGGCCTATGTCGGGCTGGAGGCGGCGGCGACCTCGATCGACGTCTACATGTCGCTGATCGTGCCCGCCCTGCTCCAGACCCCCGACTACGCCAGGGCGGTGATCGGGGCCGTCCGGCCCGACCTGCCCCGGGAGGAGATCGACCGGCGGGTCGAGCTACGCGTCCGCCGCCAGGGGCTGCTCGACCAGGAGCACCCGCCGGCCATGCGGGTCCTGCTGGACGACACCGTGCTGGCCCGGCCGGTCGGCGGGCCGGCGGTGATGGCGGCCCAGCGGCGGCGGCTGCTGGAGGACGCGGACCGGCCGGCGGTCACGATCCAGGTCCTGCCCGTGGGGGCCGGGGCCCATGCCGGCATGGACGGGCCGTTCACCATCTTCGGGTTCCCGGCACCGGCCGAGCGTGACGTGGTCGCCCTCGACAGCGCCGCCGACGCCCTCTACCTCGAGAGCCCCGAGGACCTGCGCCGCTACCGGCGGGTGTTCGAGCTGCTCCTGCCGGCGGCCCTCTCACCCGAGGCGTCGGCCGCGCTGCTGGTCAGTCCCTGAAGCCGAACTCCAGGTCGAACTCCCCGCCCCGGACCCCGCCCAGGAAGGCGTTCCACTCGACGGCGGTGAACTCCAGCACCGGGCCGCGGCCCTGCTGCTTGGAGTCGCGCAGCGCGATCCGTTCGCCGACGAACGCCACCTCGACGCACCCGTTGGTGGTGCTGAGGGTGCTCTTGCGCCACTCGATGCGCGCCTGGTCCTCCACCTGTCGCCCAGCCCCTCCCATCCGCCCCGGCCCCGGTGGCCGGCCGTCGGTCGCAGATGCTAACCCCAACCGCGACCAGCCACGCAACGCAGACGTCACCAAGCGACAACCCGGGCGCAACACGGGCCAACTACGCTCGCTTCGGCCGTGGACGACACCGGTCCGCTGCCTGGCCGACGACGGAGCGAGGATGTTGAACACCAGCCCGAGACTGGAGGGCATGCACGCCGCCACCGCCACCACGACCGGATGGATCGAGGCGGCGGCGGAAGGAGGGCCGGACTGCTTCTTCTGCGGCGATCCGGCGCGACGCTACAAGCCACTCAACGAAGGGACCCTGACCAGCCTCAGGAAGCTGTGGTGGTGCCGCCCCTGCGAGACCACCTGGGTGGCCTGACTGACCCCGGCAACGACTCAGCAGCAGCGCTGGCCGGGGCGGATCTCCATCTGGTCCATGCGGCGGCACTCGAACTCGCGGCGGGACAGTACCGGCTCGTCCGGGTGGGCCCGGCGCTGGTGGGCGAGGTAGTGCTCGTAGGCGTTCTCCCCCATCACCTCGCGCATGTACCAGAGGGTGCCGGCCATGGCCCGCCGCAGCCGGGTCGTCACCCGTCGTCCCCCGACCCACCGGGACCGCGGTCGCCCGCCCCGCCGGAGCGCTCGCGCCCGGCCCCGACCGGCTCGGCCTGCTGCTCGGCCTGGCGGGCGCGGTCCTCGGCGGTCGGGAACAGGCCGGACGGCGCCCACAGCTTGGACTCCTCGACCGGGGCCTCGGCCAGGACGGGCTCGCGGCGGCCGCTCAGCGTGTGCCACCAGATGCGGGCCGCGTCGGCGATGATCACGATGATCAAGCCGGCGAACAGGATCGAGAGCACGCCGTCGACGGTCGAGTTGGTGACGATCTGGCTGACGTCGTCCAGCGACTTGGCCGGCGGGATGACCTCGCCGGCGTCCAGGGCCTGCTGGTACTTGTCCCGCTGGGCGAAGAACCCGATCAGCGGGTCGCTGGAGAAGATCTTGTACCAGCTCGCGCTCAGGGTGACGGCCACGTCCCAGGCCAGCGGGACGGCCGTGACCCAGGCCCAGCGCAGCCGGCCCGACTTGATCAGGATGGTGGTCGCGACCGTCAGGGCGACCGCCGCCAGCAGCTGGTTGGCGATCCCGAACAGCGGGAACAACTGGTTGATCCCGCCGAGCGGGTCGGTGACCCCGACCCACAGGAAGTAGCCCCACGCCCCGACCACGATCGCGCTGGTCAGGTAGACCCCGGGGCGCCAGGAGGGCCGGCCCATCGGCTTCCAGACGTTGCCAAGGGTGTCCTGGAGCATGAAGCGCCCGACCCGGGTGCCGGCGTCGACCGTGGTCAGGATGAACAGGGCCTCGAACATGATCGCGAAGTGGTACCAGAAGGCCTTGAGGGCGTCCCCGCCGAACGCGCCCGAGAAGATGGTCGACATGCCAACGGCCAGGGTGGGGGCGCCGCCGGTGCGGGCGATCAGCGTCTGCTCCTCGACCTCGGCCGCGGCCGCCTGGAGCTGGTCGGGGGTGATGGTGAAGCCGAGGTTGGTGACCGCCTCGGAGGCCGACTGGACGGTCGTGCCGACCACCCCGGGCGGCGAGTTCATGGCGAAGTAGAGGCCCTGGTCGAGGATGGACGCGGCGATCATGGCCATCACGGCCACGAACGACTCGGTCAGCATGGCCCCGTAGCCGACCATGCGGACCTGGGACTCCTTCTCGATCAGCTTGGGCGTGGTCCCCGAGGCGATCAGGGCGTGGAACCCGGACAGGGCACCGCAGGCGATGATGATGAACACGAAGGGGAACAGCGGGCCGGCGAACACCGGGCCGTCGCCGCTGCTGGCGAACTTGGTCACGGCCTGGTTCTCCAGCACCGGCAGGGTGAACAGGATGCCGGCGGCGAGCAGGCCGATGGTGCCGACCTTCATGAAGGTCGAGAGGTAGTCGCGCGGGGCCAGCAGCATCCACACCGGCAGCACCGAGGCCGCGAACCCGTAGACGACCAGGCAGACGACCAGGGTCTTGGGCGAGAGGGTGAACGCCGGGGCCAGGCTGGAGTTGTCGATGACGCCGCCGAGCACGATCGCGGCCAGCAGCAGCCCGACCCCGATGGCGCTCGTCTCCAGCACCCGGCCGGGCCGCAGGACCCGCAGGTAGAAGCCCATGAACAGGGCGATGGGGATGGTCATGGCCAGGGAGAAGGTGCCCCAGGGGGAGTCGGCCAGGGCGTTGACCACGACCAGGGCGAGCACGGCCAGCAGGATGATCATGATGGCGAACACGGCCAGCAGGGCGGCCGCCCCGCCCAGGGGGCCGATCTCGTCGCGGGCCATCTGGCCGAGGCTCTTGCCGTCCCGCCGCATCGAGAAGAACAGGATCACCATGTCCTGCACGGCGCCGGCGAAGATCACCCCGAAGATGATCCACATCGTCCCCGGCAGGTAGCCCATCTGGGCGGCCAGCACGGGCCCGACCAGCGGGCCGGCCCCGGCGATGGCGGCGAAGTGGTGGCCGAACAGCACCCGCCGGTCGGTCGGCTGGAAGTCGACGTCGTTGTCGAGCCGTTCGGCCGGCGTGGCCCGGTTGTCGTCGACCCCGAGCACCCTGGTGGCGATGAACCGGGCGTAGAAGCGGTAGGCGATCGCGTATGAGCACAGCGCGGCCACGATCAGCCAGACCGCGTTGACCGACTCGCCCCTGGCCAGGGCGAGGATGCCCCAGGCGACCGCCCCGAGGACGGCGACGGCGCCCCAGATGGCGATCCGGCGCGGGGTCCAGCGCCCGGTGGATGGGGTTGCGGTGGCGGTCATGGATCCTCCCCAGGAGCCGTCGGTGCTCTGCTTGCCCCCCCGGTGAGCGGCCACGACCCTTGCCCCGCGAGGCGGGCCCGATAACCCCGGCCGGCCGCGCCGGCTAGGAGCCGGCCGGGGGCGGCATCGGGGTTGCCTGGAGGGCGCGGGCCACCGCGACCAGGTTGCCCGCGGCCGCCTCGCCGGTCGAGGCCGACCATTCGTGGCCCTCGTCGGTCTCGGTGTAGGACGGCCCCGGCCCCGGGCCCTTGTTCCAGTAGGTCCAGGCCTGGCCGGGGATGGTGAAGCCGATGTCGCCGAGGGCCCCGGCGATCTCGTTGATCACGTGGTGGGCGCCGTCCTCGTTGCCGGTGACGACCACCCCCGCGACCCGGTTGTAGGCCACCGGCCGCTCCTGGTCGTCGGTCTCCGACAGCATCGCGTCCATCCGCTCCAGCACCCGCTTGGCCACGCTCGACATCGTGCCGAGCCAGGTCGGGGAGGCCATCACCAGGATCTCGGCCTCCAGGACCTTGGCCCGGAGACGCGGCCACTGGTCGCCGTCGCCCTCGTCCGACGACACCCCGGGGCGCACGTCGTAGTCGGCCACCCGGACCAGCTCGGTGGTCACGCCCTGGCCCTCCAGGGCCTTGACGACGACCTTGGCCAGCGCCTCGGTGTTGGACTCGGCCGGGGAGGGCTTGAGCGTGCAGTTCAGGACCAGGGCGCGCACCTGCGACCTCCTTGTCGATGGCTGTCGGGAGGGCCTACCACACTCGCCATCGCACTATCTGCTACGCTGCGGGCCGCACAGGTTCAACGTTTGGCTTTCGGTACGGAGTCGAGCTTGTCCTTTGCCGTCGGCGCCAGGACGGACCGACGTTGATCGTGACCTCCGAGTTGACGGAGGGAGGGACAAGCATCCATGACTGTTGGGACCGTGAAGTGGTTCAACGCTGACAAGGGCTACGGTTTTATCCAGCCCGAGTCTGGCGAGGACGTCTTCGTGCACTTCAGCGCCATCCAGACGAGCGGCTACCGCTCGCTGAACGAGGGCCAGGCCGTCGAGTTCGACGTGGCCCAGGGCCCGAAGGGCCCGCAGGCCGCCAACGTGCGGCCGATCGAGGCCCAGTAGCACGCGACCTCCGCGGCGACCCCACCCCGAGCGGGTGGGGTCGCTGTCGTCTCAGGGCAGGTACAGGTGCACCCGGACGGCGGCCCCCTCGGGGAAGCTGCGCAGCTGGACCAGGTCGCAGAGCTGGTTGACCATCCACAGCCCGCGG
>OCZS010000799.1_pt1 | contig 10703 bp, 7 predicted proteins | sample 1539071 | NCBI WGS metagenome assembly OCZS01 (sample SAMEA3113584, study PRJEB22503) | soil metagenome | reverse complement strand
CGACGCACACGCCGATGTTTCACCAGGTCGAGGGCCTCGCGGTGGACAGGGGCCTCACGCTAGGGCACCTGAAGGGCACGCTCGCCGCGATGGCCCGTCACGTCTTCGGGGATGACGTCGAGATCCGGCTCCGTCCTAGCTACTTCCAGTACACCGAGCCTAGCGTCGAGCTCGACGTGAGTTGCTTCGTGTGCGGCGGGACCGACCCGGGTTGCAAAGTCTGCAAGGGCGCGGGTTGGCTGGAGATGCTCGGGGCCGGGATGGTGGACCCGGGCGTACTCGAGGAGGTCGGCTACGACCCCGAAAAGCACACCGGCTACGCCTTTGGGATGGGTCCTGACAGGATGGCGATGGTCAAGTACGGTGTCCCAGATCTTCGCCTGTTCTTCGAGGGCGACCTCCGCTTTCTGCGTCAGTTCTAGAAGGGGTTCAACTTGCGCGTTCCGCTAAGCTGGCTACACGAGTACGTCGATTTCGACCTCTCCGCCGATGAACTCGTAGATCTCTTCTCCCTCCGAAGCCAGGAGATCGACGGCGTCTACCGCCTCGGTGTGATCGACGGCGAGGTAGTCGTGGGCGAGGTGATCGAGTTCGGACCGCATCCCAACGCCGACCGGCTCTTTGTCGCGAAGGTCGACCTCGCGGGCAGGGAGGTGCAGATCGTGGCCGGCGCCCCGAATCCCTACCCGGGCGCCCGCGTGCCCGTCGTGCTTCCAGGCAGCATGATGTCGGACGGGACGAAGCTTAGAGAGGCGACGCTGCGCGGCCTGCAGTCCTACGGGATGATGATGAGCGAGCGCGAGCTCGGAATCTCGGCCGATCATGAAGGGATACTCCTGCTCGACGATTCGTACGAGGTAGGGCGTCCCGTCGCCGAGTACTTTCCCGTCGGGGAAACGGTCCTGGACATCGACGTTACCCCGAACAGGCCTGACCTGTGGGGCATGATCGGGGTGGCCAGGGAGCTGGCCGCCATCCTCGGGACGGAATACAGGGTCCCTGAACCATCTTTCGAAGCGGGAGGGAAGCCGACCCACGACTTCGGACTCAGGGTCGAGGCCGAGGATCTGTGTCCGCGATACGATCTCAGGCGCATCTCTGACCTTAAGGCGGGACAGGAAGCGCCACTGTGGATGCGGCGCAGGATCTACGCCGCAGGCATGCGGCCCATAAACGCCATCGTGGACGCGACCAACTACGTTATGCTGGAGACAGGCCAGCCCATCCACGCCTTCGACGCTGCCAGGGTGCGTGAAGGTATCGTCGTCAGGCGTGGGAGGGCGCGCGAGAAGATCACACTTCTCGATGGTTCCACGCGCTCGCTCGACGAGGAGACGCTTGTGATCGCCGACGAGGAGCGCGGGCTCGTGATCGCCGGAATTATGGGCGCCGAGGATGCGGAGGTGGGGGAGGAGACCACGGACGCTCTGATCGAGGTCGCCAACTTCGATGGGCGCAACATCCTCCAGACCTCCCAGAAGCTCGGCCTGCGCACCGACGCCTCCGGCCGCTTCGAGCGTGGCCTCGACCCGAACATGGTGGCGCACGCGATGGACCGGGTGAGTGCCCTGCTCACGCAAGCTCCTGGTGGAACGCCCGCCGATGACACCCTCAGCCACTACCCCGAGCCCGTCGAGCCCTGGCGTGTACCGCTGCGGCTCGGCCGGGCCGAGCTCCTGCTCGGCATGCCCGTTCAAGTGGATGACGCGGCCGGACGTCTGGAGGCCCTGGGGTGCGAGGTCGAGCGGGAGGACGGAAGGTTGTGGGCTACCGTTCCCACCTTCAGGAGGGATCTCCGCCGCGAGGCAGACCTCGTCGAGGAGGTCGGCCGGCTCATCGGGCTCGACAGGGTGCCAGAGAGGCTGCCTGCCGTTCCGCAAGCCGGGGCGCTTACCGTGGCGCAGCGAAAGACGCGCGTGCTCAGGCGTCTGCTCGCGGACCTTGGACTCTCGGAGGCCATTACCTACCCGTTCGGCCCCAAGCGCTGGACGGATGACCTCGGCCTGGATGACGGGGCAGTCAGGCTAGAGAACCCCCTTAGCGCCGAGGGCGGCTATCTGCGAACCAGTATGTTGCCGGGGCTGCTCGACGCCACGGCCCGTAACAGGGCCTTCGGGGCGCTAGGCGGGACGCTATTCGAGCTCGGGAGCGTGTTCTTCGCAGACGTCCTGCAGGACGACCTGCGAGAGGCCGCGCTGCGGTTCCGCATGACGGGCGAGACAGGTGCGCACGACGCTGGCGGGCTCATGGGCGTGCGTGAGGCCGGCAGGATCGGCATAGTGCTCGCCGGCACCGTGCGCCCTGCTAGCTGGAACGTCCCTGAGGTCGAAGCCGGTTTCTTCGAGGCGAAGGGTCTGGTCGAGCGGCTGGTGCCTGGCGCTCGTTTCGAGCCAGCGGCAAGACCGTATCTGCATCCCGGACGCTCAGCGGTGGTGCTGGTCGGTGAGGAAGAGGCTGGCTGGGTCGGGGAGCTACATCCCGAGGTAGTAGAGAAGTTCGAGTTGCACGGATGGCCTGTCGCTGCTTTGGAGTTGGATCCTGCCCTGTGCCACCCGGATCCTGGGCCGCGGTTCGAACCTTTCGTCAATATTCCTGCCGTTGGCAGGGATCTGGCCGTCATCGTCGAAGAGCGGGTACCGGTAGGCGACATGTTGCGCCTGGTTCAGGACTCGCCGAGCCCCTTGCTGACCGAGGTGCGCGTCTTCGACGTCTACACGGGAAGTCCCGTCCCAGAAGGGCGAAAGAGTGTGGCCTTAGGTTTCACGTTCCAGGGTGAGAAGACCCTCACGGACGAAGAGGTGGACGCTGAGGTCGGGCGTATCCTCAGCATGCTCGAAGACGCGTTCGATGCGCGTGTCAGGAGCTAGGCTCCCACTCCGACTTCAGGATGCTCATGAGGATGGCGTCGTGGAAGCCGGAGCGGCGCTTTATGGCCTGGCGGATACATCCCTCTTCCACGAAGCCTAGCTTCTCGTAGGCCGAGATTGCCTCCTTGTTGAAATCGAAGACGCTAAGGCCAATGCGATTGAGCCCGAGTTCCTCGAAGGCGTAGCGTAACAGCCGGTCGATGGCCTCTGTCCCATAACCTTGGTGGCGGTCGTCCTGATAACCAACGATCACGGAGAGATCCGCCGACTCGTTCGCCTCGCTCTTGTTCATGAGGCTGATCACACCTATAGGCTCATCCTCGTCCCTGATGTGGATGGCGAAAGAGTCGTCCGTATTGGAGATCTCCCTGTCCTCGAACAACCTCTCGACTGCCGAACGGCTCAGGGGCGATGGCGCCCAACTCGTCAGGTGCCAGATCTCCGGGTCCCCGTACCACTCCGCGTAGAGGTGGTAGTTCTCGCGGGCGTGGCGCCGAAGCTCGATCCTCTCGCCTTCCAGCTTCCTGGCTCTGTCGTCAAGCCGCACGGCCAGGAATATACCGGGTTTGGCGGGGATGCGCCACGCTACATTTTGTGCTCCAGAACATGTTTCTCTAGGCACATTGCCATCCTCGCTCAGATCGTGGGTACAATGAGGGGCGTTGTACGGGGCCGTAGTAGGAGAGTGGAGGGGCCGGAGCCGTAGCGTACTCCTTTATCAGGAATCGGATCGTCGACTCATAATGCCCTGTTACTCTGGTAGGACGCTCGGGGTGGTCACGGTGAGTGTCTGCCCTTGCTTTAGTAGCGCACGGGGAGGGCACCATGCCTAAACCTGTCGGGCATTCCCAGCGCTACATGCCAGGGCTCGACGGACTGCGGGCCCTCGCGGTGCTCGCCGTGATAGCGTACCACCTGAATCCAGCCTGGGCCCCGGGGGGGCTGCTTGGCGTTGGTGTGTTCTTTACCCTGAGCGGCTACCTCATAACAGATTTGCTCCTCGGCCAGCGAGAGGCTACGGGGCGGCTCCAACTCGGTGACTTCTGGCTCAGGAGGGCGCGGCGGCTCCTACCCGCCCTTTTCTTGATGCTTGCGGTTGTAGTGGCGTGGGTTACGTTGCTGGATCGGTCCCTGCTCCCGGGCCTCAGGGGAGACGTGCTCGCCGCCGTTGGCTACGTGAGCAACTGGTGGAACATTGTTCGCGAGGCATCCTACTTCGCCCGCTTCTGGCCACCGCCGCTGGATCATCTGTGGTCCCTGGCTGTGGAGGAGCAGTTCTATCTGATCTGGCCCTGGCTGCTATGGCTCGGATTGCGTTACGTTCCTGGGCGCTACACCCTGGCCGGTCTGACCCTGGCTGGCGCATCCCTCTCCGCCTTTGCCATGGCCCTGATTCACCAGCCAGGCGTCGACCCGACGCGGGTCTACGAAGGAACCGACACCCGTGCCTTCGGCCTCCTAATCGGTGCCGCACTGGCCATGGTGTGGCCGAGCCGTGAGCTTCGCGCCGACCGCGTCAACCATCGAGGCCGCCTCTTGATTGACGGTGCTGCAGTCGTCGGGCTGGTCGTGATAGGGATCTTGATCTGGCGGACGAGCGAGTACTCGCCGTTACTGTACAACGGTGGGATCGTGCTCCTTTCGGTGGCCACAGCCCTGGTCTTGACCGCCCTCGTGCATCCCGCAAGCTGGCTAGGCGTGGCTGTTGGCTGGACGCCGCTTCGCTGGCTCGGTGTGCGCTCGTACGGCATCTACCTGTGGCACTACCCGATCATCGTGCTCACCGCACCGGGCCCGCAGCAGAAGGCGAGCTTTTCCCTCGAAGCGCTCCAGGTGGTTGCGACAATCGTCGTTGCCGCCCTCTCTTGGCGGTATTTCGAGGAACCCATCCGTCGCGGCGCCATAGGCCAGATCTGGACGCATACTCGTTCGAGGCTCGCACGTAGAAGGGATGCCCCGTGGGGACGTTATCTTCCGCGGCGGCCGTTTCTCACCGGGATGGTCTCTGTAATGGCGGTAGCCGTCCTTGCGTTGGACTGCGCGGGCCTCACCGGGATGGTCAGCCCACACGCAGAGACCCGAGGGCTTTCCGCTCGCTCCGAAAAGGGGCCAGTGCATCCCAATGTCTCCACACACCATACGGCCGCTTCTCCGATCACTACACCTACCGCGGATGCTACGTCACCGGAGCCTGCGGCACGCGCCTCCACACAGACACGAGAGCCGGTGTCTCAACAGCCGGAGTCGCGAGAGGCTGCGTCGCCCGTCATGTCCTCCTGCAACTCGGTTGCTTACATCGGCGACTCTACGTCGGAAGGCATGGTCTTGCCCAACTATTTGCCCGATCCCGGCCACCGCCTGGGAGCGCAGTACGCGCGGGTCGGCGCTAAGGAGCAATACTTCGAGATCTCGGGGGCCAGATCGATCGTCGAGACGCTGTCTGAGAAGCAGGCCAGTGGCTACGCGATAGCCCGTGATCTGAAGGCCCATGGCTTCCAGGGATGCTGGGTGATCGCGCTCGGAAGCAACGACACCGCTAACGTCTACGTGGGTTCGGTGGTGGGGCTCGAGGCTAGGATCAGGCGGATGATGCGGGTGATGGGCGACCAGCCGGTGTTGTGGATAACCGTGAAGTCGCTGCTCGATACCGGACCCTACTCGGAAAAGAACATGCGGCACTGGAACCGTACCGTTGTAGACGCCTGCGCAAAGTACCCAAACATACGGGTCTTCGACTGGGCCTCGCTGGCGGAAGAAAGCTGGTATATCTCAGACGGGACCCACTTTACTTCGCAGGGCTACAGGCACCGCGCCCGTTTGTCTGCGGACGCGCTGGCTCACGCATTCCCCGCCTCGAGAGAGAGTTCGGATTGCGTCGTCCAGTAGCCTGTGGCGGTCTTCTCCCGGCGTGACGGGTCGCCCGGGGCCGGCGGGGATGATATAAGGGTCTGTAGGATGGAGATTTTGTCGAGATGAAGGTTATAGCGGACCGTATCGTCACCTTAGGCTTCGGAAAATACGTAAGGGCCGACAACATCGTGGCCCTCGTCCCGATAGAAGAGGACCGCGGAAGCGGACGCCGCACGCTCGTCTACGTCGACGGCCTGCCCGAGCCACTCGTCGCCGGGCGGACGGAGGGCACGATCCTCAGGGACATGGTCGGCGCCGAGAGCGGGGCGGCGGAGCTACTCCGCGAGTTGCAACTCCAGATCGGGCAGGTCCGTCCCCTGTTGAAATCTTCCATTCGCTCCGAGGCCGGGCTCGACCTCGACGAGCTCTCCCGCCGCATAACAGACCTTACGGGGGAGCAGGCATCTCCCAAGATGTTCTGAAGGCCGCTTTCTACGACAGGGATCCCAGGCAGGTCGCGGTCGACCTCCTCGGCTGCGTCCTCTCCCACGACACCCCCGAGGGACGTACGGCGGGCGTGATCGTGGAGACAGAAGCGTATCGTCCCGATGACCCCGCTTGCCACGCCTACAAAGGGCCGACGATACGCAACCGTAACATCTTCGGTCCGCCCGGCATCGCCTACGTATACCTTTCCTACGGCACGCACAACCTGCTCAACGTAGTCTGCGAGCCCGAGGGCGTCGGGAGCGCCGTTTTGATCAGGGCGCTACGCCCCTCCGACGGCGAGGATCTGATGGAGCGACGTCGGGGTCGCGCGCGTGACCTTTGCAACGGCCCTGGCCGCCTGACCCAGGCTCTCGGAGTCGATCTGTCTTACGACGGGCAGGATCTCACCTCAGGTAGCCTGACTATCTCGGACAAAGGCGCGCCGCCCGAGGGTCTCGTCGAGACCACCAGGATCGGCATAACACGCGGGACAGACCTTCCGTGGCGTTACCTCATCGACAGCGACGAACACGTCTCCGTGCGACCGAAGACTATCTCGGGGCGACGCTAGCACTGGAAGATGCGGAGCTGTAGCGGGCGGCTCCAGCGCGCTTGGCCCGGGGCTCTCTAGCTCCCGATGGGGAGACGCTGGATGCCGAGGCGCTCGCCGCCGCCGCTCCCCGACGAGGTTCTGGGGCAGGCCTGCGGGCTTCCGGACTCGCAGAGGCATGTCTACGGGCGGCATCGGGATCGTACTTCACGCGGGGTTTGGGGGCCGCGGCAGGGTCGGCTCTTTCCGGTATCTCGACGCCGTCGAACTGTTCGACGGGTTCACCGCTCAAGATGACCTTCGTATACGTCTTCCAGATCTCTGCCGGGGTGATGCCGCCTGAGAGTCCATGTAGTCTGCGGGCGTAGTCGAGTACGTATTCGAGGGTCTGCCCGCCTTCGGCGTAGCCCATCCACGTGCCGGTGACCAGTTCGGGGGTGAATCCTATAAACCAGGCGTCGAAGAAGTTATCGCTCGTGCCCGTCTTGCCGGCGACCGGGCGGTCCCCCAGCGAGGCGTCCTTCGCTATACCTTCTGTGACGTCTCCTACCATGATCCCGGTAGCCTCGGTGGCTATGTCCTCGGATATGACCTGCTTGCCCTCAGGATGTTCGGGCGCAACGTAGAGCACCTTCTCATCGTTGTCGTCCTCGTGGCTTACTACCTTGGAGATCGCTGTCGGTTCCACCCTGCGTCCGCCGTTGGCGATCGTCGCGTAGGCCGATGCCATGTCCAGAGGGGAGACCTCGTACGCGCCGAGTACGATGGAAGGCTTGGGATGTTCGGGAAGATGCGTGGTTATCCCGCATCTCCTTGCGACGTCCGCGATCTTCTCCGGCCCGTTTTTCAGGCCACGGCCTCCGGCGTTCATCGCCAGGTCCGCGAACACCGTGTTATCCGACTTCCAGAGCGCCTCTTGCAGGCTGATCTCACCCCGCTCGATTCCGTCGTAGTTCTGAACCTCCCACGTCTCCGGTTTGTCGAGGCCGACGTCGACCTTGTACTCTTTTTGCTCAGAGACGTACGTACTATTGGGATCGATGCCTTGCTCCAGGGCCGCGATGAGGGCGAACGGCTTGAACGAACTTCCAGGCTGGCGCCTGCCCTGGGTGACGAGGTTGAACTGGGAGTTCTCGTTCCTGTCGCCGACCATGGTCTTTATCCGGCCGGTCCCAGGCTCTATGGAGACGAGGGCGAGGTCGGGGTCGTCCGCATCGGGTAGGTATCCAGAGGACCCGTAGGCGATCTCGTGGGCGGCTAGTTGCTCCTCTAGGTCTATGGTGGTGTAGACGCTGAGGTCGCCTTCGAGAACGTTATTCACACCGTAACGCCGTATGAGCTCGTCATGCGTGTACTGCGCGAAGTCGCGGGTGAGCGCAGGCCCTGTGAACCCAGACCTGGTCGGCGTGTTGGCGGGCCAGGCCTCGGGCAGTGGCTCCTCGAGAGCCTGGTTGTAGTCCCGGCTCGGAACATAGCCTGTGTCGAACATCTTCGTCAGTACGAGGTCTCGCTGATACTGCGCCCCATCGCGGTCCTCTCCGAGGATAGACGGAGACCACAGGAGCCCGACCAGGGTCGCCGACTCCGCGATGCTCAGATCCTCGACCGACTTGTTGAAGTAGGTTTCGGCGGCCGCCTCCACCCCGTAGGCGTTGTTACCGAAGTAGACGGTATTCAGGTAGTCGGCGATGATCTGGTCTTTCGAGTCCTGTTTGCGCTCCACCTCTATGGCGATGAGAGCTTCTTTGATCTTCCTGGTGATCGAACGGTCCTGCGAGAGGTAGGCGTTTCTTACGTACTGCTGGGTGATGGTGCTAGCACCCTCGACCGCCTCCCCGGCCCTGATGTCGACCCAGAGAGCGCGCATGATCCCCCAGAGGTCGACGCCGCCGTGCTCCCTGAAGCGCTCGTCTTCTTTGGCGACCACGGCGTCGAGCAGGTGCGGCGGCATCTCCGAAAGCGAAGCCGTCTTGCGATTCTGACCTTCGAATATGGTTCCGATCACACGCCGCGAGTCCTCGTTGCCGCCGAGCGGGGCCGAGTAGATGTAGGTGGGATGGGTCTCGTAGGTTCGCGGCTCGTCCAGCTTCCGCACGCCCTCTATCAGCCCCAGGTACCCGCCAGCCGCGAACGTCACCCCTCCGACCAGCACGCACAGGAAAAAGACGCCTATGGTGCGCAGAATCCTCGAGACCAGGCTCTTGCGGGGAGATCCCTTGCGGTGCTCGGGTAGACGTACCGGCCGTCGGACGTCCCTGGCCCGCTCGCTCCGAGTCGTTCTCTTCTGGTAGGTGCGGGCCATCGAGCCGGTATACTACACTACGGTGACGCAGGTTACATTCGTATTACGAGAAGGTTGCGATCTGTTAATGAGGGCCTTTCCAGAGCACCAAACGATCTACAAGAGCGCCGTAGATGTGATCCCACGGGAGGAGCTCGACCGCCGCCTCGCTGGTGGCGAGACTTTGCGGGTAAAACTGGGTATAGACCCCACGGCCCCTGACATACATCTCGGCTTCGCTGTGGTACTGAGGGAGCTCCGTGCCTTCCAGAACCTGGGGCACACGGCTGTTCTCGTGATAGGAGACTACACGGCACGCGTCGGCGACCCTTCCGGGCGTTCGAAGACGCGTCCGATCCTCTCGCCGGGGCAGATCGAGGAGAACACGCGGACCTACCTCGAGCAGGCGTATGTAATCCTCGACCGTGGTCGGACCGAGGTCCGCCATAACTCAGAGTGGCTCGCGCCGCTGACGATGGCAGACATTATAGGGCTTACCAGGGCGACGACCTTGGCCCGCATCCTGGAGCGCGACGACTTCAGCAAGCGCTACGCCGCGAACGACCAGATCACGTTGACCGAGCTCCTCTATCCGCTGATGCAGGCCTATGATTCAGTCGCGATAGAAGCCGATGTCGAGCTCGGCGGAACAGACCAGCTCTACAATTTGCTCATGGGCCGGCAGGTGATGGAGTACTATGGGAAGAGACCCCAGTGCGTCGTCACCACCCCGCTCCTCGTTGGCACCGACGGCAAGATCAAGATGAGCAAGTCCGTCGGCAACTACATAGGCGTAACAGACCCGCCGGGTGAGATGTTCGGGAAGGTCATGAGCATCCCCGACCACCTGATGGACGATTACTACTCCCTTCTGCTCGACAGGCAGGTGCCTGAAGGCGAGCCCGTCGAGCAGAAACGTGAGCTGGCCCGCTCGCTGGTGAGTACGTTTCACGGGGAGTCTGCCGCAGCCGGCGCCGAGAAGCTCTTTGATGCTGTCGTGCGCCGCGAAGTGCCTGAAGATGCGCCTGTGGTCCAGTTGCCAGACGAGGAGGAGATCTGGATCGTCGACCTGATCACACTCGCAGGCTTCGCGAGCACGAACGGCGAGGCGCGCCGCTTTGTAAAGGGCGGGGCCGTGAGGGTCGGCGGGAGGGTCGTAGGCGACGAAAGACTCTCGCTTTCGAGCAGAGAGCTCGAAGGCCAGGTGCTCCAGGTCGGCAAGCGCCGTTACGCCCGTCTCGCTCTATGAAAATCACCGAAAAACAGGTTTGACACCTCGGGGGCTGGTGCTATACTTCTCTAGCTGATGACGGGGAACTACTTGAAAATCGAGAGGGGCGCATAGGGTATAACTCCCGACAGAGTGGGAGCGTAATCCTGGCCCGCCGAAAGGTGGGCGTTTTAGTCGCCTTCGAGAAGTAGACTCCGTCGGCTCCGCCGAGAGGCAGGGGCTTGAGGCCTTGAAAACTGGATAGCAGTGAAAGAATGGGTAGAGAACCCGTCTATAACCGCCGAGACTGACTCTATGCGGGCCCAGAGTGTAACTGTGGACCGCCGAGCGGGTAACGCCCGCACCAAAAAGTACTCAAGGCGCTTCGGCGCCGAAAGGTATAGTTCGGAGAGTTTGATCTTGGCTCAGGACGAACGCTGACGGTGTGCTTTAGGC
>OCZS010000798.1_pt1 | contig 10704 bp, 8 predicted proteins | sample 1539071 | NCBI WGS metagenome assembly OCZS01 (sample SAMEA3113584, study PRJEB22503) | soil metagenome | reverse complement strand
GGCCATGGCGGCGCCGCGGGCGGCGGGCCAGCGCCGCCCCCGCCCGGCCAGCCGCCGGACGCCCAGGATGTACAGCGCCCCCGCCACCACGGCGAGCGGCAGTGCAGCCGGGTCGAGCACCCAGCGGAAGGCGAGGTCAGCCGCGCTCGGGTCGGGCACGCCGGGCACGTGAGGCACCGTACCCAACGATCGGTCGCGGCACCGCCGGTCGTGAAGCTGCTACAACGGCAGCGATGTCGGTCACCGTCGAACCGGCGCAGGCGCCCCCGTCCTCCCAAACGCCGTCGACGCTCGGTGTCGGCGTGGTCGTGTGGCTCGCGTCCGAGCTCATGTTCTTCGCGGGGCTGTTCGCCGCGTACTTCACGCTGCGCTCGGTCAACGACGCATGGCCGCCCGACGACGTCGAGCTCGAGACCGTGCGCACCGCGCTCGCCACCGCTGTGCTGGTGGCGTCGAGCGGCGCCATGCACATGGCGGTCGCGGCGGCTAAGCGCGACGACCGGCGCGGTGCGGTCACGTGGCTGGGTGTCACGGCACTGATGGGCGCGGTGTTCCTGTCGAACCAGGTCGTGGAGTACGCGCAGGCCGACTTCCGGCTCGACGATCACGCCTACGGATCGATCTTCTACCTCATGACCGGGTTCCACGGGCTGCACGTGCTGGGCGGGCTGGTGTTCATGGGGGCGGTGGCGGCGGCGATCGCAGGGCGGTCGCGGGCATCCACCCACGAGACGGTCGAGGTGTGCGGCTACTACTGGCATTTCGTCGACGTGGTCTGGGTTGCGATGTTCTCGACCATCTACCTGCTGCGCTGAGCCGCCGGGCCCGACCGTGAGCTCGCCCCGCCGACCTCGCCCGCACGCCGTCTACCTCGTCGCGCCGCTGCTCGTGACCGCCGTCGCCACGCCGTTCCTCGTCCGCCCGGCCGGCGGACAGGGCGACGACGAGCTCGTCGACCAGGGGCGGGAGCTGTACCAGACCGGGTGCTCGAGCTGCCACGGCGACGACGGGCGGGGCGTGGTCGCCGACGACGGCAGCGAGCGCGGGCCGACGTTGGAGAACTCCGGCGAGGCCTCGGCGTACTACTACCTGTCGACGGGGCGCATGCCGCTCGGCAACAGCGAGGAGCAGCCGCGGCGCAAGGAGCCGGCCTACGACGCCGACGAGATCGACGCCCTCGTGGCCTACGTGGGCACGCTCGGCGAGGGGCCGCCGGTGCCCGACGTCGATGTCGACGCGGGTGATCTCGCGGCCGGTGGCGAGGTCTTCCGCGCCAACTGCCAGGCGTGCCACAGCGCCTCGGCTGGTGGGGGGGCATTGAGCTACGGCCGGGCCGCGCCGCGACTGTCGCCGGCGACGCCGACGGAGATGGCCGCGGCCGTGCGGGTCGGCCCCGGCGAGATGCCGGTGTTCGGCGGCGACACCATCACCGACACCCAGCTCGACTCGCTGGCGCGCTACGTCGAGTACCTCGACGACCCCGATGACCCGGGTGGCTTGCCCATCGGTCGCACCGGCCCCATCCCCGAGGGCTTCGTCGCCTGGTTGATCGGGATGGGGGCGTTGCTGGCGCTCGTTGCGTGGATCGGCACCCGCAGCCCCATCCGTCGACCTCGGGCCGAGCGATGACCGACGACGGCGGCTTCCCGCCCACCACGGCGCACCCGCCGTCCGCCGGCGACGCCGTGCTCACCCGGCGCGGGGCGCGGGTCGAGCGCGGCGCGGCCGTGTGCTTCCTCGTGTCCGCGGCCGCGGCGATCGCCCTGGCGATCGTGTACTGGGAGGGCGGGCAGCCGCAGGCCGAGGGGGTGCTGCTCGCGATCACCCTCGGCGGCATCGGCGTCGGCATCGTGCTGTGGGCGAAGCACTTCATGCCCGGGGAGGAGGTGGCCGAGGAGCGGCACCCGATGGCCTCGACCGAGGAGGAGATCGCGGCCTTCCGGGCGGACTTCCGAGCGGGTGGCAGCAGCCTGGGGCGGCGGCGGGTGCTGGTGGCGACGGCCGGGGGCGCCTGCGCGGCGCTCGGCGTCGCGCTGCTGTTCCCGATCCGGTCGCTCGGCCCCCGCCCGGGCAGCGGCCTCAAGCGCACGGCGTACCGCGGCGGCGGTCGGCGGGTGGTGCGCGAGGACGGGTCGCCGGTCCGGCCCGACGACTTGCCGGTCGACGGCCTGATCACCGTGTGGCCGGACGGGCACACCGACGCTGCCGACGCTCCCACACTGCTCATCAAGGTACGGCCCGACCAGGGGTTCGAGCCCCGCGACGGCCGCGAGGACTGGACGGTCGACGGCATCGTCGCCTACTCCAAACTATGCACCCATGTGGGCTGCCCGGTCGGGCTCTACCAGGCCGAATCGGGTCTGCTGCTCTGCCCCTGTCACCAGTCCACGTTCGACGTGATGCGCCACGCCAAGCCGGTGTTCGGCCCCGCCGCCCGGTCGCTGCCGCAGCTCCCGCTCGGAGTAGACGACGAGGGGTACCTGATCGCCACCGGGGACTTCTCCGGCCCGGTGGGCCCGGGGTTCTGGGACCGGGGGCGCTGATGGCCACACCGGACCGGTCCGACCGGTCGCCCCGCCGATCGCCCGAAGGCTTGATCACCCACCGCATCGCCCGCTGGGTCGACTCGCGGCTCGGGTCGGCGAACTTCGCCCGGACGGCGCTCAACAAGGTGTTCCCCGACCACTGGTCGTTCATGATCGGTGAGCTGGCGCTCTACTGCTTCGTGGTGCTGGTGCTCACCGGCGTCTACCTCACGTTCTTCTTCGACGCGAGCACCAACGAGGTCGTCTACCGGGGCAGCCACGAAGCGCTGCGCGGCGTCGAGATGACCGAGGCGTACCGCTCGGCGCTCGAGCTGAGCTTCGACGTGCGGGCCGGCCTGGTGATGCGCCAGATCCACCACTGGGCGGCGCTCTTGTTCCTCGCCGCCATCGCCGTGCACCTGGCCCGCGTGTTCTTCACCGGGGCGTTCCGCCGTCCCCGCGAGATCAACTGGATCATCGGCTGCACGCTGTTGATCCTTGCCATGCTCAACGGGCTGTTCGGCTACTCGCTGCTCGACGACCAGCTCTCGGGCACCGGCCTGCGCATCGTCCACTCGGTCACGCTGTCGATCCCGCTGGTAGGCACGTGGCTCGCGTCGCTGCTGTTCGGTGGCGAGTTCCCCGGGCCCGACATCATCCAGCGGCTCTACGTGATCCACATCCTCCTGGTGCCCGCGGCGATCGCCGTGTTGTTGACGGCGCACCTCGCCATCCTGGTGCGCCAGAAGCACACGCACTTCCCCGGCCCCGGCCGGCGCGAGGACAACGTGGTCGGCGAGCGGTTGTGGCCCACCTACGCGGCCAAGGCGCTCGGCCTGTTCTTCCTCACGTCGGCCCTCCTGGCCTTCCTCGGCGGCGTGTTCCAGATCAACCCCATCTGGGTCTACGGACCGTTCGACCCGGCCGAGGTGTCGGCCGCCAGCCAGCCCGACTGGTACATGGGCTGGCTCGACGGTGCCCTGCGGATCATGCCTGGATGGGAGGTCCGCGCCTTCGGCTTCGAGGTGCCCAACCCCTTCTTCCCGGCCATTCTCCTCGCCGGGCTCACGTTCGCGCTGCTGTACGCCTGGCCCTTCCTCGAGGCCCGCGTCACCCGCGACTACGGCGAGCACAACCTGCTCGACCGGCCCCGTCAGCGGCCGGTGCGGACGGCCCTCGGCGCCGCCACCATCTCGTTCTACGTGATCTGCTTCGTCGGCGGTGCGGCCGACGTGCTGGCCTCGACGTTCGGGCTCTCGGTCAACGCCATCCTGTGGACGTTCCGCGTCGCCGTGCTAGCCGCGCCCCCGCTCGTCGGCTGGTTCACGTACCGGCTGTGCAAGGAGCTCTCGGCCCGCGACGGCGTGCCCATCGCCTCGCCGGTGACGGTCCGGGAGATCCCCGGCCGGCTGCGGCGAGGTCCGTCGACCCAGGTGGCGGAGATGGCGGACGTGGCGGACGCCCGGGCGGGGGATGCCGAGGCCGACGCCGCTGCCGGGCCGCGGGCCGATTAGTGGACGCGAGCGCCCACTAGACCTCGACGCTGCGCTGGTCGCGAGGGTCCGCGCTGCGGCCAACATGCACGAGCAAGGTCCCGCCGTTGGCGGCCTCGGCCCGCTTGGCGGCGTCGGGCGGCACGGTCAGCGTCACGTTGACCGTGGTGGCGGCATCGACCGTCACCCGGCGAAAGGCGCGCAGCGTGCGCAGGGGTCGCGGGTCCGACCCGAGGGGCTCGTCGAGGTAGAGCTGGACCACCTCGTCGCCGGGGCGCGTGCCGGTGTTGGAGACCGGGACGGTGACGGTGATCGTGCCCTCCCACGTGCGTCGCGCGACGAGACGTCCGTGCTCGAACGTGGTGTACGACAGCCCGAAGCCGAAGGGAAAGGCCGGGGAACGCTCGCTGGCCTGCATCAACCGGTAGCCGTGGAGCGGGCCGTAGCGGACGGTGGTGGCCGCCGGGTCGAACGGTGGGAGCTGCTCCGCGCCCCGTGGCCACGTGCAGGGCAGCCGGCCGCCCGGGTTGACGTCGCCGAACAGCACCCGGGCCAGGGCGTGCCCGCCCTCCATGCCGGGGTACCACGCCATGAGGATGGCGCCGACCTGCTCGCGCCAGGCCTCGGTGACGATGGCGCTGCCGCCGATGAGCACCACGGCGGTGCGCCGGTTGACCGCCCCCACAGTGCGGATGAGCGCCTCGTCGCCGGGCCGGAGGGTGAGATGCTTGCGGTCGCCACCCTGCCCGGGCACGTTCTCGCCCTCGTCACGGTGCGTGTACCCGGCGACCACGATGGCAGCGTCGGCGCTGGCGGCGGCGAGGCGTGCGGCGTCGAGGTCGTCGCCCGCCTGGTGGTTGACGTCGATCACGTGCCGCTCGCCGACGGCGCCCAGGCCCTCGAGCACGGTCGCCACCGACGGCGCCCGCACGTGGCTGGAGCCGCGGTCGCCCGTGACCGCCTGGCCGGCCAGCCGGCCGAACACCGCCAGGGTCTCGACCGACTCGGGGTCGAGCGGCAGCACCCGGCGCCAATCGCCGGCCGACGGGCCGTCGCCGGTGGCCGACGCCGCAGGACGCCCGTCGTTGTCGTCGTCGTTGGGCCCCGCGCCCGCGCCCATCACCTCGGTTTCGGCGACCCGACCGAGCACCCGGTTGCGCAGCAGTACGATCGACCGCTCGGACGCCTCCCGGGCGAGGGCCCGGTGCTCGGTCCCGGCGACACGGGCGGGGGCGTAGCGCCCCGGGGCGTCGGGCCGGCTGGTCCGCCCGGCGAACCGCAGCTGCTGGCGGACGATGCGCAGGGCGGCGTCGTCGACGCGCTCGCCCGCGACCCGGCCCGAGCGCACCAGGCGGCCGAGGCGCCGGAACCGCAGGCGAAACGGCATCTCCAGGTCGAGCCCGGCGTGCATGGCGTCGGCCGCCGAGCGCACCCCCAGCACGAAGTCGCTCATCACGAACCCGTCGAAGCCCCACTCCTCCTTGAGCACCCCGGTGATCAGGCTGCGGTGGTGGCCGCAGTGTTCGCCGTTGACCCGGTTGTAGGCGGTCATCACCGCGGCCACGCCCTCGTCGACGATGCGCCGGAAATGGGGCAGGTAGATGTCGCGCAGGTCGTCGTCGTCGACGCGCACGTCGACCTTGAAGCGGGAGTCCTCCATCGAGTTGCAGGCGAAGTGCTTGACGCAGGCCATCAGGTGGTGCTGCGACCCCCGCACCAGGGCGGCCCCCATCTCGCCGAGCAGGTGTGGGTCCTCGCCGTAGGTTTCCTGCGCCCGCCCCCAGGCCGGGTGGCGCAGCAGGTTGACGCACACCCCGGCGAACAGGTTGGCGCCGAGTGCCCGGGCCTCCACGCCGATGGCGTCGCCGATGCGCTCCTCGAGGTCGGGGTCGAAGCTCGCGCCCCGGGCCATCGGCACGGGGAAGGCGGTGGCATGGCCGACGACCACCCCGCGGGGGCCGTCGGTGAACCGGATGCCCGGGATCCCGACCCGGCCGACCTCGCCCGCCACGTAGGGCGTCTCGTTGTAGTGGCGGACCATGCCCGCGAGCCCCCGGGCCACGGGGGTGTCGCCCGAGAGCAGGTGCAGCTTCTCGTGCTGCGTCAGCTGGTCGAGCAGGTCGCGAGCGCGGTGGTCGGGCGATGCGTCGGTGTCATCCGCAAGGCGGCCCCAGACATCCGGAGCCGTGGCGGTGATGCCATCCCCAGGCACCTCGGCAGAGTACGTCCATCGCGTCCGCGGACGAGGCCCCCGTTTTGGGAGTGTCGTTGCCGTTCCACACGAGTCCTATCCGGCTCGTCCGTAGGGTTGTCGCGACGAACCCGACGCCGGGAGGCATGACCATGGACGACGACAGCGCAACCGCGGCCGGGCACGAGGCGTTCGATCTCTCCGCTACCTACGTCCATCTCGGCCTCGGCGCTCGGGCGACTCCCCTGCCGGATTTCGAGTGGACGCCCGAGTACCTCGAGGCCTACGGACGCCGTTTCGCCGACGACGGCCGCGAAGGCCGCCTCGTCACGATGGGGCGCAGCGCCGAGTCGTGGACCACGTGGGAGCGCCATCCCGCCGGTGAGGAGGTCGTCGTGCTGCTGTCCGGCAGGATGGACCTGATCCAGCGCACCGACGGCGCCGAGCGCCGCATCCCCCTCCGTCCCGGCCAGGCGGTGGTCAACCGCACGGGCGTCTGGCACACGGTCGACGTGCACGAGCCGGGCGACGCGCTGTTCATCACGCCGGGGCAGGGCACCGAGCACGAACCCCGGACGGACTGATCGGCTGTTTCGCCCGGGTCGTGCGTCGGGTGCGGGGTTGCGCTTCCGCCGGCCGACGTGATTCTCGGCCCTCTCCGCCTGCCCGGTAGCGTCCGCGACCACGGGTGCCTGAGGGGGACCGACGATGGGGGATCAGGCTTGGCCGCGGCGCCGACGGGCGCTGGGAGGATCGTTGCTCGCGATCGCGTTGATCGGGGGGTCCGGCGCGTGCAGCGACGACGACGGCGACGATGCCGCCCCGCGCGGCGAGCTGGTCGGTACGGGCGACACCTACGAGGCCACGATCCGCCGCACCAGCGGCGGGGTCCCGCACATCACCGGCGACTCGATGGCCGACGTGGCGTTCGGGCAGGGATGGGCGAGTGGCGAGGATCGCACCTGCGACCTGGCCGACCAGGTGGTGAAGATACGGGGCGAGCGGGCCCGGTGGTTCGGCGCCGGCGACGACGACGCCAACGTCGACTCCGATTTCGCCTGGAAGGCCATCGGCATCGTGGACCGGGCGAAAGACGACTGGGCCGACGCGTCCGACGACGTGGTCGAGCTGCTCACCGCGTTCACCGACGGCTGGAACGCCCATCTCGACGAGGTCGGCGTGGGCGGGATCGCCGGTTGGTGCGCGGGCGAGGAGTGGGTGCGGCCGCTCGAGCCGGTCGACGTCTACGCCTACGCGCGGTCGATCGCCCTGCAGGCCAGCAGCGGCGCCATCGCCGACTTCATCCCCAACGCCCAACCGCCCGGCGGCGCCGGCCGCGGCGGGGCCGACGAGGCCGCCGCCCCGGCCGGCCCCCTCCTGCGTGACGACCAGATCGCATCCAACGGGTGGGCGATCGGTGCGGACCGTTCGGCCGGCGGGGGCGGGATGCTCGTCGCCAACCCGCACTTCCCGTGGGAGGGCGAGCTGCGCTTCTGGGAGGTGCACCTCACCATCCCGGGCGAGCTCGACGCCTATGGCGTGCAGCTGTCGGGGCTCCCGGGCATCGGCATCGGCTTCACCGAGAACTTGGGCTGGACCCACACGGTGTCGGCCGGCAACCGCTTCACCGCCTACCGGCTCGACCTGGTTCCCGGGTCGCCCACCACCTACCGCTACGGCGACGGGCAGCGAGAGATGAGCTCGCGCGACGTCACGGTCGAGGTGCGCGGCGCCGACGGCTCGGTCGAGCAGCTGACCCGCACGATGTGGTCGACGCACTACGGGCCGGTCATCGACTTCCCCGGGTTCGGCTGGACCGAGGCCGCCACCATCACCTTCCGCGACGCCAACATCGACAACGACGAGTTCATCGACCAGTACCTCGGCATGCTCACTGCCGACGACCTCGACGAGCTCATCGACGTCCATCAGCGCCTCAACGGCGTGCCGCTCTTCAACACCATCGCCGCGTCGCGCGACGGCCGGGCCTGGTACGCCGACACGTCGGCCACCCCCAACCTCTCCGACGAGGCGATCGCGGCCTATGAGGCGACGCTCGAGTCCGACCCCATCGTCGCCATCGCCGCCGAGAACGGCGCGGTGCTGCTCGACGGGTCGGACCCGCGTTTCGAGTGGGTGGAGGAGGACGGCGCCCGCGACCCCGGGCTCGTGCCGGCCGCCGACCAGCCGGTGGTCGAGCGAGACGACTACACCTTCAACGCCAACGACTCGTTCTGGATGCCGCACGCCACCGAGATGCTCGAGGGCGACTACTCGCCGCTGCACGGCAGGCAGGCCACGGCCCGGTCGCCGCGCACCCGTGAGAACGCCACGGTGCTCGGCGACACCACGGCCAACGGTCCGGCCGGTGACGACGGTGCGTTCACGCTCGACGAGCTGGCGGGCGCTGCGCTGCAGAACCGCGGCTACACGTCACGCGCACTGCTCGAGGACGTGGTGTCGCGCTGCGACGGCGTGGCCACGGTCGACGTGCCGGCGCTGGAGGGCGAGGAGGCGACGCCCGGCCTTCCCGCCGCCACGGTCGACGTGAGCGAGGCGTGCGGCGTGCTCGCCGAGTGGGACGGCGTCTACGACCTCGACCGATCGGGTCCGCCGATCTGGCGCGAGCTCATCACCGCGTTCGAGTTCGGCGACCTCACCGAGGCCGGCGCGCTGTGGGCCGATGCGTTCGAGCGCGGTCGCCCGGTCGACACGCCGGGCGGCCTGGCCCCGGCTCCCGCGGCGGGGCCGGACCCGGTGCTCGAGAATCTGGCCCGGGCGGTGCAGGTCCTCGAGGTCGCCGGGCTGCCAGTCGACGTCACGCTGGGCGAGGTTCAGTTCGCCCGGCGTGACGGCGAGACCGTCCCGATCCACGGCGGTGACGCCCACGACGGGACCACCAACATCGTGGGCTACGGCTCGGCAGCCTCGATCCTCGACCCGGCGCTCGCCGAGGTGAAGCGCGAGCCGGTCGCACCGGGGTCGTCGCTGGCCCGGGTCGACGGCGAGACCGGCTACCTCGTCGACAACGGCACGTCGTTCCTGATGGCGCTCGAGCTCGGCGACGACGGCCCCCGGGCCAGGGTGTTCCTCACCTACAGCAACACCGAGGACCGTTCGAGCGACCTATACACCGAGGCGACCGAGCGCTTCTCGGCGAAGGAGTGGCGCGACGTGGCGTTCACCGACGAGGAGATCGAGGACGACGTCATTGCGACCGAGACCGTGCGGGGCTGAGCCGGTGCCGGGCGAGCAGTGATCGACCGGTGGCCAGAACGGTGAATAACCGTTATTCTGGGGTGGTGGCCACCAGCACCGTCGTCGCCGACGTGACCGCCGTTACCGACGTGGCGGCCGACGCCGACGTGAGCCGGGATGCGTCGGTGCGCGAGCGCCTGGTCGCCGCTGCGGCCGAGGTGTTCGCCGAGCGGGGCTACGAGGGGGCCCGGGTGCAGGAGATCGTGCGCCGGGCCGGGCTCAGCACCGGGGCGATCTACACCAACTTCCGCAACAAGGCCGACCTGCTGCTGGCCGCCGTGGGCACCGCGCCGGTCGACTCGCTGTTCGACACGATCGAGCTCGCCGGCGGCACGGCCGAGGGTCTGCGGCGTGCCGGCCACGAGCTGCCGACGGCCAGGCGCGGCGAGCGCACCCTGCTGTTCGAGGCGCTGGTCGCCGCCCGGCGCGACCCCGAGGTGGCCACGCTGTTGCGCAAGCGGCTGATGACGTTCCGCTCGCTCATGGCCCACATGGTGGGGAACGGCCAGCGCGAGGGCAGCCTGGCGGCCGACGTCGACGTCGATGCGGTCGCCGAGTTCTGTCAGGCGCTGGGCATGGGCTTCCTGCTCATGGAGGCCGTGGGGCTGTCCCACGCCGGCGAGTCCGAATGGCGCGCGCTCATCGACCGGCTGGTCGGCGCGATCTCCCCGACGGGTACGCCGACCCCCTCGTCCGACACACCCGACTCCCCCGACACATCCGACACCCCCGACACATCCGGCCAGCATGACCGAAGGGACTGACATGGCGACCAACGAGGACATGATCGGCCGTCGCGACGTCGACGATCTCGAGTCGATCCTGGCGATCGCCAACACCGACGTCGACGAGGTGATCCACACGGTCTCCGACAACGCCGACGCCATCTTCACGTGGGACTACCAAAAGGGCGAACGCCCCGCACTCAACAAGCTCTACGAGAAGGCCAAGCACTCGCAGTGGAACGGCGAGACCGACCTGCCGTGGGACACCGAGGTCGATGTCGAGAAGCTGGCCACCGAGATGGGCGGCAACCCGCAGATCCAGCGGTTCCGCGAGGCGGCGAACACCCCCGGTTCGCCGTTCGAGCACTTCACCGAGCGCCAGTGGACCGACCTGGTGATCGAGGGGCAGAACTGGCGGCTCAGCCAGTTCATGCACGGCGAGCAGGGCGCGCTGCTGTGCACGGCCAAGATCGTCGAGACCGTGCCGTGGATCGACGCCAAGTACTACGCGT
>OCZS010000797.1_pt1 | contig 10715 bp, 10 predicted proteins | sample 1539071 | NCBI WGS metagenome assembly OCZS01 (sample SAMEA3113584, study PRJEB22503) | soil metagenome | reverse complement strand
CACAAGCTCTGCGGACCGAGCGGCGTCGGCGCCCTCTGGGGCCGCCGCGAGCTGCTCGAGTCGATGGAGCCGTTCAACCTGGGCGGCCACATGATCCGCAAGGTGCAGTTCGAGGAGACCACCTGGGGCGACCTCCCACACAAGTTCGAGGCAGGGACGGCGCCGATCGCCGAAGCCGTCGGGTTCGGCGCGGCGATCGACTACCTGAACGGGATCGGGCTCGACGCGATCGAGCAGCACGAGCACGACCTGGTCGCCTACGCGCTCGAGCGCCTCGGCGACGTGCCCGGGATCCAGCTGTACGGCCCGGCGCCGGAGAAGCGGGCCGGGATCGTCTCGTTCAACATGGAGGGCATCCATCCGCACGACGTCGCGCAGGTCCTGGACTGGGAGGGCGTCGCGATCCGCGCGGGCCACCATTGCTGCCAGCCGTTGATGGCCAGGCTGGGGGTCTCGGCGACGAATCGCGCGAGCTTCTACCTCTACACCGTCCAGGAGGACGTCGATCGCCTCCACGACGGGCTCCTCCGCGCCCGAAAGGTGTTCGGCTAGCCTCCTTTCCGTGGAAGACCTGTACAGAGAGGTCATCCTCGACCACTACAAGAACCCCCGCGGGCACGGGGTGATCGAGGACGCCGACGCGCAGGCCGAGGGGCTGAACCCGCTCTGCGGCGACGAGGTCGCGATCTATGTGGCGTTCGGCGAGGACGGCGAGACGATCGACGAGGTCAAGTTCTCCGGCCGCGGTTGCGCGATCAGCCAGGCGGCGACGTCGATGCTGATGGAGATGGTCGAGGGTCGGACCGCGACAGAGATCGGAGAGCTCTCGAAGGACGAGCTGCTCGAAGAGATCGGGATCCCGTTGACGCCCATCCGGCTCAAGTGCGCGCTGCTCGGGCTCGGGGTCCTCAAGGTCGCGCTGCATCGGGCGAAGGGCACGCCGCTCCCCGCGGAGTGGTCTGGGCTGGACGACCAGTTCAAGGTCTCGTAGACCGGCTTGGCGCTGGTCACCGTCGCGGCGCTCGACGAGTTCCCGCCCGGCAGCGTCAAGATCGTCCACGTCGGACAAGTCGCGGTCGGCGTCTACAACCTGGGCGGAAAGCTCTGCGCGATCGAGGACCGCTGCTCGCACGACGACGGGCCGCTCGCGGAGGGTGAGCACGACCCCGACCGCGGCGTCGTTATCTGCCCGCGCCACGGCTCCGAGTTCGACATCTGCACGGGCCGGCCGCTCTCCCTTCCCGCCTACCAGCCCGTGGAGACGTTTCCCGTGGTGGTGGAGGATGGCGTGGTGAAGGTGGACGTCTAATGCTCGACGACCGGGTTCGCGCGGTGCTGAAGCGGCTCGAGGCGGAGGACGCCGAGGAGCGCGAGCAGGGTGTCTCTCGGCAGCTGCGCTCCAGGCAGGTCGCGAGGACGACGGGACAGTTCCTCTTCGACCTGGTCGCCCCCCAGACGGACTGCGAGGTATTGGAGATCGGAGGATCGCGCGGCTACTCGACGATCTGGCTCGCCGCCGGCCTCCGCTACTTCGCCGGCCGGATCCTCTCGCTGGAGGCAGATCCGGTGAAGGCCGAGGCCTGGCGGGCCAACATCGCCGACGCGGGGCTGGAGGACACTGCCGAGCTGCTCGAAGGGGACGCGTTCGAGACGCTCCCGAGGATCGACGACGTCTTCGACATCGTGTTCATCGACGCCGAGAAGGACGACTACGAGCGGCTCTTCGAGCTCGCTCGGCCCAAGGTCGAGCCCGCTGCCCTGTTCGTGGCCGACAACGTCCTCTCCCACGAAGAGACGCTGGGCGCGTACTCGCGAGCGCGCCAGGCGGACCCCACGCTCGAATCCGTCACCGTCCCGCTCGACCGCGGGCTCGAGCTCAGCGTCGTGCTCGGCTAGCCCGATACTCCCCCGGTGGGGGTGACCGACCTCCTCCCTCTCCGCTACATTTCGGCTACCGCGGAAAGGAGGTGGTCCGGTAGTGAAATCTTCAAGTACGGGCAGTGGAGGTACCAGCGGGTAGGGGCGTGTCCCTGAGACCTGTAGGGAACCGCCTAGCCAGCGTGGGGGACGTCGCGCTACGCGCCACCGGCATCCAGCCGAGTAGGTAAGCGCCTCTACCAAATCCACCGCTGGTATTGGAACGGGGCCGCTGGAAACAGCGGCCCCTTCTTTTCCTCCCGCCCTGGTCGCCGCCGGCTCCCCCCGAGCGGAGCCCGACTCCGCCGTCGGCTGACGCCGCTGGTGGCAAGGTGCTCTCCGGGTGCTTCCGCACTGTGCCCTCCGGCCCCGCACCCCCCAGCGGCGCCCCAGAACGCGAGGAATGCAAGGACAGCCATGGCAGTCGTGATCGCAAATCAGCTCCGCAAGGAGTTCGCGGGAGACCCGCTCTTCGACGGCGTCTCGTTCAAGGTCGAGCGCCGCGACCGGCTCTCGCTCGCCGGCCCCAACGGGGCGGGAAAAACGACCCTGCTCCGGATGCTCGCCCGCGAGCTGCCGGTGGAAGGGGGCGAGCTCGTGTTCTCCAAGGGGACGCGCGTCGCGCTCCACGATCAGCGCCCGCCGCTCGAGCAGGGGCTGACACTGCGGGAGTACGTCCTCTCCGGCGCCTCCGACTTGATCGCGCTGGAGGAGGAGCTGCGGACGCTCGAGCAGGCGATGGCAGCCGGCGACCACGACCAGGCGACGCTCGCGCGCTACGCCGACGCCCAGGCGCGGCTCGAGCACGCGGGAGGCTACGCCTGGCGCGACCGGACGGCAGGCGTCGTGCGCGGGCTCGGGTTCGCGGACGCGGATCTCGACCGCCTGCTGGACACCTTCTCCGGCGGCGAGCTGACCCGCGCGTCGCTGGCCCGCTCTCTGGCCGGCGACCCGGATCTCCTGCTCCTGGACGAGCCGACGAACCACCTAGACGTCGAGAGCATCGAGTGGCTCGAGCGCGAGCTTCAGTCCCTCGATGCCGCCGTGATCCTCGTCGCGCACGACCGCTGGTTCCTCGAGGCGGTGACGAACGGCGTGCTCGAGCTCTCGGGAGGCCGCTCGCTCTATTTCAAGGGACCGTGGCACCAGTGGCGCCTGGAGAAGGCCGCACGGGCACAGCACGCTCAGAAGTCGCTCGACCGGCTCGGCGGGGACATCGCTCGGCTCGAGCGCTTCGTGGAGCGGTTCCGGTACAAGAAGAACAAGGCCAGACAGGCCCAGGCGAAGCTGACGCACATCGGTCGGCTGGAGGAGGAGCGCGGCGGTCAGGTCGAGACGCTCGACCGCTTGACGACGAGGAAGCGGTCGATGGGCTTCGACTTTCTCAAGCCGGCGCGAAGCGGCCGGACCGTGGTCGAGGCTGCCGGCCTCGCGGTCAAGGCGGGCGACAAGGAGCTCCTCGACGAGGTCGACTTCGCGCTGGAGCGGGGCGAGCACGCCGCCCTCGTCGGCCCCAACGGCTCGGGCAAGACGACGCTGCTGGAGACGATGCTTGGCCGCCGCGACGCGGCCGCCGGGACGGTGCGGCTCGGGCACGGCGTCGAGGCGGCGTACTTCTCGCAGCAGGAGCTGGAGCTGGACGAGCGCGGGACCGTGCTCGACTGCGTCCAGGGCTCGACGGGGCTGCCGCGCCAATCGGCGCAGAACCTCCTCGGTCGCTTCCTCTTCTCCGGCTGGGACGAGCAGTCAAAGCCGGTCACAGTTCTCTCGGGCGGTGAGCGCCGCCGGCTCGCTCTGGCGATCGTGGTCGCCTCGGGCGCGAACTTCCTGGTGCTCGACGAGCCGACGAATCACCTCGACCTCGAGAGCCGCGAGGCGCTGGAGGCCGCGCTCGAGGCCTTCCCCGGGACCGTGCTGCTCGTCTCGCACGATCGCGCGCTGCTCGACGCCGTCGCCCAACGGACGATGGCGATCGAGGACCATGGCCTGCGCTCGTACGAAGGTGGCTGGGCGGAGCTGATCCGTCGCCGTGAGGTGGTCGCGAAAGCCGCCGAGCCGCCGGCGCCGAAGGTCACGAAGAAACCAAAAACGAGCTCCACGAAGCCGGCCGGCCCGACCGCCCTTCAGGTCGTCGAGGCGGACATCGCGAAGCAGGAGGAGCGCGTCGCCGAGCTCGAGCGCGAGCTCGCGGACGACTGGGGCAACGCGGATCTTCTTCGCAGGCATCGGGGGGCGCGCGACGAGCTCCAGGCGCTGCTCGCCCGGTGGGAGCGCCTGTTCGAGTCATCAGGCGTCTAGCGCGATCAGGGCCTCGGCTACGACCTTCAGCGGCTTGCCCGACAGCTGGCTCGCCTTGCGGAGGCGCTTGAAGGCTTCGTCCTCGCTCAAGCCGTCCCGCTCCATCAGTAGGCCCTTCGCCCGCTCGATCGCCTTGCGGGCGGCAAGCGCCTCGGCGAGCGAGTCCGCCTCCTCCCGCAGCGACACGAGCTCCTCGTGGCGGGCCCGCGCGGTCGCGATCGCCGGGAGCAGATCGGCCTCGCGGAACGGCTTGACGAGGTAGCCGAACACGCCGGCCTCGACGGCGCGCGACACGAGCTCGTCCTGGCCGTAGGCGGTGAGCATCACGATCGGGATCGGCCGCTCCTCGAGGATCGTTCGCGCCGCCTCGATTCCGTCCAGCCGCGGCATCTTCACGTCGAGAATCGCGAGGTCGGGTTCGTGCTCCCGGGCGAGTTCCACGGCCTCCCGCCCGTCGCGCGCCTCGGCGCACACCTCGTGGCCCGACTCCTCCAGCAGGTTCCGGAGGTCGAGCCGGATGATCGTCTCGTCCTCGGCGACCAGGATCCTCATGCGGGGAAGACGACCTCCGCCCGCAGTCCGCCCTCGGAGCTCAGGTCGAGCGTGCCGCGGAGCTCGTCCCGTACGAGCGCCTGGACGATGGACAGGCCGGTCCCGGAGGGCTCGTCCGCGATCCCGGCGCCGTCGTCGGCGATTGCAAGCACGACGTTGCCGTCGCTGCGTCCGAGCTCGACGCGCACCGAGTCGCCGCCGTGCTCGAGCGCGTTCTGGAGCAGCTCGCTGAAGACGAGCGCGAGCGCCGTCGCCCGGTCGCCCGCGAGCGAGACCTGCTCGAGCTCGGCCTCGACCGCCTTCCCCGCGACGAGCCCCTGCACCAGCATCGCGCGCAGTCGCTCGATCAGCTCCGCCAGGTCGACGTCGTCCTCGCGATGCTCGGTCAGCACCTCGTGTACGGCCGCGATCGCGAGGATCCGATTCACGGAGTCGGTCAGCGCGCGCCGCGGGTCGACCTCGGGCGCGCGCGCCTGCAGGCGCAGCAGCGACGCGACCGTCTGGAGGTTGTTCTTGACCCGGTGGTGGATCTCCTGGGCGAGGACGCCCCGCATCACGGCTCGCCCGTGCTCGAGCGCGACGGCAGCGTGGTTCGCGATCGAGGAAAGGAGGGCACGCTCCTGTTCCGTGAACGGTGTGTCCCGGTCGCAGACGAGCTCGCCGATCTGCCGGCCCTTCCAGCGGAGCGGGATCCTGATCGCGTGCTCAGCCGCACGGCCCTCGGGCCAGGCGATGTTCCCTTCCTCGAGGACGAGCGCGGCGCCGGCTGCGCCGACCGCGTCGACCGTCGTCCGCACGATCGCCTCGAGCGACTCCTCGAGGTAGAGCGACTCGGAGACCGCCTCCGAGATGCGCGCCAGCGCCTCCAGCTCGCCGACCCGCCGCTGCGCCTCGCTGTAGAGCTTCGCGTGCTCGATCGTCTGCGCCACCTGGGCGGCGATCGCGAGCAGCAGCTCGATCTCGTCGTGCGTGAACTCACGCGGCTCGACGGTGCGGACGTTCAGTGCGCCGGCGAGCTTCTCGCGCGCGAGGATCGGGACCGCAAGGATCGACTCGTACTGATCCTCGGGAAGGTTCGGAAAGCCCTTGAAGCGAGGGTCGAGGTGCGCCTGGGCCGGGATCGCGATCGGCTTTCGCTCTGCGGCCGCGGTGCCGGTGATCCCTTCGCCCGGCCGCATCCGCGGCCTGCGCGTCATCGCTTCGACCGATGTGCCCCTCGTGGCGCGGAGGACGAGCTCGTCGGCCCCCTCGTCGTAGAGGTAGACGAAGCACGCCTCGGTATCGAGCGCCTCGGCGACCTTGCGCGCGACGAGCGAGAGCACCTCCTCGAGGTCGAGCGTCGAGTTGACTGCCGCAATGCTCTCCGTGAGCAGCTGCAGGTGCCGCTCGGAGGCGTTCACAAGCCGATTGTAGAAGCGCGCGGTTTGTTGAAGATGCCACAAGGGTGTGGGAAGATTCCTGGCAGACGGCGCGTCAAGAGAAAAGACAGTGGCGCCAGTCCGGCGTCCTGAGAGAAGGGAGCGGCCCTATGGAGCAGATGACCGCACGAGCAGCGCTCGTGCCTGCTTCCGATCTAGCCGATGGTCTTACCACGACCATTCCACGATCGGACATCCAGGCCGTTCTCGCTGCGGAAGAGGAGCCGATCGAGTTGGTTCTCGACATCGCTCGCTCTTCCGACGGCGAGGCGGCCGCGACCCGGAACGTCTCGGTGACGTGGGAGCGCACCGACCTCGAACAGCTGCTGGAAGAGGCGCAGGGCGACCAGATCGTCCTGACGTTCGATCGCGAGGCCCTGGCGCGGGCAAGCGACGACGTGGAAGCCCACGGCTTTCGCGAAGTGGCTCTCGCCATCGCCGTAGCAGCGACAGCAGCGGGAGGTGCCGCGGCAGGGGCCGCGGCCGAGCCGGGCGCATACCTCGGCACGCAGGCCCCGATCGTCGAGTCGACGAGTCCGGACGATCGAGCGGTGGCACGAAGCGAAGTGGCGCCGACTCCGACGGGTCCGGACGATCGAGCGGTGGCACGAGGTGAAGTGGCGTCGCCACAGGCGGGTCCGGAGATCCCGTATCTGAGCCACGGTCAGGGTGTGACCGAGGCCGATCTGGGGATCGCGACCGGCACGAGCCCGGACGACAGGGCGGTTGCACGGACGGATTCGGCCGCTGAGCCAGCGCCGGCGAGTCCGGAGATCCCGTATCTGAGCCACGGTCAGGGTGTGACCGAGGCCGATCTGGGGATCGCGACCGGCACGAGCCCGGACGACAGGGCGGTTGCACGGACGGATTCGGCCGCTGAGCCAGCGCCGGCGAGTCCGGAGATCCCGTATCTGAGCCACGGTCAGGGTGTGACCGAGGCCGATCTGGGGATCGGCACCGGCACGAGCCCGGACGACCGCGCGCTTCCGCGCACGGATCCGGTCGCAACGACTGGAGGCACGGTGTCAGACCCGAGCACCTTCTCGGTCCCGGGCCCCGAGACCGTCGGCGTCGCCGCGGCGATCGCACTGATGATCACCGGCGCGTACTTCCTCGTCGGCGCCGGACGACGGCGCATTCGGCCGATCTAGGCAACGGACGCGGGGCGCCGCCTCCTGGTGGCGCCCCGCCTTCGAAGCGCGGCGCACGGCTTACACATTTCTTACCTCGCGCAGCCCAAACGCTGATCCGGGAGCAGTAGGTTCGAGTTATGAGCGAAGCGCTGCCCGTCCTCCCCGACCTCCGCCAGACGATCGGCTACCTGGTCGCGGATGCGAGGGGCAGGGTCGTCGGCCGGGTCGAATGCGCGATGTACGGCACCGCCCGCGACATCCCCGACGCGCTCTCAGTCCGCTCCGGCTTCCTCGCGCGGCGCCGGCGCCTCGTCCCGGCCGGGACGATCGAGGAGATCGACCGCGCGAGCGGCGTCGTGGGCCTGAAGGTCGAGCGCGAGTCGATTCGCGCGTTTCTCTAGAAACGCGGGCGGAAAACATCCACAATGGTCAGGTGTCCCGCCCTGCCTGCGGCGGGTGGGACAAACTGACGGCCGACTGCGAGCTGCGTTTGCAGCTCGCGGTCGTTGTGGCCTCAAAGCACAGGGAGATAGCGCTCAAGCTCCCATGACGTGAGCTGAACGCGGTACTCGTCCCACTCCTTCCGCTTGAGCTCGATGTAGCGGTCGAAGATATGTCGCCCCAGCGCCTGCTTCGCCAGCTCCGAGTGAGCGAGCTCGTCGATCGCCTCGCCGAGCGTCTCCGGCAGGGCGACTATCCCTCGCTCCTCTCGCTGCTCGGGCGTCAGGTGGTAGAGGTTGGTCTCCATCGGCTCGGGCAGCTCGTAGCCGCGCTCGATCCCCTCGAGCCCTGCGTGGAGCAGCGCCGCGAACGTGAGGTACGGGTTGCAGGCCGGGTCCGGGCAGCGGATCTCCGCCCGCGTCGCCTCCTCCGACCCCGGCTTGTAGAGCGGGATCCGGATTAGCGCAGAGCGGTTCCGCTGAGACCAGGCGACGTAGACCGGCGCCTCATAGCCGGGCACGAGCCGCTTGTAGGAGTTGACCCACTGCGCGAACACGCCTGCGATCTCGCGCGCATGGCGCAACTGGCCGGCGATGAAAGCCTTGCCCGTGTCGGACAGGTGCCACGTGTCGTCCTCGTCGAAGAACTGGTTCCGGCCGTCCGTGAAGAGCGACATGTGCGTGTGCATGCCGGAGCCGTTCTCGCCGAAGATCGGCTTCGGCATGAAGGTGGCGTGGAAGCCGGCCTTCTTCGCGATCTCCTTGACGATGAGGCGGTACGTGATCGTGTGGTCGGCCATCTCGAGCGCCGGCGCGAAACGCATGTCGATCTCGTGCTGGGACGGCCCGACCTCGTGGTGGACGTACTCGATCGGGATCCCCATCGACTCGAGCGCGCGGACGGTCTCCTGCCGGAGCTCGCTGGCGGCGTCCATCGTCGTCATCGCGAAGTAGCCCCCCTCGTCGAGCGTCTCGGTGCCCTTCGCGTCCTTGAAGAGGAAGTACTCGAGCTCGGGGCCGACATTGAACGTGTCGAAGCCCATGCCCTTCATGCGCTCGAGCGCCCGGCGCAGGACGTAGCGCGGATCGCCTTCGTAGGGCTCGCCGTCGGGAGTGACGACATCGCAGATCATCCTGGCGACCTTGGTCTCTCCCTCGCGCCAGGGCATCAGCTGGAACGTGCGCGGGTCGGGGATCGCGACCATGTCCGACTCCTCGATCGCGTTGAAGCCGGTGATCGACGAGCCGTCGAAGCCCATCCCGTCGTCGAGGGCGTCTTCCATCTCCGCCGGCGTGACGGCGAAGCTCTTCAGGTGCCCCTCGAGATCGGTGAACCACAGCAGCAGGAACTCCACGCCCTCATCCTTGATCCGCTTCAAGACCTCCTTGCGGTCGTCCGTGCTCGACGTCGCTCTCGGCTTGCTCTCGACCTGCGCCATTTCGCCTCCTTGAATGCGAAAGCCCCGGGCGACTGCCCGAGGCTCCGTTGCCTCCGTGCCCGCCGGAGACTACTGCCCCTGCCGCGCCCCTGCAAGGAGGCCGTCGGGGTCCTCGACGGGAGCGGCGGCGGGCTCCAACGGCTCGCTCAGGATGACGCGGCTTGTATGGCCCGGCGTCTCGGTGTCGCGCATGCCGGGGAGGAAGTAGAAGAGCGCGGTCAGCAGGCTCGCCCCGATGCCGGCGATCAGCAGCACCGGCTTCACGCCGAGCCAGCCTGCCAGCGGCCCAGTGACGGCGAAGGAGAGCGGTGCGAGGCCGAGCGACAGTAGCCAGTCGACGCTTTTCACGCGACCCAGAAGCTCTGCCGGCACGACGCGCTGCATCAGCGTCACCCACACGATCAGGCCACCGGCCCAGCAGCCTTCCCCGGCAAACGAGATCGCCATCGCCTGCCAGGGAACGTCGGCAAGCGCGAAAGCCGCGATCTGCAGGCAGGCGACCAGCCAGAGGGCGTACATGAACGTGATGTGGCGGCGCGGCAGCCCGATCTGCCCGACTGCGAGCGAGACGAGGATCGCGCTCAGCCCGCCGGCCGCGAACACCAGGCCCAGGTCGCCCGCGTCGCCGCCCAGCTCGTTCCGGACGAGGAACGGGAGCAGAACTGTGAACGGGCCGTAGACGAGGAAGATCGCCGCAAGTGCCCAGCCGAGCGTGCCCCAGAGCCAGACCTTCTGTCTGACGTAGCGGAGCCCCTCCGCGATGTCGCGGCGCACCGAGGTGACGCCCTCCGAGGTGGCGGCGGCCGGCCGCGGGTGGAGGAGAAGCAGGGTGACGATCGCGAAGCCGAAGGTCGCGGCGTCGATCAGGAAGGCCGTGCCTGCGCCGAGTGAGTGCACGACGAAGCCGCCAAGCGCCGGGCCGACGAATGCGAATGCCGCCTGGCGGACGAACTGCGCAAGCGAGTTGGCCTCCACGAGGAGATGTCTCGGGACGAGGTCGGGGATGATCGCGCCCGCCGCCGGTCCCTGGAACGCCTGGCCGGCGCCGAAGAACGCCGAGAGGACGAAGATGTGCCAGAGCTCGACGGCGCCGGTGATCGAGAGCACTCCGAGCACGGCGACTGCGACGCCGCGAAGCGTGCTGGAGAAGATCAGCACCTTGCGGCGCTCGAACCGGTCGGCGACGACCCCGCCGACCAGCACGAACGCCACGATCGGGATCGTTTCGGCGACGCCGACCACGGCGAGGGCGGTCGGAGAGTTCCAGAGGTCGAAGACCTGCCACGCGATGGCGACGAGGAAGAACCCGTCGCCGATCAGCGACACGGTCCAGCCCAGCCAGAAGAGCGCGAAGTCGCGCTCTCGGAGCGGCCGGAGGATCCGGATCCGCCTCACGCGGGCGCTTCGGCTTCGAGCTCGGGCTCACGGCCGCCGTGGCGCAGTGCCCGCAAGAACAGCGGAATCGCCGGTGTGAGCAGGAGCCCGGTCGCGACGAGAGCGGCTCGGAGGGACCCGACC
>OCZS010000796.1_pt1 | contig 10716 bp, 9 predicted proteins | sample 1539071 | NCBI WGS metagenome assembly OCZS01 (sample SAMEA3113584, study PRJEB22503) | soil metagenome | reverse complement strand
GATGCCGGGTTCCGCCTAGAGGACGAGCTGCTGCACGTCGACGTCAGGCCAGGCGTGAGCGTCACTGCCGACCTGTGTCGGATCCCGGCACCGCTGCCCGAGGGTTCGCCGTTCGGCAGCCTCGAGCAGGCCCGGCGCTTCGCAGGGCCGCTTCCCTACACATTCCACCACGAGCCCGAGACCGGCCGCCTACTCAGCGTCCGTGGCACGAGAAGCGAGTGGGACCCGCAGCCGGTCGCCGTCGAGGTGCGCGAGCTCGACTTCATCTCCGCGGGCCTGTTCGGAGCCGAGCCGGTCCTCGCAAACGCCTTCTACGTGAGCGACATCGACTACCGCTGGGAGCACGGCCGGCTGCTTACCACCGAGCGCGAATAGGACGGGCGCGCGTCGAGCGCGGCGAGAGAAGGTCCTGCACGGAGTCGGCCTAGAGACTCTTGAGGTACTGGACGAGGTCCGCCTGCTGCTGCGTCGACAGCCCGAGGCCGAGGCAGCCGTTGTAGTGCTCGACGACCGCATCGAGGGTGGGGAACCGTCCGTCGTGCCAGAAGCCACCCTTCGCGTGCGCGAAGAGCCCCTTGAGCGGGGTAGTGCGGTACATCTCTGTCGGCGAGCGGTCGGACTGGAAGGAATCGGTACAGACCTCGGCGGGACGGTGCAGGTTCTGGCCTGGCTCGGTGAAGAGCGGCGGCACGTGGCAGCTCGCGCACTTGCCGATCCCGTTGAAGACCTTCTCGCCACGCCTCGCGGCCGCCGCGTCGAAGCTGCCGTTCGAGGGCCGCGGGGCCTTGAGCCCGAGCTGGTAGACGTGCAGAGCTTCAAGCTTGGGGCTGATCAGATCGGGCGTACTGCGGACGTTGGCGAAGCCGTTGGCCGCGGCGATCGGGAACTTTTCCGGATCGTTGAGGCGCGGGTCGAAGAAGGTGCCCTTGCCGTGCATCTCGAGGTTGGCGACGAAGGCGTTCCAGTACGGCACCGAGCCCCAGCCGGTGTACGTGTGGAGGTTGACGCCGGCGAGGCCGAAGGCCGGCGGGATCAGCACGGCCGCCGTCTTGCCGTCGGGACGGAATCCCTTCCCGTCCAGGAACAGCTCCGCGTCGAACCTGCCCGGCCCCCACGCGGCCAGTGCGCGGTTCAACGTCGCCTCATCGACGCCGAGCAGGCTGGTCAGCGGCGCCTTGTTCGGGGCCAGGGAGACGATCGCGCCGACGTTGAGGTCTCGATTCGGCCAGCCGTCGAGGCGGCGCCCGATGCCGGCAGCGAACGTGTCGTCGACCATCGAGTGGCAGAGGCCGCAGGTGATCCCCACAGAGCCCAACGTGCCCTCGCTGTTGAAGAAGCCCTTGAGCCCGACAACTGCATTCAGCTTCAGCAGGGCAAGGGTCGTCGCCGGATCGTCGAGGTTCACCTGTCCGGCGGCGAGCGCCTGCTTGAGCGAGTCGGGTAACGCCCGCGAATCGACCTTGAGCCCGACCGCCAGGGCGGTTCTCGGGCTCACACCGGGTCCCACGCCGCCAAGCTTCTCGCCCTCGATCGCCCGGTGTAATTGCAGTGAGCCGCCCCAGAAGGCCTCGTCCCCGAAGGTGTCGAATCGAAAGACCGCCTTGCCCTGCTCGAAGAGCTGTTCGGCGGCGGTGCGGTTGGCCGCATCCGGATCAGGGCTGCCCGAGGCGGTCACCGCGCTCACGGCCCCGTTCACGATCACGAGCCCGACGTAGAGGAGCAGCCCGACGGCGCTGATCATTGCCAACCGGCCAAGGCCCTTCGCGATCAGACTCATACGGGACCGCCTTTCAGTGGGACCGATCGTAGGACGGCCGCAGTGCGACAGGGTGTGATCGCTCTCACATTTGGCCGAGCAACTCTTCCGGCTTCACGAGCAGGCGGTAGGTATGTCCTCGGCGGGCGACGAAGCCGGTCCGTTGCAGCTCGTCGAGCGCGCGCGTCACCGTCTCACGCGAAGAGCCGACCATGTCCGCGAGGAGCGTGTGGCTCACCGGGAAGTCGAGCCGGATCCCGTCGCGCATGACGCGCCCGTAGCGCTGCGCCAGTTGCAGGAGCTTGCGTCGCACCCGCTCGATGTGCCGCGTGTGGGCGAAGTTCCCGAGAGCCTCGTGTTCTTGCGAGAGAGCGATCTCGAGCTGTTCGAGAAGCGCCAGCGCGGCGACCGGGATCTCGAACAGACGATCTCGCGCCTCACGGGTGATCCCGACCAGGCGAGACCCGTCAAGCCGCACAAGACCTCGTCGTTACTCGGTGGGAGCAGCACCCGCCCTGGCCCCGCCTCGCAGGTGACGATCGAACGCGCGAGGCCCTCGGGCGTACTGCGGACGACGACGAAACCGTGCTCGACGGCAAGGAGCTTGATGCCGAGAAACGATCTTCGGAAATGCGGTTCGCTTGCCGTGAGCTCGAACCTCGGACAGCCCGCGAGGATCTCGCCGGCGTCGTTCGCGTACGCGTGCGCCCCGTCGAGCAACACCGTACTGGGCTTACCGAGTGGCCGTTTCTCCACTCCATGTTTCGTGTCGCGGCGGCATCGGATTCTTACCGCCTCGCCTATCGGCGACACCCCGGTAACGTGCCGGCGCCCGGAAGAACGTAAGCCCCTAAAGCGCCCCGCCCGCTGCGAGTGGCGCGCCCGCCTCGGGCGCTCCTTGATCGCCTACGGTGTTGCGGGCGAGGAATTCCTCGGCCAGCAGGAGATTCGTCTCGGCCGCGCGCTCTACCAACGCCAAGAGCGACGACATGCTCGAAACCTCTTCTCGCTGTTCGGTCAAGAACCAGTGAAGGAACTGCTCGCCGACGAGCTTCCCCTCCTCCCGCGCCAGCTCGACGAGCGCGACGATCTGGTCGGTCACGCGCTTCTCCTGCTCCAGCGCGAGCGCGACGGGCTCCCGTGCGTCGCCGAAGTCCGTTTTCGGGGCATCGACGCCCGGGATGGCGACCGCCTCGTCGGCGTCGAGCAGGAACTGCACCATCATCATCGCGTGGTTCCGCTCCTCGACCGCCTGGCGATAGAAGTGCGCGGCGAGATGTGGCAGCGACTCGGCGTCGTAGTGCACTGCGATCGCGACGTACTGCTGCGACGCGGCGAACTCATGAGCGATCTGCCCGTTGAGCGCCTCGGCGAACCCGGCCATCGCGGTGACTCTACTGCGAGGGAGGCTCCGACATGCCGCGGCACAGACCTCAGCGTGTCGGAGCCTCAACGTCCTGCAAACTGAATAAGCTTTATTCATGGATCGAAGACGGCTCGTGATCGTCGGCGCCGCGGGCCGCGATTTCCACAACTTCAACCTCGTCTACCGTGGTCGTGAGGAGTACGAGGTCGTCGCGTTCACGGCGACGCAGATCCCGAACATCGACGGCCGCCGCTACCCGGCCGAGCTCGCTGGACATCTCTATCCCGCCGGGATTCCCATCCACCCGGAGTCCAAGCTCGAGGAGCTGGTACGGGAGCACGATGTCGACGAGGTGGTGTTCTCCTACTCGGACGTGACCCATGAGCACGTGATGCACATCGGCTCGCGCGTCCTTGCCGCCGGCGGCTCGTACAGCCTGCTCTCGCCGCACCGCACGATGCTGACCTCCTCCCGACCCGTCGTCGCAGTCTGCGCGGTCCGGACCGGCTCCGGCAAGAGCCAGACGACGCGCCACATCGCGAAACTCCTGCGGGACGCCGGCAAGCGGGTCGCCGTTCTCCGGCACCCGATGCCCTACGGAGACCTGACCAAGCAGGCCGTCCAGCGCTTCGCCGACTACGCGGACCTTGACGCGGCCGACGCCACGATCGAGGAGCGCGAGGAGTACGAGCCTCATATCGCCGAAGGCAACGTCGTCTTCGCGGGGATCGACTACGCGGCGATCCTCGACGAGGCCGAGCAGGAAGCGGACGTGATCCTCTGGGACGGCGGGAACAACGACACCCCGTTCATCAAGCCGAACCTCCACGTCGTCGTCGCCGACCCGCATCGAGCCGGCCACGAGCTGCGCTACCACCCCGGCGAGACGAACCTCCGCATGGCCCATGTGTGCGTCGTGAACAAGGTCGACACCGCTCCACCGGAGGGCGTCGAGGCCGTGCTGGACTCGATCCGGAGGGTCAATCCCGAGGCGAAGATCGTGTTGGCGGCTTCGCCGTTCCTCTTGGAGGAGAATGGCGAGACGGTCGCCGGCAAACGCGTGCTCGCCATCGAGGACGGGCCGACGCTCACGCATGGAGAGATGGCGTACGGAGCCGCTGTCCTCGCGGCGAAGGCGAACGGCGCCGCCGAGCTCGTCGATCCCCGCCCGTTCGCCGTCGGCTCGATCGCAAAGACCCTGGAGGAGTACCCGCACGTCACCGAGCTGCTCCCGGCCATGGGCTACGGCCGCAAGCAGATGGACGAGCTGAAGGAGACGATCGCGCGCTCGAACGCCGAGGTCGTCCTGATCGGGACGCCGATCGACCTGCGGCGCGTCATCGACTTCGACAAGCCGGCGCTCCGCGTCACCTACCGCCTGCAGGAGCTCGGCGAGCCGACCCTGGCCGACCTGCTCGCCGAGCGCGGGCTCACCACCGGGAACACCGAAGCAGCCCTCGCTTGACGACGGTCGTCGCGCTCGGCGGCAACGCGCTGATCCGCGCGGGCGACCGAGGCACGGCAGCCGAGCAGGCGGCGCGGTTGCGGGAAACCGCCAAGGCGCTCGCGCCGCTGCTTCGGGAGGGCAACCTCGTGATCACGCACGGGAACGGCCCACAGGTCGGAAACGAGCTCCTGCGGCAGGAGCGGTCGGCAGACGAGGTCCCGCCGCTTCCGCTCTACCTGGCCGTGGCCCAGACGCAGGCGGAGATCGGCTCGATGATCGAGACCGAGCTCGGGCCGGCTGCCGGGCGGCCGGTCGCCTGCCTGCTCACCCACGTCCTCGTCGAGGAGACCGATCCGGCGTTCGAGCGGCCGACGAAGCCGATTGGGCCGTTCTACTCGGCCGAGCAGGCGAGGACGCTCGAGGCGGAGCGCGGCTGGCAGCTCGTCGACGAGGCCGGCCGCGGCTGGCGGCGGGTCGTTCCCTCGCCCATGCCGCTCGAGATCGTCGAGGCCGACCAGGTCCGCGCGCTGCTCTCCGCGGGAACCGTGCCGGTCGCATGCGGCGGCGGCGGGATCCCGGTCGTCCGGCGCGGGGACCGGCTCGAAGGCGTCGACGCCGTGATCGACAAGGACCGCGCGTCGGCAGTCCTCGCCGGCGAGCTCGCCGCCGGCCGGCTCCTGATCCTCACAGACGTGCCGGCGGTGAAGCGAGGGTTCGGCACGCCTGCCGAGGAGGAGATCCGCGAGCTGACGACGGAGCAGGCCGAGAAGCTCCTGCCGGAGCTGGCCGAAGGCTCGATGCGGCCGAAGGTGGAGGCCGCGCTCTCGACGGCCAGCGCTGGTGGCGAGGCGATCATCACGTCGCTCGACCGGATCGCCGAGGCGCTCGCTGGTCGCGCGGGCACGAGGGTGGGACCATGACCACGCCGATCACTAAATACGCGCCGTCGGAGGGCGGCTACGTCGCGTACCAGGTCTTCGGATCGGGTCCGCTCAACCTCGTGTTCGTCACCAGTTGGGTGACGAACGTCGATGTGATGTGGGAGGAGCCGCACATGGCGGCGTACCTGCACCGGCTGGCGTCCTTCGCCCGAGTCCTGTGCTTCGACAAGCGAGGGGCCGGCGTCTCCGATCCTGTGCCCCTGGCATCGCTCCCCCGGCTCGAGGAGTGGATGGACGATGTGCGCACGGTGATGGACGCCGCCGGTATGGGGCAGGCCGCACTGATCGGTGACACGGAGGGCGGACCGATGGCGATGATGTTCGCGGCCTCCTACCCCGACCGGGTGCCGGCGCTCGTTCTCGTCAACACGTTCGCACGCTGGCGGCGAGCCGACGACTACCCGATCGGGATGCCCGATGCGACCCGGGAGAAGCTCATCGACCGGTATGAACAGAACTGGGGCGTCACGAGTGAGATCCTCGGCCTGACCGCGCCTTCAGTGGCGCACGACGTCGAGTTCACCCGCTGGTTCATCCGCTATCAGCGGCTCGGCATGGCGCGTGGAGCGGCGACGGCGATGTACCGCTGGGTCACGAACCTCGACGTTCGTTCGATCCTGCCCGCGATCCGCGTTCCGACACTGATTCTCCAGCGCGCCGACGCACGCCACTACCGCGCGCACTTCGGCCGCTACCTCGCCGAGAACATCGCAGGCGCGAAGTACGTGGAGCTCCCCGGCGCGGACACCTTCCCGTTCAACGCCGGCGACTTCACCCCATTGCTGGACGAGGTCGAAGAGTTCTTGACGGGGACACGGACGCGACCCGTGCTGAACCGCCAGCTCTCCACCGTGCTCCTGACGGACATCGTGGGCTCGACCACCATGGCTGCCGAGCGGGGCGACGCAGCATGGGCCAGGCTGGCACGGGAGCACGACGACGTTGTGCGCGAGCACCTGCGCGCCTACCGCGGACAGGAGGTCGACCACACGGGCGACGGCTTTCTCGCGACGTTCGACGGCCCCGCCCGGGCCGTCACCTGCGCGGCGCGGCTCGAAGAGGCGCTGCGGGAGCGAGGGATCGCGATCCGAGCGGGGGTCCACACCGGCGAGGTGGAACTCGCCGGGGGCACGCTGCGCGGCCTCGCCGTGCACATCGCGGCCCGGGTCATGGCGGCCGCGCGAGACGGAGGCATCCTCGTCTCCAGCACGGTCCACGATCTGGTGGTCGGCTCGGGCATCGAGTTCACCGACCGCGGAACGCACGAGCTCAAGGGCGTCCCCGGGAGTTGGGCGCTCTACGAGGTGACCGCCGCGCCCTGAGCACTGAGCACACGTCCCGGTGCCCGGCGCCAGTGCGGTCAGGGGTATCGATAGGAGTTCGGCGAGACGAGCACGTGGCCGTCGTAGCCGCGGACGACCGAGTAGCGGGCGAGCGGCTCCTCCGCGCCTCGCCACCCGCGGGGGACCGAGATGACGCGACCGAAGCGGTTCCACCGCGCGCCGTTGGCACAGAAAAATTCGAACCGACTCTCGTCGAACCTGACCCCGCAACTCTTGTATCCCGGTGAATCGGGCGGCCAGCCGATTGCATAGAGCGCGGTTCCTGTCCTCACGAGATAGAACGGCCTTCGCCAGACGCAGTCGTTCTCAGGCAAGTCTGCGGTGTCGTAGCGCCTCGCCGTTCCCCGTGCGTACCCCCGAACGCGATCGAGCACGAAGAAGCCGCATGGGCGCGTCACGCCGCCCGTGCGGAGCGGAGCCGGCCGGAATCGGCGGATGATCTCGCCGACGGCGGCGACGTCATTCCGCCGCGCACGGGTTCCTGCCCAGACGGCGACGCCGAGCGGCGCGCCGCCGAACTGAAACATCGCGACCCGAGGCCGCGGCCGCGGCCCGAACGAGAGGCGCCGCAGCTGCCGCGGAGAGGCGGGGAGCCGGTCGTCGCGCAGAGCCTCGTGGTAGGACGGCCCTCCCTCCTGGTACCAGAACCGCACGAGCACGCCCTCAGACGGAAGCTTCGGGGCCTCGAGCGGCCAGCTCGACGGCGCGCGGGCGAGGACGTTCGAGAAGGCGACGCCGTACCAGCTGATGCGGGTGAACCCCTCGAACGGCGCCGGCCGCATCAATGCCGGATGTTCGAAGCGCCAGCCGAAGCCGCGCTCCTCGTACTCGACCCAGCCCGGGCGCGTCGCCGCCGAGCCCGCGGCCGCGAGCACGAGGACGAGGAGCGGGACGACCCCCAGCCGCCGCATGGCGTCCAGCGTAGTCGGCCGAACCGCTCTCGGCCGACCTGCGAATCAGCCGCGACCCCAAGTCGAAAGGAGCCGCAAACCATGCGCATGTTCGTACTCGCGATCGTCGGGATCGCGGTAGCCGCAGCGGTACTCAGCGTCAGAGCGCTCGCCCCCGAGGCGGGCCAGGCGTCGAGTCACCGCGAGGCGCCGCTGATCGCCGAGGATCCGTCGGCCGACACGACCGACGTCTACGCGTTCAGGAGCCTGGACGCGCCGAACTCCCTGACCGTGATCGCCAACTGGATCCCCGCAGAGGATCCGGCGGCCGGGCCGAACTGGTACCGCTTCTCCCAGCGGGCCCGGTACGCGATCAACATCGACCGGAGCGGCGACGGCAAGGCCGACGTCACGTACCGGTTCCGGTTCAAGAACCGCGAGGAGACGCTCTTCCTCGGCAACACCGTGCAGGACTACACGGTCACGCGGATCGTCCGCGGCAACGAGACCGTCGTCGCGCGCGGCGTGACCCCGCCGAACAACATCGGCCCGCGCTCGACGCCGAACTACCGGCAGCTGGCCGACGCGGCAGTCACGAACCTCGCCGGCGGCGGGAAGGTCTTCGCCGGACAGCGTGAGGACGCGTTCTTCGCGGACATCGGCGCGATCTTCGATCTCGTCGCGATCCGCAAAGGGACGGGCAACATGGGCGGAGGGAAGGACTTCTTCGCCAACTACGCGACGCACGGGATCGCGCTGCAGATCCCGATCTCGCAGCTCGACGACTCCGATCACACGGTCGGCGTCTGGGCGACGACGGAGCGGCCTCGCGTGAAGATCCGCGAGTACCGCCGGAACGGCGTCCGCCGGTCCCACGAGGAGAGGCAGTGGGTGCAGGTCTCCCGCCTCGGGAACCCGCTCATCAACGAAGTGATCATCCCGACCCGGCTCAAGGACAAGTGGAACCGCCTGAGCCCGGCCACGGATGCGCAGTTCGAGCAGTACTACCGGACGCCGATCCTGGCGGCCGTCATCAACCAGCTGTACGGCCTCGGCGTCCCCGAGACGAACCGTGACGATCTCGTCGCCGTGCTGCTGACCGGCGTGCCCGGCCTGAACAACACCGGGACGAAGCTCGCCGACATGCTGCGGATCAACCTCTCGATCCCGCCGACGGCGAGCCCGAACCGGCTCGGCGTCTTCGGCGGCGACCTCGCCGGCTTCCCGAACGGGCGCCGGCTGACAGACGACGTCGTCGACATCGCCGAGCGCGCCGTCGCCGGGAAGCTCAAGGGACACCCGGCCGGCGACCTCCTCGGTGACGGCGTCGACGGGAACGACGTCCCGAACCTGGGCTTCTTCCCGTACGAGAACGACCCCCCGAGCGGGTTCGACAACGCGAAGGGCCAGCAGAAGCCGTGACACGGCGGACGCTGACAGGGGCAGCGGTGGCGGCGATAGCCGCCACCGCCCTCCTCGTCGGAGGCGCTCTGCGCATGAACGGCGAGGAGACCTCGAGGACACCGACCAATCAGCTTGTCAGAGCCGGCCTCGAGGAGCAGAGCCTGGCCCGCCGCACCGGCGAGCCGACGCACTACACGCGTTCCGAGCGGGTGCTGCGCCAGGCGCTCGCACAGGATCCGAACGACGTCCGGGCCCTGATCGGCCTGGCGTCGCTGGCGAACACCCGCCACCACTTCCGGGAGGGCCTCGCCCTCGCAAGACGTGCCCGGTCTCTGGCACCGGACATGGCCCAGGCCTACGGCGTGATCGGCGACGCCCTCCTCGAGCTCGGCCGTTTCGAGGCTTGCTATCGCGCCTACGAGAAGATGGCGGAGCTCAAGCCGAGCATCGCCGCCTACGCGCGAGTGGCGCAGGTCCAGGCGGCCCTCGGCGAGAGCGACTCGGCCAGGCGCACTATCCACCTCGCCCTCGACTCCGCGGTGGATGCGGAGACGCGGGCGTGGGCGTACGTGGAGCTGGGACGGCTCGACCGCGGCGACCTCCGGTTCGCCGCCGCGGCCGGCCACTTCCGCAACGCGCTCGCGGTCTCGCCCGGCAATCCCCTCGCGCTGGAGGCATGGGGCGAGACCGAGGCCGCTCGCGGAAACCTCGAGCGAGCAATCGCGTTTCAGCGGCAGGCGGTCGCCAGGAGGTTCTCGCCGGAGTTCGCGTCCTCGCTGGGCGACCTCTACACCGTCGCCGGGCGGCCGAAGGCGGCCGCGAAGGCCTACGACCTCGTACGGCGGCAGGAGCAGCGGCTGGCCGAGAACGGCGTCGACACGGACCTCGACCGGGCGATGTTCCAGCTCGAGCACGGGATCGATCTGCCCGGCTCGCTCGCTCTGGCCCGACGCGGGTACGCGCAGCGCGCGGGGACGGAGGCGAGCGAGGTACTCGCGTGGGCGCTCGTCCGAAACGGACGGTGCAAGGAGGCGGTTCGGTACTCGGACCAGGCCCTCCGCTTTCCGGACGGGCACCGTTATTTCCACCGCGGCATGATCGAGAGCTGCCTCGGCCGGAAGGCGGCGGCTAAGCGGCTGTTGCGGCAGGCGCTGGACACCGACCCGAACTTCTCACCGATCTGGGCGAGGTTCGCCCGGACGCAGCTGGACTGATCGAACCATCGGGCTGGGCTCTGCGAATCAGAATGATGCGCATGGCCCAGTCCGACATCCACGACCAAGCCGCCGCTTACGCGCTCGACGCCCTCGACCCGGAGGACCGCTGGACGTACGAGCGGCACCTCGACACCTGCGACCGCTGCCGCGAGGAGGTGGTCACCTTGCGTGAGATTGCCGGCGAGCTCGCCTACGGCGCCGACGGCCCGGAGCCCGCGCCGGAGCTCCGCGAGCGGATCCTCGACGCCGCCAGAGCCGAGCCGCGCACGGCGACGGTCGTCCCGATGCGCCGGCGCTGGCTCTTCCCGGCGACGGCTGCCGCGGCAGTCGCCGCCGCCTGTGCGGCGGTCGG
>OCZS010000795.1_pt1 | contig 10716 bp, 14 predicted proteins | sample 1539071 | NCBI WGS metagenome assembly OCZS01 (sample SAMEA3113584, study PRJEB22503) | soil metagenome | reverse complement strand
ACGTTGGGGCTGCCTACTGCAGCTCGGTCACGGCGCGGCGGTTGCGCGCCCAGGCCGCCTCGTCCGAGCCGACCGGATCCGGCCGCTCCTTGCCGTAGCTGATCGTCTGGACGCGCTGGGCGGGAATGCCCTGGGCGACCAGATACTGCTTGGCCGCGTTGGCGCGACGCTCGCCGAGTGCCAGGTTGTACTCGCGCGTGCCGCGCTCGTCGCAGTGGCCGGCGATGGTAATCTGGTAGTTGGTGTACTTCTTCAGCCACTCGGCCTGGCGGTTCAGGGTCTGGCGACCATCCTCGCGGATGTTCGACATGTCGGTGTCGAAGAACACACGGTCGCCGACATTCTGGCGAAAATCTGCAATCGATCCGGGGGTGACGGTGGTGGAAGCCGCGGCGGCAGTCTCCTGCTGGTTGCTGCTACAGGCAGCGATGACCAGCATCATCGCCATGGCCGCGAAAGCCTTGATAGTCCTCATTTTTTCATCGCCTCCTGAAACGTCGACCCGAGCGTTGGGGAGCGCCCGGGTCGACAAGAAAGATCATATCCTTCGCTACTGCGGAATCAAGGGTGACCAGGCCGGATCCGACGCATCGCCGGGTGTCGGCATCTGACGTTCGAAGCGTCCGGTTATGTCAATCTGATGCAAAGTGACCGAGCCCGAACGACCCGCCGAGCTCGGTTGCTGACGGAAGAAGGCCAGCACGCGACCGTTGGGCGCCCAGGTCGGTCCCTCGACCAGGAAGCCCGAGGCCAGCATGCGCTCGCCGCCGCCGTCGGCCCGCATGACGCCGATGCCGAAGGCGCCAGCGGTGATCTTGGTAAAGGCGATCCAGTCGCCGCGCGGCGACCACACCGGCGTGGCGTAGCGGCCCTCGCCGAAGCTGATGCGCCGCTCGCCGCCGCCGCCCGCGCTCATGACATAGAGCTGCTGGCTGCCGCCACGGTCGGAGTTGAAGACGATCTGCGCGCCGTCGTTGGAGTAGCACGGCGAGGTGTCGATGGCCGGCGTGTTGGTGAGCCGCCGCAACGCGCGGCCGCGCACGTCCATCTCGTAGATGTCGCTCTGGCCGTTTTCCGAGATGCTCATCACCACCTTGGTGCCGTCGGGCGAGAAGCGCGGCGCGAAGCTCATGCCGGGGAAGTTGCCCAAAAGCTCGCGGCGGCCGCTATCGACGTTCTGCAGGTAGACGCGCGGCGGGCTGCGATCCTCCGCGTAGGCCATGTAGACGATCTCCTGCAGCGTCGGCGAGAAACGCGGCGTGATCGCGATGGTGCGGCCGTCGGTAATGTAGCGGTTGTTGGCGCCGTCCTGGTCCATGATGGCGATGCGCTTGACGCGCGCGTTGCCCGGGCCGCTCTCGGCGACATAGGCGATGCGCGTGTCGAAGTAGCCCTCCTCGCCGGTCACGCGCTTGTAGATCGCGTCGGCGATGATGTGGGCGAGCCGCCGCCAGTTGGCGGGCTGGCTGGTGAAGGAAAGGCCGGCTGCCTGGTTGCCGACCACGACGTCCCACAGCCGGAAGTCGACCTTGATGTTGCCGCCAGCCTGGCCGACCTGGCCCACGACCACGCCGGCCGCGCCGATCTGGCGCCAGGCGGGAAACTGTGGCGGGGCGTTGGCATTGATGTCCTTCTGGATGAAGGAGCCGGGCGGGATCGAGCGGAAGAGGCCGGAATTCTGCAGGTCGTTGCGCACCACGTTGGCGATGTCGGCGCCCACGCGGTCACCGGCGAAGTCGACGATGGCGATCGGCACCGGCTCGAAGGTCGGCCGGGTCATGTCGATCGTGAGCTGGGCGCGCGCGGGAACGGCGGCCGCGCCGGCGGCAAGTGCTGCGCCGCCCAGGATCGTCGAGCGTCGGGGAAGCATCATGTCGGACCTCTTGTTCATTGAGGGGGTGTCTCTATAGCGCGAGGGGCTGTCAGTAGTCGCGGGGGTCGAAGTTGAAAGTGATGTTGCGCCACGAGTTGTACTTTTCCGGTGACAATGGCCACGGCTGGCAGCGTGGATTCATGATCGCGCGGTGCGCGGCGTCAGCCGCGGCGCGGAAATTCGGATCGTTGTTGTAGCGGCCGGTGTCCTTGAGCTCGGCCTTCACCGGCGTGCCGTCCTGGTTCATCTGCACGACCAGCGTGATGATCATACCCTGATCGCGCCCGCCGCCGATCGTGTTCCAGCACGGCCGGATCTTGTTGCGCACGCCCTCGATCTCGCTCGCCGTCACGACGGCGGCGAGGTTGGGCGCGGCCGGCGCCTGGCGCGTCACCTGCTGCTGCGGCTTGGGCTGCGTCTCGGGCGTCTGCTGCTTCTGCGGAGACTGCTTGTTCTTCAGGATGTCGTCGATGATCGAATCGGCGCTCTTCTTCTCCGGCTGCGGCTTGGGCGGCTGCGGCTTGGGTGGCTCCGGCTTCTTGACCTCAGGTGCGGGCTTGGGCGGCTCGGGCGGCTTCTCGACCTTGGGCGGCTCGGGCTCCTTGGGCTTGAGCGCGATCAGGTCTTCCGCCGGCTTGGGCGGCTCGGGCTTGGGCTTCTCGACCGGCGCCGGCGGCACGGGCTTGGCCTCGGCGACGTCGGGCTTGGGCTTCTCCGGCGCGGGCGGCGGCTCGGCCGACTTGGGCGGCGGCGCCTTGGTCGCCTCCTCGGCGATCGGCACGTCCTTGGGCTGCGGCGGCGGATTGCCGACCTTGGGTGCCGCGGCCTTCTTGTCGATCATCTCGAAGTCGACCATCACCGGCTCGGGCTCCATCAGCGGCGGCCGATTGAAGAAGCTGAGATTCAGCACCGCTGCCCCGAGCAGGACGACATGCAGCATGCCCGACACGACGGCCGGCATACGCATCTCGACGCTTTCGGGGTAGCGGTCGAACATCGATCGCTTCTCCTCTTCTACTCTTTGATGACTCTACCGACGCGGGGTTGGCTGCGGCTGCTGCGGGCCACGTGGTGCCGGCGCGGGTGCCGGTGCAGGCGACACGGTGCCGCCGGCGCCTTTGCCGAGCTGCTGCGCCTGCTCGCCCAGGAGGCCGAGCTGGCGGAAGCCGCTGTCGATCACCACGCCCATCACTTCCATCATCTTGCCGTAGTCGACGGCCTTGTCGCCGCGCATGAACACGCGCTGGTCGGGTTTCTCCTCGTGCACGGCCTTGAGCTTGGTGGCGAGCTCGGGCAGGTCGTACTTGGTCTCGCCGAGGAACACCTCGCCCTGGGAATTGACCGAGACGACCATCGGCTCGTCCTTGCCGCCAACCTGCTGGGCGCTGGTTTTGGGCAGGTCGACCGGCACGCCCACCTGCAACAGCGGCGCGGTGATCATGAAGATGATCAGCAGCACCAGCATGACGTCGACCAGTGGCGTCACGTTGATGTCGGCGATCGGCGTGTAGCGCCGCCGCCGGAACTTGCTGTTGGCGCTGACCGCTCCCGCTGCCGGAATGATGCCTGCCATCAGACCTGCTCCTCGAGCTGACGCGACAGGATGGTGATGAACTCACCGGCGAAGGATTCGAGCTGCTGGGCGTAGCGCGCGACCTGGCCCGACAGGATGTTGTAGGCGCCAGCCGCCGGGATGGCCGCGACCAGGCCGATCGCGGTGGCGAACAGCGCCTCGGAGATGCCGGGCGCCACGACCGCGAGCGAGGTGTTCTTGGACTGCGCGATGTGGCCGAAGCTGTTCATGATGCCCCACACCGTGCCGAACAAGCCAACGAAGGTGGCGTTGGCGCCGACCGTGGCGAGGAAGCCCAGCCGCTTCTCGATCGCCTCCATCTCGCGCTGGATGGTGACGCTCATGACCTGCTCGATGCGCTGGCGAAGGGCGGCGCGCGCCGTGGCGCTGGTCGCCAGGCCCTTGGACACCGACCGGCGCCATTCGCGCATGGCGGCCGAGAAGATGCTCGACATCGGATCGTCCGGCTTGGCGCCGACGCGGTCGTAGAGATCTTCCAGCGAGACGCCCGACCAGAAGGTGTCCTCGAAGGCTTGGGCGCTCTTCTTCAGCGAGCGCAGGCGCAGCATCTTCTCGAAGATGATCGCCCACGACCAGAACGAGGCCAGCAGCAGCGCGATCATCACAGCCTTGACGACCCAGTCGGCCTGCATGAACAGGCCGTAGACCGACATGTCGATCGGTCCGGTGCTGCCGCCAAGAGGGGTACTGGCGACCTGCGCAAACGCGTCCATTTTGATATCTCCGTTAGTTCAAAGGGTTATACCTGAATGTGGCGTGAGCGGGGCGAGTCCCCCGCACGAACCTGGGCCAAGGCAGTCCGCACGTGCGGCGGCAATCGGACCGGCCGGCCGGTGGCGCCCATGCAGGCGACCACGAGCTCGGCGCGGACCAGGATCTCTTCGCCACGGCGCGCGAGCTGGATCATGTCCAGCGAGGCCCCGCGCAGCTCGCCGCAGCTCGTGACGACCTCGATCGTCTCGTCGAGCCGGGCGGGCTTCAGGTAGTCGATCGCGCAGCGGCGCACGACCCAATTCACGCCGCGCTCGTCGCGCAAGGCGCTGTGCTCCTGGCCGAGCAGGCGCAACAGCTCGGTACGGCCGCGCTCCAGGAAGCGCAGCCAGTTGGCGTAGTACACAATGCCCGCGGCGTCGGTGTCCTCGTAATAAATCCGCAACGGCAGCACATGGACGCCGCCCGCGATGCGCCCGCTGATCGGGCCAGCGGTCGTGCTCACGCCTCGTCCTCCGGCTCGCCGGCGGCCAGCAGATCGAGCTGCCGCTTCTGCTCGCGCGGCAGGGCGACACCGAGATGACGGTAGCCACCCTCCGACAGGAGCCGCCCGCGCGGCGTGCGCATCAGGAGGCCGAGCTGCATGAGGTAGGGCTCGATCACGTCCTCGATGACGTCGCGCTGCTCGGACAGTGCGGCGGCCAGTGTCTCGACGCCGACCGGGCCGCCGCCATAGTTTTCGGCGATGCAGGCGAGGTAGCGGCGATCCATGGAATCGAGCCCGCGGCCGTCGACCTCGAGCCGGCTCAGCGCCTCGTCGGCGACCTTGGCGTCGACCACGGCATGGCCACCGACGGCCGCGAAATCGCGCACGCGGCGCAGCGAGCGTTTGGCGATCTCAGCGCCACCGTCCTTGGCCATCTCCATCTTGAGCACACGCGCCGCGCGATGGACGATCGTCTCGAGTTCGGCCGGCTCATAAAAGACCATGCGCAGCGGGATGCCGAAGCGCTCGCGCAAGGGCCGCGTCATCAGGCCCGAGCGCGTGGTGGCGCCGACCAGGGTGAAGGGCGGCAGCTCGATGCGCACCGAGCGCGCCGCCGGCCCCTCGCCGATCATCAGGTCGAGCTGGAAGTCCTCCATGGCGGGATAGAGGATCTCCTCGACCGCCGGATTGAGGCGATGGATCTCGTCGATGAAGAGAACATCGTGCGACTGCAGGTTCGTGAGCTGGGCGGCAAGGTCGCCCGCCTTCTGGATCACCGGACCCGAGGTGGCGCGAAAGCCCACGCCCATCTCGCGCGCCACGATCTGAGCCAAGGTCGTCTTGCCCAGTCCCGGCGGCCCATGGAACAGCACGTGGTCGAGCGCCTCTTTGCGCGACTTGGCGGCGGCGACATAGATCTTCAGGTTCTCGCGCAGCTGCTTCTGGCCGATGAACTCATCCAGCGTCTGCGGGCGCAGCGCCAGTTCGGCCGCGTCCTCCTCGGCGCTCTTGGGCGCTACCAGGCGATCCTCGCCGCTCGTTGGGCCGTTCATCGCGCCAGCTCCTGAAGGCCGGCGCGGACGACCGCGTCGAACGTGGCGCCGTCACCCAGCCGCTGCGTCACGCGCGCCACGGCGCCGAAAGCTTCGACGCGCTTGTAGCCGAGATTGACCAGCGCCGACACGGCATCCTCGTTGATCGAGCCTGAAGGTATTGCCGCCGGCACCGCGACGCCCTTGGCGGCGGGCGCCACGCCGAACGCGGCCGCCTTGTCCTTGAGCTCGGTGGCAAGCCGCGCGGCGAGCTTGGGACCGACGCCAGCGGGGCGACTGAGCGTCGCGCGATCCTGGGCGGCGATGGCGCGGGCGATCTCGTCGGGCGACAGGGTCGAGAGGATGGACAGGGCCACCCTGGCGCCGACGCCCTGCACCGTCGTCAGGATGCGGAACCAGTCGCGCTCGGCGGTTTCGAGGAAGCCATAGAGCGCGATCGCATCCTCGCGCACGATGGTCTCGACCAGCATGGTCGCCTCACCGCCGGCCACGAGGTCGCGCAGGGTGCGCGACGAGGCCGAGACGAGGTAGCCCACGCCGCCGACATCGATGACGGCGCTGTCGGTGTCGACCGAATCGACGACGCCTTTCAGCTTGGCGATCAAAGGGCGGCCTCCACACGCTTGGCGGTGGCGCGGTGATGGGCGTGGCAGATGGCGACGGCCAGTGCGTCGGCGGCATCGGCGGTGGCGTCGATACCGGGCAGCAGGCGGCCCACCATCATCGCAATCTGGCGCTTGTCGGCATGGCCCGCGCCGGTCACCGACTTCTTCACCAGGTTGGCGGCGTACTCGAACACCGGCAGACCGGCGCGCGCCGGCGCCAGCAGGACGACGCCGCGCGCCTGGCCGAGCTTCAGCGTCGATCCCGGGTTCACGTTCACGAATGTCTCCTCGATGGCGGCCTCGAGCGGACGCTGCGTCTGGACCACGGCGGCGACGCCGTCGAACAGCTCGCAGAGCCGAGCAGCCAGCGAGCCCGTGGTCGTCACCCGGACCACGCCGTGCGCCACATGGCGCAATCGGTTGCCATCGACGTCGATCACGCCCCAGCCGGTCAACCGCAGACCGGGATCGAGGCCGATCAGTCTCATCGTCCCGGGCTTCAGGCCGCGAACTTCGCCAGAGCGTCGTCCGACACCTCGAAATTGGCGTAGACGTTCTGGACGTCGTCGTTGTCTTCCAGGGCCGCGATCAGGTCGAGCAAAGTCTGGACCGTCTCGCCTTCGACCGGCGAGGTGGTTTTGGGCCGCCACGTGAGCTTGGCGACCGAGGGCTGGCCCAGCGACTTCTCGAGCGCCTCGCGCACCGAGTTGAAGTTCTCCTGGGCAGCGTAGATCTCGTGCATGCCCTCCTCGCCCTGGCCGCTCACCACGTCGTCAGCGCCGGCCTCGATCGCCTTCTCCAGCACCTCGTCGGCGCTGCCGACCGATAGCGGAAAGCGGAACTCGCCGACGCGGTCGAACATGAAGGACACGCTGTTGGACTCGCCGAGATTGCCGCCGTGCTTGGAGAAGATCGAGCGGACCTCGCCGGCGGTGCGGTTGCGGTTGTTGGTCAGCGCCTCGACGATCAGCGCCACGCCGGCCGGGCCGTAGCCCTCGTAGCGGATCTCGTCGTAGTTGGCGTCGGCGTCGCTGCCCGAGCCGCGCTTGATGGCGCGATCGATGGTGTCCCGCGTCATGTTGGCCTCGCGCGCCGCGATCATGGCCGCCCGCAGGCGCGGATTGGCGTTGGGATCGGCCGCGCCCAGGCGCGCCGCGGTGGTGATCTCGCGGATGAGCTTGGTGAAGATCTTGGCCCGCTGGGCGTCCTGACGCCCTTTGCGGTGCATGATGTTCTTGAACTGCGAATGGCCCGCCATCGCCCCAAAACCAGATTCAGTGAGTTGATGGGCCGGCTATACCACTTCTCGTGGGCTTTGGGAGTGTTAGACACCGTGCCTGCAGGGCCCGGGACAAAAAAAGGCGGGGGCCGAAGCCCCCGCTAAAAAACGTCGGAACCTAGATTCCGACGCCCCCTCTAACCTGAAGACAGTCGCCGATGTCGGCGAAAAATCGTTTAACATCAAGACGATGCCGAATTTTCCCCAAGCCGTCAACGAGGGTCTTCAGACTACCTCTAATAGGTAGGACGACGGGTTGTGCAACACAAGATGCGGGATTTCACACCGTCTGAGGTAGGCGGCCGCCAAGCCTGATCGGCCGGACCGAGGTGGCAAGACCTGTACGGTCGTCGGTTTCCACAACCGCCGCGCACAAAGTTCCCTCGCCTTCCGCGGGCGACAGCCTTTCGCCCGGCACCTTGCGCACGAAGCGCTGCACGGCCGACTCCTTCTTCATGCCGATCACCGAATCGTAGTCGCCGCACATGCCAACGTCGGTCTGGTAGGCGGTGCCGCCGGGCAGGATCCAGCAATCGGAGGTGGGAACGTGGCTGTGCGTGCCCAGCACGGCCGAGACGCGGCCATCGCAGTAGTGGCCGATCGACTGCTTCTCGCTGGTCGCCTCGCCATGCACGTCGACCAGGATGAAGTTGGCGGTGCCGCCAAGGCCGTACTTGGCGAGCTCGACATCGACGGCGCGGAACGGATCGTCGAGCGCGTCCATGAACAGCCGGCACATCACGTTGATCACCACGACCTTCTGGCCGCGCGCGGTCTGGAACAGGTTGGCACCCCAGCCCGGCGTGCCGGGCGGGAAGTTGACCGGCCTCAGCAGGCGCTTGTCCTGGGCGATGTAGGGCACGATCTCGCGCTGGTCCCAGACGTGGTTGCCGGTGGTGATGCAGTCAACGCCAACCTCGTGCAGCTCGGCGCAGATCTTGGCGGTGATGCCGAAGCCTGCCGCCGCGTTCTCGCCGTTGACCGCCACGAAATCGAGACCGAGTTCGCGCCGCAGGCGCGGGACTTCCTTGATCACCACGTCGCGGCCGGCCCGGCCGACGATGTCACCGCAGAACAGGACCTTCATACCTAGACAAAGGCGTAAGCACGCTTGTCGGTCAACAGCCAATCAAGCCGCTGGTCGTCGGGCCCATGTGGGACGTCATCGACCAGCTGGGCGTTGAAGCCGACGCCCACGGCGGTCACCCGGCGCCGCTCCCTCAATCCACCGAGCGTGCGGTCGTAGAAGCCACCGCCATAGCCCAGCCGCCAGCCTTCCTTGTCACAGGCAAGCATCGGCACGATCAGTGCATCGGGTTCGATCGTTTCGCGCTTGGCCGAGGGCTGCAGCGTGCCGAACACGCCCTGCTCCAGCGGATCGCCCGGCCGCCAGGCGCGAAACAGCAGCGGCTTGCCGCGGCCCTGCACGACGGGCAGCGCGAGCTGGCAACCCACATTGTGCAGCTCGATCATCAAGGGCCGGATATCGATCTCGTCCTTGATCGGCCAGAAGCCCGAGACGACTGCCGGCGTCTCGAACGGCAGCTCGCGCTGGAAGGTCGCCAGCAGGCCGTCGGCGGCGGCGCGGCGCTCGTCGTCGGCGAGCGCGCCGCGCCAGGCCAGCATGGCGGAGCGCAGGGTGCGTTTGTCGTCGATCAGGGTCATGCGGGAAGGAGCAAGGTGGGGCGGCTCCACGATGGGCCGTGGCTCGTAGAACCTCCAAGGCCTGCGTAAGCAGGTGGGCACCGTGTAGCCAAGACCAGGGTCAAGGCCAGGAACAGTTCCCAGGAGTTCTTATTGGCCCCGGGGTTTTAAGCGAACCACGCACCGCGCAGAAATCCGCCCCTCTTCAATGTAGGCATTAAGGGCAGGTGCCGCAATGCGGGCAGGAGACGGCGTTTCGACGATTTACCTCACCCTGAGGAGGGCGCGAAGCGCCCGTCTCGAAGGGTGGGCAACACGCACCTCGTGTGTTGCCCATGCTTCGAGACGCAGCCCTGCGGGCTGCTCCTCAGCATGAGGTGGTTTCGTGGCGGGTGGCGGACTTTCAGGCCGCCCCGCTCACCTTCTTGCTCATCTTGTCGACGCGCGAGGTGATCAGGTCCTCGAGCGCCGTGGCCAGCGTCTCGGCGCTGTCGGTAGCGCTCGCCCGCGCACTTTCGGCCGCCTTGGCGATGCCGCGCGCCTCGCGGCTTTCGTCGGCCAGGATCAGGGCCGCGAACACCAGCAGTTTGACTTCGGGAGTGCCGGGCAGTTGCCGGCGCAGTTCGACGACCTTCTCGTCGACGTAGGCAGCGAGTTCCTGGACCCGCTCTTCCTCGCCATCACCACAGGCGAGCTCATAGCTACGATTGGCGATCTGTACCGAGACCTCCGGCATCGTTCATTACTCCTTTTTGTTGCGCCCTTTTTGGGCGTCGAGGGGGTGCACAGTCTGACACGTCAGCCTGTGCGAAGCATCCTTCAGCGCGGATGTCTTGCTTTGATCACTTCTGGTCAGCGGCCAGCAGCGAGCGGATGTACTCCATCGCGCGCTCCAAGCGGCCCTCGACCTCCAACGCCACCTTCTTCAACTCGTCGTGCTGGCGCTCGAGCCGGTCGAGACGCTTGGCCAGGTCGTCGGCACGGCCGGCTTCCGCCTGCAGGCGCTCGTCCAGCATCGTTTCCAGCCGGCGGAGCGCACTGTCCACGCGGTCCTTCGCGCTGGCTGCCTTGGACATCGCTCCCCCGCCGGAGGGCGGTGTTTGCTCTCCCGTCCGCACCTGCTCCATCGCGGGAGGATAAGTGTAGCGCCCGTGAGTGGTCAACATCTTGGCCCTGTGGAGCGTCCGCGGGCGCTAGATGTTGGCTTTGCCGGCGGTTTTGCGCATTGACGCGCCAGAGGGCGGTCGGCATGTTGCGCCCCGTTTCAAAAAACCGTACCGGCATCCCACAAAATGACCGATCAGATCGCCGCCCGCCGCGACATGGCGAATGCCATCCGGGCTCTCGCCATGGACGCCGTGCAGCAGGCGGACTCGGGTCACCCCGGCATGCCGATGGGCATGGCCGACGTCGCCACGGTGCTGTTCACCAAGTTCATGAAGTTCGACGCCGCCGAGCCGCACTGGCCCGA
>OCZS010000794.1_pt1 | contig 10719 bp, 6 predicted proteins | sample 1539071 | NCBI WGS metagenome assembly OCZS01 (sample SAMEA3113584, study PRJEB22503) | soil metagenome | reverse complement strand
GGCTCGGGCTCCCGCCAGGCCAGTCCACGCTCCGCGGCCGGTCCGCTCCCCGACTCACTCGACGTCCACCCGGGCTAGTGATGCCCCGCCCACCAGGCCAGGAGTGCATCGCGGGCGCGCTCCTCGTCCATTGGCCCTTCCTCGATCCGCCGCTCGAGCAGCCAGCTGTACGCCCGGCCGACGTCGCGGCCCGGCGGGATGCCCAGGATGGTCATGATCTGGTTGCCGTCCAGATCGGGGCGCAGTGCCTCCAGCTCCTCCCGCTCGGCCAGCACGTTGATCCGCCGTTCCAGGTCGTCGTACGCCGCCCGCAGCGCCGCCGCGCGCGCCTGGTTCCGGGTGGTGCAGTCGGCGCGGGTCAGGATGTGGAGCCGCTCGAGCTGGTCACCGGCGTCGCGGACGTAGCGGCGGACGGCGGAGTCGGTCCACTCGCCCTCTGCGCCGAGGTGGTCACCGTAGCCGTGGAAGCGCAGGTGCAGGGCGATCAGGTGGGAGACGGCTTTCACCACCTCGTTGCTGAACCGCAGGGCGGTCAGCCGCCTACGGGCCAGCTTCGCCCCGACCACGTCGTGGTGGTGGAACGACACCTTCCCGCCCGCCTCGAACTTCCGGGTCGCCGGCTTGCCGATGTCGTGCAGCAGCGCCGCCAGCCGACCGACCAGGTCCGGCCGGGCCGGAACCAGCATCTCCTCGTCCTGCCGCTCCGGCAGCCGGGACTCCAGGGCGATCGCCTGCTCGAGCACGGTCAAGCTGTGCTGGTAGACGTCCTTGTGCCGGTGGTGCTCGTCGCGCTCCAGCCGCAGCGCGGGCAGCTCCGGCAGCACCCGCTCGGCCAGGCCGGTCGCCACCATCAGGTCGAGGCCGCGCCGGGGCCTGGCCGACAGGAGCAGTCGGGTCAGCTCGTCCCGGACCCGCTCCGCGGAGATGATCGAGATCCGCGCGGCCATCGCCTTCATGGCCGCCACGACCTCGGGCGCGACCTGAAAGTCCAGCTGGGCGGCGAACCGGGCCGCCCGCATCATCCGCAGCGGGTCGTCGCTGAACGAGATCTCCGGCGCGGCCGGGGTGCGGATCACGCCGCGGGTCAGGTCGCCCAGCCCGCCGTACGGATCGTGGAACTGCTTGTCCGGCAGCGAGACGGCCATCGCGTTGATCGTGAAGTCGCGGCGGACCAGGTCCCCGTCCAGGGTGTCGCCGAAGACGACCGCCGGCTTGCGGCTGCTGTCGGCGTACGCGTCGGAGCGGTAGGTGGTCACCTCGATCACCCAGGACGCGTCGGGCTCGCGGACCCGGCAGCCGATGGTCCCGAACTCCTTGCCGATGGTCCACACCGCCGGGCTGAACTGACGCAGCAGCTGCTCGACCGCGTCCGGCCGCGCCGACGTGGTGAAGTCGAGGTCGTGACCGAGCTGGCCGAGCAGCGCGTCGCGAACGCTGCCGCCGACCAGGTGCAGCTCATGCCCGTGATCGGCGAACAGCGCCCCCAGCCGGTCGACGACCGGGGCAGTCTTGAGCTCAGGCACGAGGGGTCAGTCTAGTTGGCCCTTCGACGGGCTCGCCGCGCATCTCCTGGGCCGCGCGTGTGCCGACGCTCGCGTCCTCGCCCTGAAGTGAGCCCGGCGGCGCCGGATCTTCGACGGTGGGGGCTGAAGATCGTGAAACCCAAGGGGCAGAGCCGGAACGGAGCAGAATCTACCGGCAGCACCGGCCCGCCGTTGATGATCCGGCGTCACCGGGCGAGCGCCCGACTTAGGATTGGCAGGTGAGAGTCGGCGGCCCAACCATGGTCCGCACCTTTCTGTCCCTCCTGGCCGTCGCCGCCGGCCTGCTGCTGGCTGCCGTGCCCGCGCCGACCCCCGCGTACGCCGAGGAGCCGGTCGCGCTGGTCCGGATCACTCTCAAGTCCATCACTCCAGCGCTGCCCACCCGGGACGGGCAGATCACCCTGACCGGTACGGCGACCAACATCACTCCCGAGCGGATCTTCCGCGCTCAGGCCTACTTCTGGCGTAACCAGGCTCCGATCACCGACCGCGAGGGCTTCGACCAGGCGCTGGGTTCGGCGTCGAACGAGCCGCTGGGCAGCCGGATCGTCGACGGATACCAGAACCTGTACGAGGAGACCGACCCCTACCTCGAGGCGGGCGAGACCGATGCTTTCACCCTGACCGTCGATGTGGATGCCCTGCAGCTGTCCCCCACCGACGGCGTCTACCTGATGGGCGTGCACGTCCTCCAGAACAACGCTCCCGTCGCAGTCGGCCGGGCCCGGGTGTTCGTCCCGGTGGTGGAGACCTCGCCGACCGAGCAGCTGCGGATGACCTCCCTGGTCACCTTCAGCTCGCGTCCATCGCTGGTCCGCACCGGGGTGCTGGCCGACGACCACCTGGCCCGCGAGGTCGCCCCGAACGGTCGGCTGAGCAAGCTGCTCGCCGTCGCCGACGCCGACAACCTGAGCTTCGCCGTCGACCCGGCGCTGCTCGACGACCTCCAGACCATGGCCGGCGGCTACTTGGTGCTCGACGGGGACGGCGGCACTATCGCCGGCACCGGAGCGGCCGACGCGGCGCGCTGGCTCGGCGGGTTCGCCGCGCTGCAGGGCCGTCGGGACGGTTACCGGCTCCTCTACGGCTCGCCCGACCTGGCCGCGCTGGTCCACGACGGCCAGCAGTCGGCGATCCGCGCCGCGGCGGCGGCCTCCCGCCGGGTCGAGCTGACCCGCAACCTCCCACTGCTGGTCCTGCCCACGGGCGGTCGCGCTGACGAGGCGACGGCGGTCGCGGCCAGCGACCTCAAGCCCAAGGCCATCGTGCTGTCCGACCGCTCCGCGGCCGGCTCGGGCCCGCTGCTCACCGGCCCCGGCGCCGCCCCGATCCTGAGCTTCAGTTCCGCGGTCTCCGGCGGCGGCCCCGGTCCAGACCCCCGGGACACCGCAGTGCAGCTGCAACAGCGGTTGCTGGCCGAGACCTGGATCGAGGCCACCAGCACCGCCGATGGCACCGCCCGTGGCCGGGTCCGGTTGATCACCACCGCCAACCAGGCCACCCGCGCGTACGCCGGAGTCGACGCCCCGTGGTTGACCTCCAGCCCACTGAGCACATTGCTGCAGTCCCGCCCCGCGGTCTGGTCGGAGGAGTACGTCTACCCGGCGGCCGTACGCGACGGCGAGCTGACCAGCAGCCAGCTGCGCAGCCTGCGCCGGTTCAACGCCACCCAGCGCACCTTCACCGACCTGCTGGTCGACGGCAAGCAGGCCAAGGCGACTGGCGGCTCGGCGGTGGCTCGGGCGGCCAGTGGGGCCTGGCGGCACCAGGACCGGGCCCGGCAGGCGTTCCTCGCACCGCAGCAGGCCGCCGTCGACGCCCTGGTGGTCCACGGGGTCCAGATCCGCAGCCTGCCCAAGGTCAGCACCATCGACCAGGAGGGGGTGGTGTTCCCGATCACGGTGCGCAACACGCTGCCGCCCGGCACCAACCCCGACGACAACGCCATCCGGGCCCGGCTGGTCTTCACCTCCGACAACGACCAGCGTCTGACCATCAAGCCGATCGAGCTGCCGCTGATCCGGGCGCAGAACAGCGTGACCGTCGACGCCGAGGTGACGGCCCGGGCCAACGGCATCGTGCCGGTGACCGCCCAGCTGCTCACCGAGACCGAGCGCCGGGTCGGCCAACCCATTCAGCTGGAGGTGCAGGTCACCCAGAACGGGACCACGGGCTGGCTGATCGCCCTCGGGGCCGGGGTGGTGCTGATCGGCAGCACCGCACTCCGGATCCGGACCGTGGCCAAGGAGCGGGCGCGCGAGGCCGCGGCCACCGCGGTGGTCGAGCCTCCGTCGGCCCTGACCTCCGCCCCACCGGCGGACACGCCACCCGAGGCCGCGGAGCTGGCCGGAGCCCGCAGCGGTTCTGTGCGCGGGGTCCAAGGAGGGCCGTCTCCCCTTGTTGTGAACAGTCCGCCGCCGCTGCCGGTCTCCACGCCGTCCGCGGACCGAGGCGATGGCTGATACGACCACCCAGCCCGGTCGCGAGCCCGTCGACGAGCCCGCCGAGCCCGTCGACCCGACCTTTGAACCGGCTCGGCGCGCATCGCGACAGGCTCAGGGCGCCTCGGAGTCGGGCCGGGCTGCCAGGCTGATCTCGGCCAGCGCGGTGATGGCCACCGGCACCGCACTGTCGCGGGTGATGGGTTTCTTCCGGCTGATGCTGCTGGCCTTCTTGTTCGGCAACGCCACCCGGCAGGCCGACATGTTCACCATCGCCAACACCGTGCCCAACAGCATGTACATCCTGCTGGCCGGGGGCGTGCTGAACACCGTGTTGGTGCCCCAGATCGTGCGGGCCATCAAGTCCGACCGGGACGGCGGCGAGGCGTTCACCAACCGGATCATGACCGCCGGCCTGCTGGTGCTGGCCATCATCACCACCGTGCTCACCGCGCTGGTGCCGGTGATCATCTGGCTCTACTCGGCCGAGGGCTGGAAGGCCCCGGAGCTGTCGGCGCAGTACGCCTCGATGGTCCTGCTGGCCTACTACACGATGCCCCAGGTCTTCTTCTACGGCGTGCACGTCCTGGCCGGTCAGGTGCTGAACGCGCGCGACCGGTTCGGCCCGATGATGTGGGCACCGATCGCCAACAATGTGGTCTCGATCGCAGTGCTGCTGATTTTCTGGGCGGTCTTCGCCCGGACCGACACGAGCGCCCCGTTCACCGACGGCCAGGTGCTGCTGCTCGGACTCGGATCCACGCTGGGGATCGCCGTCCAGGCCGGTGTGCTGATCCCGTTCCTGCGCGCGGTCGGCTACCGGTTCCGGCCCCGCTGGGACTTCCGGCACACCGGGCTGGGCAAGACGTTCCGGCTGGCCAAGTGGACCCTGGGCTTCGTGCTGGTCAACCAGGCCGCATTCGTCGTGGTCTCCCGGCTGGCCACCGAGGCCACGGTAGGCGGCCAGGGCGCCGGGCTGTTCAGCTACGCGACGGCCCACGCCGTCTGGATCCTGCCGCACTCACTGATCACGGTCTCCCTCGCCACGGCGATGCTGCCCGCCGCCTCGCGGCTGGCTGCGGCCGGCGACCGGGCCGGGGTGGCCAACGAGACCATGCGCACGGTCCGGCTGGCCGTCACCGTGCTGCTGCCCGCGGCGGTCGCCTTCTGCGTGCTCGGGCTACCAATGGCTCACCTGATCTTCGGCTTCGGCGCCGGCGCCGACGACGCTTCGTTCGTCGGCACGGCACTGATGGCCATGGCCGTCGGACTGGTGCCGTTCACCATCCAGTACGTGTTCCTGCGCGCCTTCTACGCGCTGGAGGACAACCGGGCCACCTTCTTCCTGCAGTGCCTGATCGCTGCGGCCAACGTGGGACTGGCCCTGCTCGCCGTGCTGCTGATCAACCGCTCGTCGCTGGTGGCGACCGGCCTGGCCGCGGCGTACTCCGTGGCCTACCTGATCGGGGTGCAGGTCACCTTCCGGGTGCTCCGCCGCCGGCTGCCCGACCTGAACGGCGTGATCCTGGTCCGGCACTGCGTGCGCCTGCTCCTCGCGGTCGCCCCCGCGGCGGCCGCGGCCTGGCTGATCTGCTGGGCGATCACCGCCCGCTGGACCTCCCAGATCGCGCTGGCCGTGGCCCTGACGCTGGCCGGCGTGGTTGCGGTCGGGCTGTTCCTGGTCACCGCTCGGTTGCTCAAGATCACCGAGGTGACCCAGATCATCGGCGTGCTGCTGCGGCGGAGGAACCGGGCCGAGAGCGAGCCGCCGCCCCCGGATCTAGATGAGCTGGACGATCCCGGCGATTCGGAGCCGCCGATCGCGCCCCGCCGTGGCAGCATCGAGCCAGCAGAACCAAGTGAATCCAGTGCGCCTCCGGCGCAACGCGAATCCATCAGCAAGGGGGGCGACCCCCTTGAACCCCCGTCAACTGCGGCGACCGCCCTTCCCCTTCGCGAGAACGCAGACACCATGGCTCAGGCTGTGATCGATCCGCATGCCGATGCGCCGACCGCCGCGACCCTCCCGGCGGGCACTGTGCTGGCCGCCCGCTACCGGCTCGAAGAGCTGATCGCCGAGTCGCGGCCGACGGTGACCTGGCGGGCCTTCGACCAGGTGCTGTCCCGCTCGGTGCTGGTCCACCTGCTCAGCCCCGGTGACCCGAACGCCGACGATCTGCTGGCCGCCGCCCGCCGCGCTTCGGTGGCCACCGACTCGCGCTTCCTCCGGGTGCTGGACGCCGTGCACTCCGCCGATCCCGAGCTGGGCTCCTACATCGTCTGCGAGTACGCCACCGGCCAGTCGCTGGAGCTTGTGCTCAGCCAGGCCCCGTTGTCGGCGCTGGAGTCGGCCTGGGTGGTGCGAGAGGTCGCCGACGCGCTGGCCGGCGTGCACAGCCTGGGGCTCTTCCACCAGCGGATCAGCCCGGACACCGTGATCATCACCCCGAACGGCAATCTCAAGATCGTCGGGCTGCTGATCGAGGCCGCGCTACGTCCGGCCGGCGCGTCGATCGTGCACGGCGCGGACACGCCCGAGCTCATCGACGTCACGGACCTGGGTCGGCTCCTCTACGCCTGCCTGGTGGCCCGCTGGCCGGGCGGACCGGCGTACAGCCTCCCGGACGCGCCGGTGGTCGGCCGCCGATGGGCGACGCCGCGGCAGGTGCGCGCCGGGGTCTCCCCGGCGCTGGACTCGGTGTGCGACCAGGTCCTCGGCGATCCGCCGCGGCACCGGGCCGGGGCGATCACCACCGCGCATGACCTGGTCGTCGCCCTGACCAGGGTGCTCGGACCGGCCGACGCGTCCAGCGACCTGGAGCGGCGGCTGCGGCAGCCCGTCCCGGTGGTGGGGGCGGCGGGACGGCGGGTCGACGTCACCACCGGAGCCCCGCCGGTCTCGGCCCTGCTGACCTCGCCCGAGCCTGCCGTACACGAACGACCGGCCGCGGCGACGACCGGGCTGCGGCCGACCGTGGTCACCACCTCGCTGACCGGCGGCCGGTCGCCGGCCGCGCAGACCCCCCGGCCGGGCGGGTCCAGCGCCCGCTCCGGTCGCCGGCCACCGCGCCGCTGGATCGCCGCGCTGATCCTGCTGGCCCTGCTGCTGGTGTCCGGGGCCGTGGTGTCGGCCCTGGTGCTGGACCAGCGGCTGGCCGGTGCGCCGAGCCGCGAGCCGTCGGCCGGGCTCCCGGAGTCCTCGGCGCCGCCGTCGGTGGCCGCCGGCCCGATCGAGATCACCAGCGCCCGGGAGTTCGACCCGCAAGGGGAGGACAAGTCGGAGAACCCCGACGAGGTCGCGTTCGCGTACGACAAGGACCCGAAGACGCGTTGGCGTACGGTTCAGTACCTCCGCAACCCCAAGCTGGGCGGGATCAAGCGCGGCGTCGGGCTGGTGCTGGACCTGGGCACGGCCCAGCCGGTACGCGAGGTGGCGCTGACCCTGAGCGGCAAGGGGACCGACATCGAGCTGCGGGTCCCGGAGCAGGACCCGGCCGGGACCACGACGCCGCCGATGAACAGCGACGCCGACTGGCGTAGCGTGGCCGAACAGTCCCAGGCGGGGCGCACGGCGACGCTGCGTTCGGGCGTGCCCGTGACCACCCGCTATGTCCTGGTGTACCTGACCTCGCTGCCGAAGGAGGGGACGGGCTACCGGGGCGGAATCTTCGAGGCCGAGGTGCGTACGTGACCCAGGGTATGGACCCCCACCCTGCGCCATCCCCTCCTGGTTCGAAGTCCTCTTCTTCCACGGTCGAGCCGACCGTGCCCAGCGACGCGGAGCTGCTCCAAGCCCACGTCGACGGCGACCGGGACGCGTTCGCCCTCCTGGTCCGCCGGCATCAGGACCGGTTGTGGGCGGTCGCGCTCCGGGTGATGCGCAACCCGGAAGATGCGGCCGACGCCCTGCAGGACGCCTACATCGCCGCCTTCCGGCGCGCCGGCAGCTTCCGCGGCGATGCCGCGGTGACCACCTGGCTGCACCGGGTGGTGGTCAACGCCTGTCTGGACCGGCTGCGCAGCCTGAAGGCGCGGCCGACCGACGCGCTGCCCGAGGACCTGGACCGGATCCCGCAGCTGGGCGTGGACCCGCCGGTCGACCCGGTGGAGGCGGCCGAGGATCGGGACCAGGTGCTGGCCGCGCTGGGCGGACTCAATCCGGACCAGCGCGCGGCCCTGGTCCTGGTCGACATGCAGGGCTACTCGGTCGAAGAGGCGGCGACCATCCTGGGCTGCGCGCCGGGAACGGTGAAGAGCCGGTGCGCTCGCGGTCGGGCGAAGCTCGCCCCGCTACTCGCTGCGCTACGCGAACCTCCGAGCAAGGAGGGCGACCCCCTTGGACCCCCGCCGCGCGCCCAAGAACACACGGGAGCTCGCGAGGCGGAGGCCTGACGTGGCGCACCCGTTGGACCTGTCCTACAACTGGCGTACGCCGGCGGTGTTCGCGACGATCGGCGCGTTCATCTGTGCCGGGGCGGTCATCCGGGGCCGGGTCGAGGGGTGGGCGGCAGCCGCCGCGCTGGTGGTGCTGCTGTGGGCGGCGTTCATCGGGGTGCTCTACCTGCGGACCCGGGCCTACCTGATGGTGGACGGAGACCGGCTGACCGTACGCCGGTTCCGGGAGTTCACCACGATCCGGGGAGAGGATGTGGTGGCGATGGCGGAACACCTGACGCCGAACGGGCCTTCGTACCGCTTGACCGTACGCGAGGCGGACGGGAAAACCCGGCGGCTGGTCGCGCCCGTGGCGTTGCTGCGGGACGGACGGGCGACCCTGTTCGCGTGGATACTGGCCGAGGCACCGCAGGCCGAGCTGGACGCCAGCTCGCGGCGGACCGTCGAGGCGTTGCAGAGCAAGGGACTTTTGCCATGATTCGGATCGCCGGGAAAAACGGGTGGTCCGGGTGACCACCGGCAAGGGGGGCGACCCCCTTGGACCCCCGCCGCGCGCACAAGAACACCCGGGAGCGCGCGAAGCCGCCGACCCGACCGGCGGCTTGCCGGACCCTGCCCATCCCTCGCTGATCGAACTGGCGGAGCGGGACGAAGGACTGCTGAACACGGCCCGGTCGGCGGCGCTCGACGCCCATGTCGCGTCGTGCGTCCGCTGTGCCGACGCCCTGGCCGCGGTGCGCGGGGTGGGACGGCGGCTGGCCACCGTGCCGGCGCCACCCATGCCAGCCGGAGTCGCCACCCGGCTTGACACGGTGCTGTCCGGCGAGGTCGACCGCCGGGAACACCGGCGGACACTGACGGCGGTGTCGGGCGACGGCGCCGATGACGTCTCGGGCCGTGTGGGTTGGACGCGCCCCACGCTGGGCCGCTTCGGCGAGGACCTGCCGCGGCGGTCAGTGAGGCGGGTGCTGGCGTCGGCGTTGGCCGCGGCGGTGGCGGCGGCCGCGGTGGGCTTCGGGGCGTACGTCGTCTCGGCAAGCGCGGGGCTGAACGAACCGCCGGTGGTGGCCGCGGTGAGTAGCAGGAGCCTGGCCGCGCAGGCCGGAGCGCTGGAGCGGGACCAGGACCTGGACCCGCATCGGTTCTCCCGGGCCTGGCAGTGTGCGCGGCAGGCGACCAGCGGCCGGATCGTCGCCCTGGCCAACTCGACAGTCGACGGGACCCCGGTACTGCTGGTTTACACCCGGTCGGGGGCGACCACTTTGGTGACGGTCGTGACCGGCTGCGAGACCGGGCGACCGAGCCCCGAACAGTCGGCCCTGGTCTCGCGCCGCTGACCGCGTCCTCGCTAGCCGGTCGCCCCACGCGGACACCCGCTGTCGGAACCATCCGCCCTCGCAGGCTCGGGCGACCGGCTCTGCTCGTCTCCGGCCCTCTGTCTGGGCCGGAATACGAGTGCCCTCGGGACCGTTGGCGCGGAGGTAGGGTTACGCGACAGCAGCGGCCCGCATCGGCACCGAGAGGACCAATGAGCACCGAGACCGTACGCGACGTCATCATCGTCGGCAGCGGGCCAGCCGGGTACACCGCGGCTGTCTACGCCGCCCGGGCCGACCTGAACCCCCTGGTATTCGAGGGCTCGGTGACCGCCGGCGGCGCGCTGATGAACACCACCGACGTGGAGAACTACCCCGGCTTCCCCGAGGGCATCCAGGGCCCCGACCTGATGGATGCGATGCGCGCGCAGGCCGAGCGGTTCGGCGCCGAGATCGTCACCGAGGACATCACCGCGATGGACCTGACCGGACCGGTCAAGACGGTCACCGACGGCTACGGCAACACCTTCAGCGCGCGGGCGGTCATCCTGGCCATGGGGTCGAGCTACCGCCAGCTGGGACTGCCGGACGAGGAGCGGCTGTCCGGCCACGGTGTCTCCTGGTGTGCGACCTGTGACGGCTTCTTCTTCCGCGACAAGGACATCGCGGTGGTCGGTGGCGGCGACTCCGCCATGGAGGAGGCGACCTTCCTCAGCCGGTTCGCCAAGTCGGTGACCGTGGTACACCGCCGTGACGCCCTGCGGGCCAGCAAGATCATGGCCGCCCGGGCGCAGAAGGACCCCAAGATCAGCTTCGCCTGGAACTCGGTGGTCACAGGCATCAACGGCGACAACTCCCTGACCGGCGTCACCTTGACCGACACACTGACCGGTGAGCAGCGCGAGCTGCCGGTCGCCGGACTGTTCATCGCCATCGGCCACGACCCGCGCTCGCAGCTGGTGCACGGCCAGGTTCATCTGGACGGCGAGGGCTACGTGGTCACCGACGGCAAGTCGACCCAGA
>OCZS010000793.1_pt1 | contig 10731 bp, 9 predicted proteins | sample 1539071 | NCBI WGS metagenome assembly OCZS01 (sample SAMEA3113584, study PRJEB22503) | soil metagenome | reverse complement strand
CCGGGACGGAGGTGCGCGTCACGAGCCGGTCCAGCAGCGCCATCAGCACGAGACCGGCGAGCAGCCAGCCGGCCAGGTTGGTCAGCGGCACCGTGTCGATGCCGGGCAGGGAGGGCCGAGGGTGCGCCCAGGTCCAGTAGCCGGCCTGCACCATCTGCGGGTCCAGGACGACGTCCCACCCGGCGAACACCGCCGCGGCGGCACCGACGCGGAGGGCGGCGCGCCGGGCCGGGCGCAGCGGCGCCGCGAGCCGGTCGGCCAGCACCCAGCTCGGCCAGGCCATCATCAGCCAGGCCAGCGGCACGAGGAACGGCACGCCCAGCAGGGTCGGGCCGAGCACGTCGCTGTACTCGTAGCTGCCGTACGGGAAACCGGTGGCCAGACCGACGGACTCGAAGGCGATCGCGGCGACGGCCACCAGGAGCAGCAGGCCGACGGCGGTCCGGACGCCGCGGCTGAGCCACGCGTGGACGACGGACAGCAGCGACCCCAGGACGACGATCGTCCAGCTCACCGTGTCGCGGGCGGCCCCGGCGGTGAGCGGGTAGGCGATGGCAGTGAGGACCAGCGCTGCGGCGAGGAGCAGCGGCAGTGCCCGGACGACGGTGGGCGTCCCGTTCCTCGTGACGACGGCAGCCGTCATGCCGGTGCCCGCCGCAGCCGTGCCGCCACCCGGCGGACCGCCCGGCCCACCTCGGCCCGGGCACGCGCCGGCCCGCGCCGGTCGGCCAGGAGCATGCGGGCCGACGTCCGACCGGAGTTGCCCGAGACGCCACCGCCCGGATGCGTCGAGGCGCCCGCCAGGTAGAGACCCGGCAGGCCCGGGACGGTGTAGCCCGACAGCGCGGGGGTGGGCCGGAAGGCGAACATGCTGGCCAGGCCCATCTCCACGTGCATGACGTTGCCACGGAGCAGCGACAGTTCCCGCTCGAGAGCCAGCGGCGTCTGGATGTAGAGCTCGCGGACCGAGGCCGCGAAGCCGGGGGCGTAGCGGTCGACCGCCGCCACGAGCCGCGCCGCCTCGCCCTCTGCGAGGTCGTCCCAGTCGGCGCCGTCCGCGAGCGAGTACGGGTACCACTGCCCCCAGACCGTCACGACGTGCTGCCCCGGCGGGGCCAGGGTGTCGTCGCTCGCCGAGAAGCACATCGCCAGCGGGACCGGGGCACGCGGCAGCCGGCCGGCGGCCCAGTCGCCGTGCGCCGCCGCGAGGTCGGCGCGGCTGGTGCAGAGCAGCTGGAGGCCCTGGAGCGACTGCCCGGGATCGACCCCGGGATATGTGGGCGGTGCGTCGGTCAGCGCCCGCACCACCAGACCGAAGCCGTTGCCGAGCGGCGGATCGGCCTCCGCGAGGGCGGGCGGAGCGGCGTCGCCCGCCAGGCGCCGGGTCACGTCGACGTGACAGGCGGCGACGACGGCGTCCGCGTGCACCCGCCGGCCGCTGACGGTCTCGACGCCGGTGATCCGCCGTCCGCCGGCGCCGTCGTCCCCGGTGAGCAGCCGGGCGGCGCCGTCGCCGAGCACCACACGTCCGCCGTCGGCCTCCAGCCGGCGGCGCAGCGCCGCGGTGAGGCCGCCGGAGCCGCCGACCGGGTGGCCGGGCGGGACGTCGTGCAGCAGCGCCACCCACGCGACCATCGCCGCCGTCCCCGGCTCCGACATCGGCGGGCCGGACTGGGCGCCGAACCAGGCCAGCGCGGCCTTGAGCCGCTCGCTGCCGAACCAGCGGTCGAGCAGCGCGTCGCCGGACCCGAGGAAGTCGACCGCCAGCTCGCCGCCGGGCGTGCGAGCATGCCCGTCCACGGGTGCGCCCAGCGGCCAGAACGAGCGGATCAGCCCGGCCGGGGTGGGGCGGCGGCCGAACGAGGCGACGACGGCGCGGCTGCGCGGTCCCCACACCCCGACGAACCGGCGGTAGGCGGCGGCGTCCTCGTGGCCGCAGGCCGCGGCGATGGAGGCGCAGGTGGCGTCGAGGTCGACGGAGAACACGAGCGGACGGCCGTCGGGACCGGGGGCGCCGGGGGCGGGCGCGGGCGCGAACCCCCACGGGTCGCAGTCGACGTAGCGCAGACCGTGGGCGGCCAGGTCCAGCTCCTCGACGATGCCGCTCTGCCGGATGATCACGTGCGCGCTGGAGCCCCGGTCCACGAGGACGCCCGGCCAGCGCTCGACGGTCGAGACCGCGCCACCGAGGACCGTGTCGGACTCCACGACCTCCACCGACAGGCCGTCGCGGGCGAGGTAGCAGGCGGCGACCAGGCCGTTGTGGCCGGAGCCGATGACCACCACGTCGGCGCGGGCGTCGGGGACCGGGGGAGGGGTGCTCACGCTCAGCTGTTCGTCGGGGCGCGGTCCTGCGGATGCAGCGGGAGGCGTGCACCGAGGATGGCGAACGGCCGCGAGTCGCCCGGGAAGTGGTAGCCGCGCGCCAGGTCGACGAAGCCGTCGGCGTGGTAGAGCCGGAAGGCCTTGGTGTCGGAGTCGGGCGTGGAGAGCAGGGCGGTGGGCTGCGGGATGTCGGCCACGAGGGCGTGCAGCAGCCGCCGGCCCAGGCCGCGGCTCTGGTGGTCGGGGTGCACGTGCAGCTCGCAGACCTCGAAGGCGTCGGGCAGCCACTTCTTCGCCGTCCGCCGGTCGAGGGCGGCGCGGACCTGGTCGTGCCACCACTGGCCCGGGGCGACGACGTAGCCGTAGCCGAAGCCGACCAGCTGCTCGGCTGTCTCGCCCCCACCCGCCCCGGTCTCGGCGAAGGCGCCGACGGCGCGGAAGCCGGGCCGCTCGGTGTGCTGGATCGCGTAGCCGTACCGGCCGGCGACGACGGCGGAGTCGTACCCCATGGCCAGGCCGTAGATGATCAGCGCCTCGTGCATGTGCTCGCGCAGCCACGGCGTCGGCAGCTCGATGACGCGGGTGGCGGGACGCGTGTCGGTCATCGGGCGGCCGCCTCGGTCTCCTGGAGGGTCTCGGCGCTCGGGCCCGGGCCCACCTCCGCGGCGGTGCCGCCGGTGAGGCGGAGCAGCTCGTCGTAGGTCGTGGGGAAGACCGTGTGCGGGTGCCCGGCGGCGGCCCAGACCTGGTCGTAGCGGGCCAGCTCGACGTCGACGAGGGTGCCGATCGGCTCGGGGTGGCCGATCGGGGCGACGCCGCCGATGGCCTGGCCGGTGTGCCGGCGCACGAACTCCGGCGCCGCGCGGCCGATCCGGGGGACGCCGAGGAGCCCGGCGACGAGGGTCTCGTCGACGCGGTGGGCGCCGCTGGTCATCACGAGGAGCGGGTTGCCGTCGACGTCGAACACCAGGCTGTTCGCGATCGCCCCCACCGGCACGCCGAGCTGGGCCGCGGCCGCGGCGGCGGTCCGGGCGCTGTCGGGCAGGTGGCGGACGGTGCCGGCGGCCCCCGCCGCGCGCAGCAGGCGCGCGACCTCGGCGACCCGGGGGTGTTCCGGCTCGGTCGGCAGGGGCGGCGGAGGCATGGGCCGATCCTGCCACCGGGCCGGGGAGCGTGCCGCCGTGGTCCGCGCCGTGACCGGTGCGCGGACGGCGAGGTGACACGGCGGGTCCCGTCTTGACGACCGGGAGCGGCTCCGGTCTACTGGGGATCTGTTCGAACAAACGTTCGAACGGCATCGCTCCTCCGTCGTCCCCCGGCCTTCCCCGCCCGGACGGTGGCAGGGAGCGGCGCGCGGTGTGCCGGAGGTGGGGAGGCTGTCATGAGCCGGGTGCTCGGTGAACTCGCGGGACGGGTCGGCGAGGAGGTCCAGGTCGAGCGGGGACCGCTGGGCCCGGTGCAGTTCTGGCGCGGGCAGTCCCGGTACCTCGTGGGGGAGCTGCTCGACTCGTGGGTGGAGACCGCTCCGTGGTGGCGGCAGGACACCGTCGCCGGCGGGGCCTCCGCCGAGCTGGTCTCCACCCAGGAGGTGTGGCGGGTCGAGGCGGTGCGGGCCGGGCGGTCCCGGACCAGCTTCGCCGGCGTCTACGACCTCACCTGGGACGCCGCGGGCAACCGCTGGTGGCTCGTCCGGGTGCACGACTGATGGGCGCCGCCCGGGCCGTCCCCGTCCAGTTGCCCCTCCCCCCGGCGCTGCCCGCCGCCGCCACCCAGCTCCTCGACCAGGCCCACCGCGCGCTCCGCGAGGCGACCGGGTACACCGATCCGCGGCAGCGGTATGCCACCGCGCACCTGGGTGCGCTGCGGGCCGCTGCCGGCGTGCTCGCCGCCCGCACCCGCCCCGAGCCCGCCCGTCGCCGACCGCGCAGCGCCTGGGTGCTGCTCGGTCAGGTCGCGCCCGAGCTGGGGGAGTGGGCCGGCTTCTTCGCCGCCGGCGCCTCGAAGCGGGCTGCGGCCGAGGCCGGTCTGTCCTCCGCGGTCACCGAGCGGGAGGCCGACGACCTGGTCCGTGACGTGGGGGCCTTCCTCGTGGTGGTCGAGAGCTTCCTCGCCGCTCCCGTCGCACCCGAACCCGCTCGGTCACCGTTCACCCGCCCGCGCGGGGCCGCTGGCCCCGGTACCCGGTCGCGGAGGTGACAGACCCCTTCGTCCACCTGCACGTCGCCTCCGGCTACTCGATGCGGTACGGGGCCAACCACCCGGCCGATCTGGTGGCCCGCGCCGCCGAGCACGGCATGCCCGCGCTGGCGCTGACCGATCGCGACGGGCTGTACGGCGCGGTGAAGTTCGCGCTGGCCTGCCGGTCGGCAGGGGTGCGGCCGATCTTCGGGGTGGACCTCGCCGTCGCACCCGCCCTCGACGCCACCGTGCCGCCGGCGCTCGCGCACGCCCTCGGCGGCGAGGAGTCGGGCGCCCGCGCCCCGCGGATGCGTGCGCCGAGCCCGGGGCGGCGGGCGCCCGCCCGGGGCGGGGCGAGCGTGGACCCGCGGCTGCCGCGGGTCACCTTCCTCGCCCGGGACGGCGCCGGCTGGCGGTCGCTCTGCCGGCTGACCAGCGCCACCCACCTGCGCAGCACCCGCGGGGAGCCGGTGAGCTCGCTGGCCACGGCCGCGGAGCACGCGAACGGGCTGATCGCGCTGCTGGGGCCCGACTCCGCGGTCGGCCGGGCACTGCTCACCGGCCGGGCCGACCACGCCGCCGCCCACCTGGACGCCTGGCGGGCCGCCTTCGGGCCGGGCCGGCTGGTGCTCGAGCTGGTCCACCACCGCGGCCGGGGTGACCGCGTGCGGGCGCAGGCGATGCTGCGGTTCGCCGCCGAGCAGGGCGTCCCGGTGGTGCTCAGCAACGCCGTCCGCTACGTCGACGCGCTGGACGCGCCGACCGCCGACGTCCTGGACGCCTCCCGTCGCCTGGTCGCGCTCGACGAGCGGCACGTCGACCGGCGCACCGCCGAGGGCTACCTGAAGTCGGGCAAGGAGATGGCCGAGGTCGCCGAGGACCTCGTCGGCCCCGACCGCGACGCCGCGCTGCGGCTGCTCGAGCGCACCGCGCGGCTGGCCGAGCAGTGCGCCGTCGACGTCCGGGAGGACCTCGGCATCGGCACGGTGCGCTATCCGGAGCTCGACGTCGTCACCACGCCCGCGGAGCGGGGGATGGGCCCGGCCCAGGTGCTGCGCGCCCGCTGCGAGGCCGGGCTGGGCCGGCGCGGCATGGCCGACACCGCCGCGGTGCGCCGGCGGCTCGACGAGGAGCTCGCGGTGATCGAGCAGCTGGGCTACCCGTCGTACTTCCTCACCGTCGCCGACGTGGTCGACCTCATCACGAGCTTGAGGGTTCGCGCGGCGGCCCGCGGATCGGGTGCCGGCAGCCTGGTCACCTACCTGCTGGGCATCTCCGACGTCGACCCGATCCGCTACGGCCTGCTGATGGAGCGGTTCCTCTCCCCGCTGCGCCACCAGCTGCCCGACATCGACATCGACGTGGAGTCCGCCCGGCGGATGGAGGTCTACGACGCGGTCATCGACCGCTTCGGCGCCGACCGGGTCAGCTGCATCTCGATGATGGACACCTACCGGGTGCGGCACGCGATCCGCGACGTCGGGGCGGCGCTCGGGCTGCCGCCCGCGGAGATCGACGCCGTCGCCAAGGCCTTCCCGCACATCCGGGCCAACCAGGTGCACGCCGCGCTCAAGGACCTGCCGGAGCTGCGCGCCAGCCGGCTGGGCTCCAAGCGCAGCGGCGGCTCCGGCGACCTCGACCTGATGTTCGACCTGGTCGCCCGGCTCGACGGGCTGCCCCGGCACATCGCGCTGCACCCGTGCGGCGTGCTGCTCTCCGACGCCACGCTGCTCGACCGCACCCCGGTGGAGAACAGCTATCTCGGCTACCCGATGAGCCAGTTCGACAAGGACGACGTCGAGGAGCTAGGGCTGCTCAAGCTCGACCTGCTGGGCATCCGGATGCAGTCGGCGATCGCGCACGCCCTCGACGAGGTGGCCCGGGTCGACGGCGAGACAGTCGACATCGACGCGATCCCGCGGGACGACCCGACGACCTTCGAGCTGATCCGCAGCACCCGCACGCTCGGGATGTTCCAGATCGAGTCGCCGGGTCAGCGGGAGCTGGTCGGCAAGTTCGGGCCGCAGACGTTCGAGGACATCGTCATCGACATCTCGCTGTTCCGGCCGGGGCCGGTGAAGAGCGACATGGTCACCCCGTTCCTCATGGCCCGGAACGGCTGGCGGGACGCGGTCTACCCGCACCCCGACCTGGAGTTCTGCCTGGAGGAGACCGCGGGGGTGGTGGTCTTCCACGAGCAGGTGCTCCAGATCGTCGCCCGGATGGCCGGGGTCAGCCTGGCCGAGGCCGACGAGGTGCGTCGCGCGCTGGGGGAGAAGGACGCCCACGCCGAGGTGCGGGCCTGGTTCGTGCCGCGGCTGCTGGACGCCGGCTACCCGGTGGAGGTTGCCGAGCGGGTGTGGGAGGTGCTGGCGGCTTTCGGCTCGTTCGGCTTCTGCAAGGCGCACGCGGCGGCGTTCGCCCTGCCCACCTACCAGTCGGCCTGGCTGAAGACCCACCACCCGGCGGCCTTCCTCGCCGGGGTGCTCACCCACGACCCGGGGATGTACCCGAAGCGGCTGATCCTCGACGACGCCCGCAACTTCGGGATCCGGGTGCTGGGGCTCGACGTCAACGCCTCGGCCGACACCTACCGGGTGGAACGGCTCGCCGCCTCCGAGGACGACCCTGAGGCTGATGTGGAGGTCGAGGGTCGACCACGTCCGGAGTGGATGCCGGAGTCGATGCGGAACCCGTCCCGCTACGGGATCCGGCTGGCCCTGGCCGACGTGAAGGGGATCTCCGACGACGAGGTGGCCCGCATCGTCACCGGCCAGCCCTACCGGTCGCTGACGGACTTCTGGCACCGCGCGTCGGTCTCCCGGCCGGTCGTCGAGCGGCTGGTGCTGGCCGGGGGGTTCGACTCCCTCTACGGGTTCGGGGTGCGCGACCGCGAGGCGGGCCGGCCCACCCACCGGCGCAAGCAGGTGACCCGGCGCGACCTGCTGCTGCAGATCGGGGAGCTGGACCGGTGGAGCCGCAGCGGTGCACGTGCGAGCTCCAGCGGCCAGCTGAGCCTGGACCTGATGGGCCTGGAGCTGCAGGAGGAGACCGGACCGGAGGAGACGGGGCTCAGCTGGGCGGAGGGCAGCGGGCTGCCGGAGTTCACCGACGCCGAGCTGGTCCGCGCGGAGCTGGAGGTGCTGGGCCTGGACGCCAGCCGGCACGTCGTCGACTTCTACCGGCCGTTCCTCGCCGCGATCGGCGCGGTGCCGGCGGGGGACCTGCTCGGCTGCCGCAGCGGGGCGGAGGTGCTGGTCGCCGGGGTCAAGGTGGCCACCCAGACGCCGCCGATCCGCTCCGGACGGCGGGTGGTCTTCGTGACCCTGGACGACGGCACCGGGTGCACCGACTCGACCTTCTTCGAGGACGCGCAGGGCCCCTACGCGGCCACGGTCTTCCACTCCTGGCTGCTGGTGATCCGCGGGGTGCTGCGCCGCACCGGCCCGCGGGGGGTCTCGCTTCGGGCGACCGGCGCGTGGGAGCTGCCGGCGCTGCACGAGGCGTGGGAGGCCGACGGTCTGGACGGCGTCCGCGACCTGATGGCCGCGCCGGGGGAGTTCACCGAGCAGGCGATCGCGGGGGCCGCGGCGTCGCACGGTCCGCGCCCGGTCGTCGTCCGGCCGGTGCTGGTGCACCCGACCGGCTTCCGGATGTCGCCCTACGCCGACATCAAGCCCGCCGGGGAGGACACGATGACCCGCGCCCGCAGGGACGCGGGCGCGCCCCGGAAGCTCTGGCACTCCAGCCCCGGGAGTTCGGGCCACTGACTGCTGACGGCGGGGCCGGCTGCTACCGGGTCGTGGAACCACCACTGCTCGCGCGGGCTGCCATAGGTTGGCGTCCCGGCGCTCCGGAGCAGGAGATGGGTGGCGATGACCGCCGAGCTGACCGCATTCGTGGACATCCGCGCCACCCCCGAGCGCGTGTGGCAGGTGATCGCCGACCTGCCGGCCTACGCGGAATGGAACCCGTTCGTCACCCGGGCGGAGGGTGTACTGGTCGTCGGTGAGCGGCTGTCGGTCACCGTGCCGCCCGTCAACGCCCTCATGCCGTCGAGGCTGCAGCCCACGGTCCTGGAGGTGACCCCAGGACAGCGGCTACGGGTGGGCGGCACGGTCGCCCGCCTGGGCTCCCTGGGCATCCTTGAGGTCGAGCACACCGTGACCATCACCGATCAAGACGGCGGTGTGCGGGTGTGGCAGCAGGACCAGTTCCGGGGACTGCTGGCACCGCTGCTGATCCGTGCGCTGAACCGGCGCAGGCTGGCCGCCTTCACCGCGGCCAACGTCGCACTGAAGGACCGGGTCGAGGCCAGGCCGGCGAACTCTGCCTGATGCATCCGGGTTCACCGACGCGTGCGCCGTCCGATGACTTCGACGACGGGCCAGGGTCTACCCACCAGCCGGCGTGACAGCCGGAGCGAGAGAGGACGAGACATGCCCAAGCAGATTCCCTGTCTCTGGTTCGACGGCCAGGCCGAGGAGGCCGCGAAGCACTACACCTCGATCTTCCCGAACTCGAGCATCGGCGACATCACCCGCTACGGGCCCGACATGCCGCCGCCCATGTCGGAGGGCGACGTCCTGACCGTCGACTTCACCCTCGACGGGCAGCCCTACACCGCCCTCAACGGCGGGCCGCAGTTCTCGTTCAACGAGGCCGTCTCCTTCCAGATCCTGTGCAAGGACCAGGAGGAGTCCGACCGCTACTACGACCGGCTCCTCGACGGCGGCGAGGAGAGCATGTGCGGCTGGCTGAAGGACCGCTTCGGCGTCTCCTGGCAGGTCTTCCCGGAGGAGCTGATCCGGCTGACCAACGACCCCGACCCCGGCCGGTCGCAGCGAGCCATCCAGGCCATGCTGAAGATGCGCCGCATCGACCTCGCCGAGGTCCGGCGCGCGGCCGACAGCGTGTCCGTCTAGTCGACGGCGGCGGGGTGGAGGCCGTGCGTCGCCACTAGGCTCCCTGAGGTGCCGACCGCCCCCACCTCGCCCTCCTCGGAGCAGCTGCCTGCCCGGTCAGCTGCCGTGTGGGCCGCGCTCGACCCGCTGGTCGGCGCGGGCACCCCATTGCGGGTCCTCGACGTGGGCGGCGGCAGCGGCATGTTCGCCGTCCCGCTGGCCCGGCTCGGCCACGACGTCACCGTCGTCGACCCCAGCGCCGACGCCCTCGCCACGCTGCGCCGCCGTGCCGAGACCGACGGCGTCGGTGCCCGCGTGCGCGGGGTCCAGGGCGACGGCGACCTGCTGCACGAGGTGCTGCCCGCCGCCGACGACGCGTCGGCGGGCTACGACCTGGCGCTGTGCCACTACGTGCTCGAGGTCGTCGACGACCCGGCAATCACCCTCCGGGAGATCGCCCGGGTCCTGCGGCCCGGCGGCCAGGTGAGCGTCGCGACGGCGAACCGGGCCGGTGCCGTCCTGGCCCGCGCCGTCACCGGCCACCCCGTCGAGGCGCTCGCGCTGCTCGAGGACCGCGACCCGGCCCCGGGCCGCGCCCGGCCCGCCCGGCGGCGCTTCGCCCCCGACGACCTGCTCGCGCTCGCCGAGGGCGCGGGTCTGCGCCCCGGCACGTGGCGCGGCGTCTCCGTCGTCGCCGACCTGCTGGAGGCCACGTCGGGCGCCGACCCCCAGGCCGTCCGGGCCCTCGAGGTCGCCCTCGCCGAGACGTCCCCGTACCGGGACATCGCCACCGGCCTGCACGTCCTGGCCTCGCGACGGTGACAGGGCGGCCTCGTCCCGGATCCCGCCCTGAGCATGCGAAGGGTGGGGAGGACGGGGTCTTTCTACTTCCGCCGGACCTCGCGGCGCCCCGCTACGGCACCGCGACCCTCGCCGACGTCCTCCCGGGCGCCGCCGCGGCGCTCGGCGTGCCGCTCGACCGGGGCGACCTCCCCACCGACCCGCTGGACCTCACCTCCGCCCTCGGCGGCGCCCGCCGGGTGGCCGTCCTCCTGATCGACGGGCTGGGCGCCGAGCTCGTGCGGGCGCACGCCGACCTCGCGCCCACCCTCGCCTCCCTCAGCAGCCCGGCCGGGGACCTGTCCGCTCCCTGCCCGAGCACCACCCCGGTCAGCCTGGCCACCCTCGGCACCGGCCTGCCGCCCGGCGCGCACGGCATCCTCGGCTTCGTCACCGCCGTGCCGGGGGAGAGCGGCGCGGCGGGGGAGCCGCGGGCCCTCAACCACGTCCAGTGGGGCGACGACCCCGACCCCGACGTCTGGCA
>OCZS010000792.1_pt1 | contig 10733 bp, 8 predicted proteins | sample 1539071 | NCBI WGS metagenome assembly OCZS01 (sample SAMEA3113584, study PRJEB22503) | soil metagenome | reverse complement strand
GGAATCTTTTGAGGAGGGTTAAGAAAGGCGCGTTTTCTTATTGATATGTCTCCTGTATAAAATATTTCATTAAAAGCTAATAGTCCTTTAGACCCTAATATGTGACCAGAATCAATCAATTCTAAATCTTTTTCTTCATATATTGTATTTGTAATTTCATAACCTCTTGCCTTTGCTATAGCTTCAGTTTCTATAGAAGTTATGGTTTTTATTCTTGTTTTATTTTTGGGTTTGCGATAAACATGGTCAGAATGAGCATGAGAAATAAATACAAAATTATTACTCTCTACCTTTGAAGGATCCAAAAAAATTTTGGTTTTACCATTCTCAATTAGTAATCCTCCATCTGTTGTTCTGATTTGAGAGTGCATAATGATACGAATACTTTTAGCACAGGTTTTAATTAACTGTTTAGATTAGTTTTCTTTGATAATAGTTATTACTATAGTTGAAACGCTGCTATAATCAATTTAAAGAAAATTAAAGGCAACCTGGTTATAATATCAACAACCAAATTATGTTATATAAATATAATACATTGCATTCTTCACTGCTACTTTGTAAGCTGGTAAACAAAAACTTCAAAATAGGTGCAAATTAACAATATTTTTAGATAAAATATCGTGCTTAACATGGCAATATTAATTTCAGGTAGAGGAAGTAATATGAATGCCATTTTATCGGCTCATTCAAATTCAGAACTAAAATATATTCAACCATGTGTTGTTATATCAAATAAAAATGATGCTCCAGGCTTAAAAATTGCTGAGAAATTTAGGATTGCAACAGAGGTTATAACAAGTAATGGAAAAAGAGGTTGGGATTATGATAAGGACATAGTTTCAGTATTAAAGAAATATCATGTTTATCCTTCAAATGGCATTGTCTGTCTTGCAGGTTATATGCGAATTTTAAGTCGAGAGTTTGTAAGGGAATATAAACTTCGGATTCTTAATATACATCCATCATTATTACCTTCTTTCAAAGGCCTCCATGCTCAAAGACAAGCAGTTGATTACGGAGTAAAATTATCAGGTTGTACTGTTCATTTCATAGATGATGATGTTGATACTGGACCAATTATTCTTCAGGAAAGTGTTCCTGTTTATTCTAATGATACTGAAGAAGATTTAGCAAATCGTATATTACAATTAGAACATAATTTATATCCTCATGCACTAAGGTTATTTTCTGAAGGAAAATTAAAAGTGGAAGGACGCAAAGTAATCTTACTAGATAATTAATTTAATATACCTATAGAGAAATAATACAATTGAAGATTGTCTAATTCTTCCAACATCTCTCATAAATTTGTAAATAAGGTTAAGCTTCATTATTTTACTCCAAGTAAAAGACAATTGTGGACTATTATTGGAAAGGATAATGAATATTGGTTAGATCCAGAATTAGATTACTGCTCATGTAAGCATTATTATTTCAAAACACTCTCTGGAAAAGATAAATGTCAGCATCTACAAAGTCTAAATGAATTAATAAAAAATAAGAATTACGATAAAATAGAATTCTCAGATGACGAATATTATAATTTTCTTGAATTGCTAATAAAGGATATCCTTCAAAAATAATAATATTATCAATGAATAAGCAAATGCACCAATATCTAATATGTAAGTCTAATTAAAAATAAACTCTATTTTTAAAAATAATATACAAGTATAGCACATTGTTATTAATTTAGTAATTGAAAAAAAATAATATACTAGTTTTAGGTTCAGGTGGAAGAGAACATGCATTAGGTTGGAAACTGTCACAAAGCCAGTCTGTAGATAAGATATATTATTGTCCTGGTAATGGAGGAACTAAAAATAATGTTTCTTACTCAATAACAGATTTTTCAAAAATAAGGTCATTTTCAATCAAAAATAACTGTATATTAGTTGTTGGTCCGGAGGAACCTCTCACTAAAGGCATAGTTAATGAATTATCAGATAGTATACCAATATTTGGACCAACAAAGGAAGCAGCTCAATTAGAATCTAGTAAAGCTTTCGCCAAAAATTTTATGAAACAGAACGATATAGCAACATCTAATTTTTCCGTTTTTTCTGATTCGGAAAAAGCTAAGGATTTTGTGTATCAAACTAATAAAAAATTAGTTATTAAAGCAGACGGATTAGCGGCTGGAAAAGGAGTAATTGTTTGTGATAGTAAAGAGGATGCTCTTAATGCTATTGATTTGATAATGGTCAATAAGACTTTTGGAAATTCTGGTAATGTTATAGTTATTGAAGAAAGAATATTTGGTGATGAAGTCTCCTTTATAGGAATTTCTGATGGTGAAACTATTATTCCTATGGCCACTAGCCAAGACCATAAAAGAATTTATGATAATGATCAAGGTCCAAATACTGGTGGAATGGGTAGCTTCTCTCCTTCACAAATTGTATCAGATGATCTATTCGATGATATAATGAGTAAAATAATGAAAAAAACCATTCTTTCATTGAAGAATAATAATAATAGATTTAAAGGGTTTTTATACGCAGGATTAATGATTGAAAAAGAGACTCACAAACCTTATGTTTTAGAATTTAACGTAAGAATGGGAGACCCTGAATGTCAACCAATTATGATGAGAATGAAATCTGATTTATTCAACTATATTAATTGTTCGATCAGTGGAACTTTAGATACTTTACCTCAAATTGATTGGTTTAAAAATCCTGCAGTATGTGTAGTTATGGTGGAAAAAGGATATCCATCAAATTACGAAAAAGGAAATATTATCAATGGTTTGAATTCTAGCTTTGGCCCAAATGTAATGATTTTTCATGCTGGAACTATTAGTAAAAATGATGATAGTAACCAAATCCTTACATCAGGAGGAAGAGTTTTAGGAGTTACAGCTATGGGTATAGATTTCGATAATGCAATAGCTAATGTATATAACGCTGTAAAAAAAATCAGCTGGGGAAAAAATAACCAATATTATCGCAAAGATATTGGTTTAAAGAAAAATGGTGTGAAGATGAACTATAGATGAACTATATATAACAAATACAGACTTGAATAACAATTTCAAATCCGGATAGTTCTTTTTTCAGTAATTATTATATTAACAGGAATATCATGGTCATTATTAGGGATTTCATTTATTACTTGTGCTTCATATGCTAATCCTATAATGTATTTTGCTTTTCTTGAAGACAAAAGTCTGTCATAATATCCTTTTCCATAGCCAATTCGATTTCCCTGCAAATCAAAGGCAATTCCTGGTATTATTAATAGATCCATTTGATCAATACTAGTACTTGACATTGAATTCTCTAAAATTCCATATTTACCTTTTGTAAATTTTATTTTTTCAAACGAATCTTCAATAATTTTGAAAAACTCAATTTTTGTACAATCAATTACTCTTGGTAACCCTACCTCTTTTTTGTTATCTATTGAATGCTTTATTATGTCAAATGTTTTTACTTCAGAACCTATTGGATAATATGCTCCTATGGATTTAGAGCTTTGATATTCTTTAGTTGCAATAACTCTAGTACTAATAATTTTGCTATTATTTATGATTTCAAATTCAGAAAGAGAATTTCTTTTAGACAAAATATCTTTACGAATATCATATTTTGCAAAGTTATCTTTTGCCATTATTTATTAGTGATGATTTTCAATTGAGGATGAAGCTGCAATTACAGTGTTTTTTAATAACATAGCAATAGTCATGGGACCAACACCTCCAGGAACAGGAGTAATCCAGGATGCTTTTTTAGAAACATTTTCAAAATCAACATCTCCTTTTATCTTGCCATTTTCTCGAGTAATTCCAATATCAATTACTACAACACCATCTTTAACCGATTCTTCTCTAAGCGTAAATAATTTTCTGTTTCCAACCGCAGTAATAACAATATCTGCATTTCTAACTTTTTCATTAATGTCTTTTGTATAAGAATGACATATCATAACAGTTGCATCTTTATCTAGTAAAAGTAATGCGATGGGTTTTCCTACAAGAATACTTCTATTTACAATAACTACATCTTTTCCTTTTAGTTCAATATTGTAATACTTTAATAATTCCATTACACCTAAGGGAGTGCAAGGAATAAACGTAGATCTCTTATTTAATAATAAACCTGCATTGTAATAGGTTAAGCCATCCACATCTTTTTTGGGAGTAATTGCGTTAATAACATTGAATTGATTTATGTGAGGTGGGAGTGGCAGCTGCATTAAAATACCATGAATAGATGGATCTTCATTTAATGATTTGATTAATTCAATTAATTTCTTTTCTTCAATTGATGAATCTATTTTATTATCTTTAGTTTCAATTCCTACCTCGGAACATGCTCTATGTTTATTTCTTACATAGATTGTCGAAGCTGGATCATCTCCAACTAAAATAGTACAGAGACATGGGTGAATACCATTTTTATTTAGAGTTTGCACTTTGCTAATTAAGTCTTCTTTTATCTTGGAAGAAACTTCAAGACCGCTAATTATCAACTTAATCTATAGAAAATAACTTGTTTATAAAATCTCTTTGTAATTAAAAAAATTATCATTAATGCTATGTATTTTGATTTTTTTTTTGTTAATTTATAATCGTTATAGGTAAAATTCTCAAATATATGTAAGTCTCTTTACATCTTCCTAATAAAAGCATAAGAATGATAAATAGATTATTAGCTAAGTATTGATGTGACTAAAGCTAATCCTATAAATTCTCATGCAGCGCTAACGTTAGAATATGTGAATGAATATAGTGACCTCAAAAAATTTTTAGTTATTTCTGATCTACATATTGGATCTGAAATCGATTTAATAAAAAAAGGTATTAATATTAATTCTTCACAAATTTCTCAAGATGTATTAAAAGAAATTAAAGATTTAAAAAATACGCATTCATTTAACGGAATAATAATTTTAGGAGATCTAAAAAGTTCTATTACACATATAAGCAAAAATGAATGGGATACAATTCCATCTTTTCTCAAACAATTATCTATAGATATGGAAGAGGTTTTCCTAATTCCAGGAAATCATGATGCAAATATAAATTTGCTTGTACCTGAATCTATTATAGTTTGCAATACCAGTGGATTGATTATGGAGGATACCTTGTTAATTCATGGACATACAATTCCTGAAAAAACCAAATTCAATATAAAGAAGATTATCATGGGCCATGTTCATCCAATCTTTATTAATCCGAATAGTGTTATCCATGGAAAAAGATTATGGATATATTTAAAGGTAAAAAAAGAAGCCATCTTTGGCCTACAAACAAAAGGTATAATTGAAGTAATAGTTGTTCCAACCTTTAACAAATATTTTTATTCCTTACGTTCACCTTATAAAGAATTCAAATCATCATCGGCGTCTATTTCACCATTAATTAAACTATTAATAAAAAATGATGCAATTCTTTCGGGATTGCTGTTTACCTTAGAAGGATCACTTATAGGTGATATAAAAGAAATAGAAACTCTATTTTACTAATTAGAGATTAGAGATATTATCTCTTTTTTTATATTTAGCGAATCTATTGTTATATCGTAATAGTCATGAGTGTTAACATTAATTTTAAATTTTTTACCTTTTTTATCAACATTTTTATTAGAATAAAAATAAAAACATATTACAAAAAACCCGTTTTACACTATTGACAATTTATTCAGCTTAGACGTGAATACATCAGGCATGTAGTGATTTTATGTACTGTATTAATTTTCCAAAAGTAAAAGATTTTTATTTAAATTTAATATGTTTAAGAATACTATAAAAGAGTATAGTTATATCCATAAAAGGAGATAATTAGACATTTAGTATGTAGCCTACATGGAAGAATATATCCTAAATGAATTATTGTGTTTGGATGCTACTACTAATAATAGACAGCAAATTAGGTATTGCATTTTGCATGTGCTTTGATAATATGGATATATAATCAAGGAGAGGTTTGTAGATATCTATAAAATAAACATATTAAATTTATAATTTGATATACTCTTTAAGAGGATGGATAGTAGGCGCATTTGTCTTTAACCATTGAAGAGTTTTTATAAATGAAGAAGTGGCTTCGAATGTAGTCATGACTGGAATTCCCATTTCTACAGCTTTTCTTCTAATATAATATTCATCATTTAACATATCCATGTATTTTTCTATTGTAGAAGTAGATGGAATATTAATAATAAAGTCAATCTTGTCTTGATATAGAAGATCACTAATATTGGGTTTTCTATCAGGTTCATTAATTTTGTAAACTCGTTGAATATCTTTAAATCCATTCATCTCCAAAAAGTCAGCTGTATGTTCGGTTGCCAAAATCTTAAAATCCATTGAAGTTAGTGTTGATATTATAGGGAGTAATTTTTCTTTATTCTTTTGTCCTCCTATGGTAATTAAGGAAGAACCATTTAGAGGTAATGAATAACCTGCTGCTATGTATGATTTACTTAAAGAGTCATAAAAACTTGTACCAAAACATGCTACTTCACCTGTTGAATGCATCTCCACGCCTAGAACTATATCCGCTCCTTCTAATTGCATAAATGAAAATTGAGGTACTTTGATAGCAAATCCACTTGTCTTTAACCATAAATCTTCATGAATATTTGGTAAAGATTTATTTAACATGGCTCTGGCAGCCAAATCAATTAGATTTACTCCTATATATTTGGAAACAAAAGGCATTGATCTTGATGCTCTTATATTTGCTTCTATCACCAAGACTTCTTCATCTTTAACTAAAAATTGAATATTAAAAGGTCCTATAACATTTAATGCTCTTGCAATCTTATTAGAATAATCTGTTATTGTATCCATTATATTTCTGCTTAATCTCCATGGAGGTATACACATCATAGCATCTCCTGAATGAATACCTGCATTATCTATATGTTCTATAATTGAACCAATAATTACCTTATCTTTAGAACTTACACCATCTACTTCTACTTCTGAAGTCTCTTGATAAAATTTACTTATTACTACGGGATGATCTGGACTTAAGTCAGTAGCGTTTTCTATAAATTTTTCTAATTGTTTTGGGTCCCAAACAACTTTCATAGCTGCACCACTTAAAACGTAGGATGGTCTTACCAATACCGGATAGCCAACTGATTCTGAAAATATCTTTGCTTCGTCTAGATTGGTAAATTTTTTCCATGGCGGTTGTTTTATTTTTAAAGAATCTAGAAGTTTTCCAAATTTTTCTCTATCTTCTGCTCTATCAACATCAACACTAGAAGTTCCAATTATCTTTGCACCATTTTTTGCTAAACTTAAAGTCAAATTGTTTGCTGTTTGTCCTCCAACACTTGTTATTATTCCATCAGGATTTTCTTTTTCATAAATGTCCATAACACGTTCAAATGTTAGTTCTTCAAAGTACAAACGATCGGAAACGTCAAAATCAGTTGATACAGTTTCAGGATTGCAATTAATAACAGAAACTTCATCTATACCATTACTTTTTAATCCCATAACCATATTGACGGTTCCCCAATCAAATTCAACACTACTTCCAATTCTATAAGGTCCTGCTCCCAAGACTATTGCATTTTTATTACTAGTGTTATTGCTTTTTTTCTTTTTAATGGTGATATCGTTATAATGTCCACCGTAAGTAAGATAAAGATAGTTAGTTTGGGCAGGCCATTCTGCCGCTAGTGTATCAATTTGTTTTATTACTGGTTCAATTCCAAATGTTTTTCGAAGATGCCTCAATTGAATTTCATCTAAACTTAGATAATGTGCTATTTGTTTATCGGAAAAACCTAATTGTTTTGCAATTCTGATTTTATCTGCATCAATTTTAGCAGCTGAATCTTTAAGTTTATTTTCCATTTCTATAATATTTTTGAGTTTAATTAAAAACCATGGATCTATACTAGATAATTTATTTATTCTTTCTATGCTCAAGCCAGAATAAATTGCTCTTGCCACGTCAAATAAAATATTGTCAGTAGGATGTAAAAGTGAATATTCTATATCTTCTATTACTTCTTGTACTTTTTCTTTCTTTTCTTTTTCTTCTTCTCCTTTTTTGTCTTCTGTTTCTGCTTTTGCTTCTTCTATATCTGATCGTTTTGACCTATAGTTGGATACAATTCCATTTTTTCCGGTATCACACATTCTAACTGCTTTTTGAATTGATTCTTCAAATGTTCTTCCTATAGCCATTACTTCACCTACTGATTTCATTGTAGTTCCAAGTTGGGTATTCACTTTCTCAAATTTATTAAAGTCCCAGCGTGGCATTTTTACTACAATATAATCTAATGATGGCTCAAACAAAGCTGTAGTTTTTTTAGTAACTTTGTTTATTAATTCATCTAAAGTATATCCTAATCCTAATTTCGCAGCCATATAAGCTAATGGATAGCCTGTTGCTTTGCTAGCTAAGGCAGATGATCTCGATAATCTTGCATTGATTTCTATTGCACAATAGTCTTCAGAGAGAGGATCCATACCAAATTGGATATTGCATTCACCTATGATCCCAACCTCTTTAGTTGCTCGCATGGCGGCAGACCGTAACATATGATATTCATAGTTATTAAGTGTCTGCGAGGGTGCTACTACTATATTATCTCCAGTATGAACCTTCATAGCTAATACATTTTCCATATTACAAACTATTATGCTATTTCCTTTATGATCCCTCATAACTTCATATTCAATTTGTTTCCAATGACCTACATATTTTTCTATCAAAACCTGTTTACTCATGCTTAAAGAAATACCTCTATGTACTATTTCATGGAGTTCATATTCATTATGAGCTACTCCTCCTCCTTTTCCTCCCAATGTATAGGCAACTCTAACAATGACTGGATATCCAATTTGGTCTGCAATTTTTATTGCATCTTCTATCGAATATGCGGCAGAGCTTGGTAATACTGGAACATTACTTTTCTGCATTGCTTCTTTGAAGAGTTGTCTATCTTCTGTTCTTTCGATACCTTCAATTGGTGTACCAAGAATATTAATTCCATATTTATTTAAAATGTCATTTTTAAATAATGCTGTTCCACAATTTAATGCTGTTTGTCCACCAAATGATAACATTATAGAATCAGGTCTTTCAATTTCCAATACCTTGGAAACATATTCTTTAGTAATAGGTAATAGATATACTTTATCAGAAAATCTGGTATCTGTTTGAATTGTGGCTATATTGGGATTTATTAAAACAGTCTTTACATGATCTTCTTTAAGAGCTTTGAGACATTGAGAACCAGAGTAGTCAAATTTGCGGTTAAAGTATTTCTTTTTCTTTTTATTACTCTAACTTTCGCCTGCTTCTCCGATTTTAATTGCCCCACTGCCCAATACAACAACCTTTTTTATATTTTGATTTTTTGGAATCTTTTTATCACCCCACCACTTTCATTCTCTTTTTTTTAATCTGTATTTAATTTATTTTAATAAGATACTTTTTTCTCTCTTATTTAAGTTAATGATTTCTTTAAATTTATCAAAAACATAACTACAATCTGTGGGGCCCGGAGAAGCCTCTGGATGAAATTGAACAGCTATTATCGGTTTATTATTGTGAATTATTCCTTCTATTGTTTCATCGTCAGAATTATAAAACCATGGCTTAAAATCTGTATTACCAAGACTTGATGGATCAATTCCATATCCGTGATTTTGACTTGTAATATAAGATAGATTATTTTGTTTATTGATACATGATTTATTTTGTCCTCTATGTCCATACTTTAGTTTATAGGTATCTGCACCTGCTGATAATGCCAGTATTTGATTTCCTAAACAGATGCCAAGTGTTGGTACGGCTGTTTCTATAAGCTTTTTTGCTGTATCAATCGTAGGTTTACACATTTTTGGATCCCCTGGTCCATTACTTATTACAACACCATCAGGATTATAAGATAAAATTTTTTCAAAAGTAGAGTCCCATGATAATTGAACAACTTTAAAACCCATTCTTAATAAATGTCTAATTATACTATACTTTGTACCAGTATCTAATAACACTATGACTTTCTCATTGCTTTCTCCATGGATTTTTACATCATTTGAACTAACTAATGACATGAAATTTTTTTGATTATAATCTTCAGAAGCGGTTATTTTTTTAAAGTCAATTTTACTATCTATTGGTTTATCTGATACTACTAAAACTCCCATCATAACTCCTTTTTGGCGAATTATCTTTGTTAATTCCCTTGTATCAATTCCACAGATCCCAGGTATTTTTTCTTCATATAACCATTCGTCTAATGTTTTTACACAACTCCAATGACTTGCAATATCTGATAGAGAATGAATGATTAATCCTTTAGGTTGAATATTATCAGATTCAAAATATTTTGGTAATCCAAATTTATCACAAATGTTTTTATCTGGAACTCCATAATTTCCTACCAATGGATAAGTAATACATAAAATCTGTCCTCTATACGAAGGATCAGTTAAACTTTCAGTATATCCGACCATGCCTGTATTGAAAACAATCTCTCCTGATGTCTGAGCATTAGGATAACCAAATCCGATACCGGAAAAAGACTTGCCATTTTCAAGTACTAACTTTGCGTGATAACCTGAATATTTTTGATATAATATTGGAATTTTTTCTCAACAATACTAAAATAAATAGAAATTTAAGCTTTTCTAAAAAAATTGAATTTGATTCTTACTATTATTTGTATTGTTATTCCTTATCATCTTCATCATCTTCATCATCTTCATCATCTTCATCATCTTCATCATCTTCATCATCTTCA
>OCZS010000791.1_pt1 | contig 10733 bp, 12 predicted proteins | sample 1539071 | NCBI WGS metagenome assembly OCZS01 (sample SAMEA3113584, study PRJEB22503) | soil metagenome | reverse complement strand
TTTCTCATTAAAAATATCAATAATAAGAGTTTCCTTAGCTTTCTTTAAGAATGTCTGCAATAATACAAAAAATAATAATAAGATTGTTAAGTTATTGTCAAAACTAAATAAAGTTACCGATTTTTTTATATTATTTTTATTGACCTTACAACTATCAGATGCAGAATATCTCTGAAATATGCAACTTTTCTTTCAAGTTATATATCCACAAGATTTTAAACTTATCAGAAGGATTCTAGTAAATAGATTTTTATAATAATGCATGCATTTTAATTATCATTTTAATAATTAATAAATTGTATTGTACTAAAATGGATTCTTCATAGGATTGAGTAAAAAAATCAGAAAAAAAAATTAAAAAGAATATTATAAAAAATATTATAAATAATATATAAAATAAACTCGAAAATAAACGATGCAATCCAGGAAAATTACAATACTGAATAGATATTTAATTTTTTATTCCTTTTCAATTAAATTATCATCTATTGTAAAAACTATTGTAAAAAATTATTTTTTAATTAGTTCCTCCAGAATCTAAAAGTTGCAATTATGTAAATACTATCAAATACAATAGAATAATCATTGATTCAATTATAAATATTAATTTGAATTTGAATTTTCTTAAAGTCTAAATTGGTATGAAACTATTTAGATAAATATAAAAATTTGTGAATCTTGTAGTTATTGAAGATACAAAAAGAAATATAGAACGTTATTTCTTCTAATTGGCTATTAATTAAGTTCTAAAAATGATCGCGCAATATCTAATCCATGTGCATTCTTCACATGCTTACTAAACTTAAGCCCATAGTTCATTGGATTTAGCTAATACTTTGAATGACTATTGAGTCTCTGGGTTTCATAACTAGCAATTGCAAAATTTCGGCTTTGGTTGTGGCGATTGTTGAATCCCAAGTTGTCCATGTGATAATCCAGAGGCAATAAAAATTGTTTCCTATTCAATACTATTTACAATATTTTCCTTATTACTTTTTTATTAATCATTTTACTTAGGAAATTCTTTAATATTCAAATTTATATTATTTATTTTTCTTTTTTTTCCAATATCCAACTATTAAGATGATTACTCCAATAATAATTCCAAAAACTGAAAAAACATACGAGTTAGTTATTATAAAACAATTTCTTTGCAAATCGATAGTTGTATTGTTTTGAGGATCAATCTCTAGTGGTGAATTATAATATTCTGATAATTTTGTGAGACAGTTAAAACTTTGGAAATTTAAAAATAGACTTAATATGGCACTTATTATTAACATAAAAGAACCAATAGTATAATATCTATTTCTTCTAGAGGTAATCAAGTAAAATAATAATTTTAAAGATTTCAATTGTGAGTGAAATAATTTAAATTCGCTAGTATATAAAATTCATTACAGGCAGAAATGCCTCTTTATTCAATTGGCGCGTCACGTATTAGAGTTCATGTAGAAAGAAAATAAGACACAAAGAAAAGTTGCATAATATTTATTCACTAGATTATTTGAGTTGGTGTTTTTCAATAGCTGGCTGCTTTGTTTTGTAGGTTATCAAAACAGTATCATTTACATTGTATGAACAATCAGATATCATTCTCGGAATTCTATCTCCTGCTTCAACAATGCAATTACCTTCCTGCTTCATTTTCACTTCTGCCTCTTCTGTTATACTTGCGCTAAATAGACTCGTTGCAGAGGAGCCCAATATTGCCAGTACTAAAGCCACTCCTGCAATAATGAATATAACTGCTAATTTACTAAAAGAAATATTATCAAAACTCATAATGATAAGTTGTATTGTATATTAATATATTTGAGTATTGTGTAAGTAAAATTATGAAATGAATTTAGTATAGTATTTAAAAATCTAAATTAATAGATCTGTTTTATCATGCTAAGAAGAATTGGAAAGTTGGTTAAATCAAATATAACAAATATCAGAGGATTTAGATTAGCATAAAAATATACAAAATAATCGCAGAATTTATCATTCATTTATTATAAAACTCTACTGATTGACCATTATAGTAACCATTTTGATTAAATATCATATCATAAATCTTGTTTGCAACTTCTTTAGGTTTCATCAAATTTCTATTTGATGCATTATACCCCACTTTAACAATATCTTTTATCATCTTTGTATATACTCCACCAGGGCATATTGCCATAATTTTTACATTATTATCAGTAACTTCTTTAGCTACGCTTTCAGTTAGACCAATTACACCAAATTTACTTGCACAATATGCAGATAAGTTTGGAAAACCATACTTTCCAGCTCCTGAACTAACATTAATAATAATACCAGATTTATTTTCAATCATATACGGAAGCACTTCTTTGGTAAATAGAAAAACTCCTTTTAAATTAATATCAATAGTCTTATCCCATTCTTCTTCTGTTGTATCCAATAAACATTTAAAATAAACTATACCTGCGTTATTAACAAGAACATCAATCCTTCCGAATCTTTTTACTGATACATCAACAAGAGTTTTTACCTCCGAATGTTTGCTAACATCACACTTTAAGCCTAAAATATTTTCTTTTTTAGAAGGAAATTTGTCAAGAATCTCTTCTATGACATTATCTACGCCCTCTTGACTTCTGGAAGATATAATTACATTTAATCCCTTTTGCAACAAAAGTAATGCAGTTTCTTTACCTATTCCTCTAGTGCTTCCAGTAACAAGAGCAGTTCTTTGGGTTTGGTTTGTTAAACTCATAATCAGTTCAGACTTGTGTTAATTAACAAAATCATTTTTAAAATTAGTCATTTCAAATATATGCGTTAACTTCTTTTTTTTATTACAAGATGACGAGACAAAGAAATAACAAACTCATAAAAATAAGTAAACTATACAAAAGAAATTTTATACAATAACTATTATTATTAATTAGTTTATTAAATTGGGATGGGAAAAGGTAGAAATGATAATTTGATAATGCACCAGAAGAGAAGATGTTAATAAACTACTGATACAACTACTACTACCATTATCATTTCAATTAATGCTTCCTGTATATGGATTTTTTTCTCATCCCAAAATCACTGAATAACTATATTGATGGTAGAGGATGCTATTATTATTCTCTATAATACTTGTTGAACACAAAGGCATTGAATGGCGTTAGATCCTATTCAAAAAAGACAGTATTATAGGGAGTCAGTATAGTTATTCAGTGATAAATAAAATAGGTACATTTCTCACAATTAAATTTTTGGTATTCATCTAAAGTAAAAATATTATTTTTTAGCAATAGTATTATTTATACAACATATAACTCAGAAGACGTTATTAAAAAAGAAGCAAGAAGGTTTAGGTGATACAGAACTCGGTTAACGCCTGAATGTATCATAACTCTCAAAGGCATATTAGATAAAGGTAAATTCTATATTCCAAAGAATTTAGATAATCGTTTTGATGTCAATGTTGTCTACGTTAGAATAACTGAGAAAGAATCTAAATGATTCCAAAGAACATGAGACAAATTTAATATAATTTTTTTCATTTAATTGTTGATAATCCATTTCTTTTTAAGCTAATTTCGTTTCTGACTGTCAGAGGAAACAAAGTTGCTGAACTTTGGGTTTTATTTCTTTCCTATGGCCTTTAGCTACTTCATAATCCAATTTATCTCCACATGTTACATTATTATTTATATGAGATTGATTTCCATGAATTTTTCTATTGAAATTTCCTATGAGTTATGAAAGGATATTCATTTGCTTTCTTATTTCTGTAGTTGAATCTTAGAATATCTCAAAGGAGTTCCATCTTTGGTTTTGAATTGAATATGTTGCATATCATTTTTTTATATTTGATATAGTTGATCTTGTTGCTGTTGTTAATGATGCTATTTTGTTATTAAGTGATACTATCTTAGAACATATATGTTTTTTTTAAATTACCTACGAATATTTATTATAATCGGTATTCCAATAAATTTGAGCATTACAATTATACTACAAGGTTTGGGTTTTTATATTGTTAGAACCCATTCTTTTTCTTATTTTTCTAATACATTAGTCTCTGAAAATTTTTCCTCATTTAACCAGCATTCTAACATATCAGGTAGTCAGTTTTAGTTGGTTATTATGAATATAATTCCTATACCAACTTTATAATGGTTATAGTTCGTATCCAATAGAATTGAACATATATGAATGTACTGTAGGTCTATTAATAACTCGAGTATATGAACTTAGTTAACTCCTCTTTAAATACAAAAAATTTTTATAGTTTTTATATGAAAAAAAAACTAATTAATAAAAAAAATAAGAAGAAAAATATTCAAAAAAAAATTATAGTAATTGGAATCTCACTTACTGTTATTAGTTTAATTGTTTATGGTGGTATCAATTCTTTGAAGTCTTCAAATGGAAACTTTCTTTTATCTCCTCCTAGAAATTTTTTTATGAAAGCAACATATTTGCCAACTGAAGGATATGCATATACTGGTCAATCAACAGGAACTGCCAAGATATTAAATAGCGGAGCAGGTAGTAATAGATTTGGACATGGCCCAACAATTACACTTAATCAAGGCAATACATTATCAATTCACCTTATTAATGAAGATTCAGAAAAACATTCTAAACATAATTTAAATGTAGATGAATTTGATACTCATACAAAAGATTTAGGATATTTTCAGAGTCAAACAGTTACATTTACAGCAAATAAGACCGGAACTTTTAATTATTATTGTAGTATTCATCCGGAGATGACTGGTAAAATAATAGTCAAGAGTCATGCTAAATAAAAGAGGCAGGCATATAAATATTGAATATTAACAATAAGAAGAATAATACAATTATGAATGAAAGAAATAACATACTCAATATTATAGATAGTTTTATTGAACAGATAACCAAAATTAGAAGATTCTTTATAGGGGTTTCAATTTCATCAATTATTCTTGCTCCCATTGCTATTTCATTAGCACTATATCTTTTTACTCATCAATCCTTCTTTAGAGTTATAGAAGCAGAAAGGGAATTTGGATTGGGATTAGTTGTATTATTAACAGCTGTAATAATAATATCTTCTATTCTTTTTGTTACTGGGATTCTTCAGTATAGACAAATAGGTTCATGGCATAAAAAATATGAGTCTTATAAAAAAGAAAAAGATGATATAAATCAATATATTGCTAATAAATTTAAAAATCACATTGATGAAGAAGATGCTAACAAAGGATAATAAAATAATAATTTGGTATTATACCTAATTAAAGAAATCTATTTTCGTGGAAAGAATTTCTCATATGGCTCTAAAATTTTCTTATAAAATTCTATTCCTTGAGAAGTAATTGAATAAGAAAGTATCATTTTTTTTCCTAAATAGGAATTCTTCTTTACAATAAAACTATTTTTCTCTAATCCATCAAGTATTTCTTTATGCTTAGTTAAATTGAGTCTACAATACAATAATAAAGATGATTGATTAACTTCTCCATACTCAATTAATTTGGTTAAAATATCAATTATAAGATAAACTCTATCTCTTTGCAATATTTATAAACCTGTGTATCATTTATCCAATATACAAATCTTATAGTTTTTTATATTCTTCTATCGTTGTTATTACTGTATCATATTTGCTAATAAAATGAGAATAATGAATACTTTCTATTAAAATTTATTAAAAATAGAATATATAATGTCATTATAAGTATTATCCAGCAACAACGGTGAAAAATAATATTCTAAGAGAAGAATAGAATTATTTCATATTATGAATATTTACTCTATGAAGTTGAAGTTAGATTCAATATTAAGGATGAGAATTAATACCTATTTACGATGAATAAACAATAATAACATGTTTTAATTTTGTTGTATTATTCTATTTAATGTTAAACATCATCAGATCGAATTAAAGTCAAAGTTGACATTAATCTATCGATATTATTAATGTCATGTTGAACTTTTTCTTTCAAGTCATCCATTGTGTCAAATATTATTTCTACTACTAGATCGTACGGTCCATTAATAATATCAACATTTACAACATTATCTAATTTTTCAATAATATTAGCAATCTCATATCTAACTTCAGGATTACAAATGATCAGAAGATATGCTCTTAACATGTCATATACAAATAATAGATCTATAAAAGGAATAGTGTATTTTGTTAAATCATAATAGAATCAGTAACCAAGTTGATAAAAAGTAATACTATAAAACAAACTACATAAAGATACACATTGGATCAACGCATGAAAAAGGAGTTCATTCATAATTGTTTCTTAGGTTAACTTTGTTCACCTATTTTTAAATATTCTTAAGCATGTAAAAGACTACTCTTAACAACAAGATTGAAGTAGCCATAGCCAGTATTTACTGCTTGCTCTATAATAGGCTATGGCTATTACTAACTTTCTTCAATTACCAATAATTTTTCAATAGATACTGATATCATCCAGTATAATGACTGGTCAATCTCGCCATAACCTAATCTGTGATTTGCTCCTAATCAGCATAAAAAAGCATAAGATACATGTGATGTGATTTTTATTCAATAACGCTTAATTTGTTTTCAATTATACTCAATCATAGCTAATATATAGTGTGTAGGAATAAATCTGAAATAACATTTTTCATTTTATCTGTCTCTTGGTTTTATTGGATAGTTTACTTCTATGGAAATATTCTTTAGCCTTTAGTTTATATCCTAAACCTAGAATAAACCATATGGTAAAATAGTTAGGATAGAGTTCCATGACTTTATCATAGCATTCTATTTCATGCCTATTTTTTAATTCATACGAATACAGTTTCACCATTTAAACACCACTTTCAATTTTTCCTTGAGCATAACTTTATTAATTCTTCCAATTACAAAATTTACATAATTTGGCTAGTGTACAAGTTATACTTTTAAAGTACTTTTGTAGTATTTAATTCTGAGTATTAATGATTGACTATTCTAAACGAATTATGAATGAATTCTTTATCAACGATTAGTACGTTTCTACAACTTCTATCTTACAGTATTTCTATACTATACCTGTTAACACATCTGTATGTTCAGGAGTAAGATCGTGTAATGTTTGATTAGTTACATTTTTTGGAGCAACTGGTGTAATTCCTTTTTCCTGTGCCATGCTCTCATTTATCAAAACGTGTAGTACAGTTATAGTAATTATTGTAAATAATATTACTACTAATATCTTGACTTTAATATTAATTGTCTCTTCTTTCTCTGTCATCTTCATTCATCGAGTAGATAACATACTATATCAAACCTTCTTAGAAGCAATTTATACGCATATCGTTCAATTTTTGAATGAATATTCATCAAGCTAGTCTTGAATTTCTAAATATTTAAGTTACAGTTTTATTAGAAAATTATTAAACTCCTATTAATCTTTTTTAATCTTTTAATAGTATCATTATGAGTGATATGGTAAAGTCTTCATACTTTCATTGATGTTTTCTGCTAAAATCATTTCATTAGATTGTATATTAGACAAAACTTCAAGAAATTAACATTAAAATGAGAATTACTTTAACCTGAATTGCAGAAGGGCAGATAGAAACCTCATTAAGAACAAAATGGATAAAATCTAGAACTATGGATCATCCTGCTAGGAGATATTTTTGGCTATTTTTTATGTTATTAATACCATTAGATTTGAATTAGTTAGTTTATATTGTTAAATCAATTGACGGTTAAAAATTTTTAGCAAATTATTAATCGAATAGATTGTGATAGGGGTTAAAAGTCAGTTTAACAAAATTAAGTATAGTAGTTTTTTCCTTTTGCATCCATTAAATAGGAAATTATATATGCAAATTTTTAAGAATAAAACAATTAAGGAAATGGTACTGCATTAAACGGAAGTATAAATGGCACTTCGTCCTCTTCATCCTCCTCTTCCTTTTCTTCCTCTCTTACATTGTTATCCTTACTATCCCTATTATCATCATCATTATTATCGTCAAACAGTTCATCTAGAGAAAGATCTTCAAAATCCTTTTCTTGTTCCTTATCTTCTCTTATATCATTATCTCTATTATCATCCGCTTCCTTTTCTTTTTCTCCTACATTATCTACATCATTACTATCATCTTCCTTTCCTAATGCAATATAATTATAATATGAAATATCAATACTTACACATAGTAATATAGTAAGTAAAAATAGAAAGTATAAATTTTTATTTAGCAATTTAAGTATAGAAATATAATATATTTTTAATTATATTTGGATTAGGTAATTGCATTACAGATCATGAGTACCTATTTATATCATTGATTTAAATTATGTAATAATGTAATAGTATTTTATATATATCTACTTATTAACTGAGGATTTATAAACTAATTTATTATAAATAAACTATTTAATATTAAATATATTTTCCTGAATAAAAAATAATTCTTATGATAATATCTAGTTTGTATCTGTCCTATATTACTTCGACAGGCTCATAAATAACAAAATTGAATTGTTCTTTCTATTCTATCTAATTGTATATCACATTATTAAAAGCGGAACCAATTAAACCCATATATACTATTACAATGGCCACTAAATAGTACATCTACACCATACTTTTCAAATAGAGGATGGTAAGCATCTCTCAATTTCTTTATTGGTTAACAAGAGTCATGTTCTCCACAAAATAAAGAATAAAACTGTCTATGACTCATTACAATAATGCACTTTATATATGGATTTATAGATGCCTTGGCTAAATCATTCTCAACAAATCTATACTGTTCTGTATCTTCTAAGTTGGAAAAGTCAGGGTCTGAGTCAGGATAGTTATCAATTAACTTGGTTTACTATTTTTTAAATATTAAATCCTTATACTGATAATATATATGCCAATTATAAAAGAAGATAACAATAGAAGTAGTCAGAAAAATAGTATTTTATTTCTTATTTCTTTAATTATTATTTCAGTAGGAATTTTATTTTTAATAATTGGATATGGTATTTATTCACCTTCTACAAAGAATATTTACTTAGACAATGGACTAATAACTATTCCAAAAATAGGTCATATAGATTTAATAAAAGACAGCAATAATAAATTTTTTATTTTGTAATAATATTTTACTATTTATTTATTTCAAAATACTTATTAGTTGAAAATATACAGAGGATAATGCTCGAAAAATATAGAAAAAGAATATCAAAAAAAGCTTTAGAATATCAAATCAGAATAGTATTAAAGTACCTAATTGTAAAAATTAAGATTGTTCCACATTAAATTTGCATATGTTATTTATTTATTAAATTATTGATTGTCCTAATCAATTCTTCATTTCCTATAGGTTTTTTTATAAAATTATAAACAGGAGAAAACTTCTTTTCTTTATCGTAATCTATTTCTTCTGCAGTAATTAAACATATATTTAATTTAATATCCTTTTTTCTTAACTCTCTAAACAGCTGAAACCCGTTCATGTAGGGCATTCTTATATCTAAAACTAACAAGTCATAAAAATTAGATTTGAATTCATCTAATGCTATAATTGGATTATAATAGTAATCCACAATGTATCCGTTATTTTCTAAAACCATTTTTAGTACCAGGCCAATATCTGGTTCGTCATCTACGATCAATATCCTTTTTGTATTATTTTGAGTAATAGTATTAGTTTGTACAATTACTATTAATTGTTTTTTATATTTAATTATAAAATAATTAGCAATAGAGTTGTTTCAAAAATATATGTTTAATTGATAGATAGATAATGGGCAATGTGATACCCATTGACATTTAATATTATCCTTTAAGAATATTTAAGATAGATCAAGTTGATGAAGAGTTGAAATGCTATATACAGAACCTACAAATGGAATTGACCTTGTGCTAACGTGGGATCAGTAAATTTCTCTATTAATGAAATTGTTACTTTGCCATCTAAAAAAGGCATTTAAGAGAGTAGGGTAATATGTTCTTTATAGGTAACAGTAGCTTTTATTATTACAAACTTATTGTAAATATATTTAGAAGGGTTAAATTAAAAATTTGTATATAAAATTTGTTTAATATTTAAATTCATACCTTACAGCAATCATCATATTTATTATCGCATCTACAATCAGGTGGCTCTTCTAAACAATTTGGACATATAGTAGTACCACAACCAATACAAGTATTATTCCTTAGATTACATGCCCAATGTTTGCACTCACTCATAGTATATTATTTATAATTTAATTACTATATATGCATCTAATAATAAAATATATTATTCAAGATAGTTTAAGAGGTGGTCTTTTCAAAATTGTGAATGTTTAAAATAATTTTAGCTTTATGAATAATATTCAATAATTATCTTTAGACCTATTAATATAATTCATTAACATAATAAAAATATGGAAATTACTCAAACAAACATAAATGAATATTATCATATAGTTCAAGATCAAATTAACAAAATAAATACAAAAGAAGGATTAGATATTAATATTCTTTTAAATAATATAATGACAAATTTAGACTATCTTATGCCTTCTGAAACTTATGAATCCCCAAGATGTCGTGTTAGTTATGATAGAAATAATTTGGAGATAAAAATGTGGATTTTAAGTCTAATATTTATGTCTTGGACACTAATGAACCTAACAAATAAAGTCAAAGAAGGACATTGTCTTAACATAAATCATCAACATGGAGATCAAAATCCACGTGAATGTTTCGACGGAAGAAAATTCCATTATTCTATTTATCAAAAATGCATTAAATCTTTCTATG
>OCZS010000790.1_pt1 | contig 10739 bp, 7 predicted proteins | sample 1539071 | NCBI WGS metagenome assembly OCZS01 (sample SAMEA3113584, study PRJEB22503) | soil metagenome | reverse complement strand
GGTTTCATTTACACGTATTTCCTTCTGACCTGCTAGAACCTGTGAGAACCTGAAAATACAAGCAAGTACAATACCAGTCAACTGGACCATCAAGGGGAGACACTAAGTTCACGTCGAGAGTCACTAGATTAGTGGATTATATACCTAAATATACATAAAGATTTTTTCATAAAACATGTAGAGATGGGTAAATGCAGATTTTCCAATCAAGATTGATACTTTATATATCGTTTATGATCCAATAGCAAAAGTCTTGATTAATACAAGCCTGTTCAGATTATCCGAATTATCGTTGTTTATCGGACTTTTGGTGCTAAGTACTCTTGTAACTTTAGCAGATTACTCTGGTTTTCAGGCGTACTCTCAGACACAGGAATTCCGCCAAAGAGAATTTACTGATGAGCCAGGACACCCCCAGATTTATGATCCTAACTTCCATGCAGAGGTGGTGGTCGAGGGCTTGGAACTACCCACTACCATGGCTTTTCTAGGCCCGAATGACATGTTAGTCTTGGAAAAAGAGAAAGGAACAGTTCAGAGGATCATTGATGGAAAGATACTCCCACAACCACTGCTGGACGTTAACGTCGCCGGGTTTATAGAGAGATGCATGTGCGGAATTGCAATTTCTACTGATACGCCAGGGCACACGTATGTCTTTCTGTTCTATACTGAGGCGCAGACAGCAGACAGAGAGGATATGACAGCGGATCCAAAGGCTCCTTTAGGTAACCGTCTGTACAGATATGAGCTTGTTGACAACAAACTGGTAAACCCCAAGATGCTTTTGGATCTCCCTGCTGATCCAGGCCCACGACACAACGGGGGGGAAGTACTAATTGGACCGGACAATAATCTCTATATAACTGTGGGAGACGTTGATGGCTCATTTCAAGGTGAGCAATGGCAAACTAGAACCCAGAATTATCAGGATGGCGCGGAGGTTGATGGAAGAAGCGGCATTCTAAGAATAACCCAAGATGGGGTCCCTGTGCCTGAGGCTGGTATTCTTGGTCAGGAGTCTCCTCTAAGTATGTACTATGCTTATGGTGTTAGAAACAGCTTTGGCATGGATTTTGATCCTTTGACTGGAAATTTGTGGGATACAGAAAATGGACCAGGAAACAGTGATGAAATAAACCTCGTGTTACCGGGATTTAATAGCGGATGGCAAGAAGCAATGGGTATTGCCGCTCTTGAAGAAGGTTTTGATCCTTCAGATATAGTCGATTTTGACGGGGCGGGATTGTACAGAGACCCTGAGCTTGTGTGGATAAACACTGCAGGCCCCACAGCGTTAAAATTTCTACACTCCGATAGATTAGGATCGCAATTTCAAAATGACATGTTCGTAGGTGATGTCCATAATGGGCGACTATATCGCTTCGACTTGAATCAGGAAAGGAATGGATTGGTACTTCCAGAGGCTCTCGCAGACAAGACAATACAGACCCCTGCTTCGCCTGGGCTTGAGGATATTATTTTTGGACAGGGGTTTGCCGGAATTACAGATATTGAAGTTGGGCCTGATGGTTACTTATATGTCGTATCAATTGGACAAGGTAAGATATTTAAGATAGTCCCGGGTGCCCCTGACTCTCCAGCAGCCCCGTTGAGTTTTCCAGGCGGAGAGCAGGTGCCAGCAACGGACGAAGAGGAGCCGGTACCTGAGGCTGAAGACGAAGATGATCCTGTTGGAGGCAATGAGAATGATAATAGTGGTGAGGATGGCGTTAACGAAGACAGTTTATTTGGAACTTAATTCAAAAATCCAGCTAATTTGTACAGACATTCTCAGAATATACTAGTAATCAATGAACTGGTATCCTACATCACCCTAGGAAACTATTTTCCCTCTCTAGAACTGAGAGACAAGAACCAAACGATTGTTGTATTCGAAGGCCAGACTATCCTGATTAAGCTTTAGCCTAATTGTGTTAGCGTATTCTGTCATTATCTCCTCGTCTATATTGTTAGTATGGATTTCAACTCTAGTGTATTTTACGGGTTCGAATTTGCCTTGAAAATAACCGTCGAATTCGATAAGGGACATCGCACCATATTTGGATGCCATATTGCGAACGATTTCCAAGTACCCTTCTACTCGCGGCAGATAAAATTTTACGGAATCTTGCAAAATTCTAACCTTATAAGATTGATCTTTTCTATCTTTCCCAGTCGTCATTAGCATGATTGTAGTACAATAAGGAACTTATAGTTAACACCAAAGTTGGCATATTTCAAGCGTACCTTGATAGTTGAGGGCGACTCTCGCCAAGGACAAAGATAATAAAATCTTGCCTCTGAGTTAGGCAAAAGGTAAAGAAATATGAAATCTTTTCTCATGGAGTAATATGGATCATCGGGCGGGACGAGAGTCGGTGCTTTTTATTAGTCGGGATAGACAGTTCACGCTTTGAATTATCAAAGCTACGTTATTGTCGCTAAACTTCCTAATCATTTCCTGGGGTTGGACACTGCAGCCATAAACGCCGATGAATAGAATATGGACACCCATATCCTTCTCTGCTTTTCTAGTCATATACAAGTCTTCGACGGAATCTCCCACATAAAATGCGGTTTTTGCATCAAGACGGGTCATAGCCTTTATTATTGAGTATGGACTGGGTTTCCAATACCTTCGACTCTCGTCTTCTAAGAATACCGAGGCTTCCTGGTGAAACATATTAAAAAGTGATTTCAGTGAATACTGAGCCGCAGTCTTGCTTCTGCCAGAAATAAGAGCGAGACTTCCGCGAAGTTTTTCGGAGACGAGGTCGACAGTATTTTTTCTAATTACGATCTTATCATTTTCAATCAAAGGTTTTCCATGGTAATATCGCGGTTCTATATTGTGTTGCTTTCGGAATAATATTGGACCGTAAAATAGTTCGTCAAACACGGTGGTTAACAGACTTTTTCCGACTGGAGCTGGGTATACTAAGTCTTCTTTGAGCTTTTTAATCTGCGACGAGGTGCATAATGATGATAGATATTCTTCAACTGACAATATTCCTTTCTCATTTGCGTTTTCGGCAACTGTAAAAAGAAAGTCTCTTTTGTCAGCTATCCGTTCAATGAAAGGCATAGACAACAGCGACAGAATAATGGCATAAGTTATGTCAATTTCGTTGTTGAAACCACCTGTTTGCTTAAATTTGAGAATGAGAGTATCGGGCGCTAGCCTTCCGGCATGTGATTTTCCTTTCATATTTTTGATGACAAATTCAACAGTTTTCCTAATAGCCATATTGTATGATTTTCTAACATCGACTAGCACTCCATCTATATCAAAAAGTGCACATTCAACACTGTTTAGCAGTTTTATATTCGGACGCCTAATCATGGTGATTGTTTCCCTAAATTCTGGTACGATCTCTTATCGTTTTATTGCTTGGAGAAATCGATTGTTCATTTCTCTTGTACCCACCGTTACTCTTAGACATCCTCGACGGCCATCAATATTACCTAGCAGTCTAACATAGACTAGTTCACGTTTTAAGTTATCTACAATCCTAGCATAAAATTTTTCGCCACATTCTAGAAACAAAAAGTTTGAATCGGATTTGAAAACCTTGATATTATTTACTCTACAAAGGCTCTCAAATATTTTCTCCCTCTCTGTTTTGATCTTTTCTATCGTTTTCCTCACTTGGTCATGTCGGGCTAAAGCTATGCTGGCTATTCTTAGCGACAACGTGCCTAATGAATAAGGCAGCTGAATTCTAGACCTGAATATACGAGTAATGCCCTCGCTCGCGACCATGTACCCTACCCTCGCACCGGCCAACCCAAAAGCTTTTGATAGTGTACGTAACACAACAACGTTTTCATATTTAGTTACCATAGAGGCCAAGGAATATTTACCAAATTCTACATATGCCTCATCTATCAGGATTAGTTTATTCTGAAAATTCTGTATCATTTCCATAATTACATGTTTATCAAACTGATTGCCAGTAGGATTATTCGGCGAGCAAATATATATGATTTCAGTTTGTTTGGCAACCCTCAACAAATCCTTTTCACAAATGGTATTGTCTTCCTTACCTAAAGGTACCATATTCAATTTTAATCCGTGTAATTGACAGCGATTCAGAAAATAGGAAAACGTTGGTGTGAAAACGGTAACACGTTTTTCACGTCCTAATGTTGAAAGGAGTAACTCTATTATCTGATCTGACCCGCTCCCTGCCGCAATATACTTCTGATTAATTCTGAGATATTTTTCTATTTGGTTATAAAGAGAGTCTTCATATTCCTTGTCTGGATAGAGCCTCAGGTCAACTTCCTTTAGGGCTTTGGCAATGACATCTAATGCAAACTTCCTGCTCAACATCAGGTTTTCATTTGAGTCCAGTCTTACGTGTCCATTCCTGGCTTCCTCTGGTTTAGTATAATAATCATGCTCAGAGAGTCGTTTTAGTCTTTCTCGGAGCCAGTTCATATCTCCTTCAGTCGTTCCTTGACAGCTTCATAATGATTTAAGAGTCCCTCCGCATATGCAATTTCCTTTATTGCCCATCGAACCTTGTTTAGTCCCACTCTACTCGCTTCGACAATATTTATAACCTTCACAAAATCTAATGCAGATAAAGAAGATCTTGATTTTGCAAATCCCATTGTTGGGAGAACATGGTTAGAGCCTAAACAATAATCGCTTGCTGAAGATGGCGTGTACTTTCCAATAAGAGTTAGTCCTGCAGAAGTGACTCTTTTTGAGATCGATCTTGCGTTAGTTGATAGTATTTCTAAGTGTTCAGGTGCTAGCTCGTTTGCAAATGCGATCGCCGTCGATTGGTTCCTGGCAACAGCTACAAAGCCATTGTCACTAAGACTCTTTTGCACTATTTCTGCTCGGTTAATGTTTCCCTTGTTAATGATTAGTTTTATATCATTTATTATTTGTGCTGCCAATTTATTAGAAGTTGTTACTACACCACAGAACGTCTCATATCCATGTTCGGCTTGAGATACTATGTCCAAAGCGACAAGTCTAGACGGTGAGGTTGAGTCTGCATAGATTAATAGCTCTGTAGGACCAGCAACCATGTCGACAGATACATTCCTTGAGGCGAGAATTTTGGCAACGGTAACAAAAACTCCTCCGGGACCTACAATCTTGCTAACTTTATTAACGGTTGAAGTTCCGAGAGCAAGAGCGGCTATTCCGTGTGCGCCTCCAATTTTATAAAACTCATTGACCCCACAAATGTCGGCAGCTACAAGTGTCAAAGGATCAATCCTCCCATCCTTTAGAGGTGGAGATATCGCCACGATCCTTTTCACTTTGGCAATCTTTGCGGGAACAACACACATTATGACTGTACTCGGATAACGCGCTTTTCCACCTGGAATGTAACAACCCACGCTCCGGAGTGGTTCGGCAAACCTGTTAATCTTTATTCCGTCAGAAGAGGTCTTAATTTCTCTAAAAAAATGTTTTAGTAGGATAGTTTCACTTTTTGCTAACCGGTCTCTGATTAGCCTAATAGATTTGATTTGTTGGCTGGTAACCTTTGCATAAGCATCTTCAATTTCCTTTTTTGTGACAATCAAAGAATTTAATTGAACTCCATCTAGCTTCTTTGTGTAATCGCTAACTGCATGATCTCCACGCTTGGCTACATCGTCTACAATATATTGCACTGTATGAAAAATTTGGTTTGAAGTTATAGCATTAGTGGCGCGACTACGCATTTTTGCAGCGTCTGATTTTGCGTCTTTAACAATAAAAGACTTCATCAAGATATTGGTTCATCACTGTAATTTTCGAGTTTTATCTCGTCTAATGGTAAAATCTGCCTAGGATCCATAACAACTAATCCCTGGGCGAGTTTACGCATTATTGGAACTATTTGGATAAACTCGTTCTTATCTATTATTGTGTTTACTCCGAACCATCCGTCTTCGCTCAGAGTGCTAATAGTTGGTTTCTTCAAGGCAGGCATACTTGCAAGTAAACTGTTGAGATTCTCCTTTTTCACGTTTACAAAAATATGAAGTTTTTTGCGACCCTCTACTACTCCCTTTAACAGGGCAACCATGTCCGCGATCTTTTCCCTCTTCTTTGCATCCTTCAATGAAGTATTATTTGCAACAAGAACGGCAGTAGATTCCATTACTGTATCAATTATTTTTAATTTATTTTGTACTAATGTGGTGCCCGTTTCGGTAATGTCAAAAATTGCATCCACGTCCTCAGGCGGCTTTGCTTCTGTCGCTCCAAACGAAAGAAATATCTGCACATTCCTATTTTCGCCTATTCGTAGCCATGGGGTAATGACCATTGGAGACGTGTCTCCAAAATATTTTTTATATGCTGAGTTTTCTCTAATATGAGATGAAGCGGTTGTGAGATACTCTGTAGATATCCTAAGCGTCTTTTTCACACTTGCAAATTCCTCGATTAGTTCTGTTAGATTATTTGATTCAAGATGTTCAGGAATAGCAAATACCTGTTTTACTCTTCCATATTCCAAATCTAGCAAGATCCTTACGTCAGCCTTTGCTTCTCTAATCCAGTCCTTCCCCGTAATTCCAATATCATAGAATCCTTCTTGGACGTACGTTGGAATTTCCTGCGGTCTTAGAACCTTAACCTCTATCTCCGGATCGCTTAGTCGAATTCTGTACGTCCGACCACTTCCTACAATACTCTGCCACGCTTCTTCTAGGATTTTAAACGTCGCAGTCTCAATACTACCTTTAGGAACTGCAAATTTTACGGTTGACATAATGAACTATCAGAGGAAATTCTATGATTTGATATATATTTAGTTGTTATTGTTATTAATCTATTTAAGGTCCCTATGATGTCGTTCGCCTTGATATTATGATCCTTTATGTCTTAGCGAGAAGAGAATTTGTTTTGCTCTTTTCTGTGTTACATTGTTCTCGTCAGAGATCTTCTTTGCTACTATGTCTACTTCATTGCCTTGGGCTCCAGCCATAGTTGCGATATTTTTAGCATGTAATTTCATATGACCCTTCTGAATACCCTCCGAAGCGAGGGCTCGGAGTGCGGCCAAGTTCTGGGCTAGTCCTACAGAACATAAAATCATCGCAAGCTCTTTTGCAGTCTTAACCCCCAATATCTTTAATCCAACCATAGCTATTGGGTGTACTGAAGCCGAGCCACCTACTACTCCAACAGCAAGTGGTAATTCGAGTTCACCAACTAAATCACCCCCCCTGGTCTTATACCAGTTCGTTAGCGACCGATATGTGCCATCTCTCGCAGCGTATGCGTGGGCGGCTGCTTCAATGGAGCGGAAATCTTGTCCTGTGGCCAAAGCTGCCGCATCTATACCGTTCATGACGCCTTTGTTATGAGTTACTGCTCGGTATACGTCAGAATATGCGAGCGAATATGAGTAGAGAATATTTTCTACGACATCTTTCCCTCCAATATCACTTTGGGAAAAAACTGCTCGACATTTTACCAAGCGCCTTGTCGCGTAATTTGAAAGAATCTTTAAGATTACCTTGCCTCCTGTTAATTCTTCTATTCTCGGAGCTATAGATTCGCACATTGTGTTTATCGTATTCGCGCCCATTGCATCCTTCGTATCAATTAGCAATTCTAGAACCAGCATTTTTCCCATTTTTTGTGGACTCGTATCGTCTACATCTTTCACCTGCAAATTCTTAGCTTGAATAGACGTGCTTTTTGAGTTAGCGATCATCAATATCTCTTTCTTGTGAGCCTTAATTCTTCTCCGAGCTGTGGCTACAGAGACAGATAATGAAACCACTTGCACTTGCCCTATCATCAACGCATTACTGCATTCTGCCTTAAAGCCTCCACTCATCTTCGCAATCTTAGCAGCCTTGCTTGCTGCAGCAATTACTGAAGGCTCCTCTATGGCCATCGGCACGAGATATTTCTTATTATTAATTACAAAGTTTGTAGCGATACCAAGAGGAAGAGATAGTACACCAATAGCATTTTCTACCATCCTATCAGCATTAAGGAATGCAAATGAAGATGGATTTCGTAATAAATCTATATCACGTTCTGATAATTTTGTTTCCCTTTTTAAGTAAATTAAGCGCTGATCTAGGTTCATTTCATAAAGCTTCTTCTCTTTATCTTGTTTTTTTTCGTTAGTTATTTTCATGGTATATTATGCGCCAGATTGTGATAAACCATATCTCGACCGTCATAGTTTATGTGAAAGTAGTGTTGAAATATAAAACTCGGCAACCTTAGCACATCCCAAATGTACTGCAATAATGAGTTCTGGGCACAGATTGCCGAGGATAAGTCCAGCAATTGTACTACCTATATAATCTTGGATGACATTGTTTTAGTGTTTTATCTGTCTGCTACTATTGTAACTGAAACTTGATTGTCCTCAACCATGGCCAAACCGTTCTTCCTATCAGAATTCCACAGCAAGAGATCGGTCCATTCGGTTACTTTGTCTGCTCTATTAGTAAATGGATTTTTTCCGCTCATTTCTTCAGCCAAATTCACGTGATATAACGATTCAGCAGAGTTCAGGTCGCCTATTTTGATTGGGTTCAAAACTACTGCATGCATCACTTTATTATTATTGTCTAGCTCTAAAGCTACTACCTTTACAGATGATTGTTGTTTACCTGGTTCTCGAGGCAAGTCAAGCGCGACATGACCATCGATAACATGGAAAGGACGGGCGTCAGCAAGTGCTCTCATGCCGTAAGCGGAGAAGAATGATTTTCCTTGCTTTATTATTTCGCTGTCCGACCATGCACATGGGCATCTCAACTTTGCACCAGGGAATTCTGCCATTACGAGCGTAGCCGTCCAGCCGTTGTCGTCGCCCACTTGAATATCCTTTGCCTGATTTGAGTTGTAAAGCCACAGGTCCGTCCATTCAGTCACTTTGTCTGCTCTATTGGTAAATGGATTTTTTCCGCTCATTCTGTCGTCCAAATCTACATGATATAATGATTGACCTGTCCTTATGCTACCTATTCTCTGAGGATTGAGGAGGATCGCATGTTCAACCGCATTATTTGATGTTTCGGCAGCTATCAGTTTGAAATCTCCTGAAGGCAAATTAAGAAGAACATGACCTCCGATCATCACATAAGGGCCTACATCTGCTATAGGTATTATTTCGCTTCTTTCAAAGGTGCCTTTGTCGAATTTTACTGCTTCTATATCTATTGCTATAGGAGTAGTTTCCCGGTATTCGACGATTGAGTTAGTATTAGTGTCTGTTATCTCCTTATCATTATTTGTAATAATACAGGTTCTTGTTTCCCCCGGGGGAATACCTCTTGAACTTCGACATTCATCGAAATCGGAGTCGTAACGCGATGATGTGGTCTCGGCTACCCTAAATGGAGTATTTGCTGTTATCTCAACACTTGTACCTGTACTAGACCTTCCTGGGAAGCTCGCTGGGCTCGGCGATAACTCGGATGGACCTGCAACGCTAATCTGGAAATCACTTGGCCGTAACGTGCCGCCGTCATCGTTAATTACTCGTTTTATGACCCGTAAGGTCGCAGATTCATCATTGTTTGTTATAGTACATGTTCTAGTTTGTTGTTCTGGAATCCCGGAATTACTATTACATTCAGCTGAATAATCTACAGCGTAACCTTCTCTTGTTATTTCTGTCACCTGGTACGGCGAGTCAGCATTTACGGGTATTGAAGTTCCCGGAGTATCTTGAGCAGGGAATGGGCTTGTAATGGGAGGATTGGGTGCCGGACCTGTGATGCTAATTCTAAAGTCGCTAGGTCCTAATGTGCCCCCGTTATCATTGATTACATTTTTGACGACGATCAGAGTCGCAGCGTTAGGGAATGGACCTGGAGATGGCGTTGGGCAAAGCGTTTGGATTGCAATTTGATTTATCACTTGGATAATATTGTTTCCTTGAGCTGTCTGTTGTGCGATTTGACTTATCGCCTGATTGGCACACTGGTTATTGCCAGAGGCTGTTTGTTGGGCAAGTTGTGTTATAGACTGCGATACAGAACCGCTCGGATTAGATGCTATTTGTTGTGCAATTTGGTTTATAGCTTGATTGACATTTGTACTTGTTCCTCCTATGTTGACTATCTGGATGGCTATTTGTTGAATTGTTTGTTGCACCGTTGTCGGAGAAGTACCTGTTTGCTGTGCTATTTGTTGTGCTACCTGAGTAATCTGCTGATTAACAGTTCCCTCTCCCATCGCCACCTGAGCTGCCTGTTGATTTATTACTTGGGTTACACTGCCCCCCTGAGCTGCTTGCTGTGCAATTTGGTTTATCGCTTGATTGACAATACCTGTATTACCTGCTGCCTGTTGAGCTGCAAGCTGTGTTATGGATTGCGAGAGAGGACCTGAAGGATTAGCTGCTACCTGTTGAGATATTTGAATTATAGCTTGATTTACATTTCCTCCTGCATTAGCGATCTGTACAGCTATTTGGTTTATTACTTGTTGCACTGTTCCTGAAGAAGTATCAGTCTGTTCTGCCACTTGCTGTGCTATCTGATTTATCTCCTGGTTTACGTTTGCTTCTTCAATAGCTGCTTCTGGAGTTGGAGTAGGTGTTGGAGTTGGAGTAGGTGTTGGAGTTGGAGTAGGTGTTGGAGTTGGAGTAGGTGTTGGAGTTGCTTGGGGAGTTACCTGGGGAGCGAAGAAAGGGGCAACAAAAGGTGGAGTAGGTGTTGGAGAAGGTGTTGGTGTAAGTGCTGCTTCTTCTTCCTCATCGGTTAATTCTTCTTCTGCTTCAGGCGTTGGAGTA
>OCZS010000789.1_pt1 | contig 10746 bp, 7 predicted proteins | sample 1539071 | NCBI WGS metagenome assembly OCZS01 (sample SAMEA3113584, study PRJEB22503) | soil metagenome | reverse complement strand
TGAGGATTTTTTTGTATTTCTTTTTCTTTAAAAATATAGTTTAATTCCATAACTAGTGATTCAATTCTACTTGAAAGATAATCATTCATTTTGAATTTATTACGTATATCTAATGCAATATATACATATTTCTCAACAGAATTTCTTGTGACCGTTTGAATCAAATTATTACCACATCCCAGACATTTCCCTGCTAGTGGTATTCTACGATACTTTTCTCCACATTTAGTACATCTAAATGCTTGTGATGAATACGAACGCATATTTCCCATAATATCAGGTAGAATGTGAGTAGTAAGAACCATGGATGCGACTTCATCTGGAATAACTGCATTAATCAATTTGGCTGTTGAAATCTGCATATCTAATTTTTCATTCATAGTTGTTAGTCTAGAATATGCACTACGTTTTTCTTCAGTAGTTAATAAGTTAGTATGATGGGTAAAATAATAATTGTAAAATTGTAATTCAGAACCAATTCTATCTTTAATAATATCAACTTTGTTGGAAAGATTTTCTGCTTTTGTATAATCTAGGGATTCTTCATATAATTGTAATGGATAATTCGAGGTAACATCAATATTTAGAGCCTGTCTTTGTACCTCGTGAGGTAAAACAATAGGTTGAATCAATAAAGGTGCATCCATCAACCCTCCAATTTTATCTGGAAGAAATTCTTTAGAAAAATTTAAGAATACATCTATTAGTAGCATAATGGAATCTGCATCACCATCACAATCCCTGCGTTTAGCAGAATGCCACATTGGGGAAGCTAAACAGACTTGTGAATTAGTATATCCTATAATCCTTCCAATTATTCCCACGGAGGTATGAGGAGCAAGTCCTACTATTATATGACCTATTAAATCATCTATAGATGAGGCATTATAAAATGGTTCAAGCTTATATAATTTTAATAGCTCTTTGTCTATATATTTTGATAGTCGAAGTAAATGATTTGCAGCATCTATAGGTAATATTACATCTTGAATGAAAATTTCTAATAACTGATCATCAGTAGATAAATCTTTTCCATAAAAATCTTTAGAATAACCTAGATTCCTTAATTTATCTATATTAGTCATGATCCACTGAGGTTTAAAATGAGTTAATGGTCCGTTAGTTGCATCATAACGTATTGTCCCATCTTTGAAAGCATATAAGTCATAATTTTGCCTTAAAATCCCTTTTTCTAATGGTTCAGCAGATTTATTTTTTCCCATCAAAATCTTTACACCTTTTAATGGTTCTTTAGATTGTATTTCCAGAGTTTTTTCCGCTTCTTTTAACATTTTTTTAAGAGGATACTTAGATGGAGAATATGTTTTTCCTTCCCTTCGGCATTTAGTACATCTAGTATTTACTTCTTTTTTACTACTATTATTTTTTGAATTAATTGGTTCTCTACAGAGTACACAAATATTATGCAGAGGTGTCTCAGATAAACAGGTTCTACATTTAGTACCTACTGATGGTAGATTACAAGTTTTACAATATCTATTAGCTATTTCTGTATAAAGAATTTCTTCTTTTGATGCTTTAATTAAATCTCGTGTCGAACCTCCTTTACTTCCTACTGGAAATAAGACATGAACTGGCGGCTTCATTTTTCTTTCGGCTGCTTTTTCTGGCCGTCCAACACGTACAGCTATTGATGAAGAAAATTTTGATTTTAGTAAAATACCAGATATTCTCATTATATAATCAATTGAAGAAATTTTATTTGATGATTCATTATTTATTGACGTATTACAAAGTAAAATAAACAAAGAGTTTATTTGATTTAATTCTGACAATTCTATAAATCGATTATTATTATCATCATTTTTTACTGAATGTGTTATACCTAAACGTTCTAGTATATCTTTTAATGTTTTATTATATTCAATTGAAAATGATTCATAATAATACTGATTAGTCGTATCTTTTGTAATATTAAAAATTAAATCAACATTCTTGTCCATCTCTGATTTTTTTAAGAATTCATTTCTTAATAAAATAATTTCATCCACTGATATTGATTCCCAATAGAAAGAATATTTAGGATGTAAAGGAATACTCAATATTTTACTAATTAAGAATGCTTCTTTCAGTGTTGGAATTATTTCAATAGGATTATTTGCTAATTCCAATAATCGTTGTTTGTCAATATATTCTAAAATTTCATTAGTATATTTCTTATCAGTGGAATAACTATTATTTGAAGAAATCTGCTTTTCTAATTCTAATCCCCATATCTCTTCAACATAGGATGCAGGAAATAATTTTGCATTATTTTCTAAGAAATCACCATAACTAACTAAAATATCTCCCAAATAAAGGATAGTAACAATTCTGTTTTGAATTTGGTGAGCATATTCTATAGATGTCACATATGTTACAGTTCCATCGTCTAATTTGACTAAAGGAGGTTCTATTGAGTCAACTAATGCGATTGTTGCTGCTTTCCCAGGAATATCAATTTTAATTTGAGTTCCTACTACTATTGCATAATTTAATAATATAGGAATAGTTGGATGAATTCCTATTGTGGAAAATCCTGTATTATAGCATCTACCATATCTTAACCTAAATCCACCAATTTTATTAGACATTGACAAAACTGGTCTGCCAGTTATTACTTCTGACATTCTGTGATGTATTGTATCGTCTTCACTAGAGCCCTCTTTCTGTATTGCTCCCTTAAGTTCCTTAAGCCAATCCCATCCATCTAATCCTAAAGTATCTATTATTTTTAATAATTTTCTACTTCGTCCAATTAAACCATCATTCATAACTCTTAGAGCACCGCCTCGTACTCTATCTGTCTTGATCCTTTTCATTGCTCTATGGCCTACAATTTCTACTGGATCAGTATCCACTCCGTCTAATTCGACTGGTAAATTACTAATACATTTTATTACATCCTCATCTAAAATTTTAAATTGAAAACTTCCAACTTCTCTTTCATATATACGTAATTCCTCTACAAATCGACCTGTTTCATCATCAAAGGAGTTGGCCTGATATTTACTTAATCCAACTGACTTTCTTACATGGTCTGCAATAAGCATTGTTAAGGCTGCTTCGGTTCCTCCAGCAGATCTAATGGGTCCTGCAAATGATATTGAAAGATATTGACTTCCATCAGAATTATTCTTGATTTGTACATCTGAAATACCTTGTAAAGGCGCAACAGTTACTCCTTCTGTTACTATAGCAAGACTTACCCTAACTGCATTATCTAATCTAGTTGTCAAGTCATCATCGCTGTATTTACCTTGTGCAATTTCTTCTGATATCTTTAATGCTGCCTTTTCTTTAGTTGTTTCAGATAATAAATTTCTTAATCTATTTGTAATATTAATATCATGCATTTTAGCAACTCTATCAGCTAAATCATAGACTATTCTTGACTCAATTTTTTCAGAAACATCAATACCTTGTAACCGTGCATCACTGGCAATTAGATAAATTTCATTTAAGAAGTTTAAGAGATTCTTATGATAATTATGATAAAAAGAAGGTCTTTTTAAACTACTTAACTCTTGAAGTGAGTTTTCATCTAAAAGATTATAATTAACATTCATTTCCTTATTAATTGAATAATCTCGGAAAATTTCTTTTCCCAATTATTATCATTTTCAATCATTGTTCCCACAACTATAATATCAGCACCAGCATCAGCTAAGAGTTTGGCAATTTTAGAGTCTCTAATGCCTCCACCTACAATCAATACACCTTCATAGTATCTACGCACTGATTTGACCATTTCTGGAGAGATATGTTGGTTGGCTCCTGAACCAGCCTCAAGGTACAAGAATCGCATTCCAAGGTATTGTGCTGCCAGTGAATACATTATTGCCAAGTTAGGTTTATCAAAAGGAATACCCTTTGCTTGGCCTACAAACCATGCAGTTGTACCTTCACCAATTATCAAGTATCCAGTAGGTAATGCTTCTAACTGGGATTTCTTTACGCCAATAGCTGCTAATGCTTGTGCTCCGGTAATAAAATATGGATTTTCAGAATTTAGTAATGACATAAATAATATAGCATCAGCATTAGGTGAAACTCCAGTGACATTTCCAGGAAATAATATCACAGGAATGGTGATACTTGCTTTTATTTGTGATATTATAGTGGATAATTCTATTTGATCTATTATAGATGAACCACCAATTAAAATTGCTGATGCACCTAATTGTTCAACTTTTTTTGCTATTGAAATAATGTCGTTTGGATTTTCCGAATCAATTAATGGAAAACATAAAGTACGATATCGTTTTATCTCATTTAAAATATAGGTTTCTATAGTATTCAATTACTGTGGAACCATATTAAAGTATATTAACTCCTAAAAAATATTTTTGGTTTTGATTTAATAGGAACTTTTAAATCTTCCATTCCAAACTTATGACCTTAAGAATAGATAAAATTTTTACTGCTCGTAATTGTATAAAAATAATCTAACCTTTTTATAAGAATCTTGTACCATACAAATATGTATAGTACTGAGAACAATATAGGTTTAGAATTTAACGATCTTTTTAACGCACTTATTGAAAAAAATTTATTTACTAAGAAACAAATATCAATAATTTATAATAAATTTAATATCCCTACTTCTAATATATCTAAGAATGGGTTAAGTGCCGGTGCTTATTATAGACAAATTAAGCAATGTAGAAAAAAATATGATCAACTCATTTATACACTAGTTATATTTCGATTATTAAATTTTATAGATAATAGTACAATGGAAACCATAGAATCAATAATTAAGCAACTAGAGAAAATATCACAACATGATATCCATCACAATTCAACTGATTTGGTTCCTAATGACATCATTATTGTGATAGAAAAAATAATTAGAAAGATTAATAAAATTTGAGATAAAATTGTGTATTAATAGATAAAAATAAATATTTTGTGATATATGTGATATTACTTGAATATAGATATAGATGTTTTTTACTTGATAGTTACAGGTATCTTTTTTTTGATTGGCTTTTTGATTTCCTACTTTCTGAAAGGACAGAAAACCATAGTTAAGAATACGGTACCAGTACAACGGGATAATAATATAGAGATAATAGAGATAATAGAAAATAAAAAACAATTACAGATTGATAATATTGCTCTTAAAGTTAATGATCTTCAAATTAAATTAGATTTATTAGAATCTAAATTATTCCCATTAGAAAATCGACCTACATATCAAAATAATAGTAATATTGGAGAAAATATCACAACCACATATGATAACACATCACAAAGTCCGGCATTTAATGATATCACACATGAATCTATATCTAAAATATTACCAATTGAAAAAGCAAAAAGTAATTCCTCAATCTTTAATGAAAAACATAATGCTACTGAACACTATATCTTAAAATTAATTTTAAAAGATTCATTAACTTCTAATGAAATAAAAAAAGCTATTGGTAGAACACGTGAACATACTTCACGACTTATGAAAAAACTCTATGAACTTAAATTGGTGGATAGGGATATAACTACAAAACCATTTAAATATAAATTAACAGAACAAGGAAAAAAGTATATTGGAGAACAAGTAAGAAATAAAGAAATTAATCAAGACATACATTAAATTCAGCATCATATGCTAACGATACTTTAATAGATTGACCAAATTATTGTGTTATTAACTTAACATTTTAACATACATTAAGAAAAATAAATGTTAACATTGTAATTATGCATATATAATTAAGTTTGTTAACTCAAAAACTTTTAAGATAATGAATTATTTATCTGCAGTAGAAATAAAGGGGTTAGATCAATGCTTGTTAACAAATTTAACATAATTCTAACTCTGCAGTAGAAATAAAGGGGTTAGATCATTTACATTTTTTTGAAAAAACGCGATATGCATATTATTGTTAATATTTTGTTATTAGTATTGTAACAACTCGTCTCCCCCTTCATTTCTTTTGCAAGTATAATAAAGAATTGGCTTCAGAATAAGTTTAATATTATTATTAAAATTGTTTATAATATTTGATTTAGCACTTTAAATTGCAAAGTTAATAACATGTTAATATTATAATAACATGTTAATATTATAATAACATGATAATATAAATTTGAAATGCAATGGAAAGTAAGGGGTAAGGGGATTATTTTATATGGTGAGTTATATTGAGCGATGATATTTTAGATAATATCTTTGAAAACGCGGTAAAAGGAAAGTCGTTAATAAAAAATAGGAAAATTTTAACGATAGACTATATCCCACAGAAATTACAATTTCGTGATGAAGAGACAACTACAATAGCTCAAACTTTATCTGTATCATTAAAAGGAGCAAGACCATCAAATTTATTGCTATTTGGTAAGCCTGGAACAGGAAAAACTGCGGTGGTTAAAAATGTAATTAATAAGTTCAAAGAAAAATCAACAGAACTTGGAGTAGAGGTTATCGTAGTTTTTATTAATGCTAAAATAGCTAATACAGCCTATAAAGTTCTTTATGAAATAGCTGAAGAAATGAATATAAATAAAACAGATAAAAAAAATCAAGTTTATTTTACTGGTCTCTCGCTTGGAGAAGCAACAAATAGAATTCTTGATTTCATTAAAAAAAGACAATTACACGTAATTTTTGTTATCGATGAAATCGATTCACTTGTTGACAAAAATGGTGATGATATACTTTATAACTTTACTCGAGCAAATGAACACTTTCAAGAAGTTGGTTTTATCAGTATTATTGGAATATCAAATAGCTTAACATTTAAGGATAAATTGGATCCTAGAGTGCGAAGTAGCTTAAGTGAAGAAGAGATTGTATTTAATCCATATAAAATCCATCAATTACAAAAGATATTATCTGAACGAGTTAAGTTAGCCTTTCATGATGATGTTGTCACCGACGGAACAATAAATTTATGTGCAGCAATTGCAGGAAAAGATAATGGTGACGCTAGAAAAGCAATTGATTTGCTTCGCGTAGCAGCTGAAATAGCTGAAATAGATAAGGATACAAAAGTATATGAAAAATATATTCGTCTAGCACAACATAAAATAGAAAAAGATACCAATTTTGAAATAATTAAAAATTCTACTACTCATACCAAAATTGTTTTACTAGCAATAGCGAAATCAAAAAACGGAAATACTGGAGAAGTTTATGAAATTTATTCCTCATTATGTAAACATATAGATAATGAATCACTTACACAACGTAGAATAACTCAAATTATAAATGAACTTGATCAACTCGGTTTAATTTCGACTAATATTGTTAATCAAGGTAGATATGGTCGCTCTCAAAAAATTAAGATTACTATTCCCATATCTACTCTTAAAGAAGCCTTAATTGATGATCATTTTCTATCTACAATAACAACAACTATTGACTAAAATCAATTTGAAATGGACGTAATGTGGAAAGATTAACAGCTATTGCGATTCCTGAAGTAGGCATTATTCCCATAGTTTGTTGAAATGGAGTTTGATCTTGCCATGTTCCAGAATTTACAATCAATGTTCCACGATAATTTTGTACATCCATTACATGTACGTGTCCAGAATGAAATATATCGGGTATTTCCGTAATTACCATCATATCGTCCTTTTCTGGAGCGATTGGTGTCCTTTGACCATATATTGGAGATAAATGTCTTGCTTTTAGTAATGTTTTCATTGCTTCAGCAGGATTAGAGTAACTTAATCCTGGTATGGTAGCAATAATATCATCAAGTCCTTGCCCATGATACATAAGAATTTTAACACCATTTAACTCAATATAGCTAGGATTACCTAACATAGTAAAATTTTTCCAACTGTATAATATTCCTGCATCTTTTTTAGGTATAGCAGGTTGAGGTAAAGCTCTTCTTCCAAGATCATGATTTCCTGGAATAACAAATACATGAATCTTTTTTGGAATCTGTTCTAATAGGTTAGTTAAATGAGACATTTGTTGATATATGGTACTATCATTTAGTTCTTTTTCTTGATTTGGAAATATTCCAACTCCATCAATTAAATCTCCGCCAATACAGAGAAAGTTTATTTTTGAAACAATTTCATTATCTGATGAATTTAACCAATTTAAGAATTTTAAAAATTCATTTTCTTTAAAATATTTACTACCTATATGCAAATCAGAAATTAGAACCACATATGCATCGGATTTTCCTTTATTAGGTATATGATCAGGAATATCAGGAGAAACAACATTTTTAATAACATAATTTATTCCTTTATTTTCAATTTCTAGCATTACCATTTGATCCAATGTTAATTTTGATACAAGTTTTATTGTGTCTTCATTTAAAGCGATTGTATTTATTATGCCTGTTAAATCGTCTATTGCTAATTCAATATTATTTTTTTTAGATCGTTTAGACATTACAAGACCAGCAATTATGGAAGTATTTCCATTTACCGAAAGATTATTGTCTAAATAATTATTATTTTTTTGTTTGATTTTTCTTTTTATGGAAGATATTTTATTGATACGTTTACTTTCTGGTCTTGTAGATAAAATTTTTAAAGACTGATTAAATCGACTTTTAAATAAAGAAATATAGCCATTAATTCCTTCCTCGGGGTCAATATAATCGGCAGAATCGTAAATAATTTTAAATGATTCTCTGTAATTTGGTTTATTAATTGTAATTTCTTGTGTAGATATAATTTCGAATTCTTGAATTTCTTCATTTATTGTTTTTATAGTATTATTATCTTGTAACTTTGAATCTGAAACAGTTAAATTATCAAGTTCATTTGAAATAGCAACTTCATTAGGAATATTTATCGTACAAAAATTTCGAATATCTTCTATAAGAATAATATTAGTGTCATTTTGGTTTTTCTTAAATCTAACAACTTTCTGAATTATTTCCATTATATTTGAATCAAGATTTTTTAAAATTTTAAATGCTTCAGGATGTATTTGATATCCGTGTGCAGTAAGATAAGACAATGCATTTGATATCTCTTTCTGAAAGGACAACTACAAACTATTACGATAGAATCATCTTATTTAATTACATTGCTATTATAAGTTCAATACAAAAATATTATAAAGTTAAATAATATAATCATAAAATTGAAGAAACGTCTTTATTATTTAGCTGTTGGTATGTTAGTTTTTCTTATTTCTTATAGTATTGGTGCTAAAATAAATATTGAAAAGGAGCAATCATCATTAATAAAAGAACAATTTGAAACAAAAATTCAAGGAATAGATGAAGTTGGCATTTTTCAGAATAATGTTCTAATTGCCTTATCCATGTTTATTCCAGGTGTTGGTATAGGAATTGGAATATTTTCCGGCTTTGGTACAGGATTAGTTTTTAATGCAATGGCTTTAGAAAATACAGCATTGCAAAATATTTCTCCACTAGCAATTCTTATTACTCCATTTGGTATAATGGAAATTTTTTCTTATGGTCTTGCAATCTCAAGAAGTGGAATGCTTATCTATGATCTTTTTAAAAAAAAATCTTGGAAATTACTTCTTAAACCCACTATGATAGAAATTGCAATAGTAGTATCAATTTTAATAGTTGCAGCATTCATTGAATGGAATATGATAAAACAAATTATAGAAATTCCTAAATAATTTATTATTATATATATAAAAATATTATTAAAGTAATATGATAAAAGATTTAAGGATATCAATCGACTGACTTAATATGATTAATATCAGAAGAAGTATATGCGAAATTTATAATAAATTTCTACAGTTATTATAGAATTTTTTGAATATTCATCCGGTAGAATAGAAACAATGATTACAAAAAATATGATATATGAATATTCCACTAATAAGGTAATTAGATTAATTATAATATTTACTTTTTAGATAATTATAAATTCAAAATAAAATTAATATAATATAAATAGAATTGTTAGGAGTAAAAATTCATTATAAACCAAAATTTGACAAAAAACCAATTCTTATAGCAGCATTACCAGATATGGGAAATGTAGCAGGATTATGCTTAAATTTCTTAATAAATAAAATAGATACGAAAATTTTCGCTGAAATATATTCATTTTGGCCACCATCTGTAACATATAAAAAAGGAATTATAAATTATTTACAATCAAGCTATAAATTTTATGAAAATTCACAATATAATATAATATTTTTTACTGGAGATTTTAATCCTACAGATCCAAGAAGATTATATGAATTATGTTATGAAGTTTTAAAAATTGCCGAAATGTTTAATGTTGAACTTTTATATTCTCTTGGTGCCTCTCTAAAACCAATTAATACAATAGAAAAATTAGTCTATGCTGGAGTAAATAAACCTGAAATGGTCAATATTTTAAATGAATTAAATTTGCAGATACTAGAAGACGAAGGACAGATAACAGGGTTTAACGGATTAATTTTAGGAATAGCCCAAGAATTTAATTTAGATGGAATCTGTCTTTTAGGAGAAATCGATAATCCAAATGTTATCCAACCTAAAACTTCTCAAGAAATTCTAAAAGTTTTATTAAAAATTATTAATTTTCCATCTATTGATTTATCGGAATTAGAGGAAGAAGAAAAACGAAAGAAGTTTATGGAGAAACAAATGAATTATTTCAATAAAGCAGTAAATCAAAATGAATTACCAGGAATAACATAAATATAATCATAAACATTTATACAAATAAAATTAAAATTAGTTAAAATTCAAATATGTTTCCTTTTTATTTTGATCAATAACCATTACCGACAGATCACTAAATGTCTTATTTTCTAAATCAATCATTTTTCCT
>OCZS010000788.1_pt1 | contig 10750 bp, 20 predicted proteins | sample 1539071 | NCBI WGS metagenome assembly OCZS01 (sample SAMEA3113584, study PRJEB22503) | soil metagenome | reverse complement strand
CGTGAAGCTCGAAGGTGGGCTGGTCCTTGACGACCTCTACAAGGGGTGGGTAGGGTTTGCGTTGGCGGGGCACGCTGCGCGTCCTGACGTACTCGAAGTGTCCGTCTACGCGGATGGCGCAGCACACCGCTCCCCCACCGATAATTCCGTCCAGGTAGTCACAGAGCGCCTCGAAGCCCATCGGCATGGACAGCGTTTGGGACGTATCCGGCTCGAAGACGGTGACCACGGCGAATGGGGTCCTGGCTCTCCTTTCGACAGCGTAGGCCCGTCCGTCGGCCTTTACCTGGTAGAAGCTGCCGTCCAGGCAGATCATCTCTCCGTCGAGAGCGTCGAAAGTGCCCAGTCCGAAATCTCCACGATCCTCTAGTTCGGCGAAGCTGACGTCGCCCTCGTATTTTCCCTCCAACAGGGCATCGACGGTCGAAGTCTGGAAGAGCGTATGGTGGAGGTGCTCGTCCCCACTGAGATCCCGCTCCCTAAGGTACTCGACATGCAGCGCACCCACCAACGCGGTATCGATAGGCATCAGGCCAATCTCGCTTTCGTGACAATCAAGCCCATGTTCCACTCTGTCCTGCTTTTCGGCTATTCTATGGGCTTTTCGCAGGTCCGGCAAGCGGTGATACGATCTTGCGGTAGGCGTGTTAGAGCTTCATGAAGCTGGAAGAGAAGCCGACAAGGAAGTCCATGACATCGAGGATGGCTTCCTCGGTCTCCTCGGGCGCGCCTCGCTCTTCCAGTACACTTCGCGCACGCTCGAATTCTTCGTAGAGGGTCTCGCGGGTGTAACCGGCGTCCAATAGACCTACGGCATACCCTCGAATCATCAGAAGCGCGCGTAGGGCTCTGCAAGCGCGAGTTCCGCTACCCGCTCAGCCACATCCGGTTGTTGTGTTTGTTCCACGACACTTCCCATTATCGCACGTCCTGGCGCAGCCGATGCCACAGGGCGCGGGTGCCGTATATGGTCTGCTGATACTCCTCAAAGCTCATCCGGCGCGCAGGTTCCAAGAAGCCGTGCTCCTCGGGGTTCTCCGGGTCGGGACGGTAGATCAACTCTTCAGGCAACTCGTCCGTGTCTAGCTCGAAGACAGGGTCTCTACTTTTCATGTTAGCGGATCAAGTAGCACAACGAAAACCTCGTGGAGAACGTCGTTAAGGTCGCGCCTTATCTACTCCCTGAGGTCGGCAAAGATGCCTAAAGAATGAGTGGTGCTGGTCTCGTCCCCGCAGACGTTTTCTGATGAGGGCCGGACGCTGCCACCATCGCCGAAGCGCGTAGGCTTTTGGGACGTCTCCAGGGAGGGAATAGAGAAAGGGTAAACAGAATATGGACGCAGCAGGTACGAGAGGAAGTCATCCGAAGCGGAGGAGGTTTGCCGGGCGATGACCAAGAAGAAGCGAGAGAGAAAAGAGCGTAAGGCACGGCAAGCGAAGGTGGATTCTACGAAGAGGAGGGAATCCAAAGAGGTTCCCGACCTCTCTGCTCTTCCAGACCCCAGGGCGATGGAGCGGATGAGCGCGAACATTGGGAAGCTCTTGGAGGAGCAAGAGTTCGACTCCATAGAGGAAGCCCAGGCCTTCTTGGACCGGATGCTAGTGGCAGGCGGAGGCCTCTTGCCCGAAGCGTCGGCGCCCAACACGCCACTGGAGAAGGCCCAGGACCTCGTCTATGAAGCCCTGGAAACCGAAAGCGCACGGAAAAGGATTCAGCTGGCCAAGAGGGCGTTGAAGACCTCCGGAGATTGCGCCGACGCCTACGTGCTATTGGCCGAGGAGGACGCCGGGAATCTGGAGGAAGCCAGGGAACTCTACCAGAAGGGCGTCGAGGCCGGAGAGCGGGCACTGGGAAGAGAAACGTTCGAGGAAGACGCGGGCTATTTCTGGGGCATCCTGGAGACCCGCCCCTACATGCGCGCTCGCCAGGGGTTGGCCTTCTGCTTGTGGGAGCTTGGGGAACGACGGGAAGCCATAGACCACTACAAGCAGATGTTGGATCTCAACCCAGACGACAACCAGGGCATAAGGCATGAATTGGCCAGCTGCCTATTGGACGAAGAACTGGACGAAGAGCTGGGAGACTTGCTCAAGCGTTACGAAGAAGACGTCTTTGCTGAGTGGGCCTACACGCGCGCCCTTTGAGCGTACCGCAAAACAGGAGATACGGAGGAGACCACCGAAGCCCTCGAAGACGCGATAGAGACCAATCCTTACGTACCGCTGTATCTGCTCGGGCACAAGAGCCTGCCGAGCGCTTTGCCGGATCTGATGAGCCTTGGGGATGAGAGCGAGGCTGTTTCCTACGTCGCCAGGGCGCTAACCGTCTGGCTCAGAACGCCTTCGGCTCTGGAATGGTTGCGGGGAAACGTAGACCAAGAGCTTCTGGCGGAACTCCAAAAGGAGGAATGAGGATTCTTACGTAAGAGCGACAAGCCGCTCTTACCCATCCTACCGTCAGCCGGTCCTGCTTGCCAACCAGCCCTCGCCACCTCGTCCCCAACCGGGCCGATACAGGGACGTACGCGATGGACAAGCTGCTGCGGCGAATCTCGTAAAATGGCGTAATTCTCGGACGCGGTGGGACAGGCTAGAACGGGCTTGGTACCACTCGCATGGTGGAGGTCACGAGTGCGAGTCTCGTCGCGTCCACTCTGACCTTTCGCTCATTAGGCCGATGTGCGGGTTTTCACAGCGTCGTGCATAAGGGTTGAGCCCTTATGCACGACGAGCCATCAGCTGTCAGCTCTCAGCTTTCAGCAAAAACAAAGAGCTGAAGGCTGAAAGCTGCTCATCTGACAGCGAGTTGCTGAAGGTCAATCCTTCAGCAACTCGCTGTCAGATGAGCAGCTTCGAGAGTTGTAGGGGTGGATCGCCCAGACATAAAGACCTCGTCCTACTTCGTGGGGCTGCAAAAGCCAGTAGTAGGCAAGGGACGGATGGCGTCAATTGCCGGGCTAACGTTCTTGCCCAACGGCCGTGTGGCGGGTCATGTTGGTGGAGAGCGCCCTTAGGATGGTCTTCATCTGGAAGAGGGTGAGGTTCGGGTGTTTGCCCAAGATCCTTGCGACGATGCCGGTTACGTGGGGGGCGGCGAAGCTGTTGCCCGTGGCGGTGATCCAACCTCCTTCCGCCCACGCGACCCGCACGTCTATTCCCGGAGCCCCAAACTCCACCGGCGGCTCGGGATTGTAGTAGAAGGTGTAGGGATCTTGCCCCTCGTGGGAGGCAACCGAGATTACGGAGGCATACAGAGAGGGAAAGCTCGGTACCGGCATGTTGTTGGCGGCGGTGATGAGCACCGTGTTCTGGAAGTAGGCCCTGTCGGCCAGGTTGTGGAGCGCCCCGAAGAAGTTCTTCTTGGTGGTTCCCATGCTTATGTTGGCCACGTCCATCCCGTTCTCTATTGCCCACTGGAGGCCGGCTGCGAAGGTGGTGCCCCTTCCGGTGAGGCGAGAACCCAGCACCTTCACGCTGTAGAGTTCGCAGCCGGAAGCTATGGAGCGGATGATGCCTGCGCAGGCGGTGCCGTGGCCGTAGGAGTCTCCAGCACGCCGATAACCACCTCGTTGTGGATGAGGGGGACGCAGAGGATCGTCCCCGGCGTGTAGCCTACGCTCTTCGCTATGTCAGCGGCCTGGCGGGGGTCGCTACTCGCATCGGAGATCGCCATCGGCTGGCCGCTCACCGCGACGAGCCCGGCGATGCCTTGCCCCAGGGGAACCCGGAACTTCCTGACCTCCTCGGCCTCTGGTCCCAGGGCCACCTCGAAGATGAGCTCCTCGGTCTCCTGGTCGATGAGGAAGAGGGAGGCGGCCCTCGAGGGTATGACGCTCGCCGCCGTCTCCACGATCATCTCCAATAGGCGCGAGTGAGTGACCGGGGCAGAGATCTGTCCGGCAGCGGCAGCGAGGGTCAGGGCGTCCTTAAGTTCCTCGGCGAAGCGCTCGTCGGAAAGGCGGCGCTCGAGACGTGAGATCTCCTCTTGTGCCCGCGCGAGTGCCTCTTCTTTAGCTCTGCCCTCGGCGTCCATACGATGACTTCCTTATCAGGACATTCTCGCTAATTTCATGCGGCGGGGAACGAAGGCTCCACCGCATTCGTGAGCCGTACAGCTGAGAGCGCTCCTCCGTAGGCTGCGGTTCGCAGCAGTCTACCACGGCGCCGAAAGAGTTCGCGAAGGTCGTGCCGCGCGAGGTTCCAAGAACGAAGAACGTCCCTTCTGGGTCGTTGGGTAAATGGGTGCGAGCGAAGCGACAAGGCCAAACCATGCCGCTATACTGCCCTCTTGATAAGAGGGAAAGAGGATACGGGGACGCCGAGTACATGAGCGGCCAACCAACGGGCACAGTCACCTTCCTGTTCACAGATATAGAGGGCTCCACCTCCCTCTGGGAGCGGGACGCAAAGAGGATGCAGGCCGCCCTCGCCCGCCACGACGGGATCCTGCAAAGTGCCATCGAAATCAACGGCGGCCAGGTCTTCAAGACCGTCGGCGACGCCCTGCGCCAATACCTCGGCGCTCCGCTGCTGCCCGGCGACCGTCCCCGCCACGAGCGCTATCTGGCAGCCGCCCGCTCCCTGCTCAACGAGGCAGCATGGGAGGCTGCGTGGGAAGAGGGACAGGCGATGACGTGGGAAGCGGCTATCTCGTACGCCCTGGAGGGCGCGGAGGAGTGAAGGTAGCATGATGCTCTCTTCTGTCCAAGAGCGGAAACCGGCCTTTCTAAGACTCCGATACCGGAATCTGAAGGGGCGTCAAAATCCGGGTCTGCGAAAGTGCGGGATCGTCGTTTTCGGCTAGCACGGTCACGCACCGCTTACACCTTTTGCACCAACGCAGCGAGGCGGTTAGAATCGAGGCCATGAAACGTACGTCGGTAACCATAGCGGATGATGTAGAGAAGGCGCTGGAGGCGTACGGGCTGGACCAGGACATACCGCCGCGGCTCGTGGACGTGGTGCAGGCGGCTCTCAGAGAGTATCTGGCCGGTCGGGGATACCTGCCGCCTTCGTCTTCGGGGCAGCCCCGGCACAAGCCCAAAGGTGTGCCTAGAGAGAGGCGGGTGCGGATAGAGGGTCCAGACAACCTCGGGGCCGCGGTGATCGAGGACCGCCGCTGAGTTACTCTCTTCACGACCCTTGATCCTGTACCTTGATACCAGCGCTCTGGTCAAGCTCTACGCTGAGGAGGAGGGCACAGAGACCGTCGAGCGGGACGAGGCGGAGGCGGTCGCGACCTCTGTCGTCGCGTACGCTGAGGCGCGCGGCGCTCGCCCGCAAGCTCAGGGAGGACGTGTTCTCCCCGGAGAAGCATCGGGAGGCGGTCGAGGCGCTCGACGAGGACTGGGAGACTCTCGATAAGCCCGAAGTATCAGAGGACCTCGTCCGCGAGGCCGGCGACCTGGCGGAAGAGCACGCCTTGCGGCGCTTCGACGCCATACACCTGGCCTCCGCCCTACTGGTACACGACGCCTACTCAGGGCAAGGTAACGAGGAGACCGAAGAAGCGGTGCTGTTCCTGGGCTTCGACTCCAACCTGACGAAGGCTGCAGGGAAGGTGATGCAAGTGTACGAGCCGACCGAGGATCCAAACGACCAGAATAAGTCTTGACGCCCAAGCTCTGACGGCGGCCCACGAACTGGGCGCCGCAGACGTTCCAGATAACTTATCCTAAGCTGCTTCGCCAGACCGGGAAATCTACTGCAACCGGGCCAGGAAAGGCCGGTACGCAGTGAACTAAGCAACGTATTCATGTCTCTAGAATACCTTCCAGGAGAAGGCACATTCTGTCATCGCCGCCGGGTGTCCGCCTTGCGCTGGGCATCCGCCTTTTCGCCGTGCTTCCATTCGCTGTGAATAAGCTAAGGGACGTTGCGGGCGGCGTCTCGGATCGGCCTGACCCAGCTATTCGCAGGCCTAAAAGTGCTTTCCGAGTGACCCCTCGGTCGTTCCACGGCGTCGCCCGCGACCTCCCAAAAGGAGACCGGGGTGGCGTGACCTATGGTCACAGGCTGCCGCGTCACCAATTACTTGAGATGTCATGCGTCGCATGACATAATGGTCTGTGTGTGATCAGGAGCTTCAAAGACAAGGAGACGCAGAGGCTCTTCGAGGGGCGCAGATCTCGGGCGGTTTCGCAGCAAGCTCGGAGGCGAGCGCAGGTGAAGCTGGCGCAACTAGACCGGGTAGAGAGCGTCGAGGAGCTAGCGAAGCCGCCGGGAAACCGGCTGCACAAGCTGGGTGGTGACCGGGAAGGACAGTGGGCCATCAGGATCGACGGGCAGTACCGGATCTGCTTCTACTTCGATGAATCCGCTGGCGAGGCGCACGATGTGGAGGCTACGGACTATCACTAGCAGACTCTGGGAGAGGAGTTAGACCATGGGAGATTGGAAGGATGAGATAGCGAAAGAGGAGCGCGTAGATCCTCCGGTCCATCCTGGGGAGGTCCTCAGGCAGGAGTGGCTCGAACCCCTGGGCATGAACCCGAACCGGCTGGCCAAAGCCCTTGGCGTGGATCGCCAGAGCATCTACGAGATCGTGGCTGGAGAGCGGGGCATCTCCGCAGACATGGCGCTAAGGCTAGCGCGCTGGTCGGGGATACGTCCCGCCTTCTGGCTCGGGCTGCAGGTGGATCACGACCTCAGGATAGCCGAGTGGAAGCGCGGTCAGGAGATAGCGGAGCAGGTCGAGCCCCTGACTCGTACCGGCTAGCCCTTCGCCTCCGACGCGCTCGGCGCGGCCCTCGCCGCCCAGAGGACACTCGTCGAGGCACCGTGGGGCGAGACGGGAGCAATACCGGTGGGACAGTCCATGACCGTCGAGCAGGTCGTCTCGCACGCACTTGGCGATGGAAGTGAAGGGAAAAGGTAGCGTGGCGCCGTCCCCCATCGAACCGAACGTCAGCTCCGAGCTGGCCCTGTTCCGGGGGGCGCCCACTAGGGAGCTCGAAAGGCTCGCCCCGCTCCTCCACCGCAGGACCTTTCCCTTCTTGTTTTCCCTGGCAAGCAAGATAGCAACGATCAGCACCAGGTTCACTGTCAAATACGTAACACCCGAGCATACTGGTGTAGGGTGGTTAGCAGCGACTCAAGTAGAGCATAGAAGGATACGACAACATTTGTAAACTTTGAAAAAGCAGCCTGGCATGGCGTTTACCCGTATCACAACCGATCCAGAGAAGATGTGCGAGGTTCCCTACATTCTTGGTTTGCGTATCCCCGTCGCTAGACAATGCTCACTCATATCCATCCTACAAGAGTATTGGTCCGCTGGACGATCCAGGCCCAGCAGCGTTTGTGATACAATGAATCACTCAGTGTCATCATGAGAAGGATCCAGCGTCTCTTCTGGCGTCCGGATCGGGTGGAGCACATCCTCGAACGACACGAGGTTACTCCCGAAGAAGTTGAGGAAGCGCTCTTTGGCGACAGTCGGGGGCATTTGCTAAAGGTAGGGCCGGCGGAGAGGGATCCGGAGGAGACGGTGTATCGCTACCTGGGACGTACAGCGGCAGGGCGTTATCTGCTCGTGGCTCTGATCTACATGGGGCACGGAGAGGCTTTGGTGCTAACTGCCAGGGACATGGATAGCGCGGAGAGGAGGAGGTATTCACGGTGAGCGACAAAACTAGAGAGAGCAGGCGAGAAGAGAAGGTATTGGAGCAGAGCAGAATAGAGGAACTGGCCCGGTATTTTGATCGGACGGACGTGAGCGATCCCGAAGGTTGGGAAGAGGCGGACGATGCGGTCGTGGAGCGGCCGGAACTGGAGCAGATCTCCCTCCGGCTGCCCAAGGATGACCTTGCGGAGATCAAGCGTCGCGCTAACAGGACCGGGGTCGGGTACACTACCCTCATCCGGATGATCCTCCGCGAGCATCTCCGCAACCCGCTGGTTCGTTAGGAGAGACTCAACGTCCGGAAGCCGGACGCCTCGCGCCGCGAAGCTCGCCCATCACCCCGAAGTCGGCTAGGATCACTATCACCGCGGCGAGCACCCAGGCGAGGTGGCCCTTAAGCCCACCGGGTGTCCGCAGGTTCACCGACATAAGAGGGTTCCACCAAGCTCTGGGAGCGCGACGCAAGGAGGATGCAGACCGCCCTCGCCCGCCACGACGAGATCCTCAAGAGCACAGAGGATCGGACATAGCGTGGCGCCGGGCAACCCTGACCCCACCACCCTCTCCGGCATATCCCTCTTCCGGGGGATGCCCACCCGGGAGCTCGAACGGCTCGCTCCCCTGCTGCACGAGAGAAATTTCCCTGCGAGAGCTAGCGTCCTCACCGCCGAGCAGCCCGGCGAGGCCATCTACCTCATCATCGAAGGCTCCGTCAAGATCCACCTGCTCACCCCCGAGGGCACGGAGGTGATCTTAGCCGTCTTGGGTCCCGGTGAGATCGTGGGCGAGATGAGCCTCGCAGACAGCTTGGGGCGCTCGGCCAACGTGACCACCCTAGAGGAGAGCGCTATGCTGTGGATGGACAGGAGAACCTTCCGCTCCGGTGCCGAAAGCTCGACGGTCCTGGGGGGCAATCTCGCCGACGTGCTCTCCAGGCGTCTGCGGCTTGCCAACGCCCACCTGCTCTCTTTGGCCACCCTCGACGTCCCCGGGAGGGTGGCCTCCCAGCTATTGGCGTTAGCCCACGAGTACGGGGAGGAGGCGTCGGATGGCGTACTCATACCCATTACTCTCATCCAGGCAGATCTGGCCGCGTTGGTCGGGGCCTCGAGGGTGCGGGTCAACCAGGCCTTGGGCTTCTTCCGCAAGCGCAACGCTATCTCGGTCGACAAAGACGGCCGCATCACCGTCCTCGATGCGGACGTGCTCGCCCGCCGTGCCAGGTAGACAAGCGGCATGTGGAAGGTTTGGGCCTTCCTCACACCGCGGCTTCAGGTTTCAGAATTTCTCTGGGAACAGAGTCGAACCAGCTCGGCGAGTAACAAAGCACCTCGATACCTGGGAATCGGCCTCACTCGAAGGTCTGATCTCTCCCCCCGTAGGCAGAGTCTGCCAGTATCTTCCGCAGTTCCCTTATCTCGTTCTCCAGCCGGGGTATTTTCTCTGCGGACAGGGTTCTCACCCCTCCTTCGATCCGGTCCAGCTTCTCTCCATCTTGAGAACCTTCAGACTCCCTCCCTCGAACGTCGAAGTCTTGCAGCAGCTGTCTAAGGCGTTCTGCGAATTCCTCGAAGGTCTCCCCGCCTGGTGCCCAGCGAAGCAGGCGCCGCACGCCGGTTCTGAAGAAAAACCCGAAGATGGCAAGTAATAGGATCGTGCTGCCGAAGCTGGCCAGCAATTCCGTGACGATCTCCCTCAGGATGTTTTCGGGACCGAACAGCCGCGACACCACGATAATCGAGATCCCGAAGATGGCGACGGCCATGAGCCCAGGGACAGAGAGCAGGTTCGGCAGTTTAGGGGAATCGGGATCTTCTTCGGACATCTGATCTTCCTCCTTCGTTCATCCCACACTTCCTGGCAGCCTACCGGATCAGCCGATGAGATGGAATGAGATCCAGGTCCCCCCGCCCCCGACGAAGGCGCCGAGCGCCAACTCGGCCAGCGTGTGGCGACCCAGCTCGAGCCTGGCCCAGAACACGGGCGGCAAGAGCGCGAAGGCCGGCAAACCCCACGCGCCGAAAACGTAGGCCAGGCAGACCGCGGCGCCGGAGACGCCGGCGGTGTGGAGAGACAGGTTGCTCGCTGGCGTGACCAACACGAAGCCAAGCGTGGCCAGCGCGTAGGAGAGTAGCGCGGCCCTGAGTTCCGCCGGTCCGCCGAGAAGCGTGACGATCACGAACGCCGCAGCGTGCAGTGCAGCGACTACACGCAAGGGACCCATCCGCTCGACTCGCGGGATGGCTCGCGGGTCACTGATCTTCCCTGAGCGGGTGAGGTATACGAGGTAGAGAAGCGATAGCCCGCTGGTCAGGAAGATGCAGAGGACGGCCCAAAGCAGGCCCCGCGTCCCTGCGGCCTCGACCCCGACCGCCAGGAAGAGCGGAACGGCGATGACCGGCAGGCGGGTTGCCGCTGAGACGAGTTCGGCCAGCCTGAGGCGGTTCACGGTCCGGGGATTGTACAATGCCTGGATCTTGGTACGAGTGGCACAGATGGCGGAAGCGGTCGAACGTATTGCCCCTTTAGCCCTGGCCGAAGAGTGGGATAACTGTGGTCTGCAGGTCGGCGACCCGAGGGCAGAGGCGAACGGAGTCCTGGTCGCGTTAACGCCGCTGCCCGAGATCTTCGAGGAGGCGGAGGAGAAGGGTGCTGACTTCCTGCTCTTCCACCATCCCCTTATCTTCGATCCACTCAAGACCATAGTCATCTCATCTTATCCTGGAGACCTCCTGGCAAGGGCCATTAGTAACGGTCTCGCAGTCTATGCGGCGCACACCAGCTACGATGCAGCCCCCGCGGGCGTGTCTGTCGCCCTGGCAAGGACGCTCGGCCTCGGCGGTCCGCTGCGTGTACTTTCGCCGAGAGGAGCCCTTCGGAAGCTCGTGGTCTTCGTTCCGGAGGAGAGTGTGGACGCCGTGGCGTTGGCCCTCGCGGAGGTTGGCGCAGGTGTGATCGGGGACTACACAGAATGCACTTTCAGAACACGGGGCACTGGTACCTTTCGCGGCGGAGATGAGACGAACCCCTATCTCGGAGAGAAGTGCCGGCTGGAGGAGGTCGAGGAGGTGCGCATAGAGACCGTCGTGCCTGCCCATACCGTAGACCGTGCCGTGGAAGCCGCTA
>OCZS010000787.1_pt1 | contig 10754 bp, 9 predicted proteins | sample 1539071 | NCBI WGS metagenome assembly OCZS01 (sample SAMEA3113584, study PRJEB22503) | soil metagenome | reverse complement strand
AGTGCTCGCCACTTTCAAGTGCTGAAAAGGCTACTCTTTGTATGTCTCGATAGGCGTCGAAGCGAGCAACTCCCTTCTTTATTAGGGCGTCTAGCACAAATTCAGCATAAATCTGACCCTTTGTCATTTCAATGTTGTAGGCAATCCTTTCTTTGTTTACTTTTAGCTCCCGAATTACCTTAGTCATTGCATCAAGCATTTCGTCAAGTAGAATAGAGGCCATTGGAAACGCAAAGCGTTCATTTGCGGAGTTTGAGAGATCACGCTCATGCCATGACGCAATATTTTCCATCGATACGCTCACAAGCGATCGGAGGATTCTTCCAAGCGAAGATACTCGCTCGCTTTTTATAGGGTTGCGCTTGACTGGCACGGCACTGCTTCCCATTTGGCCTTTCCGGAAAGGCTCGGCGACTTCCCCTATCTCTGTACGTTGTAGGTTCCTGATCTCGATGGCGATCTTGTCGAGTGTGGACCCAATAAGTGCAATACAAAACTGCATCTCTGCAAACCTCTCTCGAGGCACAATCTGTGTTGCAGCATCTATAGAATAAAGACCAAGGTTATGAGCAACAATTTTCTGTACTTCAAGCGCCTTGTCACCCATTAGAGAGCCAGTACCAACTACTCCAAGCGTCTTGCACACTAGAAAGCGCTTTTCACCTTCCTTGATGCGCTCGATGTGCTTGGCCATTTCTACTGCCCATACTGCAAATTTTAATCCAAATGAAATGATGCTTGCATGTTGCCCATGTGTCCTGCCTACTGCTGGCATGTCCCTGAACTCAAGCGCTCTATCTATTAAAAGCTGCGCAAGCTTGGCTAGCTTCGATAGAATTATCGAAAATGCCTCACGCATCTGCATGCAAATGGATGTGTCTATGACGTCATTGCTTGTCAGCCCATAGTGTATCCATAGTTTGGATTTGGCTGAGACTTGCTCGCTTAACGCCTCTACCATCGCAGCGGTGTCATGCTCGCTCACTGACTCAAGTTCACTAACTCTAGCAGGAGTGACCCTTCCCGAATGGGCTCCTTTTGTAATTTCACCCGCTGCATCGGCCGGGATCATACCTAGCTGCGCCTGCACCTGCGAAACGGCTGCCTCAAAGTCAAGCTGATACTGAAGTCTCCTTTCATCCTCAAAGATCTCGCGCATCTCTTTGCTACCGTAGCGTCCAGAGTCTATCGGCAGTATTGGCATCAGTCTCAAGCATAGAGCGACGAAGCGGCGAAAATAAATCTTCTTACCAAGTTTACAATTAACCCTCCCTCAGCATCTCATTTGTGTACATCATGCAGGCTGGTGGGGATGTGCTCTGTAGAAGTACCACACATTGAAAGTTGAAAAAACAAACAATATGTTTGCCACCTGTGCCGGGCAAGGCTTATAATTACTTCGCAAGAAATAGCAGCAACAGAATTGGATGAGCTTATCACTAGGATCGGCAGCCATCGAGTCAGGAAGGTAAATGACCTTGAGTATAGAATAGACCCAGAGCCGGCCAAAGGTATGAAAGTCCCAGTTACCATCTACGCGAATGAATCGTTGATATCTAAAATGGTGACTGACAGGACGATCGACCAGGCTGCAAATGTTGCCACGCTACCAGGCATCAAAAAGCATGTGATCGTGCTCCCCGATGGCCATGAGGGCTATGGCTTTCCCGTAGGCGGTGTTGCGGCAACTGATCTTGAGGAAGGAGTGATTAGCCCCGGCGGGGTAGGATATGACATCAACTGCGGCGTGCGCTTGATAAGGACGAACCTGACAGAGCGCGATGTTAGGCCGAGGCTAAAGGATCTGGTCAACGAGCTTTTTAGATCAGTTCCCTCAGGCGTTGGAAGCGAGGGAGCAGTCAAGCTGACAAAGACGGAGCTTGACGAATTACTAGTAGAAGGAGTCAGGTGGGCCGTCAGCCGTGGATATGGTACTGAAGATGATGCAGAAGCATGTGAAGAGAGTGGCAAGATGCAAGGAGCAGATCCTGCAAGCGTCTCAGATACCGCGAGAAAAAGAGGTGCAGCTCAGCTTGGGAGTCTGGGCTCCGGCAACCACTTCCTTGAAGTGCAAAAAGTAGACAAGATCCTTGACGAACGTGCCGCCAAGGCGATGGGCATCAACCAAGTCGGCCAGCTGACGGTGCTTATTCACTGCGGCTCTCGGGGCTTTGGCCACCAAATATGTACCGATTACTTGCGTGTTTCTGAATCAGTGCTACGAAAATATGGGTTGACGCTTGCAGACAGGGAGCTAGCATGTGTGCCCAACAATTCCAAAGAGGGAGAGGAGTACCGCAAAGCAATGTATTCTGCTCTTAATTTCGCATGGGCCAACCGCCAAATGATAACACATTGGACACGGAAAACGTTTGAACAGATGTTCAAGTCAAAAGGAAGTGACTTTGATATGGATCTCATTTACGACGTTGCGCACAACATCGCCAAGGTTGAGCGCCACAAGGTTAATGGCAAAGGCACCTCGGATGTAGTAGTCCACAGAAAGGGTGCTACAAGAGCTTTCCCTGCAGGCATGGAACAGGTGCCAAGCAAGTACCGGAGCATCGGCCAGCCAGTAATAATACCTGGCTCAATGGGCACTGCCAGCTGGATTCTGCTTGGCAACCAAAAATCACTAGATCTCAGCTTTGGATCTACTGCACATGGCGCAGGACGGATGATGTCGAGATCCGCCGCAAAGCGGAGCTACACGGCCGACGGCGTGAAAAGTGGCCTAGAGTCAAAGGGAATCTATGTCAAAGCGCTCACAAAGGAAGGCATGGTAGAAGAGACGCCTGAGGCCTACAAGGATGTTGATGCCGTAGCCAATGTATCGCACTCCCTTGGCATTGCTACCAAGGTGGCGAGGCTCGTGCCAATAGGAGTGATAAAGGGCTAATGCCATCTGACGACCCTGACATCGACATAATCAATGCACGCAAACTAAGGGAGCTTCGCGAAAGAGCAGCTGCGATGGAAAAGGCAAAAGCCAACCAGGAGCAGCAGCATCAGCAGCAGCAGAAATCCTCAAGAGAAATAGTATCTGCCTACCTATACGACAGGGCAGACGAAGTACTAGACCTTGCTTACAGGCAGTATCCTGCCCAGACCGAAGCGATTGTCACAAGAATTGCCAGACTTATTTTAGATGGCGATATAACAAACAGGATATCAGGAGGGGAACTCTTGATGCTTTTCAGGTCTGTAGGCCTCAACATAAGGGTCAATACGACAATCAAGGTCGAAGACAACGGCAAGTTTGTCTCGTTCTCTGAGAAACTTAAACAGCAGAATGATCTGCCTTGATAATGGGAACATTCATCCTGGATTTTCAGACAATTGATTTTGAACCTGATGCCAAGATTGCGCTAGATATGCTATCTGACTATCAGAGGCTCTATGACCTGGAAAACTCGTTTGCTCTTGAACCACCGGTACAGAGCCTCGGCTGGTCGTTTGCGAAGCTATTTCTGGCAGGTCAATTCGTGGACAGGATATATACGCATCAGTCTAACAAAATAGAGGCTTCAAAAGGCAAAAAGCTTGAAGACAAGTTCATTGCATGGCTTCAAAAAGAATTAAAAAATAGAGGCTGTGCCGCGCAGATAAAAATGGCGTCAGAAATGAAATCGATTTAGATCGATTTAGACTCTGCGTCCTCTTCTTCCGCCTGGCTTTCTTGTAGTGTCGTGCGGAACAGGAGTCACGTCGTCTATCCTACCAATGCGAAAACCTGATCTTGCAAGTGCCCTGATGGCAGCCTGGGCGCCTGGACCAGGAATTCTTGGACCTACTCCACCGACAGCACGTACGCGAATATGGAGGGCATTGATGCCCTTTGCCTTGGCTATTTCAGCTGCTGCTACAGCAGATTTCATGGCTGCGTAGGGCGACGATTCATAACGGTCAGCGGTAACGTGGCGTCCGCCAGAGCTAAACGAGACCGTCTCGCTTCCACTCAAATCGGTTATATGGACAAGCGTGTTATTGTAACTACTAAAAATGTGAGCTACCCCCCACTTTGTTTGGGTAATATCGCCTGTTGTTTCAGACATGCACTTGAACTTGCTCCTCTAGAGAGTTAAAAACGTTATCGCTTATGGAAATGCATATACCCCCTGTTCTCAAGCAGCTTGTTCATGACAAAGACGTTGCCTGAGCCCCTCTGCACTCTGCCTATGACATGCAGACTAACGCCTGCTTTCCTTGCTGCAGCCTCGGCCTGTCTTATTTTTGTATGTGAAATCGTTGCCACGATCTCGTATTCTTCACCACCGTGGAACACCAACTCATGTGTGTCAAGGCTGTTTTCCTGTGCGAACCTGTCCAGACCTTCTACAGTTGGAATGTCATAAATTATGATGTCAACCCCCTCACTTTGCCTTGCCAATTCATATAGAGATACTGCAAGTCCATCACTTGAATCAATTGACGATGAAAAATATCTTGCAAGCGCCAACCCGAAGCTCTGCCTTGGATGGGGCTCGAGCACTGACTTCACTGCCTGCTTTTTGAATATGATGCTGCTGTGCACTGTGATCGCATTTTGCAGCAGGATGGCTAGGCCGGCAGGAGCAAATCCAAATGCGCCAGACACGATGACATAATCTCCTGGCTTTGCGCCACTTCGTGTTGGAACTTTGAATCTGGCAAAGCCAATCATGCTGCAGTCAATAACAAGCTCGCCAGCTTCGTTTGTGTCCCCGCCCACTATTTTGACTCCAAATTCCTTTGATGCAATAGCAAAGCCCTCAGCAAGCCCTTCAATATCTGGCTGCCGCATAGAACAGCTGTTTGGTATGCCAAGTGAAATTACCGCTGCATGTGGCCTGACGCCCTTGGCAGCAAGATCGCTTATGCATGAGACGATGCTTTTTCGTGCAATCTGCCAGGCTTCCATGCCACTGGGAACATCTGTACTTGCAACCAGCATATCGCTTTTGATAACAATCCCCTTGTCTAAAAGCGCCACGTCGTCAAGGTTGCTTATACCCAGCTTATTCGCAAAGATCCGGATAATCTGTTTTTCATCTAAGTTGGTCATATGCTGTCTGAACCTTTTCCTTTGCCTTATTGTAAATGGCCTGTGCCTTCTCGGCTTTGGATTCTACAGATATCCTGATTGCATGTTCTGTGTTTGATGGCCTGACCAATACCCATGAGTCTTCGTCTATTACAGCCTTGACGCCGTCTTCTGTCAATATCGAGTACGAATCGCTCTTGAAGATATCAGGCAACTTTTCGATCATTGCTTTGTGTAGCGAAGAATTAGCCATTATCTTAGATCGTATTTGTACAAATTGCGACGCAAATGTTAGGCACTCATCTACAGTTTTTTTGTCAAGCGTTGAGATCGTTGCCGCAGCCAAGAGACCATCGCGACACATGTTGATCTTAGGCATGATAAACCCGGCGCTACTGCCCTCGCCGCCTGCCTCTGCATTCACATCAAGCATCTTGCTGACGACGTTTGCCTCACCTACTTTGGAGTATGCAATAACTTTGCCATTGCCCTTACGGATGTATTTCTCTATTGCAATACTGGTATCTATGCTTGTAACAAACTTTTTCAGACCTATCTCCAACGCCCTTGCAATACACAGCAGCAGCGTCGCATCAGGGTTCAGTTTTTCGCCTTTGCTGTTGACAACTACAAGCCTATCAGCATCTAGGTCAAGCCCAAAACCATAGTCCAGTTTGTTTGCAGTTACTAGCGCGCACAGGTCTGCTAGCTCATCTGCAGTGGGATCGGGGCCTCTTGATGATATGCCTGTAATGCCATTGATGCTATAATACTTGTGCCCTAGCTTTTTGAACAGATGCTCTGCAAAGCCGCATGCTGCGCCTCCAGCTGCGTCAATTCCTACTTTGACTGCTGCATTATTACTCTTTGCCATCTCTGCAATTACATCAGTATAGTTTGAGGAAATCTGAAACTCATTTCCAAACTTGCCCAGGTGATCGCTTGTCATCTTGAGCATTCCCTCTAACTCGTGCTCAAACAAGCCTCTACCATCTATTATGAACTTAAGCCCATTCCACTCTAAAGGGTTGTGCGAGGCTGTCACTATAATACCAGCTCCATACTTCCGTGCTTCTCTAAATGCCGCAGGAGTGGGCGCAATACCAAGATTGTAAACATCGATACCCGCAGCTATTAGGCTTGCAGTCACAATTTGAGCAATAATCGTGCTGGATGGACGGGTATCGCGCGCAACTACGCATTTGCTAGACTTGATTAAGCTTGCAAACTGGCCTGCAAATCTGTTTACCTCGTGAAGGTTGAGGTCTTGTCCGTAGATGCCTCTAACTCCGGAGATCGATATTTTCACATTAAAAAACGGTTCTTAGTGTTATTTATTTTAGCGTGAAGCATTAAATAACGAGGAGCTGAATTTGCATTTGTTTTGCCCTAGTAGCTCAGCCTGGCAGAGCGAAGGTTTCGTAAACCTGCGGTCTTTATAATCAAACTGTGGGGCGAAGACCTTAGGTCGAGGGTTCGAATCCCTCCTAGGGCTTACTTTTTGTTGTTATTCGCATGATTTAACACGAAACCTCGCTCTGCGAGGCTGCTGAGCTACTAGTGCGATATTATTTCTGTAACGTTACAAAATTCTGTAACATCATTTGTTGATGATGTCAAGGAAAGCATACTTTTCTCGAGCAATCCCTTTTCAATCAGTAAAGGCAACTCATGTTTAACGAATGGATCTATCTTCTTTTGAAGCCCGGACTTGATAATACGGCTATAATCATCAATGATTAAGTTTGCAGCTGCTGCAGCTGCCATATAATCGCGCTCTGTTTTTGAGAGTAGGGCCACACTTGAGAGAGGATCATAGCGGTTAATAGCTATGAGAGTTGTACATCAACGCGCTGCTGGTTAGTTATTGTTATTATTATTGCATATGGATAGCTGAGTCTGGCCAACTTGCTTATTATCATGTATTTGTAATAATAACAGGAAGTATAGACATGTAGAAAGATGGATCATCCAGAATTTTTATTCGCTAAAAGAAATTGGTAAAATAAAACTTTCTGATTAAAAAATTAAGAATACATTTCCCCACTCCTTAATAATTCTATATTCGGGCGTATATTGAGGAGTGTACTATAGATGAAGAGGAGCTGTTGTTGGTTGTTGCAGCAACATCGTCGTCATGATGGTATGCGGATATCCATCCCTCCTCTTCGAGGAAGAGGACAAGGAGGTCTTTAAAGAGATTCACTATGAAGGAATCTAGCTCAAAATTTGTATGCGTACTTTACCAGTCAATCAGTCGCCTAAAAAAAACTCTTTTTTGTCTATGCCTGGGCCCGCAAGCACTTTATTGTAATAGAGATGAGATTCGCAACTTGCTTATTTTGTATATTACAAACGCCATTGCGTGGGTCTCGGTCTACAGTAATTACCTCCCTACGCCTGTAAAGGTGGCTTGGGTCATACTTTCTTCTTATTATCGTCGTGCTTTTGTTGATGATGCTTCTCATAAAAATCAAGCAGCATCTCTATGATTTGGGCGTAGGTAGAATGAAACCACGATGGCATGCTAACCTCTTTACCAATTCATCATACACCTGGATGTTCTTGGTCAACCCTGCCTGAGCTAACCCTCGAACTGACTAAAGTATGTTCCTATTGAATAGGATTTTGATATGAAGATAGAGAGCTCTCAATATCAACCAATCAATCAGGAGATTCTAAAGAATGATTATGCCAAGGTCTCTTGATGAAATCATCATGACTTTTTCAATCAGTTTGTGCCCAGTTAAATTCTTATGATCTTCAACATCACTGGGGAAAAGAAATTTCATTCCGCATTCGTGACAAATCCATATTACTTTTAGGTCATCTGGATGCATATAATTTAGATTCGCCGAAAAAATGATACTTTATCATTGGATTTATTACTTAACCCGCCATCTTCATAGCTTTTGTTAATCAAATCACTTCGAATTTAAGAATGCTATGGCTGCTTTTATGTGATATGTCAGAAGAAAACATTGCTAGCAATTAATGATACTCATAGCCGAAGCATTAAGGGAGGAGTCCAGACAGACAAGAAAGAGCATTGGCAGAATGAGCTGAAGTCATTAGGAATAGAACCCAGACTACAGATGACCTCATGGAAAGGATTGGGCCTACTGGTGACAATAAATACTACAGGTAGCACTAAAGGTAGAGAGGAAAAGAGGGAATGACAGAGAGTGTGTGTATCAGTCTAAAATGATTATCCTATATCAAAGATAACCAAGATTAGGGTGATCATCTATTATGAGTATATATCATAAAACAAGCTCGGATCTCTTAAATCATGATTATACAGTGAGTGTTATTGTCAATGAGCAATAATAGAGAAGGAAGAAAAGTCTTTCTTGCATTGGGTAGATTCAGTGCAACTACTGCATACATCCTCGCATTAACGGTGCTAGCTGGTAGCGGCTTTGTACTCCTTAGCTCCACCACCAAACCAATGACTACCTTTGCTTAAGAAGGAAATGATACTACTAATACAGCAGACACAACATCTAGCAACATCTCATCAACAACCACCCCTTTCTCACCATCATCAGGAATAGGATTGTCGCCTCAACCCATCTATCAAGAGCGAGTAAGAACTATAAACGAAACTACAATAAACCAGACACACCTGAGCATAACATACTCCGGAAATGGCACATTGACTCTGCCAAACAACAACACCGCAGCGACGATCAATACGACAAGCAACGGTAGCGCACTTGTATCATTAATGACACAATTTGCTCAAGGACAAGAGATCTTCAGAACAGAGGAAAACGGTGAGGCTGCGACTGCTACATTTTCTGAAATTGTCCAGGTCAATCCTGCCACTGGTGGCCAAAACAAAGCCATCGTAATAGCCGTGTTTCATACAAATTCGACGGGTATACTTGCACCATTGAACGATATGATAGTAGCAGGAATACATGACTTCCAGCCAAATGGTGACAGTCTTATAACATTATGGAGGTGGGAAAGCGGGCTTCGCAATTCAGACATTGGTCCTGTCCAATAAGAGTTCGCGATGAAAATAACAACAACAACATTTGAGCTTCCACAACTAACAACATGCCATAGCCTCAAAGAGTGGCAATGTTTTGCTCATCTCTTTTTCCTCCTTCTGCTAATCAAATGCGATACAACTCAGAGCACTTTAATCTCTCTGTAGTGAGCATTTATGTCTCTGTCTGCATTTTCTTTTGTTGCAGCCTCAGTTGTAAATGACTCCATCTTTAAGGTCGTTGTAGCGAAGGAAGGAAGAAAAAAGAGAGAAGATTGGTAGTAATCCGTTCTTCAATTAGACTATGACATAATAGTAGGAGACGGCTCAGATGTTGTCGTCCTTGTAGTACCCATTTGGGACTCTGGCATTATCGGCAGTTGCATGTTTACCTATGGTATCCCACTCTGCCATTCCCACAACGTGAACATACCGCTTCCGTCTGGGTACAATTCGTCGATACCTGTAAGTATCATACCATCAAGTGGTGCTAGCCTACCAGTTGAATCTGTATCAATGTATGCTATCACGATAGCCCTACCCTACCAACCCCATTTTCCATGTTAAAGCGCACTAATTGATAGAGTGTTTTGCTGTTGCACTCTCGCTTCCATCTTCTGTTGTCAAGATTTCTTTTCCAGCAAAAGCTCCTTCCATCATTGATACTATTCCAGTTTTTGTACTAGTAGTTCTGATAGCATCTGTACCATTTGGCAGAGTCAGTGTTCCATTTCCAGATACAATTACCTGAAAATGAGTCTGGTTTATTGGGCTCTCTGGCTTTCAAGTCTTTCATGTTCTTGATAGACTGGTAGCATCCTCTTGATTAGGGCAATAGATCCATTAGGTCAATAAATCCAGGTGTTCCATTACCTGGTGGTTCTTCGGGTTCTGGTTCTTCGGGTTCTGGTTCTTCGGGTTCTGGTTCTTCGGGTTCTGGTTCTGGTTGTTCCGTTTCCTCTGCTTGTTCTTCTAGTTCCTCTTGTGCGGCTAATGCCGCCAGTATGCTTTCCGCAACTTCTGGTGTTGCTATTAACTCAAATGAACCAAATATCTGCCTGACTGCTGCTGGTATTGTTGCTGCTGCTGCATTAGAAGAAGTACCTTCATAAAAGATGCTATACCCTGTCATCGTTCCCAAGTCCTGCGGTGTTACATCTGAAGCAGTTAACAGATAATATCCTGTTTTTAATTCACTTGGAGCAGAAGAAGCAGTAGTTGTCCTATATGTCATTTCTACAAGCCTGGCGGCTACTGATGCTGGTGGTAGTTCATCGTTGTCGTCGTCGTTGTTCGTACCTGATAGACTGATATCGACAGGGATTCTTGCGTCTGTGCTATTTACAATCTGAATATCACTATAACCAACTTCTCGAAGCTTTTGCATCTGGTATGATAATATAGTGTTGGCTGTATCATCAAAGTCATTAATAATATCGTCTATAGTAAATGAGAGTCTAGCGCCTAAGTTAGGATATCGAATAATGTGTATCACTTCTCCTTGAGCACCTTGACATCTGCTGTTGCTTGTATTGGGACGTGCTGCTCCTTGCTGCTGCCCTTCTCCCTCCGGGCAAAGTTGTGCTAATATTCCATACCCTTGCATTACCTCAGATATCAAAGTAAAGCCTGTATTATTCACATCATGAATTATCCAGCCCTGTGGCACCTGTACTCTGAAGCTATCATTTGTGCTTTGAAACAATGTAGTACTCTCAATAGCTGCAGGTT
>OCZS010000785.1_pt1 | contig 10768 bp, 10 predicted proteins | sample 1539071 | NCBI WGS metagenome assembly OCZS01 (sample SAMEA3113584, study PRJEB22503) | soil metagenome | reverse complement strand
GGGGCGCCGCCGTTGTCGTCCGCGGGCCTGTGGACGGCGCCCCCGCGGACGGCGCGCCGCTGCGACGCTGCCCCGGTGACCGACTCCGCCCATCCCCTCCTGCCCGCCGCCACCCCGCTGCTGCGCGACGGCGACGGCACGGTGCGGGTGGGCGGCGTCGAGGGCACCGACGGACTCGCGCTCGGCCCCGACGCGGCCGCGGTGATGACGCTGCTCCGGGGGCTCGACGGGCGCCGCGCGCAGAAGGCGGTGCTCACCGACGCCGCCCGCGCCGGCATCGATGCCGACGTCGCCGCGCGGGTGCTCGAGGGGCTGCGCGCGACCGGGCTGCTCGTGGACCTCGACGCCGGCGACCTGCTGTCCTCGGACGCCGGGCCGGCGGCCGCGGCGCGCACCGCCCCCGAGCTGCCCGCGGCCCTGGCCCGGCCCGGAGGGTGGCGCGCGCGACGGCAGGCGGTCGTGGTGGTCGAGGGCGCCACCCGGGTCGGCACACCCCTGGCGGCGATGCTGGCGGCGAGCGGCATCGGCCGGGTGACGGTCCGGGACAAGGGGCTCACGGTCGCCGGGGACGCCGTCGTCGGCGGGCTGAGCGCCGCCGACGAGGGCCGGCCGCGGGCCCTGGCCGCCGCGGACGCAGTGCGACGGGCGAGCCCGCTCACCGACCTGCGGCCGCTGGCGACCGACGCCGGAGCCGACCTGGTCGTGCTGGCCCGGCCGTGGGCGGCGTCCGACCCCCTGGCGGCCGGGATCCACCGGTCGGGGGTGCCCCACCTGGTGGCGACGGTCCGCGGGGAGACCGGCGTCGTCGGACCGCTCGTCGTCCCCGGCGTCACCAGCTGCCTGCACTGCGCCGACCTGCACCGCCGCGACGCCGACCCACGCTGGCCCCGGCTCGCCGCCCAGCTGACCGCCGGCGACCCCCCGCCGAGCGGCACGACGATCACCTGCCTGCTGACCGCCGCGACGGCGGCGCTGCAGGCACTGGCGTACATCGACGGTTCGGCCGCACCGGGCGTGCTCGAGGCCACCGTGGAGCTGCGACCTCCGCTGCTGACTCCCCGGGTGCGTCGCTGGCCGGCTCACCCCGCGTGCGCCTGCGGAGCCGCTGCGCGGCCTACGCTCGCGGGCGACCCCGCTACGGCTCCCGTGGGCGCGGAAGGCCACCGGCAGGGAACAATGGGCGGCTGACCGAGCTCGCGGGCTCACCGAGACGACACGGCGGCGCCGTACGGGGCGCGTGCGCCGGCGAGGAGGAACGCGTGAGTGACGACGGACCGGTGATGCCGCGGGGCTCCGTCTCGCGGACCGCGCGGCTGGCGTCGCTCCCCCTGGGGGCGGCCGGACGGGCCACCCTCGGGCTGGGCAAGCGGCTCTCCGGTCGGGACGCCGACGCCGTGACCGCGGAGCTCCAGCAGCGGACGGCCGAGCAGCTCTTCGCCGTCCTCGGCCAGCTCAAGGGCGGGGCGATGAAGCTGGGCCAGACGCTCTCGGTCTTCGAGGCGGCGGTCCCCGAGGAGGTCGCGGCGCCCTACCGCGAGGCCCTGGTGAAGCTCCAGGAGGAGGCGCCGCCGATGCCGGTGCGCACCGTGCACGCGGTGCTCGCCCAGCAGCTCGGCGGCACCTGGCGCACGCGGTTCGCGGAGTTCGACGACCAGCCGGCCGCGGCGGCCAGCATCGGGCAGGTCCACCGTGCCACCTGGCGGGACGGGCGCGACGTCGCCGTCAAGATCCAGTACCCCGGTGCGGCGACCGCGCTGATGTCCGACCTCAACCAGCTGGCCCGGTTCGCGCGGCTGTTCGCCGCCCTCTTCCCGGGGATGGACGTCAAGCCGCTGATCGCGGAGCTCAAGGCCCGCGTCGTGGAGGAGCTGGACTACGGGCTCGAGGCCGACGCGCAGCGGGCCTTCGCGTCGGCCTACGCCGGGGACGACCAGATCGTCGTCCCGCGGGTGGTGGCGAGCGCGCCGAAGGTGATCGTGTCGGAGTGGCTGGACGGCACGCCGCTCTCGAAGATCATCGCCGACGGCACCCGGGAGCAGCGGGACCGCGCCGGCTACCTGCTCGCGGTCCTGCACTTCTCCGGGCCCGAGCGGGCGGGGATGCTGCACGCCGACCCGCACCCCGGGAACTTCCGGCTGCTGCCCGACGGGCGGCTCGGCGTCATCGACTTCGGGGCCACGGCCCGGCTGCCCGACGGCCATCCGGAGCCGATCGGCCGGCTGCTGCGCTGGGCGTTGGCCGGCAAGGCGGACGAGGTGCTCGCCGACCTGCGCGCGGAGGGTTTCGTGCGGGCGAACATCGAGGTCGACGCGCAGGGGGTGCACGACTTCCTGCGGCCGATGCTCGACCCCGTGGCAGACCGGCACTTCCACTTCACGCGGGCCTGGATGCAGGAGCAGGCGGCCCGCATCGCCGACCCCCGCAACGACGCCAGCCGGCTGGGTCGGCAGCTGAACCTGCCGCCGGCGTACCTGCTCATCCACCGGGTGACGATCGGCTCCATCGGCGTGCTGTGCCAGCTGGACGCGGCCGGCGACTTCCGCAGCGTCCTGGAGGAATGGCTCCCTGGCTTCGTGGAGTAGCCGGGGACGGCACCTGGCCGCGGTGCGGTCCGGAGGACCGCAGTGTCATCGTCCGGAGGACGACGGATGACATGGGCGAGGCCGGATCCGGACGCACCGGGAGCGTCCGGACCCGACCTCGGCTCGGGGTTGGCGGGTCACCGGCCTGATCGGCCGGCTCCGCCGGGACTACGCCGCCTGGAGACGGCGACACCATCAGTAGACGGCGGCACTGGCCCGCGCGGCACGGCGCACCGCGCGCTCCGCGCGACGAGCCGCGCGGCGAGCCAGGTAGAGGCGACGAGCACGGGAGGCCGCGGCGGCCTCCGCCTGCATCTCGCCCATCCGGCTGCGGGCCAGATCCTGTTCGAGCATGTACATGGCGATTCCTTCTGGATGAGTGGTCGATCCCTCTGGCATGAGGAGGGACCGGTCGAGCTGGATGCGTCCGGACGTCGTCACGCGGCGACGACCTTGCGGGGACGGCCCCGGGGACGCTTGCGCGCGATGACGGCTCCGCGTTCGAAGATCTCGCCACCCCAGACACCCCACGGCTCGCCCCGGTCCAGGGCGCCCGCCAGGCAGGCGCTCCGGATGGGGCAGTCGCCGCACAGGCTCTTGGCCTGCTCGAGCTGTGCCGGGCTCTCGGCGAACCACAGCTCCGGGTCCTCGACCCGGCACGGCAGCGGGCGCCGCACCGGAGCGGGCTCCAGAGGCGTGGGGCGCCTCGGCGGGAAGCCCCCGGTCCAGGGGAGCCCGGGTCGGCGGTGGGACGTCGGGCGGTCGATCGTCTGCTGCACTGCCGCTCCTCCTCGTTCTCGTCGTCTGCGACGGCCGGCGGGACCCGCCGACCGTTGGTCGGTGTCGGGGCCGCGGGCAAAGAGAAAGGCCGCGGATCCCGGGGTTCGGGTTCCGCGGCCTCGTGGAGGACCGGTCGAGCGCTTAGCTCTGCGGTCTCCTCGAGGAGTGGATCCCGAGGGTGGTGCCGTTGTTCTCGAAGGTCTTGTCGTTGTCGGAGCTGTCGCCGGTCACGACGTCGTGGCCGATGGCCGGGGCGGTGACGGGGCGGAGGCGGACAGCGGTGCTGCCGGCGGGCAGACCGGTCCCCTGGACCGGAGCGGTGGGCGCAGCGATGTGCACCGCGACGAGCTCGGCGGAGCCACTGCACAGGCCCGGGCCGAAGGCCGGGCGCAGGTCGGAGCCGCCCAGGCCGAGGAGATCGGCGGGGGCCAAGGTCGCTGTCATGCTGATCATCAGTGCCCCCCTCCTTCCTCGGTGTCGGCTCTGGCCGGACGGCCAGCAGCACGGGGGTGCAGCTCGTGTGTGCGGAGACACTATGGCGCGGGTGGAAACCGGGTCAATCGAATTAACGACGAGTTCCTCCGGACGTGTCGTGCCGGCCGTCCGACCCCGCCTGCCGTCGCCCTCGGTACCGACCCGGCCCGGGCGTCGCTTCAGCCGCTGACGGCGGCCAGGACGTCCTCGCCGTAGAGCTCGAGCTTGCGGGCACCGATCCCCGGCAACCCGGACAGCTCGCGCAGCGTGGCCGGCCGCGTCTCGGCGATGGCCTGGAGGGTCGCGTCCGTGAAGACCACGTAGGCGGGCACGGAGGCGGACTGGGCGGCCTGGCTGCGCCAGGCGCGCAGCCGCTCGAACAGCTCGCCCGCCTCGCCCTCGAGCACCACCTTGGGCCGCTTGGCCGGGCGGCGCGCCACCGGTGCGGTGGGGCCGGACCCGGGCGCCAGCCCGTCGAGGAAGCGGCTGCGCGGGCGGGCGCGCTTGGCGCCGGGGTTGCGGCCCAGCGACCAGGAGAGCGACAGCTGCTCGCGGGCACGGGTCACCGCGACGTACAGCAGCCGGCGCTCCTCCTCCACCGCGTCCGGCCGGCTGAGCGACTGCGCGATCGGGACCATGCCGTCCACCAGGCCCACGACGAAGACGACGTCCCACTCCAGGCCCTTGGCCGCGTGCATCGACGCCAGGGTCACGCCCTGCACCGTCGGGGCGTGCTGCGCGTTCGCCCGCTCGGCCAGGTGCCCGACGAAGCCGGGCAGGTCGAGGGTCGGGGTCTCCGCCACCAGGTCGACGGCGAGATCGACCAGCGCGGCGAGGGACTGCCAGCGGTCGCGGGCCGCACCGCCGGCCGGCGGCCGGTGCTCGGCCCACCCCATGGACGCCAGGACGTCGCGAACCGTGGGAACGAGGGCGCCGGGCTCGCTGCCACCCGCGGCGGCGCCGCGGAGCAGGAGCACCGCCTCGCGGACCTCCGGCCGCTCGAAGAAGCGCTCGCCGCCCTTGAGCACGTAGGGGACGCCGACGTCGGCCAGCGCGGACTCGTACACCTCCGACTGGGCGTTGATCCGGAAGAGCACGGCGATCTCGGCCGCCGGCATCCCGGAGTCGATGAGCGCCTTGCACTTCGCCGCGACCGCGGCCGCCTCGGCGGGCTCGTCGGGGTGCTCGACGAAGGTCGGCTCGGCGGCGTCGGGACGCTGACCCAGCAGCCGCAGGCCGGGCAGCCCCTTGCGCAGCGGCGCCTGGCCGATGAGCCGGTTGGCCAGCCCGACCACCTGGGGGGTCGAGCGGTAGTCGCGTTCGAGCTTGACCACCTCGGCGTCGGCGTAGCGGTCGGCGAAGCCCAGCAGGTAGTCGGGGTCGGCACCGGTGAAGGAGTAGATGGTCTGGTTCGGGTCGCCGACGACGCAGACCTCCGCCCGGCCGCCGAGCCACGCGTCGAGCAGGCGCTGCTGCAGCGGGTTGACGTCCTGGTACTCGTCGACGACGAAGTGGCGGTACTGCGCCCGGACCTCCCGGGCCACCGCGGGGTGCTCCTCGATCGCGAACGCGGTGACCAGCAGGAGGTCCTCGAAGTCCAGCGCCCCGTCGCGCTGCTTGGCCGTCTCGTAGCTGGCGTACACGGCCGCGACCGCCGCGGCCTCGAACGGCGGTTCGCGGTGGGCCGCCTTCGCGCGGGCCGGATAGTCGTCGGGCGTCGCGAGCGTGGTCTTGGCCCACTCGATCTCACTGGCCAGGTCGCGCAGGCTCGCGCGGTCGGTGGTCAGCCGGTTGCGTGCGGCCGCGGTGGCCACCACGCGCAGCTTGTTCTCGATGAGGGACGGCATGGGCCCGCCCAGCACGCGGGGCGCGAAGTAGCGCAACTGGCGCATCGCCGCCGCGTGGAAGGTCCGGGCCTGCACGCCACCGACGTCCAGGGCGGCGAGCCGGCCACGCAGCTCCCCGGCCGCGCGGGCGGTGAACGTCACCGCGAGGACCTGCTCCGGCACGTACACACCCGAATGGACGCCGTAGGCGATCCGGTGGGTGATGGTGCGCGTCTTGCCCGTGCCCGCACCGGCGAGGATGCAGACCGGCCCGGTGACGGCCTGGGCGGCGGTGCGCTGCTCGTCGTCCAGTGCGGCGAGCACGGCCTCCGCGCGGGAGGCCGGCTCGCTTCCCGTCCGTACGGCTTCCGACTGCGGCATCGGTCCCCCTTCCGTCCTCGCGGCCGACGTGTGCGCCCCGATCCTGTCAGCCGGGAGCGACGACGCCGGGAAGCATCCCCAGGAGTGCGGCGTTGCCCCGGAGACGCGACACGGCCACCCACCCCCTGGGGTGGACCCGCTCGGACCTACCAGGGAGGATCCCCCTCGATGACCTCGACCCCCACGGCCCCCGTGACCATGTACACCACCGACTGGTGCGGTTACTGCGTGCGGCTGAAGAAGCTGATGCAGCGCGAGGGGATCCCGTTCGCCGAGGTCAACATCGAGCACGACGCCCAGGCTGCGGAGCTGGTGATGCAGGCGAACGGTGGCAACCGCACCGTGCCCACGCTGCTCTTCGCGGACGGCGTCGCCCTGACGAATCCCTCGATCGACCAGGTCAAGTCGCAGCTGAGCTCGGCAGCCGAGGCATGATCACCAGGTGATCCCTGGTCCTCGGCCCTCGACAGGGCACAATCGCCCTGGAGCGGGCCGCGACCGCGGCACCGTCGCCCTCCGGCACCCCTCGCCGGCCACGCTCACGGAGGCCCTCGTGGTGAGCTCGGGACCCGAGTCCCCCGCTGCGTCGGGAGCCTGCCCACCTCCGCCCGTCGCCCTGACGCGCACCGGCCGCGGCTGGTCGGTGCACTCCCCGGCCGGCGCGGAGCCGGCGGCCGACCTGGTCGAGGGACTGTCGCTCGCCGACCTCGTGGCCGAGGAGTTCGGCGCCCTGGTCGAGCCCGACCGCACCGCCCGCCGGTCCGCCCGCGGGCATGCCGACCCGGGCGCCGGACCGGTGGACCCGCTCCGGGCCCGGGTGGCCGAGCTCGAGCGCACCGTCGCCCAGCTCGAGCACGCCCTGGCCGCCCGCGTCTCCACCGAACGCGCGATCGGCGTCCTCGCGGAGCGGCACGGCACCAGCGCCCGCGACGCCTTCGAGGCGATGCGCCGCGACGCCCGGTCCCAGGGCCGGCCCGTGGCCGAGCTCGCCCGCGAGGTGCTCGACGGCGTCGACCGCGAACCGGCCGCTGACGCCGATCCCCGGCGCTCCGGCCGCTCGGTCGCGGCTCCGGGCCAGCACCCCGGCGAGGTCGTCGCCGGCGTGGCCGCCCCGTCGCCCCGCTTCCCGTCCATGTCTTCGGCCGTCGCCGCTGCGGACGGCGTTTCCTGACCCGTCCGCAGCCGCTCCCCCCGCCGGCCCTCGCCGAGCGACTGGCCGACCTGCTCGCAGCGCTGCCGCCCGAGCCGGGCGCCGCCGCGCTGCGCGTCGCCGTCGACGGCCCGGACGCGGCCGGTCCCGAACGGCTGGCCGCCGCGCTGGCCGATCACCTGCCGACGCGCGGCCGCGCGGCCGTGGTGGTGCCGGCCGCCGGCTTCTACCGGCCGGCCTCCCTCCGGCTGGAGCACGGCCGCACCGACCCCTACGCCCGATACACCGACTGGCTCGACGCCGGTGCGCTGACCCGCGAGGTGCTCGGCCCGCTCGGGCCGGGCGGCTCCGGCGACTACCTGCCGGTGCTGTGGGACGTCGTCCGGGACCGCGCGGCGCGGGCCCGGCCGCTGCCCGCTCCCCCCGGTGGAGTGGTCCTCGTCCCCGGCGCCCTGCTGCAGGGCATCGGGCTGCCGTTCGACGCCGTGGTGCACCTGCGGATGTCACCGGCGGCGCGGCGCAGGCTGACCCCGCCGGAGCAGGCCTGGGAGCTGCCCGCCTTCGACCGCTACGACGACGAGGTCGACCCGGTCGCGCTGGCCGACGCCGTCGTGCTCGCCGACCACCCGGACCGGCCGGCACTCCTGCTGGCCGGGCGCTTCAGCTGAACTCGCCGGCCAGCCAGCGGTCGAGGATGTGCCGGGCGATCGACACCGGCGGCGGCAGCGCGGCCGGGCCCTCCCCGCGGCGGAGCTCCTCCCGCGTGTACCAGCGCGCCTCCTCGATCTCGGTGGGGTCGAGGACGAGGTCGTCGCTGCCGTCCACCCGCGCCACGAAGCCGAGCATCAGCGACTGCGGGAACGGCCAGGGCTGGCTGCCGACGTACCGGATGTCCGTGACCGCGACGCCGACCTCCTCCGCCACCTCTCGGGCGACGGCCGCCTCGGCGGACTCCCCCGGCTCCACGAACCCGGCCAGGATCGAGAAGCGGCCCGGCGGCCAGACCGCCTGACGGCCGAGCAGCACCCGGTCCGCTCCGTCGTGGACGAGCATGATCACGGCGGGGTCGGTGCGCGGGAAGAACTGCGTGCCCGTCTCGGGGTCCCGCTGGACCCAGCCGGCCCGCTCCACCGTGGTCGCGTTGCCGGTCAGCGGGCTGAACCGGTGGCGGTCGTGCCACTCCAGGATCCCGATGGCCTGCACGAGCAGGCCGGCGTCCAGGTCGCCGAGCTCGGCGCCGAGCTCGCGCAGGCCGGACCAGCTGTCGACCGGGCATCCGTTGACCGTGAGGGAGCGCTCGCCGCGGACGGCGGCGTACGGCACGCCGTCCGCCTCACCCAGGTAGACGGCACCCAGCGGCAGCCCGGGCTGTTCGTCCCAGATCAGCTCCGGGCCGTCGGCCCCCTCGGTCACCGGGACCGAGCGATGGGGGTCGACGGTCAGCACGCGGACCGGCCGGCCCCCCGTCGGGTCGGGCAGGGCCCTTGCGAGGTGGGCGCGGTCGTGCGCGACGCGCGAGAGCACCGGGACGTCGCCGGTCGACGGGCCGGTGCCCTCCGGCCAGGCCGACGCGGGGACGGTCATCCGGCGGTGCCCGCCCGCACGCTGACGGGGGCCAGGGCTCCGAGCGGTCCGGAGATCCGCTCGGCGTCGCCCACCACGACGGCGGTCAGCGCGGTGGCGGCCATGTACCGGGAGGACGCCTCCTGGACCTGCTCGACCGTCACGTCCGCGAGTGCCTGCTGGTGCTCGGCCAGCCAGCCCGGCGGCAGTCCGGCACCGACGAGCGCGGACAGCGTGCTGGCCAGGCCGGCATGGGTGGCGGTGGACAGCGCCATGCTGCCGAGGACGTAGCGGCGCGCCGCGTCGAGCTCGGCCTCGGTCACCGGCAGCAGGGCCATGCGGCCCAGCTCGTACCAGGTCTCGAGCAGGGCGGGTCCGGTGACCTCGGTGGCGACGTCGGCCTCGACGAGGAAGGACGAGCCGGCCGCCTGGTGGTCGACGGAGCTGCGCGGGCTGTAGGTGTAGCCCTTGTTCTCCCGGATGTTCTCGACCAGGCGAGAGGAGAAGTACCCGCCGTAGATCATGTTGGCCAGCCGCACGGCCGGGAGATCGGGGTCGGTCCGTCCCGGAGCCGGGCCGCCCAGCCGGATGTTCGACTGCACCGCCCCCGGCCGGTCCACCACCTCGACGCCGGCGCCCCGCAGGTCCGGAGCCGGGGGCGCCTCGACGGCGTGCCCGCTGCCGGCCCACTCCCCCAGCGCCGCGGCCACGGCATCGGCGGCCGCGGCGGGGTCCAGGTCGCCGACCAGGACGAGCGTGCTGCCGGCCGGCAGCACGCGGGCGCGGTGCAGCTCGCGCAGCGCCGCGCCGTCGACCCCGGTCACCAGGCCGGGGTCGGGCAGCGTGATGGCGTAGGGGTGGTCGCCGTACCGCCGCGCGGCCAGCGCGCTGCGGGCGATGACGCCCGGCTGCGAGAGCGCGATGGCGATCCGCTCCGCGACGCGGTCCCGCTCGCCCTCGACCTTGTCATCGGGGTAGGTCGCGCCGGTGAGCAGCTCGGCCAGCACCCCGAGGACCGGGCCGAGGCCGTCGGGCAGCAGCGTGGTGGCGAACAGCAGCCGGTCGGGATCGGTGGAGACCGAGAGCTCGGCGCCGTGACCCTGCAGCAGCTGCGCGATGCCGGTCTGGTCGTGCTCCGCCGTGCCCAGCAGGACCGCACCGGAGAGCACCGAGCCGCGGGCGGTGTGCAGCCCGGCGTCGGCGGCGGTCGTCGTCGCGAAGGGCACCCGGAGGCGCAGCTCGATCAGCGGGACGCCGGGCCGCGGCACCACGACCAGGCGCAGGCCACCCGGCAGGGTCGACTCGACCGCCGCGGGCACCGGCTGCGGCCGCGGCTCGCCCAGCGGCGGGATCAGCGACAGGTCCAGGCTCACGAGTCCTCCTCGCCGGCGCTCGTCGTCGGCGTTCGCCTGGCTGCTGTGTTCATGGATGCCCTCACGAGCTCGGTCACCGTCGTCCTCCCGTGGCGCGCAGCTCGAGGACGGCGGCGGTGCCGGGATCCAGGTCGCGGGCGGCGGCCTGCACCTGGTGGGGGGTCACGGCGGCGAGGCGGGCGGCGACCTCCCCGGCGAGCTCGGCGCGGCCGTGGATCAGCTCCGCGGCGGCGAAGGCGAGGGTGCGGCCGAGCACCGAGTCGGCCTGGCGGAGCAGCTGCGCCTCCGTGCGCGCCTGCACCCGCTGCAGTTCGTCGGCCGGGACGCCGTCCTCGGCGATCCGCCGCACCTCCTCGTGCACCGCCGCCTGCACCTTCTCCGGCGCGACGGCGGCCGGGTGGTGCACCTGGGTGGTGAGCAGGGTGGCGTCGCGGACGTCGAACGGGTCGCCGAACAGGCCGACGTAGCTGCTCTGCGCGATCGCGATCCGGTCGTCGTGCACCAGCCGGCGCTCCAGGCGGGACGCGTCCCCCTCGCTGAGCAGCTCGGCGAGCAGCACCGTGCCGAGGTAGGCGTCGAAGTCCCCGAGCGGGTCGGGCACGCGCCAGCCGAGCGCAACCGCGGGGGCCGGGGCCAGCC
>OCZS010000784.1_pt1 | contig 10770 bp, 10 predicted proteins | sample 1539071 | NCBI WGS metagenome assembly OCZS01 (sample SAMEA3113584, study PRJEB22503) | soil metagenome | reverse complement strand
ACCACCGTGCGCGGCGAGGTCTTGATGAAGACCTCGACCGGCATGCCGGCCATCGGCTGCAGGCCTTCCAGGCGCGCCATCTCCTTGTCGGAGATGCGGATGCGCACGGCGTAGTAGGCCTCGTTGCGCTTGTCGTCCTGGGTGATGTCGGCGCCGATGCCGATCACCTCGCCGTTCAGCTCGGGCGTGGTGCGCCGGTTGAAGGCGGCGAACTGCACGACCGCGGGCTGGCCGACATGGATCTGGTCGACATCCTGCGGCGCCACCTTGGCCTCGATGATGAGCTCGTCGGCGTCAGGCACGACCAGCATCAGCACTTCGCCGGCCTGGATCACGCCGCCGACCGTGTGGACGGCCTGCTGGAAGACCCTGCCGTCCTGCGGTGCCACCAGGTCGATGCGCTTCAGCATGTCCTCCGCCGCAACCCGCCGTTCGGTCAGCTCGGATCGCTTGCCGCGGATCTCAGCCAGCTCCTTGCCGACCTCGGTGCGCAGATCCTCGTCGATCTGCAGGATCTTCAGCTGGATCTCGGCGATGCGGCCCTTGGCCTGGGCGATCGAGGCGGTAAGCGCGCCGCGCTCGCCGTGCAGGCGCGCCGAGTCGCGCTCCAGCGTGGTCACGCGGTTGAACGGCACCAGGTTCTGCTTCCACAGGCCGCGGATGCCATCCAGCTCCTGCTTGTTCCAGTCGATCTCCTTGGACTTGGCTGCCACCTGCTCGTCGTTGCCGAGGATCTGCTGGCGGAGCTGGTCGACCTGCTCCAGGAGCTGCGCCTTCTGGCCCTCGCGTGCCGAGCGGCGCAGCTCGAACAGCCGCTGCTCGCTCGTCGTCGACTGCGCCACCTCGGGCTCGTTGCGGCGGGCGAGGAGCTCGTCCGGGAAGGAGTCGGCGGCGGATTCCGCAGCGAATGGGTCGCGCGCTTCGCGACGGAGGCGGGCAGGGCGAGGAGCTCGTCCGGGAAAGTGACCTTGGCGGCGCCGTCGCGCTCGGCCACGAGGCGGGCCTGCCGCGAATCCATCTCGTCGAGCGCCTTGGTGACGATGGCGAGGCTGGTGCGGGCCTGCGTCTCGTCGAGCCGTACGACGATGTCGCCCTTCTTGACACGGTCGCCGTCCTTGACGTTGAGGGTGCCGACCACGCCGCCCGTCGGGTGCTGCACTTTCTTGACGTTGCTGTCGACCACGAGCTTGCCCGGCGCGATGACCGCGCCCGAGATCTCGCTGAGCGTGCCCCAGCCGAAGATGACGAACATCAGGACGGCCACGGCCGCGAGGCCGAGCCCGAGATGGCCGCGAAGTGATTGCTGGACGGTCATGGAGCCTTATCCTGCGGTCGGCCGCCGGCATGCACCGTCATCGGCTGGAGCAGGCGTGCGGCCGGCATTGCCGCCGGCTGCTGCTGCGGTGGCTGCAACACCTGTTCCTTCGGCCCGAACGCCTGCTGGCGGCCGTTCAGCATGACCAGCACCATGTCGACGCCGGCCAGCGCCGACGGCCGGTGGCAGACCACGACGACGATGCCGCCGCGCGCGCGGACGCCGAGAATGGCCTTGGTCAGCGCCTCGTCGCCTTCGCGGTCGATATTGGAGTTGGGCTCGTCGAGCACGACCAGGAAGGGGTCGCCATAGAGCGCGCGCGCCAGGCCGATCCGCTGGCGCTGGCCGGCGGACAACGAATTGCCGGATTCGCCGACCTGGGTCTCGTAGCCGTTGGGCAGTGCCAGGATCAGCTCATGGACGCTGGCCGCCCTGGCCGCGGCGATCACCTTTTCCGACGAGGCCCCGGGCTCGAAGCGGGCGATGTTCTCGGCGACGCTGCCCGCGAACAGCTCCATGTCCTGCGGCAGGTAGCCGATATGCGGGCCGAGCGATTCGGCCGTCCACTGGTCGATGGCGGCACCATCGATCCGGATCTTGCCCTGGATGGCAGGCCAGACGCCCACGATCGCCCGCACCAGCGACGACTTGCCGGACGCGCTGGGGCCGATCACGCCCAGCCCCTGGCCCGCCTTGAGCTGGAAGGCGGCGCCCTGCACGACGATGCGGTTGGTGCCGGGCGGGTTGATGCCGACCGCCTCGAGCGTCAGCGTCTCCTTGGGCGTCGGCAGGTCCATGCGCGGCTGCTCGGCCGGTATCGACCCCAAGAGGCCGTTCAGCCGCCGCCAGCTCTGGCGCGCCGAGATGAAGCTGCGCCAATGGGCGAGGGTGACCTCGACCGGCGCCAGCGCGCGCGAGGTCAGGATCGAGCTTGCGATGATGATGCCGGCAGTGGCCTGCTGGTTGATCACCAGCCAGGCGCCGATGCCCAGCACGGCCGACTGCAGGATCATACGCAGGATCCTGGAGAGGGCGGCCATGCCGCCGGAGATGTCGGCGACGCGCTGCGAGGCGGCAATATTTTTCCGGTTATGGTCGTGCCAAATCGCGTTCAGGCGGGTCGACATGCCCATGGCCTGCACGACCTCGGCATTGCGGCGGCTCGCTTCGGCGAGCCCCATGCGGTCGCCCGCCACGGAGGCAGCCTCGCGTGCCGGCTGGCGGCTCAGGAACTCGGTGGCGATGGTGATGCCGATCAGGATCACGCCGCCGACTGTCGCCGTCCAGCCGATCAGCGGATGGAACACGAAGCAGATGCCGAGATAGAGCGGCATCCACGGCAGGTCGAAGAACGCCGCCGGCCCGACGGTCGACATGAACGAGCGGATGCGGTCGAGGTCGTTCACCGGCTGGAAGGACGGCGGGGTGATGGCCTTGAGCGGCAGCTTCGTGGCAAGATCGAAAACCCGCTGGCTCAGCGTCTCGTCGACCGAGGCGGCGATACGCACCAGCACGCGGCTGCGCACGACGTCGAGCAGGCCCTGGAAGGCAAACATCACCAGCGCCAGGATGCTGATCGCCACCAGGGTCGGGATGCTGCGGCCAGGCAGCACGCGGTCGTAAACTTCCATCATGAACAGCGGGCCGGTGAGCTGCAGCAGGTTGATAGCGGCCGTGAACACCCCAATCCCGATCAGGGCATGGCGACAGCGGGCGAGCGCTGCGGAAAGCTCCGAGGTCCGCTTCTGGGATGGTCTTGCCGGCAACATCGAGCGCTGGGTCCTATCTCGTTGAAAAACCACGGTTGAAGGTGGTTTTCGCTGCGCCACTGGAACTTACCACAATGGCGCTCAATGCACCGGGATTCGAGCCGAACTTAGGCAGATCCTGGGGTCGTTCTCGGCCGGAATCGGCGCAGGAGGCCGGCCAAGCCGGAGGACCTGCCGGTCTGGCCTTCGACCGAGGCGCTGAGGACGCAGCCAAGACCGTCTCGCACCCGGCCGGCGGCCTCGGCCGCACAGGCACCGAGGGGGCCCAGTCGATCGAGAGCCTCCAGGACCGCAATTCCAAGGCTGTTGCCGTCATATTCCTTCATCGCCACGCCCCAACCTCCCTCGAAGGCCGGCCGGGCAAAGGCGCAGTCCTTCGGGGCGACGACGGGTATGCCGACGTGATGGGCATCCGTGAACACCCCCGAACCGCGCCGGGCGTAGACGTCGGGAGCGTAGGGCAGGAGCAACAGGTCGGCCTCGGCCAACCGGGCCAGATACTCGTCGGCGGCAAGCACCTCCTGGCGGACCTTGACCCGCTCGCCGAGCTCGGCCAGGCGATCGAACAGCGGTTGGTCGGCCTCGGCATCGGATCCTTTGACGATACCATGGATCATGAACCTGACGTCGCCATGACGGTCGAGGACATGCCGCAGGGCCTGCGGCAGCAGGCGATAGCCTTTGGCCCGATTGGCGAAGCCGATGCAGGAGACGACCGGCGGCCCGCCGGCCGCCCTGGCGGCGCGGGCACGCGCGGGCAGCCCCGGGCCCGGCATGACGCCGATTTCGAAGGGTACGAGGTTGCGATAGAGGTCGGCCATCGCTGGGGTCTCGCAATAGGCCTCGATGGTGCCGGCGCCGGCCAACAATTCGGAGAAGGCGGCGCGCGTTTCGCCGACCAGGCCTGCCGCCGCGGGGTCGTCCGGCGCCCTGAGGTGATGCGGTCCGTACAGCAGCCACAGCAGGACGCGTGGTCGCCGCCGTGACCACGATCGCTTCAGCTGCCGGCCCAGCGCCATCGCCAACACCTGATCGCAGCACGGCAGGATGATGAGATCGGGCATGCCCGAGCGGCGCATCGCCTCGGCCAACTGGCGGCCGGTTTCCTCGACGCTGGCCGCAAACTCGGCAGGCGTTGCGTACGCCCGTCCGTACACCGAGCGCGTGAATGTCGGCGTGTAGGCGAGCTCCTCGACGACGCGGCCATCGGCATAGGCCGAGCCCAAGCAAGGCGCGGCCACGCCCAGTCCGGCGAGCTCGTCCTGCAGCCGCTGCACGGCGTTGAAGTGATGGCCGCCATCATGGTCACGCGCCAGCGCCACTTGAATTCTGCCGGCTGGTAGAGATGTTGGTGCGGCGCGTGCACCTGCAGCGCGGGAAAGATGTGAAGCCGGCCGCCGGCGCGGCCGATCGCCGTGTTGAAGGCGACATGCTCGGAGGTCTCGCGGCCTGTCGCGTCGATGCCGCAGTAGCGGGCGGCAAGCGCTGCAGGCAGGCGATAGATGCCAAGCCCGCCGAAGGCCGAGCGCACGGCGATCGGTGGCAGCGATGGCGGGATCTCGATCTGGCGCGTGAAGACTTCGCGGAACTTTGCCGCTTCGAAGGTCTCGGCGGGCGAGCGGCCCCAGATCGGATGCCAGCAATCGTCCGGGCACCAGCGCTCGTGGCGAAGCGCCCAGACGTCGTAGTAGCGCGGCACGGCATTGGCCATTACCGCTGCGCGCGCCGGATCGGCATCGAGCCAGGCCGCCGCGCGGGTGAAGGCGTCGGCGTCGACAGGCCGGGCGAGGACATCGTCGAGATCGGCAACGACGAGATGGTCGTGACCGGCATCTTCGCTGCCGGCGATCTCGTCGAGGGCGGTGTTGCGGGCGAAGGCGATGCGTTCGGTCCGCTTTGTCAGCCGTCCTTCCAGCGCGCCGAGGTCGATCACCCGGCCGCGTCGTCCGTCGGCCAGCCAGCGTTCCAGGATCGCGCGCGTGTCGTCCATGCTGTCGCTGACCACGAACAGGAAGGACGCGGCGCGATAAGGCGCTGCGAATCGCTCGAGGTTCTGCAACACGCCCGGCAGGTGCGCGGCGCAGTCCCGCGCCACGCCGGTGAAGACGGCGCGTCTACTCATTCATCATCACGACCGACCGCGCAGGCCAAGGCGCGCGAGCCCGTCGCCCAGGAGACCTAGCACGAGTTCCGGCAGCCGTGCCTTCCCTGGCGCCGCCGGCGAGGTGCCGGGCGACGAAGTCGTCGTAACAGGCGTCGTCCGAATCGAGGAAGCAGACGAACGGCGTGTCGAGCTCGGCCATGCCGCGGCGCAACGCACCGGCCTGGCCGAGACTGGCGCCGAGCTTCACGTAGCGAAACCGCGTGTCGCCGAGGCGCGCGAGGCAGCGCCGGATGACTTCGTCCGAGCGGTCCGTCGAGGCATCGTCGACGACGACGACCTGCAGGTCGCGGACGGTCTGGCAGGCCACCGACTCGATGGCCTTCTCGACGAAGGCGCCGTTGTTGTGATTGGCGATCACGACTCCGACGGGAGGAGCTAATGGCATTGCCGGCAGAATCTCTTGGCTGGAAGACGGGAGGTATGCTGGATTTATGGCACAAAGGCGGAGCGTCGTCCTTTGGTCGCAGCCGATCGGAATCGTCCGACCGGAAACCATTGTCAAAAGCCTGCCGGGCAGCCATCCTCCTTGCCGCGCGAGCTGCGCACGAAGGCGGAAACACCGCCACGGCGGCATCCGCGAGGATGCGCATTAGGGGAGGCACAATGTCTGCGCGGACCTGCGGAACTGTTGCCACGCACGCAGATTGATCCGGCGTCATGGACGGCTTTTCCGCTGACCTGCTGATCAACGCCATCGTCTCCGGGCTGCTGCTCGGCGGCTTCTATGCCGCGGTGTCGGTCGGCATCGCCATCTCCTTCGGCCTGCTCGACATCGTCAACATCGCCCATCCGGCCTTCATCCTGCTGGGCTCCTACGCCGCGTTTATCGGCAACACGGTGTTCGGCATCGATCCAATCCTGGCCGCCGTGATCGCGCTGCCGTTCTTCTACCTGCTCGGCATGGCGGCCTATCAGGTCTACTACATCGCCTTCGAGCGGCGCGATGACCAGTCGCTGCGCGGGCTGTCGTTCTTCTTCGGCCTGCTGTTCATCACCGAAGTGGCGCTGGTGCTCACCTTCGGTGTCGACTACCGCACCGTCCAGGCGAACTATATCGGCCCCAGCATCAGTCTCGGCCTGTTCGACCTGCCCTTGCGGCTGCTCGTGCCGTTCCTGGTGGCGATGGCCATGGTGATGGCCTTCCAGCTCTTCCTGTCGCGCACCTTCATCGGCCGCGCCGTGCAGGCGGTCGCCCAGGACCAGGGCGCGTTGCGCCTGATGGCGGCCGACCCGGTCAAGATCAAGCGCATCGCCTTCGGGCTCTCGATCGCCACGGCGGCGCTGGCCGGCGCCTGCCTGATCATCATCCAGCCGGTCGAGCCCTCGATCGGTCGCGAGTATATCGGCCGCGTCTTCGCCATCGTCGTGCTGGGCGGGCTGGGCAGCTTTCCCGGCATGGTGATCGCGGCCATGACGCTCGGCATCGCCGAGAGCCTCACCGCCACCTTCTTCGGCCCGTCATGGGCGCCGGCGGTGGCCTTCGGCATCCTGCTCATCACCCTGGCGGTGCGGCCCAGTGGCATCCTTGGCCGATAAGACCGCGGTGGCGGCAGTGCCGGGGCTGCGCGCGCTTCCGTTCACCCTGGCGCTGATCGCCATCGCCGCCGTGATCTTCGCCATCGGCCGCTGGTACAACAACAGCTACGCCTTCTTCATGGGCTACGTGGTGGTGCAGTACATCGTGCTGGGCACCGCCTGGAACATCCTCGGCGGCTACACCGGCTACGTGAATTTCGGCGTCACCGCCTTCTTCGCCCTCGGCGCCTATTCGACCGTGGTGCTGCACAAGCTCATACCGGCGATGCCGCTGCCGGTGATGATCCTGATCGGCGGCACGCTGGCCGGCCTGGTCGGGCTCGGCACCGGTTATCTGACGCTGCGCCTGCGCGGCGTGTTCTTCTCCATCGCCACGCTGGCCCTCGCTGTGGTGGTGCAGACCCTGATCATCAACTGGGATTTCGTCGGCGGCGCGCGCGGCGCCTATGTGCTGCGCCCGCGCGTGGCGCCGCTGATCGGCGGCGAATACGTGCAGTACCTCTTCCTGCTGATGCTGGGCATGTGCGTCATCGTGCTGGCGACGGCACGGGCCATCGAACGCTCGGCCTTGGGCTACGGCTTCGCCGCCATCCGCGACGACGAGGCCGCGGCCGAGGCCTCCGGCGTGCCGACGCTCAAGCTGAAGCTGATCGCCACGACGCTGAGCGGCGGCTGCTTCGCCGCCATCCGCGACGACGAGGCCGCGGCCGAGGCCTCCGGGGTGCCGACGCTCAGGCTGAAGCTGATCGCCACGACGCTGAGCGGCGGCTTCATGGGCATGGCCGGCGCGCCCCTGCCTTACTATGTGACCTACCTCGACCCGGCCTCGGGTTTCAGCCTGAACTATGCGGTGAACGCCATCGCCATGCCGCTGATCGGCGGCACCGGCAGCTGGCTCGGCCCGGTGATCGGCGCGGTGCTGGTCGGCGGCCTGCAGGAGTATCTGCGCGTCACCATCTCGTCGGCCGTCAACGTGCTGGTGGCCGGCGTGCTGATGGTGGCCTTCGTCATCCTGGCCCCGCAGGGCATCATCGGCCTGTTCCAGAAGAGGAAGCGATGACGGCGCTTCTCCAGGTCAGCGGGCTCAGCAAGCGCTTCGGCGGCTTCGTGGCCCTGGACGGCATCGACCTCGAGGTCCAGCCGGGCGAGCGGCTCGGCCTGATCGGGCCCAACGGCTCGGGCAAGTCGACCCTGGTCAACTGCATCTGCGGCACGCTGCACAACGAGACCGGCAGCGTGCGCTTCGCCGACGAGGCGCTCGACGGCCTGACGGCGCATCAGCGCACGCGCCGCGGCCTGGCGCGCAGCTTCCAGCTGCCGCGGCCCTTCGCCAGCCTGTCGCTGGCCGAGAACGTGCGCATCCCGATCCTCTATTCGGTGAACGCGCGGGCCGGCGGGCATCTGCATGGTGCGGCGATCGATGAGCGCTGCCTGGAGCTCCTGGGGCTCTTCGGGCTGGCCGGCAAGGCGCGCCAGATGCCGCGCGACCTCACGCAGATCGAGATGCGCAAGCTCGAGCTCGCCCGCGCCATGGCGGCCGGCCCGAAGCTTCTGATCTCCGACGAGGCGATGGCGGGGCTGAGCCACGCCGAGGTCGACGAGATCATCGCGCTCCTGATCCGGCTGAACGAACAGGGCGTCACCGTGATCATGATCGAGCACATCATGCGGGCGGTGATGGAGTTCTCCCAGCGGCTGGCCGTGCTGGTCGCCGGCAAGAAGATCGCCGACGGTCCGCCCAAGGACATCGTGCGCGATCCTGAAGTCGTGAAGGCGTACCTTGGCGAATAGCCTCACCATCGCCGGCATCGACGCGGGCTACGGCGCGGTGCGCGTGCTCGACGGCGTGTCGCTTAGCGTCGGCGCCGGCGAGACGGTGGCGCTCTTGGGCACCAACGGCAACGGCAAGTCGACCCTGATGAAGTCGGTGATGGGCATCGTGCGGCCGTCCAAGGGCAGCATCAAAGCCACCATCGACGGCAGCGAGCACGAGCTGGTCGGCCTCGCGACCGAGGAGATCGTCGATCTCGGCATCGGCTTCGTGCCGGAGGGCCGCCGGCTCTTCCCCAAGCTCACGGTGACCGAGAACCTGCTGCTCGGCGCCTTCCGGCCCAAGGCGCGCTCGCAGATCAAGCGCAACCTCGATTTCTGCCTGGAAACCTTCCCGCGACTCAAGGAACGGACGAGCCAGCTCGCCGGCAGCATGTCGGGCGGCGAGCAGCAGATGCTGGCGCTCGCCCGCGCGCTGATGTCGGCGCCGCGCATCCTGTTGATCGACGAGCCCTCGGTCGGCCTGGCGCCGCTCCTGGTCAGCCGCACCATCGACAAGATCAAGGAGCTGAAGGAGGGCTACAACCTCAGCGTCCTGATGGCCGAGCAGAACTTCATCCAGGCCATCCGCATCGCCGACCGCGGCTACGTCATCGTCCACGGCAAGATCGCCTTCGAGGGCGAATCCGCCGAGGCGCTGAACAACAACGAGCTGATCCGGGAATTTTACCTCGGCGCTTGATCTCGAAGAACGGGCGAGAAACGAAAGGTCCCTCGCTGCGCTCGGGATGACAGAGTGCGTTGATCACAAAGCAACTATCATCCCGAGCGCAGCGAGGGACTTTGAGGCCTCAGACGAGGCCTCTCTTCGTCACTTCTTCGGATTGTACGGATAGACGATGTCGCCGGTCTTGTACTTGCTCGGCCACAGGATCACTTCGGTCTTCGGATTCGTGAACTGCTCCACGCCATTGCCCTGGATGCCCTGGAACTGCACGGCCATGACCTGCGCCGTCTCCCACTCGCCTCCGGCGTTGAACTTGAAGTCGCCGACGACGGTCTTGAAGGTCGCCTTGCGCATGAAGTCGGCGAGCTTGGCGTCTTCGGTGGTGCCGGCTCCCGTCACCGCTTGGTCTATGACCTGCATCAGGGCGTAGCCGAACGGCGGCAGGTAGTAGCCCAGGAGATCGACGCCGGCCTCGGCCGACTTGGTCTGGTACTTCTTCACGAACGCGCGGCCGGCGTCGGTGGCGAAGCCCGCCCACGGCAGCCAGAAGTCGTAGACCACGATGTCGTTCAGCAGCGGCCCGAGCTGCGTCTTGATGGCTGTCGCCTGCAGGCCGACCATGCCGCCGCCGTAGATCTTGGGCTTAAAGCCGATCTCGTGGCTGGCGCGGATGATACCCACCGAATCGGGCGGATAGGACGCGGCGAAGAAGATGTCGGGATTGGTGGCGGCCACGGCGCGCACGACCGGCGTGTAGTCGGCGGTCGCCGGCGGGTAGTTCTTGTCGTAGACGATCTTGAGATTGTACTTCTTGGCGATGTTGCGCACGCCCTCCAGCGCGTTGCGTGGGAACTCGGCGTCGGCGCCGATCATGGCCAAGGTCGCCGGCTTGGGATTCTGCGCCATCGCCACTTCGAAGAATCCCTCGGCGAAGGCCTCCTTGGGCTTGGGCCCGCCAGCCGGCTGGATCGAGAAGTAGCGGTTGTATTTGAACTCGGAATTCACATCGAGACCGAACAGGGCGAAGAAGGTGCGATCCTTCTGCATCACCACGGGCATCGCCGGCGCGATCATGTTGGTGGCGTAGCCACTCACCAGGATGTCGACCTTGTCGACGTCCATCAGCTTGGTGTAGAGGCCGGGCACCGACGAGGGATTGGACTGGTCGTCGTAATAGATGAGCTTGACCGGCCGGCCGAGGATGCCGCCCTTGGCGTTGATCTCCTCCGCCGCGATCTGCATGGCGAGCAGCGCCGCCTTGCCGTTGGGCGCAAGACCGCCGGTCAGCGCCATGCCGAAGCCGATGGTGATCGGTTTGGCCTGCGCGTTGGCCGCGCCGGCAAAGCCGGTGGCCGCGCCCGCAACAGCGAGCGAATTGAAAGTGCGACGCTTGATGCGCATTGGAACGTCCTCCCAAGACGTGTGTTTATTGGCATGATCCTAGCTGCCGGATGGAGGGGCGACAACCGATGGCGACGCCCAAACTGCC
>OCZS010000783.1_pt1 | contig 10770 bp, 11 predicted proteins | sample 1539071 | NCBI WGS metagenome assembly OCZS01 (sample SAMEA3113584, study PRJEB22503) | soil metagenome | reverse complement strand
TTTTCGGCGTTGCCGAAGGCTCATGCCCTTGAGCGCCGGAGTTCGCTTCACGCGCTTCAGCAGATGCGGCTCGCAGCGGTAGCCGGTCGCCTTCGCCAGCTCCCGGGCGATTAGCGCGGACTGGTTGAACCCGCGCTGCCACAACCGGCCGCGATGCAGCGGCACCGGAACGAGGATCGCATCGTCATCCGCGCGCACGAGAGGCGCCATGTAGCGCGCCATCGTTCGCGCAAGCGCGACCTTCCGCCCGTACTTCAGCCGGATCGCAATGCTCCGTGACAGGTCGTCATAGGCGACGGCCGATCGCGTCCTGTGGATCCTCGGCGGCTTCGCGATGCAGACGCCGCATTCCTCGGCCTCCGTAGCCTCGAGCGGCAGCCCGCAGGTCGAGCAGCCATTGTCTCCCAGGAACTCCACCTGCGTCCACCATTCGGGGCAGAAGCTGTGCACTTCGTCGACGATCGTTCCGCAGCCGGCGCATCGAGCGGGCAGCGCGAAGTCCAGCACCTGCCTCACCGCCGATCGAATGACCCGAATGACCCCCACTTGCGTCTTGTCGCCGCTAGCTCGCCGCCGCACAAGCGCCGGCGTGAGTGGACTGTTCGACCAAAGGCTGCGCGCGATCCGCCTCGAGCGTGCCCTCCGGCGTGGGCCCGAGCTGTTCCTTCACGAACGGAGCTTCGAGGACATCCTCGATCGCCTGTCGCTCATTCGCCGGCGGTTCGAGCGAGCGCTGCTGATCGGCCGGTTCGAGGGAGCGTGGCGCGACCGGCTGCTTGGGTTTGCGCAATCGGTGGACGTGATCGATGCCAGCGCGCTGCTGACGGTGGAACCTAGCGCCTACGACCTGTGCGTTGCCGCGAGCGGGCTCGATACGGTCGAGGACCTTCCGAATGCATTGCTCACGATCCGTTTCGCCCTGCGCGAGGACTCGCTGCTCATCGGGGCAGTGCCCGGGGGCGACACGCTTCCGGCGCTCCGAGCGGCTATGCGCGCTGCCGACGAGCGAATGGGCGCGGCCACGGCGCACGTCCATCCGCGGATCGAACCCGCGGGGCTCACATCGCTGCTGACCTCGGCCGGCTTCACCATGCCGGTGGTCGACTTGGATCGGGTCCATGTAACCTACAGGAGTCTCTGGGACCTCGTTCGCGATTTGCGAGCGATGGGAGCGACCAACCTCCTGTCGGCCCGATCCCGGCAGTCGTTATCGCGCTCGGCCGTTACCGCCGCTACCGAGCAATTTAACGCCGGGGCGCGCGAGGGCCGCGTCCCGGAATTGTTCGAAATCCTTCATTTTGCAGCCTGGACCCCTTCGACGCCGCCCTAATGGATGAAGAGCGGTTAACCTCCCTACCGGAGGAGTTGTTAACCCGCAGCGATGTATTCAGGCCCCGTGGACGTGGACCAGAGGAGGGTGGCGTGATCGCTATCCGGAAGACATTGCGCTGTTTGCTCCGAAACCAGAAGGGAGCGACAGCGATCGAATACGGGCTCATCGTCGCTCTCATCGCTATCGCGATGATGGGCGGTCTTCGTGCGCTTGGCGGAGGTGCCGGCGGCATGTGGTCGAATATCTCGTCGCAGGTTCAGAACACCTAGGCGGACCGCATACGCGACCTCGTCGGGCTCAGGCTCTCCGAGCACCGTGGACGACGAGCTTCACCTTCTGGCCTGGCACGAGCGTCGAGTTCGCAGCCAGGTTGTTAAGCGACAGGAACCGATCGAGCTGGAAGGTCCGATAGGCCATCCGGCTCGCGAGCGATTGCACCGTGTCGCCCGGCCGGACCGTGTGCACGTCGATGACGCGCGGGCGGATCGCATTGGCCTCGGCCTGCGAGATCCGGCGGATCGACTCCACCATCGGCACGAACTGCCCGACGCCGGCTCCGCCCCTCGTCAGCATGACGAAATGGTACACGGTGTTCGGGCTCCACTGGTAAGCGAAGACGCTGACGTCGATCGCGCCTGACGAGGTATTCGCCCGGGCCGTCGTATAGGCTGTCGGAATCCCGTTGATCATCGTGCGCTGGGCCGGCGGGACCGCCATGCGCACCTGCCCGCCAGCAAGCTCCTGAAGCACCAGGCCGATGTAATTCTCCAGGCTGCCGTTGTACCGGCCGCCGCTGAACTGCGCCTTCCCGGCCGACCCGCTGATCGACACGGCCGTCGTGCCGTTCTGCATTAGATAGCCCTGCGGCACGGCGAAGAAGATCCGCAGGTCCGGATGGGTGAAGGTCCGGCCCTCGATGACGCCCTGAGCGGGATCGTCGTCGACGTAGACCCCTTCGAGCTGGTTGAGGAACTGGTCGCGGTTCCGAAGGCCCATGTTGAGCCTGCCCGTCGCTCGAGCCGCGGCGACGGCGCGCTGCATTCGGTTCTCGCTCAGAGGATGGGTGCTCGCCCACTCGGGAGTCTGGCGGCTGTCGCGTCCCTGGATGCGCGCTTCCAGAGCGGTGGCGCGCGTGATCGCAGCGAGGACTCCGGCCCCGCCGGCCGGATCATACCCTGCCGAGACGAGGTAGCGCAGGCCGAGATTGTCGGCCTGATATTCCTGGTCGCGCGAGAAGCTCAATGTCCGCATCTGCGCGGCCTGCATCGCGCCACGGGACAGCATGTCGCCGAACACATTGCCGCCTACGACGCTTCCCAGCACTGCGCCGAGCACTCCGAGAATGGTGTTCCGCTGCGAATAGGATTGGCGCGCCTGGGCGTGGTTCCCGGCGACATGGCCGACCTCATGGCCCAGAGCGAAGGCAAGCTGGGACTCATCGTCCATCAGGCCCATCAGCTGGCGCGTGATGTAGATGTAGCCGCCCGGCGTGGCGAAGGCATTCTCGACCGCCGAGTTGAGCACCGTGAAGCGATAGGCCTGGGGAGTGACGCCGGAATAAGCAGCGACGCGGCGCCCGACGGAATCGACGTAGCTCGCGCGCGGCCCTGTTTCCGCGCCGCCGAACTCATCGATCAGCTTGGGATGGTCCTGCTGGGATTCCTGGACATAGCGCGGATTGAGCCCGCGTACGGGTGCCTGCGCTACGGACGCGGCGGAGCCCGCCACCAACGCGGCGGAGCCAAGGAGAAGGAACGCTCTACGCATGGTCTCTCTCTTGTTTCACTACGGGTGCGTAGTGACCCGACCCCAATTTAACGAGAGATGACTGGCGGCGGTTCCTCTCAGGCAATCGCAAGGTATTTGGCACGCCGCTGCTTCAGCAACTCGTCGCCGGCGAGGGCGGAACAGCCCTTCAGCTCCTCCAGGATCGCGGCCTTGAGATTCTCGATCGCACCCTGCGGATCGCGGTGTGCGCCGCCGAGGGGCTCATCGACGATGCGGTCGGCCACTCCGAGCGAAAGGAGGTCCTGAGCGGTGATCTTCATCGCCTCCGCGGCATCCGCCGCCTTGTCGGCCGTGCGCCACAGGATCGACGCGCAACCCTCTGGCGAGATCACCGAATAGACCGCATGCTCGAACATCAGCACCCGGTTCGCCGCCGCGATGGCGACCGCGCCACCGCTTCCGCCCTCGCCGACGATGACCGCGATCAGCGGCACTTTCAGCGACAGGCATTCCTCGGTGGAGCGGGCGATTGCCTCCGCCTGCCCCCTCTCCTCGGCCTGCACGCCCGGAAAGGCGCCAGGCGTGTCGACTAGGCTGACGACCGGGATTCCGAAGCGGTCGGCAAGACGCATCAGCCGGATCGCCTTCCGATAGCCTTCAGGCTTCGCCATTCCGAAATTGTGCTTGAGCCGCGACGCAGTGTCGTCGCCTTTCTCATGGCCGATCAGCATGACGCGGTGGCCGTCGATGGTGGCAAGGCCGCCGAGGATCGCCGGATCGTCGGCGAAGGCGCGGTCGCCCGCCAGCGGAAGGAAATCCTCCGCAAGCCCGGCGACATAATCCTTGAAGTGCGGGCGCTCCGGATGGCGCGCGACCTGTGCCTTCTGCCACGGAGTCAGCTTGGCATAGGTGTCGCGGAGAAGCTTGGCCGACTTGGCCTCCAGCCTGCCGATCTCGGCGTCGAGGTCGAGCTCACCGGCACTGGCCGTGTCGCGAAGCTCCGACACGCGGGTCTCGAGCTCCGCAATCGGCTTCTCGAATTCAAGGTACGTCTGCATTGCGGGTGCGGGTACGGTGGAGGTCCCCCTACGTCAACGACGCTCGGCGAGGGGATGCCGGCTGTTCACCAGCTCGATCAGCCTTGCGCTGTCGACGTGGGTGTAGATCTGGGTCGTCGCTATGTCGGCATGACCAAGCAGCGACTGGACCACGCGCAGGTCCGCTCCGCCCGAAAGCAGATGCGTCGCGAAAGCGTGCCTCAGCACGTGCGGGCTGATCCGCTCGGGCGGAATGCCTGCGTCGGCCGCCATGATCCGCACGATCTGGTAGAGACGCATCCGGCTGAGGTGGCTTTTCCCGCCTGGGAACAGCCAGAGCGACGAGCCGGGCACATGCTCCCGCCAGCGCTCCACCGCCTGCTCGGCGCGGCCCGAAATCGGCACAAGCCGCTCCTTCGAGCCCTTGCCCTTCAGGATAAGGAAGGGCTGGCCGACGCGCAAAGCCCCGCGGGGAAGACTGACCAGCTCCGTCGCGCGAAGGCCCGATCCGTAGAGCAGCTCCAGAAGCGCGAGGTTGCGGCAGGCCAGAGGCTCGCCGCTCACCGCGCGCGCTTCGGCGGCTTCGAAGAGCGCCGAGACCTCGTCCGAATCCAGGATCTTGGGCAACGGCCGCTCAAGCGCCGGCCGCGGCAAGGCAGCGGAGGGATCGTCCTTGCGGATCCCCTCCTCCACCAGGAAGCCGAAAAACCGGCGCAAAGCGGCCGACCTTCGCGCCACGGTGGACGGCGCAAGGTCGCTCCATTTGCCGCCGAGGCCGGAGAGTGCGTCGCTCTCCGCGCTGCCCAACACTCCCCCAAGCGCTTCGGCGGTCCGTTCGAGATCGGTGCGATAGGCGGCAAGCGTATTTCGGGAAGCACCCGCCTCCGCCGCCATCATATCGAGGAAGCGATCGACCAGCGCTCGATCCTCGAAAGTCATGCCAGGATCACGTCCGCGCGAGGGCTTCCGCGGCGATCATCCGGGCCGTGTACTCCTGCCGAGTGCTCCGGAGTGCCGCGACCGCGTGGAAGACGTGCGACGGCGGAATTTCGGCGAAGCTCGCCGCCTGGAGGCCCGTTCCGGTGAGAACGAGCACCGTCCCCGCTTGCCCGAACCCCGCAGCGCGGTCGATCAACCGCGTCCAGGGCGAGCGGTTGCCGATGCGCAAGCCGAAGCGTCCGCTCAGCCGGCTGGCGGCTTCCTCATCGATACGTCCGAGGCCCGCGAGGCCGGCGACCAGTAGAGCGCTTCGCTTGTGGCCTTCGCTATCGTCGCGGTCGATGAAGGCGCTAATCCGCCGGACGCTGAGGTCGACGCCGCTCCCGTCGGGAGAGCCGAGCGCGAGCATCGCCCAGGCCTGGTCCGCGTACTGGTCGTCGTCCATCTGGCTGACGGCCTGACTCCAGCGCGCTGCGTCCCGATCGTAACCTGCGGCGAGCATCGAGGCGATCAGATTGGGTGCGTCCGACTGGAGGTCGGCGCTCGGTTCTACGAGCGCGGCGGCGCGGCCGAGCATCGCTCGTGTGCCCTGCGCCGGCAGATAGTCCTGCGACCCGCTCCAGATCCGCCGCATGGCGCCGAGCCTGGTATCGAGGTCCCTGCCGAGGAAGGCGAGGCGCAGCTGCCACGCCTGCGTCTCGGGCAGGTCGTCAGGCCCGGTCGCTTCGTAAATGATCGAATGCAGGTCGATCAGCGACTGCGAGGAAAAAACGCCGAGACCCGCGGCGATCTGCGCCGATTCGAGGCGATCGAGCGGAGCGATGATGGGCGCCGCTGCCTGCCAGGCACGAAGCTGCGGCGGTGCGGCATCGATCAAGCGATCGGGGAAGGTCAGGCCCGTCGCCGTGGCGAGGCCGAAGCGCCAGGTGTCGAGCCGGTCCACTGGGTCCCAGTCGATCACCACCGCCCGGCGCGTGTTGCCCCCCGCGCCGACGACCTTCTGCGCGAGCTCGAGATCGATCCCGCTCATGCGGCCACGCCGCCGAGCCGAGTCCACCTGCGCCGCGGCCGTCTCCGGCTCGCCCGCCATGGCGGCGCACATGGCGTCGACCAGCTGGACGATGTTCGGTTCGATCTTCTGGATGCCCTGCTGCAGCGGGCACAGCGCAGCAGGGTCTGCGTTCGCGAGCGCGCTCTGCACGCCGACCTGGAACATGCGCGGAGTGAAGCGGTCGGTGTCGACGGCGGACACGATCATGCGTCCGGCATCGGCCTCTCCCATGCGGATCAGGAGCCACGCGCGCTCGGCGGCCCAATCGACGGGATCGATATTCCGGGGCGCAGCGGCACGTGCGAGCAATGCATTGCGCAGCGCGATATGCGCCCAGCGCGACGCGATCGGAGTCTCCATGCGGCGGAGCAGCGACCCGAGGAAGGCGCCGCTCGCTCCGCGCCACGGATAGTCGCCGAGCCCGACGGCGGCAGGATCGAGGCGGCCGACGACGCGCGGGTCCCTGCGAGCATGGTCGGGATATTCGACCGGCGGCGGGGGAGGCTCGGTCAGCTCCTCGGTGAGCAGCTCCACGAGGCCCGTCTGGCTTTCACCAACGCCGTCGGACGGGCGGACTGCGCGGGGTGCCTGCGTGGCCGGCTGCTGAGGAGCAGGTGTCGCGGCGGGAGCGGGCGACTGCGGCTGCGGCTGCGCAGGCGCGGCAGTGTTGGCGGGCGCCGCCGAATCCTGGGCCAGCGCCGGAAGAGCGATCGCGGCCGCGGCCACCGCCGCGAGCAGTCGGCTAGTTCGCATTGGCAGGGGCGTTGACCTCAACCTCGATCGTGCTGGGCTGCACTTCTCCCACCCGGCTGGAGAAGAAGAACATCAGGCCCACGATCAGGAGGACCAGGACAAGGAGGACAATTACGGCTCGCGGCATCTTCACTCGCGTTGCAAAGGATCGGGAACGCAACCGCTTTTGCCGCCCTGCCCGCCCGCTGTATAGCCCTGCCGGTGGGAAAGCTGGCAGACCGTCTCGACCGTCCGATCGTTCTCGTGGGCCTCATGGGCGCGGGCAAATCCACGGTCGGCCGCCGTCTGGCGAAGCGCCTCGGCCTTCCCTTCATCGACACGGACGTGGCGATCGAAGATGCGGCCGGCTACTCCGCCGCTGAAATGTTCGAGCGCTACGGCGAAGCCGATTTCCGCGATGGGGAGCGCCGTCTGGTCGCGCGGCTCATCGACGGGGAGATAAGGGTCATTGCGACGGGCGGCGGCGTGTTCGTCGACCCGCGCACGCGCAAGCTGCTCAACGAGCGGGCGATCACCGTCTGGCTCGACGCTCCGGTGGACGTGCTCGCCAACCGCACGGCGCGGCGGGACACAAGGCCGCTGCTTCGAAACGGCGATCCGAAGGGGACCCTGGAGCGGCTCGCGAAAGATCGCGGGCCATCCTACGCCGAAGCCCACATCCGCGTGACGAGCGGCGCGGGCGCGCACAGCGATGTGGTCGAATCGATCGTCAGCGCGCTCGAGTCGCACCTCGGCGGAGAGGCGCAGGTCTAGGCTGGGTCGACCGCCTCGTCGGGCAGAGGCTGGTCCGGTCGAAAACTGCGCTCCGCTCCGGCGTGGAGATCGCCGGTGACCGTCTGCGCCTCCAGACGCTCCATGTCGCGCTCCCGATATTCGCGCTCGACGCGCTCCGCCTCGCGGCGGGCTATGCCGAGCGTGACCAGAGCCTCGCGGCCCATGACCACCGCGCTCTCGTAAAGCTCGCGCTGGCATACCGCGAAGTCCAGGCCGTCGAACTCGATCACCTGCAGCCGGTCGTAGAGCCGGACCATGATCGCCGCCTGGGGGAAGGCTTCGAAAACCGCCTCCAGCTTTTCGCGGGTCAGCTCTTTCGGGTCATGGCAGAAGAGGATGCCCTCGGCGGTCTCGGCTCCGGCAGTCCGCAGAAGATCGATGCGCGTGCCGTCGCCGTAATAGACCTTGGTTCCGAACTCGCCGCTAGTCTCGATGCGCTGCGCATCCCTGTCGATGATCGTGACGGGGATGCGCTTGGCCATCAGCATCTGTGCAACGGTCTGCCCGAAGCGCCCGTAGCCGACGACGATGGCATTGGTCTCCGGCGAGAATTCGGGCCCGTCGAGGTCGACCGCCGGCTCTGGCATCCGGCGCAGGATCCACTCGATCACCTGCATCAGGAAGGGCGTCGAGACCATGGTCAGCGTAACCACCGCCGCGAACAGCGACGCAGCCTCGCGCGTTATCAGCTGCGCGCTTGCGGCCTGGCCGAAGAGGACGAAGCCGAACTCGCCCGCCTGGCTGAGCAGCAGCCCGAGCCAGATCGCCCGGCCGCGCCTCATGCCGAACAGGAAGGCGAGCCCGGCGATGAGGACAGCCTTAACGACGATGACCCCGACCGCCAGTCCGAACACGAGCGCGGGGCGCGCGGCGACGGCGTTGAAATCGATCAGCATCCCGACCGACAGGAAGAACAGTCCGAGCAGGATCGACCGGAAGGGCTCGACGTCGCTTTCCAGCTCGTGCCGGTAGGGAGACTCGGCGAGCATCACTCCGGCGATGAAGGCGCCGAGAGCGGTCGAAAGATGCAGCATATGCATCAGCGCAGCGCTGGCGATGACCGCGAACAGGCCGGCGACGACGAACAGCTCGCGTTCGCCGAGGCGGCCGACGAGCCGGAACAAGGGATTGAGAATGTAGCGGCCGGCGAGGACCAGCCCGAGAATCGCTCCGAGCGTATAGAGCGCAAGCATTCCGCCGGAAGGCGCGGTCGGATCGGCCGGTGCCCGCGACATGGCCGCGATGAGCGTGATCATCGGAACGATGGAAAGGTCCTGGAAGAGCAGGACGGAGAAGGCCCGCTCGCCGCGCGGATGGTTTAGCTGGCCGGTGCCGCGAAGCATCGGCAGCACCTGAGCCGTCGAGGAAAGCGCCAGCGGAAGCCCAATCGCAATGCTCGTTTCCAGGCTGAAGCCCAGCGCAAAATGGATCAGTGCGGCGAGTGCGAAGCCGCACACGACGACCTGCATCAGGCCTAGGCCGAAAATGTCCCTCCGGAGCCGCCAAAGCCGCTTCGGGTTCAGCTCGAGCCCGACCAGGAACAGCAGGAGCGCGATGCCGATTTCCGACACCGCCATGATCGAATCCGCCTCGCCGATCAGCCCCAGGACCTGCGGGCCGATGATCGCTCCGCCAACAATGTAGCCGAGCGTCGCGCCCAGCCCGAGCTTGCGGAATATGGTGACGAAGATCAGCGCCGCGCCGAGCATGAGCGCGCCGTCCATGAGCAAAGTGCTTGCGGCGACCTCGGCCGCGGCTTCCGCGGGCGTCGCGCTCATCCGCGCTCGCTATTCAAGGCCGCGAGCAATGCCTTGAAGGGCAAGAGGATGGCTCCATGGCGCGAACGGCGCGACCGCGCGGGGGCAAGCGCTGCAAGGCCCGGCCACTCGCCGGGATCGTCGCGAGTGCCGGAAAGCCAGCCTTCCAGCTCAACGACCGCGCGCTCGACGTCGTCCCCGTGCCGTCCCACTGCTCCTGCCGCGAGCAGGCTGGCGCTGGCCTGGCCGAAGGCGCAGGCGTGCACCTTCTGCGAAATTCCGACGACGCGGCCATCCTCGCCGCGCTGGACCTGCAGCCGGATCGTGCTTCCGCAGGTCGGAGAACGCTGCTCCGACGAACCGTCGACGCGCTCCAGCTTGCGCGGCTCGGGCAGCGAAGCCGCCAGCCGCAGGATCTCAGTCGTGTAGAGCGGCGCGTTCATTCCCTTCGCCAAGTAGTGCCGGAAGCGCTGTCCTCCAACACGACCCCTTCCGCCTTCAACTCCTCGCGGATGCGGTCGGCGGTCGTGAAGTCGCGGTTCTTCTTCGCCTCGGCGCGTTCGGCGATGCGCGCTTCGATGTCGCCGCTGTCGCCGCCACCCTGAAACCACTCGTCGGCCGAAACCTGGAGCAGCCCGAGAAGCTGGGCACTCGCTTTCAACGTTGCCGGATCCTCGATCGCCGAAAGCCGCGACATGGCGAGCGGTGTGTTCAGGTCGTCCGACAGGGCTTCGACGACACCTGGATCGAGATAGCCGCCGTGGGCATTCCCCGCCACCCGATGTAGGCGATCCAGCGTCGCTTTTGCCTGGACAACGACCTCGTCGGTCCAGCTCAACGGCTGACGGTAGTGCGCCGACAGCAGCGCGAGCCTCAGCGTCTCGCCCCGATGGCCCTGCTCCAGCAGCTCCGCCGGGGTCACGATGTTGCCGAGCGACTTGGACATCTTCTCGGACCCCATGTCGACGAAGCCGTTGTGCACCCAATAGCGCGCAAGCGGGAGCCCGCCATGGGCGCAACGGCTCTGCGCCACTTCGTTCTCATGGTGCGGGAAGATGAGGTCCAGGCCTCCGCCGTGGATGTCGATCGTCTCGCCGAGGTGCCGCTCGATCATCGCAGAGCACTCGACATGCCAGCCCGGGCGCCCCCGGCCCCAGGGCGAATCCCAGCCGACCACGCCCTCATCGCTCGGCTTCCACAGCACGAAGTCGGCGGGATCGCGCTTGTAGGGCGCGACCTCCACCCGGGCGCCGGCCAGCATCGCCTCGCGGTCGCGGCGGCTGAGCGCGCCATAGTCCGGGTCGGACGGCACGCTGAAGAGAACATGGCCCATCACTTCGTAGGCGTGCCCGGTTTCGATCAGCCGCTCGATCATGGGGATCATCGCGGGGATTTCCT
>OCZS010000782.1_pt1 | contig 10773 bp, 8 predicted proteins | sample 1539071 | NCBI WGS metagenome assembly OCZS01 (sample SAMEA3113584, study PRJEB22503) | soil metagenome | reverse complement strand
GACGTCGAGCAGATCGCCCGCGACCTGGTCGAGGAAGCGGTCAGGCTGGAGCGCGAGCGGCGCCGCGAGGCGGTTCGCACCGGTGCCGAGGAGGCCGCGATGGAGCGGCTGCTCGATGCGCTCACCGGCAAGGGATCGAGCGCCGCCACCCGCGAGAGCTTCCGCCAGCGCTTCTCCGACGGCAGCCTGAATGCAGCCGAGGTCGAAATCGAAGTGAAGGAAGCGCCTTCCATGCCGTTCGACATCCCGGGCATGGGCGGGCAGGTCGGCATGATCAACCTCGGCGACATGATGGGCAAGGCGTTCGGCCAGCAGCCCGGCAAGAAGCGCAAGCTGAAGGTCCCAGAGGCGTTCCAGCGCCTGACCGAGGAAGAGGCCGACAAGCGCGTCGACCCAGACGACATCAACCGCGTGGCTCTCGCGGACGCGGAGTCCAACGGGATCGTCTTCCTCGACGAGATCGACAAGATCGCGGTCAGCGACGTCCGCGGCGGATCGGTCAGCCGGGAGGGCGTCCAGCGCGACCTGCTGCCGCTGATCGAGGGCACGACCGTCGCGACCAAATATGGGCCGTTGAAGACAGACCACATCCTCTTCATCGCGTCCGGTGCTTTCCATCTCGCCAAGCCCGCCGACCTTCTGCCCGAGCTGCAGGGCCGTCTTCCGATCCGCGTCGAGCTCAGTGCGCTCACGCAGGAGGATTTCGTCCGTATCCTCTCGCAGACCCGCGCCAGCCTGACCCAGCAGTACCAGGCCCTTCTCGGCACGGAGGGGGTGACGGTCGAGTTCGCCCAGGACGGCATCGAGGCGCTCGCACGCATCGCGGCCGAGGTGAACGAGGCGGTCGAGAATATCGGCGCGCGACGGCTGCAGACGGTCATGGAGAAGCTGCTCGAGGACGTCAGCTTCGAGGCGGAGGACCGCAACGGGCAGACGCTCGTGGTCGACCGCGCCTTCGTGGAGCAGCAGCTTTCCGGCATCGCCAAGAACGCAGATCTTAGCCGCTACGTGCTCTAAACGCGGGGAATCGTGCCGCCTGTCGGGAACCGCGAACGGCCCACCGACAGGCGTGCACCCGCACCCTCGTCCGCTCGTTGTCTTCCCGTTCGTTCAACTGGGGAGACCAACTATGACCACGAAACTGACGCTGCTGACGGCCATTGCCGCGGTTTCGGCTGGCTCCGCACCCTCGTCCGCTCGTTGTCTTTCCGTTCGTTCAACTGGGGAGACCAACCATGACCACGAAACTGACGCTGCTGACGGCCGTTGCCGCGATCGCGGCTTCCTCACCGGCGCTGGCTCAGGACCAGACCACCACGCAGACGACGACCACGCAGCCGGCGACGACCACGACGACACCGAGCACGACGCAAACCACGACGACGCCAAGCACGACGCAAACCACGACTACCCAACCGACCACTACGCCGCAGGGTCAGCCGGCGACGACGACCCAAACCACGACCACCCAGACCCAGCCGACCACGACGCCTGACGGACAGCCGGCGGCAACCACCACTCAGACGACGACAACGGAAACGCAGCTCACGGCCGCGACCGCTGACGATCTGAAGAAGGGCGCCTCGGTTTACGATCAGAGCGGCGCACTTGTAGGGAAGGTGGATTCCGCCGATTCGGACAGCGCGATCGTCAATACCGGCAAGGCTCGTGCGGAGATTCCGCTCACCAGCTTCGGCAAGAACGACAAGGGCCTCGTCGTGAGCGTGACCAAGGCCGACCTCGACGCCCAGGCGAAAACCGAAACCAAGACCGAGACAAAGACAAAGACGAAGACCGAAACGAAAACTGAGACGAAGCCGGAGGGCTGACCGTCAGTCGGCGCTGACCTTGCGGTAACGCCAAGTGAAGCCCTGGACGAAGGGCGGCCAGATGCTGGTCTTCACGCCCGCGATCCGCATGCGGTCCGCGGCCCAGGTGTTGCACGTCTTGAGCGCGTGGAATTTGCCGGTTGCCCAGTAGAAGGCGTCGGAGCGGCCGTAGCCCGGATGGGCTATCCGGCGAGGGCTTCCTCGCTCGTCCAGCTCGAAATCGGCGCCGATCGCCGCCCATAGACGCCGATACTCCTCGGGTCTGAGGCGAACGGCACGGTCGAGATAGTATCGATCCGGCGAGGGCTTCCTCGCTCGTCCCGCTCGAAATCGGCGCGGATCGCCGCCCATAGACGCCGATACTCCTCGGGCCTGAGACGAACAGCACGGTCGAGATAGTGCGGGTTCGAGACCCATTCGACGTGCATGACGCGCTTGCCGCCGGTCAAAGCGGACCAGATGGTCGCGGGCTTGATGTCCCGCCAGCGCGGCGTATCCAGATAGACGCGCTCCTCGCCGGAGCCGAAGGCGACCCAGCGTGCGTTCGGGTCCGGCGCGGCGAAATCGCTCTTCGGTACGAAGGGGGTCCAGTCGAGACCTTGCGCCTTCACCGGCATCACGATGTCCGAGTGGAGGCCGTTATTGGCGATATAGATCGTCACGCCTTCGGCGGGCTCGGTCCAGTCGCGGTTCACGGGGACGAGCGACCCGATGAGCGCCGCCAGAAGATAGGCGAGCGGGACCGCCGCCAGCGCGAGCGCCAAGCGGCGGAGCAAAGTCGATTTTCTGCGTCGCCGTCGTCTGGCCATCGCTTGTGTTATCGGCGACTGCTGCCTAGATGCCAGCCCTCGGTCGGGGCGTAGCGCAGCCTGGTAGCGCATCACACTGGGGGTGTGGAGGTCGCTGGTTCGAATCCAGTCGCCCCGACCATCAAGCGGAGCAATTCTTGCGCCATTCTTTACTGCCGTGATAGTCGCCCGCCGACTTCCGCCTAGGAACAAACCCCTCATCCCATGACAGACATTCTTCTGCAGACCCTCGCCGCGGCTGCCAATCCCAACAGCGGATCGGCATTGCTACTCGGCATCGCCCCGTGGCTCCTGATCTTCGTGATCTTCTACGTGCTGATGATTCGTCCGCAGCAGAAGCGGGTGAAGGAGCATCAGGCCTCGATCGCCGCTATCAAGAAGGGCGACGAAGTGATCACCGGCGGCGGAATCCGCGGCAAGGTGACCAAGGTCACCGACGACGAGGCCGAGGTGGAGATCGCCCAGGGCATTCGCGTCCGGGTCGTGAAGGGCACGCTCAGCCAGGTGCTGACCAAGTCCGCCAAGCCGGCGAACGACTAGGCAGCGCTAGATGCTCGATTTCCCGCGCTGGAAAGTCTGGTCGATCTCGCTGGTCATCCTGATCGGCATCCTTTTCGCGATTCCCAGCATGCTCCCGGCGGACCTCAAGGCCCGCTATCCGACATGGCTTCCGAGCGCGACGATCAACCTCGGGCTCGACCTCGCCGGCGGTAGCCAGCTCCTGCTCGAGGCGGATCAGGCTGACGCCGCCAAGCAGCGCCTCCAGGCGATGGAGGACCAGGTCGCGACCGAGCTTCGCCGCAATCCCCGCGTCGAGATCGGCGACGTTTCGACAGCCGGAGGCCGCGTTTCCTTCCTCGTTCGCGATCCGACCCAAGTCGACACTGCGGTGGAGCGGCTGCGGGCAATCACCCAACCCGTTGCCATGACCGGCTCGCGCGACTGGGACGTCCAGGTCATGGACTCGACCCGCATCGTGCTGACGCCCACACAGAGCGGATCGCAGCGCGCGATGCGCGACGCGATGACCGTTGCCCGTGACGTGGTGCGCCGCCGTATCGACCCGCAGGGCACCAAGGAAATCACCGTCATCAACCAGGGCGCGGACCGGATCCTGGTCGAGGTTCCGGGCGTCGAGGACCCCGAGGCGCTGAAGAACCTGATCGGCCAGACGGCTCGCCTGGAGTTTAAGCTGGTCGATCTCACTGCCGATCAGAACCAGGTCGCGCAGGGCCGGGCACCGGCCGGAAGCCAGGTCCTGCCGATGGCGGAAGGCGGCGGGAACATCGCCGTGAAGCGCCGGGTCATGGTCTCCGGCGACCAGCTGGTCGACGCCAAGCAGACCTTCGACCAGGACGGACGTCCGGTCGTATCGATCAGCTTCAACACCGCGGGCGCGCGGCGTTTCGGCCGGGTGACGCAGGAAAACGTCAACAAGCCCTTCGCGATCATCCTCGACGACAAGGTGCTGTCAGCCCCGAACATCAACGAGCCGATCCTTGGCGGGCAGGCGCAGATCAGCGGGAACTTCACGGTAGAGACCGCCAATCAGCTCGCCGTGTCGCTGGCCTCGGGCAAGCTGCCGGTGAAGCTCAACATCATCGAAGAGCGGACGATCGGTCCGGAGCTCGGCAAGGATTCGATCCAGAAGGGCATCATCGCGAGCGTCGCGGCGACGTTCGCGGTCATCCTGTTCATGCTCGTCACCTATGGCCGCTTCGGCGTCTATGCCACGTTGGCGCTCATCGTGAACGCGCTCCTGATCCTTGGCATCATGGCGGTGTTCAATGCTTCCCTGACCCTTCCGGGCATCGCAGGCTTCGTGCTCACCATCGGCGCGGCGGTCGACGCGAACGTGCTGATCAACGAGCGAATACGCGAGGAACAGAGGCGCGGCCGCAAGACGCTCGACGCGATCGAGACCGGCTACAAGGAAGCGTCGACCGCAATCTTCGACGCCAACATCACCAACGTTATCGCGGCCGTACTCATGTGGTACTTCGGGTCGGGCCCAATCCGCGGCTTCGCCGTGGTGCTGATGATCGGTATCGTCACTTCGGTCTTCACGGCCGTGAACTTCACGCGGATGCTCGTCGTGCTCTGGGTGCGGCGCAAGCGGCCTCGCGTCCTGTATATCTAAGGCTTGAACATGAAGCTGCTGAAGCTCGTTCCCGACAATACGAACATCGACTTCATGCGCTGGCGCAACGTCGGGCTCATGCTGTCGCTACTGCTCACCATCGCCAGCCTGTTGCTGGTCAGCTTCAAGGGCCTGAACCTCGGCGTCGACTTCCTTGGGGGCCAGATGATCCGGGTGACCTTCTCGCAGCCGGTCGACGTGGGGCAGCTCCGGGATCGGGTGGGTGGGCTAGAGCTCGGCGACGCGAGCATCCAGGAGACCGGCGGCGCTACCAGCTATCAGATCCGCCTGCCGAAGCCCGAGGGAGGCGAAGCCGCGGCGAATCGCGCGGCAAGCCAGGTCCGCGCGATGCTTGAGGGACAGTATCCGGGAGCCCGGATCGACTCCGTCGAAACCGTTTCAGGGAAGGTCAGCGAGGAGCTTGCGACCGACGGCTTGCTGGCGATCGGCCTCGCAATGCTTGGAGTCGCTGTTTACATCTGGTTCCGCTTCGAATGGCACTTCGGAGTCGGCGCGCTGGCAACGCTCTTCCACGACGTGTCCGTCATGCTGGGCTTCTTCGCGCTGACTCAGCTGCAGGTCGATCTCAACATCGTCGCCGCTTTCCTCGCCATCGTGGGCTATTCGCTCAACGACACGGTCGTGATCTACGACCGCATCCGGGAGAATTTGCGAAAATACCGCAAGATGGCGATCGTCCCGCTGCTCAACCTGTCGCTGAACGAGACGCTGTCGCGCACGGTGGTCACGTCGCTGTCGATCCTACTGGCGCTCGGAACTTTGGTCGTGTTCGGCCCCGATGTGATCTTCGGACTGGCATTCGCAATCTTTCTCGGCACGGTGATCGGTACCTACTCGTCGATCTATATCTCGGCGCCGATGCTGGTATTGCTCGGATTGAAGCCGGACAGCTTCCTCGCCACCGACGAGGAGAAGGCGGCCGGTCCGGCCGCCGTCTGACACCGTTCATCTGGCGCCCATCAAACAGCGTCCATGTCCCCGCTTGGCCTCCCCACGGCCCCACGCTAATGAGGTCCTCATGCCGCTGAAGCTGACCCGTCCCGCCCTCCTGCTGCTCGCCTGTGCAATCGTGCTTCCCGCCTCCGGATGCGCCCGGAACAAGAGCAGCGCCGATACGGCCTACATCGCCCGTGACGTGAACAGCCTGTACGCGCTCGCCAAGCAGCGCATGGACCGCGGGCTTTACGAGGAAGCGGCTAAGCTGTTCGACGAGGTCGAGCGGCAGCACCCTTATTCGGTCTGGGCCCGACGGGCGCAGATGATGAGCGCCTTCAGCTATTACATGGCGCAGAAATATCCGGAGGCAATCAGCTCCGCCCAGCGCTTCCTGACGATCCATCCGGGCAACAAGGACGCGCCCTACGCCCACTATCTGATCGCGATGAGCCACTATCAGCAAATCGAGAACGTGACCCGGGACCAGGCGAGCACGCAGAATGCCGCCAATGCGTTCGGCGAGCTGATGCGGCGCTATCCGGAGAGCCGCTACGCCTCCGACGCACGGCTGAAGCTCGACCTCATCAACGACCATCTCGCCGGCAAGGAGATGGAGGTCGGGCGCTTCTACCAGCGGTCAGGCAAGTGGCTGGCTGCAACCCTGCGGTTCCGCAAGGTGGTCGAGCAATACCAGACCACCAACCACACGCCGGAGGCTCTGGAGCGCCTGGTCGAGAGCTATCTCGCGCTTGGCATTCCGCAGGAAGCCCAGAAGGCGGCGGCCGTTCTCGGCCGGAATTACCCGGGCAGCGAGTGGTACCACCGGGCCTACAAACTCATTTCGCGGCATTCGCCGCAGACCGCTCCGCAGAGCTGATGCACTTGCCCGCGGGCGCGCCGTGCTGAGGCAGCTCGCAATCCGCAACGTCGTGCTCGTCGAGCAGCTCGAGCTCGAGTTCGACAAAGGATTGGGCGTACTCACGGGCGAGACCGGCGCGGGCAAGTCGATTCTGCTCGATGCTTTGGGACTGGCGCTCGGCGCACGCTCGGACGCGGGGCTGGTGCGAAGCGGCGAAGATGCCGCCTCGGTTTCCGCCGAGATCGAGCTGTCGGCCGACCATCCCGTCCATGCATTGCTGGCCGAGCAGGGGATCGAGACGGATGACGGCGAGCCGTTGATCCTGCGGCGCTCCCTCAAGGCCGATGGCGGAAGCCGTGCGTTCGTCGGAGCTGCCTCGGTTCCAGCGGGATTGCTTCGCGAGATCGGCGCTCTGGCGGTCGAGGTCCACGGCCAGCATGACGAGCGCGGTCTGCTCAACCCTCGCGGCCACCGGGCCTTGCTGGACGCTTTTGGCGGGCTCGACGTGACGAAGGTCGCGGGCGCCTGGTCGACGGTCATTCAGATCGAAGCCGATTTGGCGCAGGTCAAGGCGGAGATTGCGGCCGCCGAGCGCGACCGCGACTATCTTTCCCATTCCCTGGGCGAGATCGATGCGCTTGCACCCGAGGCGGGCGAGGAGTCTCGGCTGGCCGAGGAACGGGCCGCGATGCAAGCGGGTCTCAAGGCCGGCGAAAGCTTGACTGGCCTGGACGAGCTGCTCGGTGGGTCGGACGGCGCGCTGGCCCAGCTGCGGCTAGCTGCTCGGCGGATCGAGCGCGGAGCTGCCGATCATCCCCTGCTGGCCGACGCACTCGCAGCCCTGGACCGCGCGGTGATCGAGGCCAGCGAGGCGGAGGACAGGATTGCCCGCGCTGCCGACGCTTTGACGTTCGACCCGGCGAGGCTGGAAACGGCCGAGGCTCGCCTGTTCGATATTCGCGGTCTCGCCCGCAAACACCGCGTCGAACCGGATGCGCTGGCCGGGCTTGCAGAACGGATGCGAGCCCAGCTTTCGGAAATCGAGGCGGGTGGAGAGCGGATTGCCGAGCTCGACGGTGCCCTGCAGCAGGCGCGCCTGCGCTATTCCGAGTTGGCCGCCGAACTCAGCCGGCAGCGGCACGAGGCGGCGTCGAGGCTGGATGAGGCGGTTGCGGGCGAGCTTCACCCGCTGAAGCTGGACGCGGCACGTTTCCGCACGGCACTTGCTCAGGCCGAGCCGGGCTCCGCCGGCACCGACAAGGTGGAGTTCGAGGTGTCGACCAATCCCGGCGCGCCGTTCGGCCCGCTGACCAAGATCGCCAGCGGCGGCGAGATGTCGCGCTTCGTCCTGGCGCTGAAGGTGGCACTGGCCGAAGCGGGGAGCGCGGGCACGATGATCTTCGACGAGATCGATCGCGGCGTCGGCGGCGCGGTTGCCAGCGCGATCGGCGAACGCCTTGCACGGCTGGCGAAGCAATCCCAGGTGCTGGTCGTCACGCATTCGCCGCAGGTCGCGGCGCGGGCGACTCACCATTTCCGGATCGAAAAGACGCATGGTGCCGACGGGACTAGAACCACCGTCCGGCGCCTCGACAGGGATGAACGGCGGGAAGAGATTGCGCGGATGCTGTCCGGTGCGGCAGTGACCGACGAGGCACGCGCGCAGGCGGCACGGTTGTTGGAGGCGGCATGAGCAAGCAGACCCCAGTAGGGCTGGAATTCGAAGGCGAAGAACTTGAAGGCGTAATGGTCAGCCGGCGCGACGGGCAGGCTCGCCCGACGGTCATGCTGATCCCTACCGTCATGGGCGTGTCCGACCTGGAGCTGGGTTTTGCGAAGCAGCTGGTCGAGCTCGGCTACAACGCTTTCGTTGCGGACATATTCGGCAAGAAGTTCCGTGGGGCCGAGCGCGATGTGATGTTCGGCGAGATGACCCGGCTGGGCAACGACCGGGTTGCGCTGCGTCGGAGGCTGCTCGCCATCGTCGATCAGGTCCGCGCCCTGCCCCAGGTCGAGGACGGGAAGCTGGTGGTTGCCGGCTATTGCTTCGGCGGGAAGTGCGCGCTGGACGTCGCCCGCGCGGGCGCGGACATCGCGGCAGCGGTAGCTTTCCACGGGCTTCTCGATCCGCCGAACTGGCCGACGGAAAAGACCAGGACAAAAGTACTCGCCTTTCACGGATGGGACGACCCGATGGCGCCCCCGGAGCATGTGGTTGCGCTGGGCAAGGAGCTGACCGAGGCGGGAGCCGATTGGCAGATTCACGCCTATGGCAACGTGCGCCACGGATTCACCAATCCCAATGCCCACAAGATCGGGCTCGAGGCCGTCCGCTATAACGAACTTGCCGCCGAGCGTTCGTGGACGAGCTTCATCAACCTGCTCGAGGAAACCTTCGGCTGAGCATGGCTGCCGACACGATCAGCGAGGCGGATGCTGCCAATCGGCTGATGCGGCTGGCGAAGGAGATCGCGCGGCACGACAAGCTCTACCACGACCGGGACGCGCCGGAGATCAGCGATGCGGACTATGACGCGTTGGTCCGCGAGAACCGTGAGCTGGAGGAGCGCTTCCCGTATCTGGTCCGTGCCGATTCCCCATCCAACCGGTTGGGCGCCGCGCCGACGACCGCTCTCGCCAAGGTCAAACATGCGCGGCCGATGCTCAGCCTGGAGAACGCCTTTTCCGAGGATGAAGTGGGCGAGTTCGTCGCACGGGTACGGCGGTTCCTGAACCTTCCCACCGACGCCTTCGTGGCGACGACCGCCGAGCCGAAAATCGACGGCTTGTCCTGCTCACTGCGATACGAGAGGGGCGAGCTGGTCCTGGCGGCGACCCGCGGCGACGGGGCCGTTGGCGAAGACGTGACTGCCAATGTTCGGACGATCGCGGACATTCCGCAGCGCCTCTCCGGTGCTCCCGATGTGCTGGAGGTGCGCGGCGAGGTGTACATGTCCAAAGCGGACTTCGAGGCGCTCAACGAGCGGCAGGAATCGGCGGGGGGCAAGATCTTCGCCAATCCGCGCAACGCCGCGGCAGGATCACTGCGCCAGAAGGACGCAAGCATCACGGCGGCGCGGCCGCTGCGCTTCCTCGCCCACGGCTGGGGCGAGATTTCGGAGCCGCTCGCCGAAAGCCAGTTCGAGGCGATGAAGCACATCGAGTCCTTCGGCATTCCGGTGAGTGAGCTGCTCGTCCGCTGCGACGATCTCGCCGCGATGCTCGCGCACTATCGCGCGATCGAGAAGGCCCGCGCGGACCTGCCGTTCGACATCGACGGCGTGGTCTACAAGGTCGACCGGCTGGATCTGCAGGAACGGCTCGGTTTCGTCGCGAGGGCGCCGCGCTGGGGTCTTGCGCACAAATTCCCCGCGGAGAAGGCCGAGACGACGCTGGAAGCCATCGACATTCAGGTCGGGCGCACAGGCAAGCTCACGCCGGTAGGCCGCCTGACACCTGTCGGCGTCGGCGGGGTGATCGTCGCCAACGTCACGCTCCACAATCGCGACGAGATCCAGCGGCTAGGGCTTCGCGTCGGCGACCGCGTGCGCATCCAGCGCGCGGGGGACGTCATCCCGCAAGTGGTCGAGAATTTGACGCGGGATGAGGTCCGTGATCCCTATGTCTTCCCCGACCATTGCCCGGAATGCCACAGCGAGGCGGTCGCCGAGGAAGGCGAAGTCGACGTCCGCTGCACCGGCGGCCTGATCTGCCCGGCGCAGAGGTTCGAACGACTTAGGCATTTCGTGTCGCGCGGTGCGCTCGACATCGAAGGGCTGGGCGAGAAATCGATCGCGGAGTTCATCGAGCTGGGTTGGCTTCACTCGCCCGCCGACATTTTCCGGCTGCACAAGTTCCGCGACCAGCTGATCGAGCGCGAGGGCTGGAAGGAGAAGTCGGTCGACAATCTCCTCGCGTCCATCGAGGCGAAGCGGGAGCCGGACGGGCCGCGCTTCCTGTTCGGCCTCGGTATCCGCCACATCGGGATCGTCACCGCGAGGGACCTGCTCAAATGCTTCGGCACGATCGAGGAGCTTCGGCGGGTGGCGACGAGCCCTGACGCGCAGGCCGAGTTCGCGGCTGTCGAGGGCGTCGGTCCCGTGGTGGCAGAGGCGCTGGTCGATTTCTTCCACGAGGAGCACAACCGGGAGGCGCTCGACGATCTTCTGTCGGAAGTGC
>OCZS010000781.1_pt1 | contig 10781 bp, 8 predicted proteins | sample 1539071 | NCBI WGS metagenome assembly OCZS01 (sample SAMEA3113584, study PRJEB22503) | soil metagenome | reverse complement strand
CCCCACGTCAAGCAATACGAGCGCCATTTCCGCTCGTAGTCGCACGTCGACCAAAAACAAACCTCACCCTGAGGAGCGGCCGCAGGCCGCGTCTCGAAGGGTGGGCAACACCGAGACTGTTGCCCACCCTTCGAGACGCACCGCTTCGCGGTGCTCCTCAGGGTGAGGTGATCTTAACCCTGCAAGATCAGTCAGCAGCTCTCGCCAGCGGCTCCGGTTCGAGCGCCTCCAGCACCTTCGGCGGCGACATGGGCAGGCTGTAGAGCCGCAGACCCAACGCGCCGTGCATGGCATTGGCGACGGCCGCCATCACCGGCACCAGCGGCACCTCGCCGACGCCACGAACGCCCTGCGGATGCTTGGGGTTCGGGATCTCGATCATGACGGCGTCGAGCTTGGGCAGGTCCGACGTGACGGGCATGCGATAGTCGAGGAAGCCGGCGTTATCGAGCTTGCCGTCCTTGTTGTAGATGTACTCCTCGCTCAGCGCCCAGCCGATGCCCTGGGCGACGCCGCCCTGGATCTGGCCCTCGCAATAGTCGGGATGGATCGCGCGGCCGACATCCTGAAAGGCGGTGTAGCGCGTGACCCACGCGCGGCCGGTATCGGGATCGACCTCGACGTCGCAGATATGCGTGCCGAAGCCGCCTTCGGCGCCGGCCGTGTTGCTCGACGAACCGGCGCCGATCGGGCCGCCGGTCTCGCTCGCCTTGGCCGCGATCTGGGCGAGCGACAGCGGCTCGAACTTGCCGGCATTGTCACCGGCCGGACGGGCAAAGCCGTTGTCCCAGGTGACCGCCTCGGGCTCGATCTTCCAGATCTTGGCCGCGCGCTCGCACAGGGTCTTGATGACCTTCTCCGCCGACTGCGTGACCACCATGGCGGACGCGAAGGTGACGCGGCTGCCGCCGGTCAGGTTGGAGAAGCCAATGCTGCTGGTGTCGCCGATCAGCACCTGGATCTTGCTGTGGTCGATGCCTAAAAGCTCGGCGGCGATGTTGGCCGTCGAGGCGCGCGACCCGCCGATGTCGGGATGGCCGGTCATCACCACGATCGAGCCGTCCTCGTTGACGCTCATCTGGGCGCTCGATTCGCCGCCGGCGTTGAACCAGTAGCCGCTCGCCACGCCGCGTCCCTGGTTGGGGCCGAGCGGCGCCTTGTAATGCGGATGGGCGAGCGCCTGCTTCACCGTCTCCTGGTAGCCCATGACCGGATAGACCGGGCCGTGCACCGCCTTGGTGCCCTGCTTGGCCGAGTTCTTGAGGCGGAGCTCGAGCGGATCCATGCCGAGCTTCTCGGCGAGCTCATCGAGCACGCACTCGACCGCATAGGCGCCGATCGGCGCGCCGGGCGCGCGATAGGCCGCGACCTTCGAGCGGTTGGAGACGACGTCGTAGCCCAGCGTATGGGCGTTCGCGATGTCATAGGGCCCGAAGGCGCAGCCGGCGGCGCCGCGGATCGGCGATCCCGGGAAAGCGCCGGCCTGCAGCCAGTAGGTACCCTGGCCGGCCACGATCGTGCCGTCCTTCTTGGCGCCGATCTTGACCTTGCTCATCGAACCCGAGGTCGGGCCAGAGGCGCGGAATACCTCTTCGCGCGACATCACCATCTTGACGGGCCGCCCCGACTTCTTCGCCAGAACCAGTGCCACCGGTTCGAGATAGACGATGGTCTTGCCGCCGAAGCCGCCGCCGATCTCGGCCGGGATGGCGCGGATGTCACTCTGCTGCATGCCCGTCAGGAGGGCGGACATGGCGCGGACCATGAACTGGCCCTGGCTCGAGCTCCAGATCGTGGCCTTGCCGTCGACGACGCTGACCAGGCAGGCGTGCGGCTCGATGTAGCCCTGGTGCACCGCCTCGGTCTCGAAGCTGCGCTCGACGATCACGTCGGCTTCCTTGAAGCCGGCCTCGACGTCACCCTTCTTGTGCTCGAGGGTACCGGCGATGTTGGAGGGCTTGCCGTCGAACTTGACGTGGTCGTGAAGCGGCGCCGCGCCTGGCTTCATCGCGTCCTTGACGCTGATCGCCCATGGCAGGACCTCGTAGTCGACCTTGATCAGCTTCAGCGCCTCGGCGGCGACCGTCTGCGAGATCGCGGCGACGGCAGCGACCGGATGGCCATGGAACAGCGCCTTCTCGCGCGCCATGACGTTGCGGCACATCCAGCGCATGTCCTGGATGCCCAGCATCACCGGACCCTTGTCGACCGGGAAATCAACGATGTCCTTGGAGGTCATGACAGCCATGACGCCCGGCAGCTTCTCGGCCTTCGAGGTGTCGATCGACTTGATGCGGGCATGCGGATGGGGGCTGCGCAGCACCTTGCCCCAGATCATGCCGGGCATGGTGGTGTCGGCGGCGTAGGCCGCCCGTCCGGTGACCTTGTCGGCGCCGTCAGGCCGGGGAGTACGCTTGCCGATCCACTTGTTGTCGGGATTGTCGTTCATGGCCATGGCCGTTCGTCCTCAAATTTGCGGTGAACGAGGAAATTCGCCCCTCAATCAGACCGGGTCGTGACCCTGAGATCAAGCGGGATATGGTTCTACAAAGCACATCCCGTCCGGTTGAACAGCCGGACGGGATGTGCCCTGCGAAATGAGCATCACCGATGTGCGCGTTTCCGGTGGCTGAGTTCATTTTCGGCCCAGGCGACCGGAAACGCGCCTTACAGCTTCTTCCTGAGGAAGAACTTCTTGTGACCCTTGGGGTAGTCATCGAGGGTGCCGAACACCTCGTAGCCGCGCCGCTCATAGAACGGCCGCGCCTGGAAGGAATGGGTGTCTAGCTCGACTGCATGGCAGCCGCGCTCCCGGGCATAGGCCTCGGCCTGGTCCATGAGCTGCGTCGCCCAACCCTTGCCGCGCGCGACCTCATCGACCCAGAGATATGAAATATGCAGCCACCCGCCCCAAGCCTGGCCTAAAAGACCACCCAGCGTCTCGCCACGGTCATTCCTCACGAACAGGTGGACCGGATACCACGCCGAGATGCCGGTCACCGCGACGTTGAACGCGTCGAGATGGTCGCGGATGAATTGGGCGCCCGCGCCTGTCTGGTCGAAAACGATCGTCAGGTCATCTGCCGGCTTCAAGAGGCGCCTCGCGTTTCGCCTCCTTTAGCCTCCCGACGGCCTCGCGAACAGGGCGGTCCAGCCCCGCCCCGCCGGCCCGCCAGTGGGCAACGATGCTGGCCTTCATGCGCGGGTCCCAGAACTTCTCCAGATGGTCGGCAATGCCCGCGACGGGATCGCCCTCGCGCTGCGGCTCGAAGAACTTGCCGATCTGGTTGGCCATCATCACCAGCCTGTCGAGCGTCGAGGACATGGCCTACTCCGCCGCCACCTTGGCGATGCGCCGGCTGTGCTCGGCCTGCTCGTTGTATTCGCGCTGCCACTCGCTGGGACCGTTGGACGGCGAGACCTGCACGGCCGTCACCTTGTACTCCGGGCAATTGGTGGCCCAGTCGGAGTAGTCGGTGGTGACGACGTTGGCCTGCGTGTCAGGATGATGGAAGGTCGTGTAGACCACGCCCGGCGCCACGCGGTCGGTGATCTTCGCCCGCAAGGCCGTGCCGCCGGCGCGGCTGTCGAGCTTCACCCAGTCGCCGTCGCGCACGCCGCGCTCCTCGGCGTCGTGCGGATGGATCTCGAGCACGTCCTGCTCATGCCACAGGACGTTGTCGGTGCGCCGCGTCTGGGCCCCGACATTGTACTGGCTCAGGATTCGGCCGGTGGTGAGCAGCAGCGGGAAGCGCGGGCCGACCTTCTCGTCGGTCGGCACGTACTCGGTGATCATGAAGTTGCCCTTGCCGCGGGCGAAGCCGCCGATATGCATGACCGGCGTGCCGAGCGGCGCCTTCTCGTTGCATGGCCACTGGACCGAGCCGACCTTGTCGAGAAGGTCGAACGAGACGCCGGCGAAAGTCGGCGTGAGCTGGGCGATCTCGTCCATGATCTCGGACGGATGGTTGTAGGGCATCTCGAAGCCCATCGCCTTGGCGATGGCCAGCGTGATCTCCCAGTCGGCCATGCCGTTCTTGGGCGTCATCACCTTGCGCACGCGGTTGATGCGGCGCTCGGCGTTGGTGAAGGTCCCGTCCTTCTCGAGGAAGGTCGATCCCGGCAGGAAGACGTGGGCGTAGTTCGCCGTCTCGTTCAGGAACAGATCCTGCACGACAACGCATTCCATCGCCGCCAGCGCCGCCTTCACGTGCTTGGTGTTGGGATCGGACTGCAGGATGTCCTCGCCCTGTACGTAGATGCCCTTGAAGGTGCCGTCGATCGCCGCATCGAACATGTTGGGGATGCGCAGCCCAGGCTCGGCATCGAGCGGGCGACCCCACAGCTTCTCGAACATGGTGCGCGTGGCATCGTCAGAGATGTGGCGGTAGCCCGACAGCTCGTGCGGGAAGCTGCCCATGTCGCACGAGCCCTGGACGTTGTTCTGGCCGCGCAGCGGGTTCACGCCGACGCCCTCGCGGCCGAGATTGCCGGTTGCCATGGCGAGGTTGGCGAGCGCCATCACCGCCGTCGTGCCCTGGCTGTGCTCGGTGACGCCGAGGCCGTAATAGATCGCGCTGTTCTTGCCCGAGGCATAGAGCCGGGCGGCGCCGCGGATCGCCTCGGCCGATACGCCGGTCATCAGAGCGACGGTCTCGGGGCTGTTCTGCGGCTCCGATATGAAGGCCGCCCAGTGCTCGAAGGCGCTGAGATCGCAGTATTCGCGGACGAACTTCTCGTCCACCAGGCCTTCGGTGACGATGACGTGAGCGATCGCATTCAGCATCGCGGCATTGGTGCCCGGGCGCAGCGGCAGATGGTACTGCGCCTCGATGTGCGGCATGCGCACCATGTCGATGCGGCGGGGATCGATGACGATCAGCTTGGCGCCCTGGCGCAGGCGCTTCTTCATGCGCGAGGCGAACACCGGATGGGCGTCGGTCGGGTTGGCGCCGATGATCAGGACGACATCGGTATGCTCGACCGAGTCGAAATCCTGCGTGCCGGCCGAGGTGCCGAACGCGGTCCTGAGGCCGTAGCCGGTTGGCGAATGGCAGACGCGGGCGCAGGTGTCGACGTTGTTGTTGCCGAAGCCGCCGCGCACCAGCTTCTGGACCAGGTAGGTCTCCTCGTTGGTGCAACGCGACGAGGTGATGCCGCCGATCGCCAGCCGGCCGTGCTTGGCCTGCAAGCGCTTGAACTCCGAAGCGACACGCTCGATCGCCACGTCCCAGGTCACTTCGCGCCACGGCTGGTCGATGGTCTCGCGGATCATCGGCTTCAGGATGCGCTCCCGATGGTTGGCGTAGCCCCAGGCGAAGCGGCCTTTTACGCACGAATGGCCGCGATTGGCCTTGCCGTCCTTGTAGGGGACCATGCGCACCAGCTCTTCGCCGCGCATTTCGGCCTTGAAGCTGCAGCCGACGCCGCAATAGGCGCAGGTCGTGACCACCGAATGCTCGGGCACGCCGATGTCGATGACGCTCTTCTCCGACAGCGTCGCGGTCGGGCAGGCCTGAACGCAGGCACCGCACGACACGCACTCCGAATCGATAAACGGCTCGGCCATGCCGGCCGAGACCTTGGAATCGAAACCGCGGCCCTGGATGGTGAGCGCAAAGGTGCCCTGCACTTCCTCGCAGGCGCGCACGCAGCGCGAGCAGACGATGCACTTCGACGGATCGAAGGTGAAGTACGGGTTGGACTCGTCCTTGGCCTGCTTGGTGTGGTTCTCACCATCGTAGCCGTAGCGCACGTCGCGCAGGCCGACGGCGCCCGCCATGTCCTGCAGTTCGCAGTCGCCGTTGGCGGCGCAGGTCAGGCAGTCGAGCGGATGGTCGGAGATGTAGAGCTCCATCACGCCCTTGCGAATCTGCTTCAGCCGCTCGGTCTGGGTGGACACGACCATGCCGCTGCCGACCGGCGTGGTGCACGAAGCGGGTGTGCCGGGGCGGCCCTGGATCTCGACCAGGCAGAGACGGCAGGAGCCGAAGGCGTCGACCGAATCGGTGGCGCAGAGCTTGGGCACCTGGGTGCCGATATCCATCGCCGCGCGCATGATCGAGGTGCCTGCGGGCACCGTGACGGCTTGGCCATCGATGGTCAGCGTCACCATCTCCGACGACTTGCTGGCTGGCGTGCCGTAATCGGTCTCGTGAACGAGAGACATGGCGTGCTCCTATTCCGCCGCAGCCTGCAGGCGCGGGCGGTTGAAATCCTCGGGGAAATGGCGGATGGCGCTCATCACCGGATAGGGCGTGAAACCACCCAGCGCACAGAGCGATCCAAACTTCAGCGTCTGACAGAGGTCGGTGACCAGCGCGAGGTTGGCCTCGACGCGCTCGCCACGGATGATCTTGTCCATGGTCTCGGTGCCGCGCACCGAACCGATGCGGCAGGGCGTGCACTTGCCGCAGGATTCGATGGCGCAGAATTCCAGCGCGAAGCGCGCCTGATGCGCCATGTCGACCGTGTCGTCGAACACCACGACTCCGCCATGGCCGATCAGGCCATCGAGGGCGGCGAACGCCTCGTAGTCGAACGGCGTGTCGAACAGCTTGCGTGGGAAATAAGCGCCGAGCGGCCCGCCCACCTGAACGGCGCGCGCCGGCCGGCCGCTCTTCGTGCCGCCACCGATGTCCTCGACGATCTCGCCCAGGGTCAGGCCGAAGGCCGCCTCGAACAGGCCGCCATGCTTGCTGTTGCCGGCGAGCTGGATCGGCATGGTGCCGCGCGAGCGGCCCATGCCCAGCGCCGCATAGTGCTCGGCGCCGCCGGCCAGAATGGCTGGCACCGTGGCGAGCGAGATCAGGTTGTTGATGACCGTGGGCTTGCCGAACAGGCCCTTGTGGGCCGGCAGCGGCGGCTTGGCGCGCACCTGGCCGCGCTTGCCTTCCAGGCTCTCCAGCAGCGAGGTCTCCTCGCCGCAGACATAGGCGCCGGCGCCGACGCGCACCTCGAGGTCGAACTTGGCCTCCGCACCCAGAAGACCCTCGCCCTCGGCCAGCACGATGGCATGCTCCATGACGCGGATGGCATCTGGATATTCCGAGCGGATGTAGATGTAGCCCTTGGTCGCGCCGACCGCGAAGCCTGCGATCGCCATGCCCTCGATCAGCGCGAAGGGATCGCCTTCCATGATCATGCGGTCGGCATAGGTGCCCGAATCGCCTTCGTCGGCATTGCAGACGATGTACTTCCGGTCGGCCGCCGTGTCGGCGACCGTCTTCCACTTGATGCCGGTCGGAAAGCCTGCGCCGCCGCGGCCGCGCAGCCCCGACTTGGTGACCTCTTCGACGGTCGCCGTGGCACCGAGGCTCCTCGCCCGCTCCAGCCCGCGCCATCCGCCGTGAGCGCGATAGTCGGCCAGGGACAAGGGATCGATGATGCCGCAGCGGGCGAAGGTGATGCGCGTCTGCTTCCTGAGGAAGGGAATCTCTTCAGGACGCCCGAGGCACAACGCATGGGACGCCGCCGGCAGGCCGTCGGCGAACAGGCCCGCCACGTCCTTCACCGCCACCGGACCGAACCCGATGCGGCCGCTCGCAGTCTCGACTTCGACCAGCGGCTCCAGCCAGAACAGGCCACGCGAGCCGGTGCGGACGATCTCGACGGCGATGCCCTTGCGTTTGGTCGCTTCGGCAATCGCCGCGGCGACCTTGTCGGCGCCGACGGCGCGGGCCGCGGCATCGCGGGGAACGAAAATGCGCGTCGTCATCAGCCGACCTCGCGCGCGATGTCGTCGATCGAGTCCTTGGTCAGCCGCCCGATCACCTCACCGTCGAGAATCGCCGACGGTCCCGAGGCGCAGAGGCCCAGGCAGTACGTCGCCTCGATGGTGAGACGGCCGTCCGGAGTCGTGCCGCCCCACTCCACGCCGAAGCGGTCGAGAAATTGCCTGGCCAGACGCTCGCCGTTCACCGACTGGCAGGCCTCGGCGCGACAGAGCTTCAGCACATGGCGGCCCGCCGGCTTGTCGCGGAAGTCATGATAGAAGGAGACGACGCCATGCACCTCCGCGCGCGTCAGGTTCAGCGCCTCGGCGATGAGCGGCACGGCTTGTGCCGGCACGTGACCGAAGGCGGCCTGTACATCATGGAGAATGGGCAGCAGCGCGCCCTCGCGATTCGCGTGGCGGCGGATGATGTCGTTGGCCTGCGCTTCGTTCCACGCCGGCATATCGGGATACTCCAAAAGGCTACCGGCCGGATCACCGGCCATTGCTGCCTAGCTATTGAGCCTTGGTCGGGCCGCACGCATTAAAGCAAACGCGTGCTGCGATAGAACAAATCTATCGACTTGACGAACTATCGCCAAATTTACCTATGATTGAAACAATATGTTGTGCAATGGCGCAGAATTATACCAGTAATAGTATGTTAACCCATCTTGGTCGCGAGATGGGTCGCCTCGGCAACGAGCGCCGACACCAAGGGTGTCATGGGCTCACGCGGCGGGACGACGAGCCCGATCTGATGCACGGCCTCGGGCTCGATGATCGGGATCGAGCGCAGGCGCTCGGTCAGGCCGAGCGTGTCGGCCAGCTTCTCGGGCATGACGCTCGCCCAGCGGCCGGTGCGGACGTGTGAGAACAGCACGATCATGGAATTGGATTCGAGCGTCGGCTCGGGCCGACTGCCGGCGGCGTGCAGGAGGCTGTCGATGATTCGCCGGTTCTGCATGTCCGGCGTCAGCAGGCAAAGCGGGATGCGCCCGACCTCGGCCCAGGTGACCTGATCGCGCTCGCCCAGGGGGCTGTCGGCCGACGTCAGCAGCCGGTACTGCTCGAGGTAGAGCGGCACGGCGCGCATGCGGCCCAGCGGCTCGTTGTCGATGTAGGTCAGGCCGGCATCGACCTCGAGATTCTCAAGCATCGACAGCACATCCGACGATGTCCTCGACAGGATCGTGAACTTCACGTTGGGATGCTTGGCACGGTAGGGGGTGGTGAGCGCCGAAACCATGGCCAGCGCCGTCGGGATGGCGGCGATCTTCAGGTGGCCACTCAACCCCTGCTTGAGGGTCCGCACCTCCTGCCGCATGGCCCGCGTATCGGCGACGATGGTGCGCGCCCAGTCCAGCACGCGCTCGCCCTCGGCGGTGAAACCGAGGAAGCGTGATGTGCGTTGCACAAGCATTACGCCCAGCGTGTCTTCGAGCTGCTTGATGCCTGCGGAAAAGGTCGGCTGGGTCACGCCGCACTGCTCGGCAGCCCTGCCGAAGTTCTTTTCCCTCGCCAAGGCAATGAGGAACTCGAGCTTGTCGATCATTGGTCCGTCGGCGCTCGACCCGTCATCGGGATCATTGTAGAGTTTTCACAGAACTAGCACAAAAAAGTGCTTCGGGAGGAACCACTGTCATGACCCATACGCTTCGTTCGCGAGCGGTCGCTATTGCCATGACTGCACTCGCTGCCGGTCTCTACGTCACACCGGCAAACGCCTGGGAGCCTACGCGCAACGTCGAGTTCATCGTCCCCGCCGGCACCGGCGGCGGCGCCGACCAGATGGCGCGCATGATCCAGGGCATCGTCACCAAGCACAACCTGATGAAGCAGAGCATGGTGGTGGTGAACAAGGCGGGCGGCGCCGGCGGCGAAGGCTTTCTCGACATCAAGAATTCCAAGGCCAACCCGCACAAGCTCGTCATCACCTTGTCGAACCTGTTCACCACGCCGCTGGCGACCGGTATTCCCTTCTCCTGGAAGGACATGACGCCGGTGGCGATGCTGGCGCTCGACGAGTTCGTGCTCTGGGTCAACGCCGATTCACCCTACAAGACGGTCGCCGAGCTGGTGACCGCCATGAAGGCAGCCCCCGCAGGCCAGTTCAAGATGGGCGGCACGGGCTCCAAGCAGGAAGATCAGATCATCACCGTCGCTCTCGAAAAGGCGACCGGCACCAAGATCACCTACGTGCCCTACAAGGGCGGCGGAGAGGTCGCGGTCCAGCTCGTCGGCAAGCACGTCGACATGACGGTCAACAACCCGATCGAGGCGGTGGCCCAATGGCGCGCCGGCAAGGTCCGCCCGCTCTGTGTGTTCGACAGCAAGCCGCTCGCCGGCAAGGAAAAGATCGCGGGCGACCTGTCGTGGTCGAGCATCCCGACCTGCAAGTCGCAGGGTCTCGACATCGAATACTTAATGCTGCGCGGCGTGTTCATGCCCGCGAACGCGCCGAAGGATGCGGTCGACTTCTATGTCGAGCTGTTCAAGAAGGTGCGCGCGACGCCGGAATGGGCCCAGCTCATGGCCGACGGCGCCTTCAACCAGTCCTTCATGACCGGTGCCGACTACACCAAGTGGGTCGAGGGCGAGGAGAAGCGCCATCGCGACCTGATGAAGGAAGCGGGCTTCCTGGCAACGAATTGATCACAAGTTACAGACCAACTTTGCCGGGAGCGATGCCATCCTCCCGGCATTGTTTTGTCGAGCACTGAAGGGCAAGGGTTCATGTCGGATTCCCCTGACGGTCCATCCTCCGGGCCGCGTCAGCATCTCGTCGAAGTCGGCGTCGCCGCCGCCATGGCCCTGCTGGGCATCATCGCCATCATCGGCAGCCTGCGGGTCGGCACCGGCTGGGGGGCGGAAGGTCCCAAGTCGGGCTTCTTTCCCTTCTGGATCGGCCTGATCGTCGTCGTCACCAGCCTCTACAACATGGTGCGCGCCTACACCCACGGCAGCCGCAAGCTGTTCGCGAGCTGGATGCAGATCGCGCAGGTGCTCAAGGTGGTGCTGCCGCTCACGATCTATGTCGGCATCATCCCATGGATCGGCATCTATC
>OCZS010000780.1_pt1 | contig 10792 bp, 8 predicted proteins | sample 1539071 | NCBI WGS metagenome assembly OCZS01 (sample SAMEA3113584, study PRJEB22503) | soil metagenome | reverse complement strand
GAGTTGCCGATCATGAGGAAGTTCTGCGGCGCCACCTCGGCCCCCTCCATCACCCGCCGGTAGGTGGCGACGTTCTTCTCGGACACGATCTCCACCCGGGCGAACCGCTCGGAGAGGCCGGAGCCGGCAACCTTGGCCTCCTGGTGGAACAGGTCGCCCTTGGTCACCACGATGAGGCGCCGCCCGGTTTCGGCGAGCTCGGCCACCACGTCGGCGACGCCGTCGAGCAGCTCGATCGGGTGGCCCAGGAGGCCCTTGCCCAAGTCGAGGATGGCGCGGATCTCCCGGCTCGTGATGCGCCCGCCGGTGAGCTCGATGGCCGACTCGATGAGCGACAGCGTGAAGGCCTTGGCCCCGTAGCCGTAGATCGCCAGGTTGGTGCGCTCGGTGTCGACCACCCGACCGTCGATCACGCCGGGGTCGCCGTCGACGTAGGGCGCCACCAGGGCGACGAACCGCTCGTGCGCGTCGACGAAGTGGCTCTCGCTGTGCCACAGCGTGTCGTCGCCGTCGAAGGCGACCACCTCGATGCCGCCGGACTGGGTGTTGCCGTTCGTCCTGTTCACCCACCCAGGGTGGCGCGCCGGCCGCTAACGGGCCATTCCGATTCGGTTGCGATCCCTCGAAGGGGCGGGCAACCGCCGGTTCGGGCCGGAGTACGGTCCTGGCGATGGCCGACATCGACGACCCGGTAACCGCCGAGACGCTGGCCGGCGGCGCCTGCGAGCGGGCGCTCGCGCTGGTCGGCGACCGAGCCGAGGCCGTGGCGACGGCGGCGGTGGGGGTGTCGTCGCTCACCCGGTTCGCCAACAGCCGCATCCACCAGAACGTGACCGAGGACGTGCGGGGTCTGTCGCTCACGGTCGCCCGCGACGGCAAGGTCGCCCGGGCACAGACCACCCGCACCGACGACGCCAGCCTGGAGGCGCTGGTGGAGCGGGTGCTGGCGGCTGCCGACCTGCGGCCGGCCGACCCCGAGTTCGCCGGCTTCGCCCCGCCGGCGCCGGTGCCCGACGTCGACCATTGGGACGACGCGACCGCGGGCGCCACGCCCGACCAGCGGGCGGCGATCGTGGCCGCGTTCGTCGAGGCGGGTGAGGGGTTCGAGGCCGCCGGGTACTGCTCGACCGAGGCGGCCATCCACGTGCTCGTGTCGACCACCGGCCAGCGGGCGGTGAGCCGCAGCTCCACGGCGCAGGTCGACGGCATCCACCGTGCGCCTGGTGGGCCCGCCCCCGGTTCGAGCGACGGGGCCACGGCCGACGGCTACGCCCAGGCCACCTCGGTGCGGCTGGCCGACCTCGACGGCGCCGCCTGCGGAACCCGGGCGGCGGCCAAGGCCGCGTCGGGCCGTGATGCCGTCGAGCTGCCACCAGGCAGCTACGAGGTGGTGCTCGAGGCCAAGGCGGTTGCCTCGGCACTCGTCTATCCCGCCTACATGGGCTTCAACGGCAAGTCCCATGCCGACGGCACCTCGTTCGTGGACCTCGGCGAGCGCCAGTGGGACGCCGTCGTCGACATCTGGGACGACGCCACCGATCCCCGCGCGCTGGGTAACGCCTTCGACGCCGAGGGGACGCCCAAGCGCCGGCACGTGCTCGTGCGCGGCGGCGTCTCCGCCGGGCTCACCCACGACCGTCGCTCGGCCCGCCTGGCCGGCGTGGAGCCGACCGGCCACTCCGTCGGGTCCGAGGCGTTCGGGGGCTACGCCACCGACCTGTTCTTCAGCGGCGGCGACCAGACGCCCGACCAGCTGGTGGGCCAGGTCGAGCGGGGGCTCCTGGTGACCGACCTCTGGTACAACCGCATCCTCGACCCGAAGACCCAGGTGGTCACCGGGCTGACCCGCAACGGCCTGTTCCTGATCGAGGAAGGGCGCATCGCGGGTCCGGTGCAGAACCTGCGGTACACCCAGTCGATCGTGGCGGGCTTCGGGCCCGGCAAGGTGCTGGGGCTGGGCGACGACGGACAGCTCGTGAGCAGCGAGGGCGGCGTCATGCACGTGCCCTCGGTGCGGCTGGCCTCGTGGTCGTTCACCGGCAACGCCCGGGGGTGAGGCGGCCGGGTGCGTCCGGCCTTGATTGTCACACGTCGTCGCTAGCGTTCGCCGCATGGCGGAAACCACACGAGATGACCTGATCCAATCCGATGGCTCGCCCGAGGGCGGCGCCGCTGCCGTGCCGGCGGGCGGGCTGGTCCTCGGCGACGACGGCAAGCTCCGCTGCGCCTGGGGCAGCGGCGACCCGCTGTACGTCGACTACCACGACCACGAGTGGGGGCGGCCGTTGCGCGACGAGCGGGCGCTGTTCGAGCTGATGTGCCTCGAGGCGTTCCAGTCGGGCCTGTCCTGGCTGCTGATCCTGCGCAAACGTCCCGGGTTCCGAGAGGCGTTCCACGGCTTCGATCCCGAGGTCGTGGGCACCTACGGTGCGGCCGACGTCGAGCGACTCCTGTCCGACAGCCGCATCGTGCGCAACCGGGCGAAGATCGAGGCGGCCATCGCCAACGCTGCGGCGGTGGTTGCCCTGCACGAGCAGGGCGAGACGCTGGTCGACCTGGTGTTCTCCCACGCACCAGCGCCCGATGAACGACCACCCGGCCGGTTCGCGACCATGGCCGAGATCCCCAGCTCCACCGTGGCCTCGCGGGCACTCGCCAAGGACCTGCGCGCCCGGGGGTTCCGGTTCGTGGGGCCGGTGGTCGGCTACTCGCTCATGGAGGCGGCGGGAGTCGTCGACGACCACCTCGAGGGCTGCTGGGTGGGCGAGTAGCTACCAGAGCCGGTCGGTGTAGCGGTCGGTGCCCGGCACGGTGGGGATGAACGGCGAGGCCCAACGCACCACGCCCCGGCCAGATTCGGCCACGTCGGCCGCGTAGTCCGAGGCGGCCGACCACCACGCTGCCGGCTCGTCGTCGGCGAACCAGAGTTGCAGCTCCCGCTTCTCCACGCCTTCGGTGCCGGGCTGCGATACCGGGGCATCGGGCGGCAGGGGCACGCCCTTGAAGCTGAGCACCAACGCCACCGGAGACTCGGCGACGAGCGCGGGGCGGGGCGGCGCGGTGTCGTCGCTGTCCCCGTGGCCATCGCCGTCACCGCCCCGGCCGCCGTCGTCGCTGCCCCGGGCATCGCCGTCGCCGTGGCGCTCGACCACCACCGCTCCGAGGCCGCGGAAGGGGTGGTCGAGGGCCAGCTCGGCAGGCACGCCGTCGGGGTCACGCGCTTCGGCGTCCTTGTAGATGTAGAGCAGCGTGTGGATGTGGTCGCGCTCTGCGAACATGCGGTCGTGCCGGTGCAACCAATGCACCTGGCGTGTCGACCAGTCCGTGTTCTCGCGGAACCGCCCCTTGAGCGTCCAGTAGAGCGCGAGGAACGAGCCCGCGCGGTCGTCGCCGAACAGCGGGGTCCCGCCCACAAGGCGCATGTCCTTGAGGTCTCGCGTGCACACCCAGCGGCGACCGGCGAAATACCACGGGCCGATCATGCAGCCGGCGTAGAAGTGGTCGCGTTCGTACCAGCGGTTGTAGGCGACCTCATGGCCCTTGTGGGGCTCGACCAGCGTGAACAGTGCGCTGCCGAGGGCGATCTCGCCGCCGAGGTCGGGGTCGTCGGTCACTTGGTGATGCCGAACCGCTCGAGCCCGAACGCCCGGATCGCGTTGCCCCGCACCAGCTTGTAGGTCTCCTCGGCGTCGAGCCCGGCCTGCGCAGAGATGTCGGCGGCGACCTTCTTGGAGTGAGGGAAGGTCGAGTCGGCGTGCGGATAGTCGGTCTCGAAGCAGATCTGGTCGATGCCGACCGCGTCGCGGTTCCGGAGCCCGGTCTCGTCGTCGAAGATGCAGCCGTACACCCGCCCGGGGATGTAGCTCGTGGGCGGGCGGGGCAGCGACGTGCCGAAGCTGTTGTCCGACCGCTCGGCCCACAGCTTGTCGGCGCGCTCGAGCACGTAGGGCATCCAGCCCACCTGGCCCTCCGAGTAGGCGATCTTCAGGGTGGGGAAGCGCTCGAGGGTGCCCGAGAAGATGTAGTCGAGCATCGACCCCATGGCGTTCTGGAACGTGAGCGTCGACGACACGATGAACGGTGCGTCGGGCGACGTGGCCGGCATGCGCGACGACGAGCCGATGTGCATGCAGACGACGGTGTCGGTCTCCTGGCACGCGGTGAAGAACGGGTCCCAATGGCCCGAGTGGATCGACGGAAGGCCTAGCGGGTGCGGGTTCTCCGAGAACGCCACGGCGAAGCTGCCATTGGCGGCGCACCGCCGGACCTCGGCGGCGGCCAGCTCCGCGTCCCACAACGGGATCATCGTGAGCGGGATGAGCCGGCCCTTGCCGTCACCCGCGCACCACTCGTCGATCATCCAGTCGTTGTAGGCCTCGACGCACAGCCGCGCGAGCTCGGGATCGCCGCCCTCACGCTTGACGCCCTGCTCGTAGAACGTCTGGCCGCAGAAGCGGGGGAGCGTGTTGGGGAAGCAGATCGACGCGTCGACGTGGTTGGCGTCCATGTCGGCCAGCCGCTCCGACTGGATCCAGCAGCCCGGGCGGATCTCGTCGAACGTCGTGGGTGTGACGTCGAGGTCGTCGAAGCCGACCGCCGCCGAGAGCTTGGGGAACGGGTAGACCAGCTCGTCGTAGAGCCACCAGTCGCACCATTCGCCGTCGGTCACCCCCTTCTCGTAGGCGAAGGTGCCGCCGGTGAACGAGAACCTCGCCCGGTCGCGCACCACCCGCGGGCCCTTGTCCTGGTACTGGGAGGGCAACCGCTTGGTCCACAGGTCGGGCGGCTCGACGACGTGGTCGTCGACCGAGATGATCCTCGGGATGTCGACGGTGGACTCGCTCATCGCACGCCTCCTCGGTGGTCGTATGGCCGACGCCGTCTTGCCGGGAATTAGAACACGTTCTACTCTAATCCCGTGAGCGACGAGTACTCCTTGCTCGTGGGGGGCGACCGGGTGGCGGGTGCTCGGGGTACCTACGGGGTCGTCAACCCGGCCACCGAGGATGTCGTCGGCCTGGCGCCGGAGGCGTCGGTCGACCAGGTCGAGGCGGCGGCCCGGGCGGCGGCCGAGGCATTCCCGGCCTGGAGCCGCACCCAGCCGTCCGTACGCGGCGAGCTGTTGGGGCGGTTGGCCGATCTGCTCGACGCCCGGGCCGGCGAGCTCGTGCCGCTCGTCCAGGCCGAGACCGGCGCCACGCTGCGGGTGGCGCAGACCATGCAGGTGCCGCAGACCATCGACCGGTTCCGGCGCTACCAGCGCGGCGCCGCCGAGCAGCACGCGATCCCCCTGCCCCCGACGGAGATGCCGTCGACCGCGCTCGCCCCGGGCGGGGTGCTGGGCGCCGTCGTCGAAAGGCGGCCGGTCGGGGTCGTCGCCGCGATCACGCCCTACAACTTCCCGCTGGTCAACATGGCGGGCAAGGTCGGTCCCGCTCTGGCGATGGGCAACACGGTGGTGGTCAAGCCGGCGCCGCAGGATCCCCTGGCCGTGCTGCGCTTCGCCGACGCGGTGGTCGAGGCCGGGTTCCCGCCGGGCGTCGTCAACGTGGTCACCGGCAGCGGCGCCGACACCGGCGAGGCACTCGTCGCGTCGCCGCACGTCGACATGATCAGCTTCACCGGGTCCACGGCGGTGGGGCAGCGCATCGGCGAGGTCGCCGGGCGCGACGTGAAGCGCCTCCTGCTCGAGCTGGGTGGCAAGGGTGTCGGGCTGGTGTTCGACGACGCCGATCTCGACACCGCCGTGGGCGCCATCTCCAGCGTCTGGGCGTTCCACTCGGGCCAGATCTGCACCGCCCCCACGCGCGTCGTCGCGCAGCGGGGCGTCTACGACCAGCTCGTCGCCGGACTGCAGGCGGCGGCCGGGCACATGAAGGTGGGCGACCCCCTCGCCCCGGACACGGTGGTCGGGCCGGTGATCTCCGCGACCCAGCGCGACCGCATCGAGGCCTACGTCCGCAGTGGGGCGGACGAAGGGGGGTCGGTGCTAGCTGGGGGGCAGCGACCCGACCTGGAGCGCGGCTTCTACGTCGCTCCCACGCTCATCGCCGACTGCAAGCCCGGCATGCGGGTGGTGCAGGAGGAGATCTTCGGGCCCGTGGTCGTGGTGCTGCCGTTCGACGACGAGGACGACGGGGTTGCGCTGGCCAACGGCACCGACTTCGGCCTGAACGACTACGTCTTCACCGGCGACACGGCGCGGGGCATGCGGGTGGCCCGGCAGCTGCGGTCGGGCAGCGTCGCCATCAACACCGCCCGACAGTCCCCGGAGGCACCGTTCGGCGGGTTCAAGCTCTCGGGCGTCGGCCGCGATCGCGGCAGCTTCGCGATGCACGCCTACAGCGAGCTCCAGTCGATCGTGTGGCCCGGGTGACTCACGTGCCCGCCACCGGGAGAACCGTGAGCCGGTTCGGGAGGCCGCGTCGCCGCCAGGCAGAGCAGCTCGCACGGCGTTCGCCGCGTGCCTTCGAGGCGGCGGCTCCGAGGCCTGCCGAGGAGGCGCGAACATGAAGGGGATCGTCTGGACGGGGCAGCTGGAGGTGCGCGACGACGTCGCCGTACGCGACCCGCAGCCCCACGAGGTGCGGGTGCGGATCGTCAACGCCGGGTTGTGCCACAGCGACGTGTCGGTGATCGACGGCACCATCCCCTTCCCGACACCGGTGGTGCTGGGGCACGAGGGCGCCGGCGTCGTCGAGGAGGTGGGCGACGCCGTCGCCAAGGTCGAGGTGGGCGACCACGTGGTGCTGACCACGCTGGGCAACTGCGGGCGCTGCGCCGCCTGCGACCGCGGCCAGCCCACCCACTGCCGCGACACGATGGGCAAGCTCAGCCGGCCGTTCACCGTCGGCGGCGAGAAGGCGTTCAGCTTCGCCAACACCGGCGTGTTCACCGAACAGGTCGTCGTCACCGAGACCCAGGCCGTCGTCATCGATCCCGAGGTCCCGTTCAGCGCCGCCTGCCTGATCGGCTGCGCAGTGGTCACCGGCGCGGGCGCCGTGCTCAACCGGGCCAAGGTGCAGCCGGGCCAGACTGTCGTGATCGTCGGCGCCGGCGGCATCGGCCAGTCGGCCATCCAGGCCGCCCGCATCTCGGCCGCCGGGCGCATCGTGGTGGTCGACGCCAATCCCGCCAAGGAGGCGGTCGCCCGCCGCTTCGGCGCCACCGACTTCGTCGACGCCAGTGCGGTCGACGACACCGTGGCGGCGGTGAAGGACCTGGGCCTGCCCAACGGCGTCGACCATGTCATCGAGTGCGTGGGCCTCCCGGCCCTCATCCGCCAGGGGGTCGCGCTGCTCGACTGGGGCGGCACGCTCACGCTGCTCGGCGTGCCCAAGCTGGGCACCGAGGCCAGCTTCGTGGTCAACGACCTCTACAACGACAAGTCCATCCTCGGCTGTCGCTACGGATCGACCCGGCCGCACCACGACATCCCCCTGCTCGTCGGCCTCTACAAAGACGGCCGGTTGCAGCTCGACGAGATGGTCAGCCAGGTCTACCCCCTCGATCAGATCGCCCAGGCCCTCGATGACCTGCACCACGGCAAGCTCAACCGGGGCGTGCTCGCAGTGCCCGGATCCTGAAAGCCAAGGAGCCCAGTCCCATGGAGTTCGGCGTCTTCGCCCAGCTGTTCGTCCCGCAGTTCGAGCGCGACCAGGACCCTCACGCGGAGCACAAGCGCATCTTCCGCAACATCGAGATCGCCAAGGCGGCCGACCGCAACGCCTTCAAGTACGTGTGGTGCCCGCAGCACCACTTCCTCGACGAGTACAGCCACATGCCGGGCCCCGAGGCGTTCCTCGGCTACTGCGCCGGGCAGACCGAGCGGGTGCACCTGGGATCGGCCATCTTCAACATCACGCCGCCGGTCAACAAGCCCCAGCGCATCGCCGAGAACGTGGCGCTGCTCGACCACCTGACCAACAACCGGTTCGAGTTCGGCACCGGCCGGGGATCGTCGAGCACCGAGGTTCTCGGCTTCGACATCCCCAGCGTCGACGTGACCAAGGCGATGTGGCGCGAGACGATCCGCGAGATCCCGAAGATGTGGAAGGACGCGCCCTACAGCTACGACGGCGAGTTCTTCCGGATGCCCGAGCGCAAGGTGTTCCCCAAGCCCAACGGGCCCCTGCACCCGGCGATGTGGGTGGCCGGCGGCAGCCCGGGCACGTTCACCGAGGCGGGCGAGCTGGGCCTGGGGGTGTTCTGCTTCTCGATCGGCCGGCCCACCGACATGGAGCCGCTGCTCAGGGCGTACAAGTCGGCCATCGTCAACGCCACGCCCGTCGGCGACTACGTCAACGACAACATCATGGGCGTGACCAACATGTTGTGCATGGAGGACCGGCGCAAGGCATTCGAGGTCGCGTCCAACATGGGCATGAACTACTACTCGACGCTGGCCTACCACTGGCTCGACAACGTGCCGCGGCCCAAGCACCTACCGGAATGGCCCGAGAAGATCCCCGAGCCCACGCCCGACCAGGTCGAGCAGCTCTCGGCCGAGGGCTACATCGCCGTCGGCGACCCGGACGACTGCGCCCGGTCGGTGCAGCGCTGGGTCGACCTGGGCTTCGACCAGCTCACGTTCAGCCCCACCACCAACACCCTGCCCACCGAGGTGGTGATCGGGTCGATGGAGCTGTTCGGCCGCGACGTCATCCCCCAGTTCGACAACGACCCCGAGCACTCCACCACCCGTTACCGTCGGGAGGCGGCAGCCGAGCTGGGCTGACCGGCGACCGGAGCGGCGTAGATTCGTCCCTGTCCTCGCGACGTCTCGACGCCGGAGGGGGATGGCAGGCGTGACGCCTCGCAGCTTCAACCTGGCCGATGTGTGGGAGATGGCGGCCGACGCCGTGCCCGACCGCGAGGCGCTGGTGGTGGGGGACCGGCGCCTCACCTACGGTCAGCTCGAGGACCGCGTCAACCGGCTCGCCAACCACCTCGCCGGCCGGGGCATCGGCGCCGGCGACCACGTCGGCCTCTACCTCGAGAACTGCACCGAGTACGTCGAGGCCATGCTGGCGGCCTTCAAGCTGCGGGCGGTGCCGATCAACGTCAACCACCGCTACGTCGCCGACGAGCTGCGCTACCTGCTCCACAACAGCGACTCGGTCGCCGTGCTCACGCAGCCGTCGCTGGCGCCGACCGTGGCCGCGGTGGCCGACGACGTGCCCGGCGTGCGGTTCACCCTCGTCACCGGCGACGCCTACGACGCGGCTCTGGCGGCGGCGCCGGCCGATCGACCCTCGGTCGAGCGGTCCGACGACGACCACTACATCATCTACACCGGCGGCACGACCGGCCTGCCCAAGGGCGTGGTCTGGCGGCACGTCGACGCCTTCTACGCCTGCATCGGCGGCGGTGACCCGATGCGCCTCCACGGCGCGGTCGACCGGCCCGACCAGCTGCCGGGTCGTATCACCGACAGCCCCACCTGCTACCTGCCCCTGGCGCCGATGATGCACGCCGCCGCGCAGTGGACGTCGCTGTCGTGGTTGTTCTCGGGCAGCAAGGTGGTGCTCATGCCCGGTTCGCTCGACCCCGACGCCGTGTGGCGCACGGTCGAGCGCGAGAAGGTCAATGGCCTGACCGTGGTCGGCGACGCGGTGGCCCGCCCGCTGCTCGATGCCTGGGACCGCGCTGGCGGCTACGACGCCTCGTCGCTCTTCTCGTTCTCGAACGGCGGTGCGTCGATGTCGCCGGCGACCCGCGAGCGGGTGTTCGCCACCCTGCCGCACGTGATCGTGGCCGACGGGTTCGGGTCGTCGGAGGCCGGTACGCAGGGCTCGATGCGGGTGGCCGCGGGCGATCGCCCCGCCGCGGCCAGCCTCGTGCGCTTCGATGAGCCGGCCAAGCCCACGATTGTCGTCGACGCCGACGGCAACGAGGTGTCACCCGGCTCGGGTGTTGTCGGCCAGGTCCTCGCCGGCGGCCGCCTGCCACTTGGCTACTACAACGATCCCGACAAGACGGCGGCCGCGTTCGTCGACCGGGCCGGCGAGCGCTGGTTGGTCACCGGCGACATGGCGACCGTCGGGGCCGATGGGGCGATCGAGCTGCTCGGCCGTGGCTCGGTGGCCGTCAACACCGGGGGTGAGAAGGTGTTCCCCGAGGAGGTCGAGGCGGTGCTCAAGGCCCACGCCGCGGTGTACGACTGCCTCGTCGTGGGTGTGCCCGACGAGCGCTGGGGGAGCGCGGTCACCGCCGTGGTTCGGCCGGTCGAGGGCACCACGCCGACGCTCGGCGACCTGGCCGCCCACTGCAAGTCGCACATGGCGAGCTACAAGGCACCCAAGCACCTCGTGCTGGTCGATCGGGTGGTCCGTTCGCCGTCGGGCAAGGCCGACTACCGCTGGGCGCGCACCGCCGCAGAAAAGGCGATCGGCGGCTGAGTCCGCGGCTCGGCTGAGCATCGGTCGGGGGAGCGTGCGGGTCAGGGGAGGTGGCAAAGGGCCCGCCATTCCCCGGTGCGGGGCCAGGGGCACAGCACCGCGGTGGCCCCGAGCAGCCACACGAGCGCTCGGTCGAGGTCGTCGCGGCCGTTGCCGCCAACGACGGCCACCACCAGGCCGCGCTTGGGATGGTCCTGCACGACCCGCCACCCGGCGGGCACGGGCGCGCCCCGCTCCGCCAGCAGCTTCACCGCCTGGGGTCCCTCGGGGTGCTGGATGCCCCCCGTGGCCGGATCGCGACCGTGGCGCGGCATCCAGGTGGCGAGTGGCACGGTCGGCCCCCGGGCACCGAAGATCGAGGCGAGCGGCGAGCGTGTAGGCGGGGGCATGTC
>OCZS010000778.1_pt1 | contig 10803 bp, 9 predicted proteins | sample 1539071 | NCBI WGS metagenome assembly OCZS01 (sample SAMEA3113584, study PRJEB22503) | soil metagenome | reverse complement strand
AACGCCACCACCCCGCTCTGGACCGCGCACTTCGCGCAGCTCGCCCGCCGACACGACCCGCTCGCCCTCGTCCTCACCTTGGTTGCTCTAACCCGGCGCACGTCCCCGCGATCTCCCAACCGTCAAGCCCCGAGTTCTCCGCGGAGAGACGGCGACCGTTCTGAGCCGCAAGCCTTGTGCCCGGCCCCTGGTTGACGATTTTCTGACACAGGCGGGCGATCGGGCGACTTGATCCCACACGGGCTGCCGGGCCGCCCCGTGGTCCTCGGACATCAGTTCGGCGAGGCGTAGCATCCGGACGGTCTCGAGCGCTGGCTGGGCCGGTGGGCTCGCCGGCCGGTCACAGAACGATGTTCCCCTGCGGGATCACTAGGCCGCGGACCTCGAACTCCTCGATGGTCGGGGCCGGCATCGAAGGAGGCATACCAGCGGCCGGGTTGTTCGCGAGAGAGGCCATCAGTTCGCGTTGGTAACGGTCGTAATGTGCCCGGGACTCCCACACCTCCACAACCTCGAAGCCAGCCGGGGACGGCCGTCCGATATGCAGCAACAATCCCTCGATCGCTGTGGCTGCATGGCCAATCACCCCAGTATGGATTTGGTCGTACACCTCGATGGGTGCCGAGAGGGAGGTGACCACTCCGTAGGGCATGTCGACTCCTAGAAGGTCCGGTTGAGCTTGGTCACGGGACGCGAGGGCACCACCCGTGACCTGAGGTCGTCGACTCCGTCACCATCGAGCTGGTCGAGGGCTGCGGCACGGCCGGCCAGAGTCAAGAGGAGCGCGGCGATCGACCCGCGCACCTCCAGTCCGCTCCCCGCCGTCCAAGGCACATCGGTAGCAACGAACCGCAAGCCCCGGAACTTCTTCTGCGTCCACATCGGCCACCGCAGGTTCCATACGGTGTCGGCGGCTGCCAGACCAGCTGAGGAGGGAATCGCTAGCTCGACTCCCAGTGGCACGGTGATGTCTTGGCCGTGCACGAGCACGTCGAACAGGATGTTCCGATAGTTCGTGACAACTGGTACCTCACGAGATGCTGCACCCCGGCGCAGCTCGGCAACCAACACCTGAATCGGTCGACTGGCATAGGCCACCGCCAGATCACGGTTCATCCGGTGGAAGTTGCCGCGCGCACGGACTGCGCCCTGGAAGATCACCGGTGCGCGGAGCCGCTGCGAACCCAACACCAGGTGGGCCACCACGTCACGAACCCGCCATTCGGCACACAGCGATGGCAGCTCCCAGCGAGCCGGGTCCAGCGCCTCCATGATGTCGGCTATGGCGTACCGCTGGCTCTCGACGATCCGCCAGCTCTCCTCCGGTCCCATGGCGCGCATCGCCCCTCACTGCAGTGGTAAACTTTCCTGACGATGATAGTCAAGAATCCTGACGGTAGTCAAGGAGCTGGTTTCATGCCGGCCAAAGTCGAAGCGGTGAACACGGGCCTGCTGCTCTACATCCCCTATCGGGCGATGGAGAACAAGGTGTTCGCCGCGGTGGCGGCCGCCGGCTTCGAGGACCTGACCCTCGCACGCGGACGAATCTTCCAACGCATCGGCCCTACTGGCACCAGATTGACTGACCTGGCCGAGCAGGCACAGGTCACCAAGCAGGCCGCCGGAGCTCTGGTCGACGAACTCGAGCGCGCGGGATACGTGACGCGCACACCCGACCCCACCGACAACAGAGCCCGCCTGGTATGCATCGCCGAGAAGGGCGCAGCCGCCATCGAGGTCGCCACGACCGTCGTCGCCGAAGTCGAAGCCGAGTGGAACACCCATGTGGGCGCTCGTCAGATGGCGCAGCTCCGCCGCACTCTCATAAAGCTCCGGGAGATCACCGACCCCTACCAGTGACTCAACGCCACCACATCAATCACACCCTTGTTCACGCGCCCAGATCATCACGGCCGGGCCGCTCTGCCGAATCTGGCTCTTCCTGGATCAAGGCGGCGCTTCGCGCCGCCCGCCGCTCCGGGTGCCCTCGCTTTGCTGTGGGCCGCTACGGGGCAACCTCACCAGACCGAGGGGTGGCGGATCCGAACACGAGCGGAGACACGATGGGTGGCATCCGCTTCCACCGCGCCACCTGCAACCGGGCGGTGTTGAATCCCGCATTGCGCAGTGCGGCAACGGTGTCGCGGTTGCAGTGACAGCCCTCGGCGAAGGCCATCCACGGCCCGTGCAGACGGTCCTGCCAGCCGCGCAGGCGCGGCCCGGCAGCACGAACGTGCTCGATGAGGATGAGGCGGCCTCCCGGAGCAAGGACGCGACGGATCTCTGCCAACGTCGCTTCAAGGTCGGCGACTGTGCACAGAACGAGCGTACTCACCACCGTGTCGACTGCCCCTGAACCGACCGGCAGGTGATCGGCCGGCGCATCGAGAATCTCGTGCCGACGTCCGAGGCTCGCGAGGCGCTGGCTCAGTCGGTGGCGCATGGCTGGGTCAGGCTCGCTCAATGTGATGCGCTCCACGTCGGCGGGGAAAAGCGCGGCGTTGAGTCCGGTGCCCGCACCGATCTCGAGAACCGACCCGGTCGCCTCGGCGAGCGCATTCCGGCGCAGCGTCTGCATGCCGGCGCGTTCGCCCCAGGCGAGGAACGAGTCGTAACTCAGCGCAAACAGACGGCTGTAGATCGACCCCACCACGACAGAGTGCCAGCCATGGACATCGGAGAACAGGGAGCCACTGGTGTCGGTGGCAACGAACGCCGGAACGGTGGTCCGTCAGGTGCAGGCCACCGCTGGTGGGTCGGCTTGAGGCCCGACACGCCCAGCAGTGTCAAGCATCAGCTGATACCGACCTGTCAGCCATTTCCAGACAGGACACGACGCTGAGGGCTCCGATGCAGATGGCACTGACCGGCGTCAGGACCAGCACGCCGCGTCTGATTGTGGGCCGCCGATATCCCACGACCACTCGGTGCGGGCGTGCCCATCGCCCGTGACGTCCATGTGCCTCATCATGCCGGGGCGTCCCCCGCAGACCGAACTGAGTGGAACGGTGGCGCACCTCCCGCCGCCGGATCAGGCAGGCCTATCCCCGCCGGACCCGGCTGACATGGAAGCAGTCAAACCAATCGGGCTCAGGATTGCTTTCCGCTGGCCGGCCGATCCCGGTGCTGGTCCTATCCCATGCCTCGCCCCGCGTAATCCCGGCAGACCAGTCTGATCAGAGCCAACCTCGCCTCCGGAACAGCAACACGAGAAGAATGCCAACGATGAGCATCAGCGCGAGCACGGCCGGATAACCCCAACGCCAGCCGAGCTCCGGCATGTAGGCGAAGTTCATCCCGTACAGTCCGACGATCACGGTCCAGGCAATGCCGACCGTCCCCCAGGCAGTCACCTTGCGTACAAAACGATTGAGCTCGGTGGACACGCGCGTTTGGAACAGGTCGATCAGTTCCTGCAGGTATTCGCGCTCGAGATCAGCCGTGTGCTGCAGGTGACGGAAGCCCTGCTGCGAGTTTCGCACCAGGCGCAGATCCGTCTGCATCAATCCTTCCTGCAGCTCCATGGTCTCGATCAAGTTCGCGAACGACTCTGCCGCCTGGGCGGCACTGGTACGGATCGCTTCGAGGTCGTGCCGGAGATCGAACAGGTCTTGCAACAGCGCTTCGGCCTTCACCGGATCCTTCTGTGAGACGTCCCGTTCCAGCTGTCCAATACGAGCCGAGGACTCGGTGATCAGATTCTCGTGCGTCCGCATCTCTTCGGCCCGAATCGCGCCAACGAGCTCGAACGAACTGGCTGGACGAAGCTGGCCGCTGTCGATCCGCTGGCGCACGGCGGCGAGCTCGCCTCGCGCGATCTCCGACGTCAACGACGAACTCGTCGGGCCCAGCACGGTGACCAACATCCTGGGAGTCAGAAAGAGCTTCAGCGGCTGGAAACGCAGCCGGCCGTCGACGCCGCGAGCCAGACCGTTGATCGCGCTGAAGTGGTGGTCGGCGTAGAAGCGCATCTTCGGCACCGGGGACCGGTTGTGACACTCCTGGATGTCGCTCGACCTGACGTCGATCAGCTCACCGAGCAGCGACATGCCCTCCTCATCGGTGTGGTCGAAGTCCAGCCAGAGCGTGCCGCCATCCCGAGCGGCGGCATCACGTATCTCCGTCATCGACAACGATGCCGCGCCCGACCTCGAGATCAGCCGAGCCTCCATGGGAACATCCTGACCGCGACGAGCCGCGATGTCGCCGAATCGGCGCTACTAAGGTGCACTCGAGCCCAAGGTCTGGCCGCCGGTGTCAACTCGGCCCAAAGGCGCACGCGCTCAGACGAGCACCCGAGCCTCCAGGCCCGAGCCCTGTCTCTCGTACCAGCTGCGTCGGCAAGCCGGATCGACTTCGGCGCGACCGGGACGTGCTTAGCCGCCTGCGTGAGCTTGAGCCACTTCTCATGGACCGTCTCGCGGTCCTTGCCATCGACGTACTTGCGCTGGCGCGGGCTGGCAGGAGTAGTGATCCAGGCGTACGCGGCATACCCGTTGCGGTACGGAAATGGACCCCTCTCCGTTATGCCGACGGCTCACCGTGACCACCACGCCTCATCAGACTGCGACGCCACATTTCGACGTACTCGTCCACCCGAGCCGGCAGAATCCGTCGCGCCGGCCTCCGGCCGGCCAGGCGGTGTCCTCGCTTCGCTGGGGCCGCACCGCGGGTTTTGCGCGAACGACTCAGGAGGAGCGGCGTCTGGCTGAGGGTGCTAGTGCCGGGTTGTCGAAGGAGTTGTCCACCGGGTTGACAGTGGTGCCGGGCGCGACGATCTCGTCGATCCGGTCCAGCACGCCTGTGTCGAGCACGACATCTGCTGCTGCCAGCTGCCCTTCGAGCTGCTCCATGGTGCGCGGTCCGATGATTGCCGACGTGATCGCCGGGTGGTTGAGCACGAAGGCGATCGCCATCTGGATGAGGGTGATGCCGGCCTCTTCAGCGAGCTGGGCGAGTGCCTCGACGGCGTCGAGCTTGCGCTGGTTGGCCGGCTGGGAGAGGTCGAACCGTTCCGGCAGCCGGCTGGCCCGCGATGATTCCTGTTGGCCGCTGTCCTTGCGCCACCGGCCGGACAGCCAACCGCCGGTCAGCGGGCTGTAGGACAGGACGCCCATGCCGTGACGCTGACAGGTGGGCAGGATGTCGTCTTCGATGCGCCGCACGAGGATGGAGTAGGCGGGCTGCTCGGTGACGAAGCGTTGCAGGCCCCGTTCACGCGCGACCCACTGCGCCTCGACGATCTGGCTGGCGGGGAAGGTCGAGGCACCGATGTAGCGGACCTTGCCTTGGTGGACGAGGTCGGTGAGTGCGCCCAGAGTTTCTTCGATGTCGGTGTCGGTTCGCGGACGGTGTACCTGATACAGGTCGACCCAGTCGGTGTCGAGACGACGCAGCGAGTCCTCGACGGCACGCATGATCCAGCGCCGCGAGCTGCCCTGCCGGTTCGGGTCGTCGCCCATCGCCCCGTGGAACTTCGTGGCCAACACGATGTCGTCGCGGCGACCTTTGAGCGCTTTGCCGACGATCTCCTCCGACTCGCCCTGGGCGTAGACGTCGGCGGTGTCGACAAAGTTGATGCCGGCGTCGAGCGCCGCGTGGATGATGCGGGCCGACTCCTCCTGGTCACGGTTGCCCCAAGCGCCGAACATCATCGCGCCAAGGCACATCTTGCTGACGGAGACGCCCGTGCTTCCAAGCAGGCGGTGGTCCATGACGAGCTCCCTTCGGCCGGTCTAGATCTTGGCTATTCTGCCGTGCCTGGGGATGGCGAGGTCGCTCGCTCATCACGGTCAGTGGTGCGGCCCAGAACTGTCCGGGCCGCACCCAGTCTGCCGCTCGATCAGCCGGCCGTGATCTCGACGCGGCGGGGCTTGGCCTGCTCGGCCTTCGGCACCTTGACCGTCAGGACACCCTCGTGCAGCGACGCGGTGATCGCCTCACTGTCCACAGATGTCGGCAGAGTCGTCCGGAACTCGAACCGACCGGTCCGCCGGGTACGCCGACGCAGGATCCCGGTCCGCTCGCGCTCCTTGAACTCGCCGGTGATAGTCAGGACGCCGCTACTCGCCTCGACCTGCACATCGTCGCGCTGTACGCCAGGCAGTTCAGCCTCCACGACGTACGCGTCCTCAGTCTCCTCGACATCAACCGCAGGAGCCCAACCGCCTGCCGTGGCCAGACCGGACTGGCCGAACGCCGACTCGAAGAGTTGGTTCATCTGGCCGGTGAGACTCTCGAAGTGGGCCTGACCGGGCGAGTCGAGGCCTTGGAGCCTGGCGGGCAGGTTCACCGGCGATGATCGGTTCATCGGCAGCATCGGATGTCACCGGCCGCGTATTCGTGAGCCGCGCATCCTCTGCCCACTCGGTCGTCGGACCGGAGCAGCTCCGGGTCGTAGCCAACAGGGAAGCCGGTGCTCATCCGCAATAATCGCCGACGTGGGAGAGGTCGAGGTCGTTGTGGCCCATTCCGAGCGCGCGACCCTGCGCGTCGATGACGTGTTCCTGAAGATCGACTCTGACCAAACGCTCACCGACGTGGAGGTCGAGGCGATGGCGTTGGCGCCGATCCCGACTCCGGAGGTCCTGTGGCGGAAGCCGCCCGTGCTCGCGCTCGCCGCCCTCCCAGGGACGGCACTCGGCCGCCTCGGCGAGCCGTCGACCGCGTCGTCGGCGGCGTGGGCCGCGGCGGGTGCCGCCGCACGGATGCTGCACGACGCGCCGCTGCCGCCCTGGCCCGGTCGGAGCCTCGACGAGCTCGCCTCGCGACTCGACGGCGAATGCGAGTGGCTCGTCACGAACGGCGTCCTTCCTACCGACCTGGTTACGCGCAACCGCCGGATCGCCGAGGCTGCACTCCGGCCCTGGACACCAGTGTTCACGCACGGCGACCTGCAGATCACCCACGTGTTCGTCGACGGTGACGAGATCACCGGCGTGATTGATTGGTCCGAGGCAGGACCTGGCGATGCCCTGTACGACCTCGCCATCTTGACGCTCGGACATGAGGAGCACCTTGGCGATGTCGTCGCCGGCTACGGCACCGACGTCGACCTCGACGTGATCCGCGCGTGGTGGTCGTGGCGAAGCCTGGTGGCGGCCCGCTGGCTGATCGAGCACGGCTTCGACCCGTCCTCGCCAGGAGCCGAGTTCGACGTGCTGAGATCCATGATGTGAGGCTGCACGAGCCTGGCGATTGCGTGCGGACATTGTTCCACTAGCGGTTGAGCCCGTTGGCAGCGACGCCGGCCCCTCAGAGCCCAACATCCCGCTGGTGCCGACGGGCCGGTCGCGGAAGTAGGACGGCAGCCACCACGGCTCGCTGCGAACCGCAACGCGTTCGGACAAGCGGTGGAATCAGAGGTCAGGCCAGGTGGACCCAACGGCCCTCGGAGGGCACGCCGGTGGCGTTGACCACGAAGAGCAGGTACCAGCCGGGCGGAGCGATCGTCGCGGTCGCCGGCAACTGCAGCCCTAGCGCGTCCGCCCCGGTCACCTGGAGGGGTAGGTCCACCAGGCGCTGCTCGGCGTCGAGCGAGTGCGTGGTGGCGCCCGGGCGCATCAGGCACGCGGACGCGATCTGGCTCGCATCAGGCACGGTGACCGCCAAGAAGCCGCCGTACGTCACCTCGGTCGCCGCCGGCGTGCACGAAGGTCGGACTCCGGCGAACAGATAGGGCGGCCAGAAGACCTCGATGCGCAGCTCCTCTGTCTTGCGCGCCGGGTTCGAGCCCGCCGTGATCACCTTGCCGTCCGGCATCAGCAGGGCCACCGAGTGGTAGAGCCGGGCCACCCGCGACGTCGCTGCCATTGCCCAGCCACCCGGCCCACCGGAGCCGTCCGGGTGGTAGATCTCGGCATCGAGCGTGGCGTCCGCGGCGCTCTCCTCCATCATCGCGCCACCGTTCACCAGCACGGTCCGGTCGGGCAGGAGGGTGGCGCACAGGTGCATCCGCGGCATGGCCATGGGGGTGGCCATGGCCAGAGTGGGCTGGGCGAGGGACAGGTCGGTGATGGCCGTCGTGTTGGTCGCTCCCGTCATGTCGTGCATGTCCCAGGGTCCACCGCCGATCAGCATGACTCGCTGGGCCTGCGCCGGCGGTAGCAGCACGCTTGCGGCCTGGTTCCGCTTCCCGGCCTCGAAGAGCACGCCGTTCACGTCCGTGACGGTGTTCGACGCCAGATCCCAGATGCTCGGCCGTACCCCGTTGTTGGCGCCGTACTGCCCGCCGCTGAAGAAGATGCGGCCGTCTGCCAGCAGGAACAGGTGGCAGTACATCGGCCAGTTGGCCGGCGAGTTCTGGGTGTGCGACCAACCCGCGCCGTCCGTGTACGTCTCGGGCAGCAGGTTGAGCTGGCTCGTCCCATCCAGCCCCGACACGGCGAGGACGCGGCCGTCCTGGAGGGTGACCAGGGTTGGGTACCAGCGTCCACCGACCATGTCGGGTTGGCCGACCCAGGCGCCGACGTGCCCGGACGGACTGGCGGGGTCAGCTGGTCCGGCGTCCGGGTCGAACGTCACCGCCTGCTTCAGCCCGAAGAAGTCGTCGTACTTCTCGGTGCCGCCGCTGGCCAAGAGCCGGCCGTCGGCCAAGAACGCGTGGCCGCAGCAGAACAGGTCCACCGGCGTGGGCGGTTGGCTGTACGCGGCGTCCGGGTAGTGCCAGACCGCCGTCGCGAACTGTTGGGCGTTGTGCCGGTCCACGTCGTTGCCCGAGCCGGAGAAGAACAGGACGCTGCCGGTGTGCAGCAGGGCGGCGTGCACCGGATTGACGACGGAGTCGTTCTCCAGAAGTCGCCACACGCCCATATGCGCGGCCATGTCCAGGTCGGTCATCAGGTCGAGGACCCGGTACCAGCCTTCGTTGGGTCCCGGAGGGTTGTCGACGGTGAGCAGGACCAGATGGGGCATGCCCGCGGGCCCGAGAGTGGCGACCGCGGCGGCCGCGTCCTGTCCCTCCCAGAAGCGCCAGTCGGGCACCGCCTGCCACGGTCCCCACCCGTCGGCGGCGCGGCCATCCGCAAGCCGCCAGCCCACCGAGTAGTAGCCGCCGTTCTGACCGGCCGGACTGTCCACAGCGAGAACGACCAGCTCCGGCGTACCGTCGCCGTCGAGGTCCGCAACGGCGAGGCCCACCCCCTGGTTCTCCCAGAAGAACCAGTCGGGGACCGCCCCCCACCCTCGCCAGGCCGCCACAGTGCCGTCAGGATTGAGCGGGCCGCTGCGGTAGTAGCCCTGGTTGGGACCATCCGGCGCGTCCACCATCAGGACGACGAGGTCCAGCACGCCGTCCCCGTCGACATCGGCGACCGCGACGTCGGCGCCGGCGTTGACCCACGGGAACCAGTCCGGCACCGGCAGCCACGGCGACCAGCCGGTGACCTGCCCCGCCGCGTCGACGTTCCAGCCGATCCGGTACCAGCCGGCGTTCGGGCCGTTCGGTACGGCGTCCACCCGGAGAACCAGCAGGTCCGGCTGCCCGTTCCCACTGATGTCGGCGACGGCGACACCAGCGCCCTCGTTGAACCACGAGTCCCAGTCGGGAATCGGTGTCCAGTCGGTCCAGGTGCCGATGGTCAGGTCGTCGTCGGTACTCAGACCTATCCGGAAGGAGGCTGTGTTCTCCCCACCAGGGTCGTCGACCCGAAGGATGACCAGGTCAGCCATGCCGTCGCCGTTGAGGTCCGCAAGGGCGACGCCGGCCCCAGCGTTCTCGTTGGAGATCCAGTTCGGGATGACGGTGAAGTCGGTGTTCATCCGGGTTGCCCTTCCTGCAACGGGCCCGGCTGAGCATCGGCGAGAGGAGTGTGCATGCGATCACCTTCGGGGGAACCAACCAGGAGCATCGGGCTAGCGACCTGGACCCCAACGCGCCGCGGTCGGCGGGTCGCCATGAACAGCGCGGCCTTCAAGCCGCCGCGCAGCACAACCGTACTGAACCAGAGGCCGGCGGCGACGGTTTGATACCTCCCTGACGTCAGCCGGTCTGCGATCGAGATCGGCCACCACCTGCCTGCGGCTGTTGAACGGCACCTCACCCCTGCGCTGATCGTGCGCGACGACGACGGCCATGACCCATAGACGCAGGCCGACGCATCTGCTCTGGCGGTTCTCGACGACCCTGAAGACGACCGAGGCGATCGCCAGTCCGGCAGCCCAGCGGGTCGCCCGCCGACTGGTAGGCCGTCGATCAGACAGCTTGAGGTGACGCTGCGCGAACATCCCGATGCATGGGCTGCTACACGATGGCCGTTGGTGACTGATCGGTACGCTCCGTCGATGATGTCCGGTGCTTCCGGCCAGCCACTTCCCCCGACGGCCCGTACGCCACGGACCGACGCCCGCTGGCTGACGCTGAGGGTCCCGGCCGACAACGCGGCCAGGGCGCTGACGGCTGCCACCCTGCTGCCGCGGCTCGTTGAGTACCTTGCCGCAACGGGGGCCGCGGACTCAGGCGTCGAAGTGATCGACCTCGGGTCTGGCACCGGAGCCAACCAAAGGTGGCTCACTCCCCGGCTGCCGTTCAGGCAACACTGGTTGCTGATCGATCAAGACGAGGCGGTGCAACGTCACCAGCTCAGGGCTCCGCGGACCCGTCTCCTGACCGCAGATGTGGGAATCCTGGCATCGGTCTTGGACCGGCTGGGCAGCGCTCAGCTCGTCACCTGCTCAGCCCTGCTCGACCTGCTCACCCTTGACCAGCTCGATGCCATCGGCTCGGCTTTGGCTGCGGCACGGCAGCCGGCTCTGTTCAGCCTGACGGTGACCGGTGCCATGGAACTGTCGCCGGCCCACCCTCTC
>OCZS010000777.1_pt1 | contig 10826 bp, 6 predicted proteins | sample 1539071 | NCBI WGS metagenome assembly OCZS01 (sample SAMEA3113584, study PRJEB22503) | soil metagenome | reverse complement strand
GCTCGCCGCCGACGCGACGTTCCTCAGCCTGCTCCAGGCGCCGGAGGGGACGGCGCCGTTCGCGTCGCGGGTCGACGCGGCCGGACGGCTCTGGCTGGAGGAGTACCCGCGCTACCCGGTCGCGGACAGCGAGATGGTGCTCAACGGGCACGTCTTCGCGATGTACGGACTGCACGACTACTGGCAGCTGACCGGGGACGACGCGGCTCGCCGGCTCTTCCTGGGTGCTCTCTGGACCATCGAGCGGAGCGTGGTCTCGGAGTTCCGCAGGGTCAACTGGCTCAGCGTCTACTCCCTGCGGCACAAGGTGAACACGCCGAGCTACCACCCGGTCCACGTCGAGCAGTTCCTCGTGCTCTGGCGGATGACCAAGGACAGCCGGTGGATCACCTCCGCCGGCCTCTTCCGCACCGACTACCCCCGACCGGCCCAGACCGGGCAGCTGCGGATCACCCCCAAGGTCCGGACGATGTACCGGATCAACTCCGCGGGGGCGATCTCGTCGACCCGGACCGTCGCGTTCTCCCGGAGTACCGGCGCGCCGTACGACCGCCGTCAACGGCTCAAGGGCGGACCGATCGCCTACCGCATCTCGGCCGGCGCCTACACCGGCTGGTGGGTCGCGGAGGGCTTCGGGATCGCCTGGGGGCTCGGCGCCATCGACCGTCACGGCTACCTCCCCGAGACGCCCGTCGTGTTCCGCGCCGGGTCGACGTTCACGGCATACCGGCTCGACTCCGCGGGCAACGTCGTGGGACACAAGACCATCACCATCAGTGCGACGAGCTCGTCGATGGCTCCGACGCGCTACAGCGGGATCGTCACGGGCCGCCCAAGCTACCTGTTCCACAGCGGCGCACTCGCCGGGTACTGGCTGCCGCTGCAGGCCAAGATCTACCTGCCGTGATGCCGGCGCCGCGTCGGGCCACGAAGAGCTCGGTGCGGCGGCGCCCGCCGCGGTCAACGGTGCCCGGACGGGGCCGGCGTTCGGCACCAGTAGGATGACGCGGCGCCCCGGCACTCACGGGGCCTCGAACCCCCGTCGCCCGAAAGAGGTATGAGTGAAGATCGCGGTCGTTGCCCTCGGAAAGATCGGGCTGCCCCTGGCGGTGCAGTTCGCCAGCAAGGGACACGACGTCGTCGGTGTCGACGTCAACCAGGCCGTCGTCGACCTCGTCAACGCCGGAACGGAGCCCTTCCCCGGTGAGGCGGAGCTGGCGGACCGGCTCGCGACGCTCGTGCCCGCGGGACGTCTACGGGCCACCACGGACTACTCCGACGCGATCCCCGGGGCGGATGCCGTGGTGCTCGTCGTCCCCCTCTTCGTCGACGACGCGACCTGGGAGCCGGACTTCGGCTGGATGGACTCGGCCACCCGGGCACTGGCCGATCACCTCACCCCTGGCACGCTCGTGTCCTACGAGACGACCCTGCCGGTGGGCACCACGCGCACTCGCTGGAGGCCGATGATCGAGGAGGTCTCCGGACTGACCGAGGGCGTCGACTTCCACCTCGTCTTCTCGCCCGAGCGGGTGCTCACCGGCAGGGTCTTCGCCGACCTGCGCAAGTACCCCAAGCTCGTCGGTGCCCTCAGCGAGGAGGGCGCGAAGACCGCCAAGGAGTTCTACGAGGCGGTGCTCGACTTCGACGAGCGCACCGACCTCGATCGGCCGAACGGCGTGTGGGACCTCGGCAGCCCGGAGGCGTCGGAGCTCGCGAAGCTCGCCGAGACCACGTACCGCGACGTCAACATCGGGCTCGCCAACCAGTTCGCCCGGTTCGCCGAGCAGAACGGCATCGACGTCCACGCGGTCATCGAGGCCTCGAACAGCCAGCCCTACAGTCACATCCACCGCCCGGGCATCGCCGTGGGTGGCCACTGCATCCCGGTCTACCCGCGCCTCTACCTCTTCAACGACCCCGACGCCACGGTGGTGCGCGCCGCGCGTGAGGCCAACGCGGGGATGCCGGAACACGCCATCACCCTCTTGGAGGGCGCGTACGGCAACCTCTCGGGCGCCCGTGTGGCGGTGCTCGGCGCTGCCTATCGCGGGGGCGTCAAGGAGACGGCGTTCTCGGGGGTCTTCCCGCTCGTGGCCGGGCTCAGAGAGCGTGGGGCGACGGCGCTGGTGCACGACCCGATGTACTCGGACGAGGAGCTTGCGAGGTTCGGCTTCGAGCCCTACCACGTGGGGGAGCAGGTCGAGGCCGCACTGGTGCAGGCCGATCACGCGATGTACCGCGAGCTGGACGAGGCCAGTCTCCCGGGGCTGCGGGCCATCGTCGACGGGCGACAGGTCACCGATCCGGCGCGCTTCGACGGGGTCGTGCACCGGGTCATCGGGCTCGCTCGCTGACCCGACGTCGGCAGGAGCTCACCCACACTCGACAGCGAACCCGTCCGTGGGCGCCCCGTGGGTCCTCGGCCGTCGCTGGTGTCAAGGTCCTCGGTCCCGAAATCGTGTGTGACACATGGGGCTGATGTGAAGAGTGGGTAGCATGGCGGCCGTCCCTACCGGAGGTCCGCATGCCCAGCGCCCGACTGCCCTTCAGCCGCCGAGGCTCGGGTGCCCTCGTCGCCGCCGCCGTGGCCCTCCTCGTATCGGTGCCGGCGCCGACGCCGGCACTGGCGGCTCCTGGGGTGGCGGGGCAGGCGGTGGCGGCCTCCCCGGCATACACCTCGGCCTCGACGGCGCTCCCGTCGTCGGCCGTCACCGGACCTGACTGGGTGGTCCGCGGTGCGGGATATGGCCACGGCGTGGGCATGAGCCAGCACGGCGCGAGGGAGATGGCCAGGGACGGCCTCAGCGCCCGCCAGATCCTGGGCCGCTACTACACGGGGACGACCTACGACGCGGTGAGGGACGACACGACGCTCCACGTGAACCTCCGTAGCGGGGTGTCGTCCACGACGCTGACCGCCTCGGCGCGCGGTGCCACCCTCGCCGTTCCGGGCCAGGCGGTTCGAATGACCGCGCCGGTGGCTGCCGTGGTCACCTTCGCCCGCAGCGGTGGTGGCGTGCGTGCCACCTGCGGCTCGTGCACGCCGACGTCGATCACGAGCCCCACCTACCTCGAGGCGGACTGGCCGCAGGCCGCCGGCAACACCGTCACGCTCGCAGGCATTCGCTACGAGTTCGGCGACGTTCTCGTGTGGCCCACCACGGGCGCTGCGACCCTCGAGGCCGTGATCCGGGTGCGGCTGCACGACCAGTACCTCGACTACGTCCGCGAGATGCCGTGGTCGTGGCCCGGGGCCGCGCTCCAGGCGCAGGCGGCCGCGGCGCGTGGCTACGCCCTCTCCCAGCCGTACAAGAACGACGACCCGGCGAGCGAGCCCAGCTGCATGTGCCACGTCTACGACGACAGCCGCAGCCAGGTCTTCGCCGGCTACCCGCCGGCGGGTGAGGTCCCGTACTGGCCCGCATGGAAGGCGGCGGTGCGCGCGACCGGTTCGCCCCAGACCGGCTTCGTGGCACGCTACGCCGGCTCCATCATCTCCGCCTTCTACTCCTCGTCGTCCGGGGGGCGCACGCAGCACAACGAGGAGGTGTGGGGTGGCACCCCGATTCCGTACCTGCGCAGCGTCGCTGACCCGTGGAGCCTGCGTGCCGGCAACCCGCACTCCTCGTGGCGCACGACGGTGACGGGCGGGCCGCTCGCCACGGCATTCCGGTTGACGGACGTCGCGAGGCTGGACCTGCGGGACCGCACTGCCGGCAACGGTGTCGACACGGCGACAGCGACGTCGGCCGCCGGCGTACGTGCCACGATCGACGGCGAGGTCCTGCGGGCGCGGCTGGGGTTGAAGAGCACCGCGATCCGTCACCTGGGAGCGCGGATCGGCGGCCTCACCCGGTACGAGGTGGCAGCGAACGTCGCCAGGAGGGTGGCTGCCACGTCGACCACCGCCGTCCTCGCCAGCGGCGAGTCGGCGGCGGTGTTCGATGCCTCGGTGGCCGGCCCGCTGTCGGCGACGCTCGGTGGGCCGCTCCTCCTCACCGCCGCGGCCACCCTTCCGGCGCCCACCATGGCTGAGCTCGACCGGCGGCGCCCGAGCCTGACCCGGATCGTCGTCGTGGGGGGGCCGGGCTCGGTGAACGACGGTGTGCTCGCCGCCATCCGGGAGCGCTATCCCACGGTGGCGGTCGAGCGAATCGGCGGCTCGACACGGTATGCCGTGGCCGCCAACGTCGCGGGCGAGATCCGCGAGCGCCGGCTCGTCGGCGCGGTGGTCGTGGCCTCGGGCATCGCGATCGCCGACGCCCTCGGAGCCTCGGGTCCGGCATCGGCGCTGCGCCAGCCGATCCTGCTCACCCGGCCCGGCGCCCTCCCGTCGGAGACCTCGGTCGCGCTGTCGTCGAGCGGGGCCACCACTGCCCGGATCGCCGGCGGCACCGCCTCGGTGTCGCCGACGGTGGAGCAGCAGCTGAAGAACCGTGGCCTCACCGTCATCCGCCTCGGCGGCGCCGACCGGTACGCCGTGGCGGCGAACGTCGCGACACACTTCCGCTCCGCGGTCGGAGTACCGAACGAGATCATCCTGACCTCCGGGTCCGACGATGCCCTCGCGGACTCCCTGGCCGCGGGGAGCCTGCGGATGCTCATGGTGCTGACCACGCCGGTGGCGGTGCCCGAGGTGAGCCTGCGGGTGCTGCAGACCACGCCGCAGCTCGAGACGGTGACCGTCGTGGGCGGTCCGGCGTCGGTTCCCACCAGCCTGCTGGTGCGGGCCCAGACGTCGTAGCGCCGCGCGTCGGCCCTCGGACAGCCGGGCGGGTCAGCGGTCAGCCGAGCATCATGCGGGGATCAGGTGAGGGTCGCACTCTCAGGCGAGGGCCACGGTGAACGGCGCCCCGGTGGCGGCGCGCACGTCGTCCACGGTGACCTCGGGCGCCAGCTCGCGGAGCACGAGCCCGTCGGCCGTCACGTCGAGCACGGCGAGGTCGGTGATGATGCGCTGCACCACGGCCTTCCCGGTGAGGGGCAGCGAGCACTCCTCGACGATCTTGTGCGAGCCGTCCCGGGCGACGTGCTCCATGAGCACGACGACCTTCTTCGCGCCGTGGACGAGGTCCATGGCCCCGCCCATGCCCTTGACCATCTTGCCGGGGATCATCCAGTTGGCGATGTCCCCGCCGGCCGAGACCTGCATGGCGCCGAGGATCGCGGCGTCGACCTTGCCTCCGCGGATCATCCCGAACGACGTCGCCGAGTCGAAGTACGAGGCGCCCCTGCGCACCGTGACCGTCTCCTTGCCGGCATTGATGAGATCCGGGTCGACCGCGTCCTCGGTCGGGTACGCGCCGACGCCGAGGATGCCGTTCTCGGACTGGAGGACGATCTCGACGTCGTCCGGGACGTAGTTCGGCACGAGGGTGGGCAGACCGATGCCGAGGTTGACGTAGGCGCCGTCCTCGAGCTCTGCTGCGGCACGGGCGGCCATCTGGTCACGGGTGAGGGGCATGCGTCAGGCCTCCTGCGTCGTCGGGCTCGCGGCGGGCGTGACGGTGCGGCGCTCGATGCGCTTGTCCGCGGCCTGCTCGGGGGTGAGGGGCAGGACCCGCTGGACGTAGATGCCCGGGAGGTGCACGGCATCCGGGTCGAGCTCTCCCGGCTCCACGAGCTCCTCCACCTCGGCCACCGTCACCCGGCCCGCCATGGCGGCCAGCGGGTTGAAGTTGCGGCTGGACCTGTTGAAGACGAGGTTGCCGTGCCGGTCGCCCTTCCAGGCGCGCACGAGACCGAAGTCGGCGACGATCGCCTGCTCGAGGACGTACTCGCGTTCCTCGCCGTCCCGCTCGAACACCCGGACCTCCTTCGCCGGCGACGAGACCGCGACGGTGCCGTCGGCGGCATACCGCCAGGGGAGTCCGCCGTCGGCGACCTGGCTCCCCACCCCGGTCGGCGTGAAGAACGCAGGGATGCCGGCACCACCCGCCCTGAGCCGTTCGGCGAGCGTCCCCTGCGGGGTCAGCTCGACCTCGAGCTCGCCCTCGAGGTACTGGCGGGCGAACTCCTTGTTCTCCCCGACGTACGAGGAGACCATCCGCCGGATCTGGCGGGACCCGAGGAGGATGCCCAGTCCCCAGTCGTCGACGCCGCAGTTGTTGGAGACGACCTCGAGGTCGGAGATGCCGCTCCGGTGCAGCTCGGCGATGAGGACCGAGGGGATGCCGCAGAGCCCGAAGCCGCCGACGGCGAGGGTGGCCCCGTCGGAGATCCCGGCGACAGCCTCTGCGGGGCTGGAGACGACTTTGTCCATGGCGGGCACTCTAGTGACCGAGAGCCCGCGCGGTGGTGCCTCCCTACCCCGCGGGCGCGGAGAACGTCCTGTCCTGCCCCGTCGTATCGGGAGATCTTGCGTTACAGGTGGGGCTGCTGAGAAGTACATCCGTGTAATTTCGCGGACCGGGTTGCGGGACGCAGGTGACAGGTGAGACAAAAGGGGGACTTGGTGGTCTTCATGTGACAGGTGTGACTCCTGCGACGAAGGCGGCCGGGTGCGCCTCCGACACCGGAGGAGGCGGTCGTTCACCTCGAGGAGCCCCCGCCGTGTCCACCCCCCACCCTGTCGCGCGCAGTGACTGGCGCCTCCCCGCCCGGACCCTCGGAGCGCTGTCGGCCTCCGTCATCGCGTTCCCGTTGATGGGCTCGACGGCGCAGGCCGCCACGACGGTTCCCTACCCCACACCACCTGTCCCGCTCCCGAGCGCCCTCGACGTCGCCCCGCCGTACCAGAAGGGCACGATGTGCCTGACGTACAACCAGCCGGGAGCCGTCGCGTTCGTGAAGATGCTCAACGCGACCTACGGCTACCGCGTCTGGGGCATCCTCCGGCACTGCGCGGCCGAGCACGGCGAGGGCAGGGCGCTGGACTGGATGATCAACGCGAACGACCCCTCGCAGCTCGCGCTGGCGAATGCGATCACCCGCTGGCTCGCGGCGCCCGACAGCAAGGGCCGTCCCGGCGCGATGGCGAAGCGCTTCGGGATCAACTACATCATCTGGAACCGCCAGATGTGGCGCGCCTACGACACTGCTCGTGGCTGGGCGCCGTACTACGGCGTCTCCCCGCACACCGACCACATCCACATCTCCTTCAACTGGGACGGCGCACGCATGCGGTCGTCCTGGTGGAGCGGGGTGGCGGTGACGACGCCGCTCACCGGACCGAACTACACCGCTCCGCCACCGGCGCCGGTGATCACCGCCAGCGGCTACCCCCTGCTCGTGCAGGGTGCGACCGGCCCTGACGTCGCACTCGCCCAGAAGGTCATCGGTGTGACGGCGGACGGCAAGTTCGGTCCGATCACCGCGGCCGCACTCGGCACGTGGCAGACGAAGTACGGCGTTCCCGCCACGAGGGCACTGGACAACGCCACGTGGTCGAAGATGGTGGCGCTGCGGCTCATCCCGAGCCGCACGGTCCACCCGCTCGCGAAGTACGTCAACGTCGTCCTCAAGCGAGGATCCACGGGTGAGGCGGTCAAGGCGCTCCAGAAGTACATCGGCGGTCTCGTCGTCGACGGGTCCTACGGGCCCCTCACCGAGTCACGGGTCAAGGCCTACCAGCAGGCCAAGGGCCTGACGGTCACCGGCATCACGGACGCCAAGGTGTGGAACGCCCTCATCGCGGGGTCGACGGTCACCGCGCCCACGACGACGACGACCGCGCACCCCCTGGCGAAGTACGCGGGCCTCACACTCCGGCTGTGGTCGAAGGGGGAGGCCGTCTCGGCGCTCCAGAAGTACATCGGCGGCCTCGTCGTCGACGGCTCGTACGGACCGCTGACCGAGGGGCGGGTCAAGGCCTACCAGAAGTCGAAGGGGCTCGTCGTCACCGGGGTCACCGATGCCGCGGTGTGGAAGGCACTCATGGCCGACCACCCGGTCACGAGCACGACCACCTCGGGATCGACGGTGACGTCGCTGGCCACCGAGTTCACGCCGTACAAGGCGACGGTGCTGCGGCTGGGGGCGACGGGTACCGCCGTGAAGGTCCTCCAGCGTGGCCTCGGCGGCCTCGTGGTCGACGGGTCGTTCGGTTCCCTCACCCTGGCGGCGGTCAAGCAGTTCCAGACCTCCCGGGGCCTGAGCGCCACGGGGGTCGTGGATGCCGCCACGTGGAAGGCGCTGGAGCTCAAGGTCCACCCGCTCTACCCCTACTGGGGGATCGTCCTCAAGCGCGGGTCCACCGGGACCCCGGTCGTGGCCCTGCAGAAGGCGTTGCGCATCACCGCGGACGGGTCCTTCGGCCCGATCACCGAGGCCGCCGTCAAGGCCGTGCAGCTGAACGCCAAGCTGACCCAGACCGGCGTCGTCGGAACGCTCACCTGGAAGGCCGTCGAGGCGCGCATGCCGCGCTGACACGGCGTGGGTCGTTCCCGAACCACGTCCAGAGCTGGGTCCGGGTGGCGCGGACCCGAGGTGTCGTCGCGGCCGCTCGCTCACCAGCGCGCTTCGTCGAGGTCAGCGGCTCAGGCCGTGGAGGTGACGCCTTCACTGGCCAGCCGCGCCTGAAGTGCCTCAGCGCCGGGCTCGCCACGGGTCAGCACGACGGAGCCGTCGCCGGCGAGGGTGCGCAGGGCCAGCCGGAGGAACGCCGCCGTGTCGGTCGTCGTGGTGTGCACCCGGTCGGGGGTGTCGTCGCCCGGCACGATCTCGCCGTATGCCGTGTCGGCCCCGCCCGCTCGCAGCGCCGGGTCGTCGTCAGCCGGCTCGTCCCAGGGGTCGAAGACGTCACCGTGTGTGGCGAGCTCTCGGGCCTCGTCGACGACCCCCGGAGGCACGGGGACCGGTGCCGAGCGGGCCAGGGCTGCGAGGGTGACGAGCACCGCGCGGTCCGCGTCGGCGGCAGCCGTGGCATCGTCGGTGACGAGGACCTCCCTGTCACCGGACGGCGCGGACGGATCGGCATCGCCGGTCCCTGCGGCATCCCCCGTCCGAGCGGTGACCACCGTCCGAACGGCACCCGGGTGGCCGGGGCGGCTGGGCACGGCATCCCGTCGCGGGGACGGATCCGTGGTGCGGTGGGATGGCAGCTCGACACACCCGCCGACCGACCACACACCCAGGGCCCAGTAGAGAGTGCGCCAGTGCGGCGGCAGGTCGAGCACCACGACGGAGCCCGGCCCGACGTGGAGGTCGTCCTGCAGGAGGTTCGCGGCCTTGGCCACCCAGTTGGCCAGCACGCGGGCGGACAGCTCGATGCGCTCGCCGCGGGTGGGGGAGTCGGTGTCGTCGTAGACCGTCACCCGCGGCCGCCCCGGGTCGGAGGTCACCGCCCGACGCAGGACGGCGGCCGGGCTCTCGGCTGAGGTGGTCACCGTCCGGACCCTAGCAACGGGCCGACACCGCGCGACGTGTCAGCCGGCGACAAGCGGCGGCCGGCTGCAGGGGAGCGCTGCCACGCCGCGCGAACCGCGAGGTCGTCGCCCGACACTAGGCTCCCCGGCATGATGCTGACGACCGTCGCCACGGGGTCGTGAGATCCCGCCTGCTCCCCGGCCTAGCGGTCGGTGCGGGCCTCTGGCTCGTTCTCGTCAGTGCTGCCGGCGCGGTGCTGTCCGCAGTCGGGTGGTGGACGCCGTACCTCGCCTGGCCACTGGCGGTCGTTCTCTTGGGGGTCTGTGCGTGGTGCGTGAGCAGCATTCCTGGGGTCCGGATGCCGGCTGCGCCTGCCGTGGTGCTCGTCGCGGTCGCCGCGGCCTTCACGGTCTGGGCCGCGGCGACGAACTCGGAGCAGGTGCTGCCCCGGCGTGACGCAGCGAGCAACCTCCAGGCGGCCGTGAGCCTCGCCCGCACGCACGCTCGGCTCGTGCCGGTCGACCCGGAGGTGGTGGGCGGGCCGGGTGTCCTCGGCCTCGAGGGGGTGACATTGGCGAGCCCCGCCTTCTTCGAGGTGGGGACCGACGCGGACCCGTCGGTGGAGCCGCAGTTCGTTCTCGGACCCGCCGTGGCCTACGGCTTCGGGTGGTGGGCGGGGGGAGCGGCCGGCGCTCTCGCGCTGCCCGCCGTCGCCATGGGCCTCGCGCTGCTCGCTCTCGGTCTCCTCGTGGCGCGGGTGGTCGGTCCGTGGGCGGGGGTCGCGTCGGCCGCGCTCACCGGGGTCCTCTTCCCGGTGCTCCACACCGCGCGGGCGACGTACTCCGAGCCGCTCGCCATGGTGACGCTGGGGGCGGGGCTGCTCGCTGCCACGCTGGCCGCCGAGAGCGTCGTGCCTGCGGCCCGGTCCGGCGGGTCCGCCGGGATCACCGGGCCGACCGTCCCTGCGGACACCCTGCCCGCCGCCCGGTTCGCCGGGCCTTCGTCGGCCCAGGGGATGGTCGTGGGGCGCGCGCCGCTGCGGTCCCTCGTCGCGCGGGACGCGTCGGCCCGGGCCGGCCTGCTCGCCGGGCTCCTCGTGGGGGGGACTGGTCTGGTCCGCGTCGACGCGCTCCGCGAGGTGGTGCTGCTGCTGCCGGTGCTCGCGCTGGGGGCGGCCTTCGGAGCGCGGTGGGTGCGGCCGCTGCTCGTGGGGCTGGCGGTGTCCACGGTCGTCTCGGCGGTTGCCGCGGTGGGGCTCTCCCGGGAGTACGTCGCGTCGATCTCGGACAGCCTGGTGCCGCTGGTGGTGCTCGGAGTGCTCGTCGGTGGTGCGTCATGGGCGGCCCTCGCGGCCTGGCGGCGGGGAGCCCGGCTGCCGGCATCCGTCGTGCGCCGCCTCCCGGACGCGGCGGCGGCGCTGGTCGTGCTGGCGGGGCTCTACCTCGCGAGCCGCCCGCTGTGGCAGGTCGTCCGGCAGGACCCGGACGACCCGGGCGCCCGCTACGTCGCCGGGATGC
>OCZS010000776.1_pt1 | contig 10834 bp, 12 predicted proteins | sample 1539071 | NCBI WGS metagenome assembly OCZS01 (sample SAMEA3113584, study PRJEB22503) | soil metagenome | reverse complement strand
TGCCGCTGGTGTCGACGGCCAGGACGACAGCCAGCTGCGAGCGCGCGCCACCTTGCTGCTCCCCGACCGGAGCAGCTCCGGTGATGTCGACCGGGCTCCCGTTGATGGTGGCCGAGAAGTCGTCCTGGGTGGGCTGCAGGCTCGGGTCCCACGCGTCGCCCGACATGGCGACGGTGATCCCGATCTTCCCCTTGCCCGGGGTGGTCTCCCGGAAGTCGACCTTGAGGTCGTCGTTCTCCTGGGCGGCGGCGACCCCCGTGATCCCGTACAGCGCCAGGAGGAGCCCGGCGAGCAGCAGGGCCCCGGTCCGGGCGGTTCGGCGACTCATCGACGCATCGCCAGGGGGACCGTGCCGTTGTCGGAGATGAACAGGTCGCCGTCGAACAGGACGCCGTGGTCGCTGAGCCGGTCCAGGAACCGGGGGCGGAGGCCGGTGGGCTGGATGACGCCGCGGAAGCGGCCGTTCTCGTCGATGCCGGCCTTGTAGTCGAAGGTGTAGATGTCCTGGAGGGTGATGACGTCGCCCTCCATGCCCACGATCTCGGTGATGTGGGTGAGGCGGCGGCTGCCGTCCTTGAGCCGTGACTGGTGGACGATCAGGTTGATGGCCGAGGAGATCTGCTCGCGGATGGCCCGGACCGGGATGTCGACCCCGGCCATCAGGACCATCGTCTCCAGCCGCGACAGCACGTCGCGGGGCGAGTTGGCGTGGACGGTGGTCAGCGAGCCGTCGTGGCCGGTGTTCATCGCCTGGAGCATGTCGAGGGCCTCGCCGCCCCTGACCTCGCCGACCACGATCCGGTCGGGGCGCATCCGCAGGGCGTTGCGGACCAGGTCGCGGATGGTGACCTCACCGCGACCCTCGATGTTGGGCGGGCGGTACTCGAGCCGCAGCCAGTGCGGCTGGCGGAGCTGGAGCTCGGCCGCGTCCTCGATGGTGACGATCCGCTCGTCGGCCGGCAGCCAGGACGAGAGCACGTTGAGGGTGGTCGTCTTGCCGGCACCGGCGCCGCCGGCGACCAGGATGTTCAGCCGGCCGGAGACCGCCCGGGCCAGGAACTTGGCCGCCTTGGCCGACATGGTGCCGAAGGTGATCAGGTCGTCGGCCTGGAAGGGGTCGGGGGCGAACTTCCGCACGGTCAGGTAGGGGCCGCCGTTGACGCACAGCGGCGAGATGACGGCGTTGATCCGGGAGCCGTCGGGCAGCCGCGCGTCGACGTACGGGGAGCTCTCGTCGATCCGCCGGCCGACCAGGCCGACCATCTTGTCGATCACCCGGCGCAGGTGGGTCTCGTCGACGAAGCGGCCCTCGGCCGGGTAGATGCGGCCCTCCCGCTCCAGGTAGATCACGTCGGGCGCGTTGACCATGATCTCGGTGACGCTGGGGTCGCGCAGGAACGGCTCGATCGGCCCGAAGCCGAGCACGTCGTCGGCGATCTCGGAGACCAGCCGCCGGCGCTCGTCCCTGGTGAGGGGCGTCTCCTCCTCCTCCAGGGCCCGCTGGAGCATCTCCCGGACCTTGTCGTGGAGCTGGTCCGACGACATCTCGGTGTCGTACAGGCGGGGGCCGAGCGCCTCGACCAGCGCCCGGTGGACCTTCTGGCGCAGCTCGGCCAGGGGGTCGGGCCTGGACCGGTGCAGCTGCCGCTGGTCGGGCTCGCGGGGCGCGGACTGGGGCAGCACCCCGGCGGTCCTGGCCCGGGCGAGCCGCTCGTGGAGCGAGGACATCGGCGGCTCCTAGGATCGGGCGAACAGCGACCGGCGCTGCTTCTTGGTCCGGCCTGCCGGCTGGCTCTCGACGACCAGGGCGGCGATCCGGCGGATCGACTCGGCCACCGGCCCCTTCGGCTCCTCCAGCATGATCGGGCTGCCCTTGTTCACCGAGAGCGGGACCGACCGGGAGGACGGGATGGTCGCGTCGACCGACGAGCTGAGCAGCTTCTCCACGTCGGGCAGGCGCAGGCCGACCTTGGAGTCGGCCCGGTTGACCACCACCCGGATGCGGTTCTTGGGGAAGTGCAGCAGCTCCATGGTCTGCAGGGTCAGCTTCAGGTTCTTGATGCTCGGCACGTCGAGGGTGGCCAGCATGACCAGCCAGTCCGACTCGTCGAAGGCGCCCAGCACCGGCTCGGAGAACGCCGGCGGCGTGTCGATCACCACGTAGTCGAAGGCGCTGCGGAGCAGCTTGAGGATGCTCCCGATGGTGCCGGGGTTGATGGTGTCGGCGACGGTCGGCTCGGTCGGCGCGACCAGCGTCCAGATGCCGGAGTCGTGGCGGGTCAGGAACGACTTCAGGGTCAGGGCGTCCAGCCCTGGGCTCTGGGCGGCGTCGTAGATGGTGTGCGAGGGGAACAGGTGCAGCATGATGGCCACGTCGCCGAAGTGGAGGTCGAGGTCGACCAGGGCGACCTCGGCGCCGCTGCGGCTGAGGGCGACGGCCAGGTTGGTCGAGAGGAACGTCTTGCCGCAGCCGCCCTTGGAGCTGAACACGGTGACGACCCGGCCCGGGCTCCGTCCCTCGCCCGGGTCGGAGGTGGGGGCGCCGCCGCCGAGCCGCCCGCGGAGGACCCTGGCGATCTCGATCGCCTTGGCCGCGGCCGTGCGCACGGCGTTCTCGTCGCTGGCCGAGGAGAGGATGTCCTTGATCCCGACCTTGAGCGCCTGGCGGATCAGCTCGCCGGACTCCTGGCGCCGGATCAGCAGCACCGAGACGTCGGGCGTGCCCTGCTGGAGGGCACCGGCCAGGGCGAGCGCGTCCCGGTCGCCGAGGCTCGGCCCGAAGATGGCGGCGAGCACCTCCCGGCCCTCGGCGGCCACGGCCGCCATGGCCTCGTCGGGGTCGGCGGCCCGGATCACCCGGTCGGTCAGCCCCGAGAGGGCGTTGGCCAGCCAGGTGGCGTACCCGTCATGTGGTTCGACGATGAGGACGGCCATCGCTACTCCTGGTCCTCTGGGAAGACGTTGCCGTCGGTGATGCCCGGCTGGGGACTCCTCGTCACCGGGTCCGCGTTCCGTGGCATCAGCGTCAGGTAGATCTCGCCGTCCTCGGCCGCGTGCACCACGCGCTCGACGTGCTGCTCCTTGATCGCCAGGGTGATCGCGGTGAGATTCTGGGCTCCCTTGCCCTGGTTGACCCGGCCGCCGCCGCCCTGCGCGGTCCTGGTGGTGAGGGCGGTCGCCCCGACCGCGAGCACCCGGACGTTCTGGAGCAGGAACCGGGTCGCGTTGGTGCCGTTTCCGGTCGGCAGGGTGAGCACCATGCCGACGTTGTCTCCCGGGGTCACGAAGCCGGCCACCTGCCTGGTCACGTCCAGCCCGATCGAGAGCGCCTGGTGCTTCTCGGGGATCGGCAGCAGGCCCCGGCCGGAGATCTCCTCGGTCTCGACCCAGCGCGACGCCAGCAGCTGCTCACCCTTGACGATGTCGACCGCGGCGAACTTCCCCTCCAGCTGGGCCACGCTGCGGAAGGCGCCGGGGACGGCGCTCTTACGAGGCACGGTCCTCGGGACGATCCGCCCGCCGGTCTCGGCATCCTCGCCGCTGGTACCGGCCTGGATGGTCTCCTTGGCCACCAGGACGACTACCGGGTCCTGGTCGGCGATGGCCCGGCGGTCGGCCCCGTTGACGTAGACGACCAGGGCCGCCGTCGCCACCAGGGCGAGCACGACCGCGATGAGGATGGCCAGAACTCTGCTTTGCATACGTGCGCCTCGCTGCTAGCAGCCGCCCGGGCCCACCGGGGCGGAGAGCTGCTCGATCCGCATGGTCGCCCGCGCCGTGCCCGTCTGCCATGACGGCGGGTTGGGCATGAACGGGATGGCCAGGTTGAGTGGGTAGTCGAAGGTGACGGTCAGGGTGCCACCGACCACGTCGTCGGTGGAGAAGACACAGTTGTCGAGGTCGCCGAGCCCCCCGTCCTGCTGGACGGCCTGCCAGAACGAGGTGCCGCCACCGACGTCAGCCCAGTTGTCGATGCCGACAACCGCCATCCTGGCCCCCTCGCGGGCGGCGTTGGTGGCCTGGATCCGGGTGTTGAAGGCGAGGCCGAACTCGATGATGCCGAACAGCAGCAGGACGAGCAGGGGGAGGAGCAGCGCGAACTCGACCGCGGCCGCGCCCTCCTCATCCCGTTGAGCCATCACGCGCGGATCAAGGTCCCGCGGGCGAGCAGTCCTCGGGCGCCGGCTCGGTGGCGACACAGTCGCCGACATCGGTGTACTTGGTCTGGACCGCGTTGAACAGCGCGTAGAAGCCTCCAACGAGCAGCAAGGCGATGATGGCGACCATGAGCGCGTACTCAACCGCGGTCACACCAGCTTCGCGCACCTGTTGCCCGCCAAGGCGGGCTCGCACGTGCGCGTATGTCGCGGAGAGATACCCCAGCACGAGGACCGGCCCCCTTAGGTTCCTCTACAGGTCAGTGCTTCTGGACACGGTTGGAAGCCATGCCGGCGGGGGGCTCAACGCCTGCCCCGCCGGCATGACAAACCGCTAGCAGCCCGCCGTTCCAGCAGTGCTCACGTCCACGACACAGTCGCCCGTGTCGTTGAACGCGGTCGACACGTTCTCGAACAGGAGGAAGAACCCAGCCACCATGAGCAAGGCGATGATCGCGACCATGAGCGCGTACTCGACCGCGGTGACTCCGTCTTCACGCGTCCGGAGCTCCGCCACCTTCGTGCGAACGTAGTTGAACGTCGTGCTCAGCAGGAGCATTCGTCTGCACCTCCTTCCCCCCGCAAGGGGCCACCGGCGGCGCGGCGGCCCAACGACTTCTGTCCCGCTGGTGCAACGTTTGCTTGGCATCGGGGAAACCCGGCAATTGCGGGCGTGCCTCGCTAACGCATTGCAGGGGAACCTAGTCGCCCAAGGGGGCAGATGCCCATCGGGTCTGGTGCAGATCGGACCTCCGTACAATTGCCCACCCGTCCGTGTCCACTCAACAACCCACATCCTCGTACGCCTGGGCGGCGCACTCGGCGTCGCGGTCGAAGCGCTCCTGGACGGCGTCGAACAGGGCGACGGCCCCGCCGACGAGCAGCAGCACGATGACGGCGGCCATGAGGGCGTACTCCACCGAGGTCACGCCGCGCTCCCACCAGCTGGGTTCCCGCATCCTCAACCTCGACTACAGCGAGAGGGCCAGGTCGTCGGCGGGCTGGGTGGCCACGGTCAGGCGGCGTCTGGTCACCGAGGGCGGTGAGGACGGGTCGTCCGGGTCCTCACCACCCGGCTGGAGGCCTCCCCCACCCTGCTCGAACCGTCCGGGGGCCGGTGGCGTGCCCGGGCGGGCCGAGATCACCAGCGGCTCCAGGGCGTCGATCAGCTTGCCGGGCAGGCGGCCGAGGCTGGCCTGCTGGCGCAGCACGGCCAGGGCGTCGCGCTCGGACATGGCCGGGCGGTGGGGCCGGGGCCGGGTGAGCGCCGCCCAGGTGTCGACCACGCCGAGGATCTGGGCGCCGAAGGGCACCTGGCGGCCGCGGAGGCCGCGCGGGTAGCCGGAGCCGTCGAGGCGCTCGTGGTGGGCCCTGACGGCGGCCACGGGCAGGCCGACCCGGGCCATCGGCTCCAGGATGTCGCCGGAGATGTCGGCGTGCCCCTGCAGCACCTTGATCGCGTCCGGCTCCAGCGGGCCGCGCGGGGCCAGCAGGTCGGAGGGCAGGACCAGCATCCCGATGTCGAGGAACAGCCCGGCCAGCTCCATGCCCCTGACCCGAAGGGGCGGCCAGCCGAGGGCGTCGGTCAGGTCGCGGGTGATCGAGGCGACCCGGCGCGAGTGGCCCTCGCGGCCCGGCCCGGCGGCCTCGGCGCTCCCGATCATCGTGCCCAGGATCACCTGGAGCGAGTGCGACAGCGAGTCCCTGGCCTGGCGCAGGTGCTCGCGCTCCTCGGACCGGCTGACCCTGGCCACCGCCGTCTCGGTCCGCAGCAGCGCCTCCTCGGCGGCCTCGGTGACGGCCCGGAGCTGGGCCAGCGGCGAGGCCGGCTCGGAACGGTCCTGGCCGCGGCCCGAGCGGCGCCCCCGCATCGACGAGGTGACCCGGTCGACCAGGTCGTCGCCGTTGCAGGGGTAGGTGAGCAGGTCGGTGACGCCCAGGGCCAGGGCCGGGGTCACGTCGACCGAGGCGTCCCGGCTGGCCATCCCGAGCACCGGCACGGTGGTCGGGCCGTCACCCAGGCGGCCGAGCACCGGCGCCCAGCGCTCCACCTCGTCGAGGGGCACGACCACCAGGGCCGGCCACTGGGCGTCGACGCTGCGCAGCGCCTCGACGTTCTCCTTGACCAGGGCGCAGGCAAGCCCGGCATGGGCCAGGGCATCCCGTGCCCAGGGCCCGATCCCTTCAGCGGCGTCGAGGACGAGCACGTGGGCCGGCACCGGAAGCTCCAAGATCGGCTGCTAACTGAACAGCATTCAGCCCGATGCTACGGCCTTGGGTGCGGCGCCCCTATGCCCCGATCTGTTGACCCCTGCTCCCTATTTCTGCGCAGATGCTCGGGAACGCGTCGAAACCCGGACACGCTGGGTGGTGCGCGCTACCTAGGGGGCTCGACCAGGCGGATCCGCATGGCTTCCCGCACCGCGTCCACCCGGTTGTTGACGTGGAGCTTGCGGTAGATGTTGCCGATGTGGGTGTTGACCGTGCGCTCGGAGATGACCAGCTGGCTGGCGATCTGGCGCGAGGTCAGGCCCTCGGCGAGCAGGGCCAGGATCTCCCGCTCCCGCCCGGTGAGCAGGTAGTAGATGTCGGCCGCGGCCTTGGTCTCGTCGGCGTAGCGGTTGAACTGGTGCAGCAGCTTGCGGGCCTGGACCGGGTCCAGGAACGAGCCGCCGGCCGCCACCGCCTTGACCGCCGAGCGGATGTCGTCGAGCGTGGCCGACTTGGGCAGGTACCCCGAGGCACCGGCCTTGATGGCCTCGAAGATCGTCTCCTGGTCCTCGTGCACGGTCAGCACCACCACCCCGACCGATGGGTGGTCCTGGCGGATCTGCTTGGTCGCGCTGATCCCGTCGCGGCGGGGCATGTCGACGTCCATCAGGACGACGTCGGGCAGCAGGTCGGCGACCTGCTGGATGGCCTCGTTGCCGTCGGAGGCCTGCCCGATGACCTCGACCCCCTCGGCGTTCTCGCACAGCAGGACCACGCCGTGCCTGGTCACCGAGTGGTCGTCGACCACCAGGACCTTGGTCGGTGCGCCGTTCTCGTCGTTGTTCGCTTCGCTCACCTATGCCCCCTCGGCGGCCGGGGCCGGGACCTTGACCCAGAAGACCGTACCCTGTTCGTCGGCCCGCCCGCCGACCTCGCCGCCGAGCACCTGGGCATAGGCCTTGGCCAGGGTGAGGCCGAGCCCCGCCCCGGAGCCCCGCCGCTCCACCGGCTCGTCGGAGCGGGTGAAGGGCCGGAACAGCTGGCTGATCCGCTCGTTGGTGAGCCGCGAGCCGCCGTCGTGGACCTCCCAGCTGGTGCCCCCGGGGCCGGCGTCGACGGTGACCGTGACCATGCCGAGGCGCGGGCCGTAGGTGAGCCCGTTCTCGACCAGGGGGCGCAGGGCCAGCTTGACCAGCTCGGCGTCGCCGACGACCTCGCTGTCGACGTCGCCGGCGAAGCGGACCCGGACACCCTCGGTGCCGAGGTCGTCGACCAGGTTGAGGAGCACGTCCCGGGGCCGGAAGGGCCGGGCCAGGGCCTCGATCCCGCCGTTGACCCGGGCCAGCAGGAGGAAGTCCCTGACCAGGCCCTGGAGCCGGTCGGTCTGGGTGAGGACCAGGGAGAGGAACTGCTGGACCGTCTCGGTGTCGAGCTGGTCACCGCGTTGCAGGAGGGTGGAGACGAACCCACGGATGCAGGCCAGCGGCGTGTTGAGCTTGTGGGCGGCCAGGCCGAAGAGATCGCGGCCATCTTCCTCGAGCCCCAGCAGCGAAGGCGCCGTCGTCTGGCTCTGGGTCATAGGCTTGTCGTCCCCTCCGGTCGAGCGGCCAAGACTACTTGCGGACACAACCGGTCCCACGAGTGGTGCCGATTCTCACACTCTCAGCAGTCTGCATGCCACCATACCGACGATGAACCCCTCGGTATGACTACCCTCAACGTAGCCAATTCGGACTAACACCACGCTGTCCGCATCACGCGGAAGGCGGTGCGCCGACCAGCAGCGGCTGGCTCGTCGGCTTCTCGCTGCCGTCCGGGCCGGGCTCGTCGGTGATCGCGAACACCGTCCCCGGCTGGATCGGCACCTCGAACTCCAGGGCCTGGACGCCCTGGCGCCGCAGGGGCACGAAGACCAGCGCCTTCTGGGCCTGGGCGATGTCGCCCTGGGGAACGCCCCAGAGCTCGTAGACGCGGTCCCGGGCCAGCGGGGGCAGGCTCTCGATCAGGAGCACGCCCCGGTCCTGGCGGCTGGAGGCGATCACCGTGGCCTGCGCCCCCTCCGGCCCGGGCACCTCGTCCATCGTCACCAGGGAGGCGTTGGGGTCGTTGGCCAGCTGGGTCGCCCGCTCCAGGGCGGCCACCCGGTCGCGGATGGCGGCGTTCTCGTCGCGCAGGCTCAGGTTCCAGACCGACAGCACCGCCACCATCAGGATGGCGGCCGCGGCGGCCAGCCCCGGCAGCAGGCGCGGGCCGCGCCGTCCGCCCCGGGCCGGCCCGGCCGGGCGCTGGGTCGCGCCGCGGGGGGCCGCCTCCGGCTGGATCTCGCGCCGGATCCCCGCCCACAGGGTGTCCGGCGGGTCGACCGGAGGCGCGGCGTAGGCCAGCTCGCCGGCCACCGCCTCGAGCTCGCGCACGTTCGCCTCGCAGGTCGCGCAGCCGCCCAGGTGCCGCTGGAAGTCGTGCTCGTCGTCGGGCTCCAGCGCCCCCAGCACGTAGCCGGCCGCCAGCTCCTCGAACTCGCTGTGGCTCATTGGCGTGTCCACGGCTGCTGCTCCTCACGACCGGCGTCCGACAACGCCGCTTTCATCTTGCGCATGCCGGCCGCCATCCGGGTCTTCACCGTGCCAAGGGGCACCCCGACCAGGGTCGCGACCTCCCGCTGGGTGTAGCCGCCGAAGTAGGCCAGCAGCAGCGCCTCCCGCTGGGCCTCGGGCAGGTCCTTGAGCGCCGCCCGGACCTCGGCCCGGCGCTCGGTGGCCTCGACCTGCTCCTCGACCCGGGCCTTGGGGTCGGGGTCGGCCTCCAGCTCCAGCCCCTCGTCCGAGGTCCGCCAGCGGCGCAGCTTCTCCTCCCGCCGCACCACGTCGACGGCCCGGTGGTGGGTCATCGACAGCAGGTAGGTGGCGACCGTCCCCCGGTCAGCGTCGAACCGACGCGCGTCACGCCACAGCGAGAGGAACACCTCCTGCACGACATCCTGCGCCAACGTCTCCTCGGTCAGGATCCGCCGCGCGAGCGAGTAGGCGGCCCGCCCGTAGCGCCCGTAGAGCGCCTCCAGGGCGCCTGCGTCCCTCTGGGCGACGAGCTCGACCAGCTGGCCGTCCCGAAGACCCTGATAGGACGTTCCTCGCACGCGCTCAGGACCCTTCCTACTAGGTCTTCGTTGGCGGGCGCACGCCGGTTTGCCTGGCTCGCATCGGGCGCCAGCCGAGGCAAGCTAGCACACCAGCGTAGGATGGTTGAGGGAGCTGTTCCGGCGTTGCTATAGTGCTCGCCTCGCGCGGATGTGGCTCAGTTGGTAGAGCATCACCTTGCCAAGGTGAGGGTCGCGGGTTCGAGTCCCGTCATCCGCTCCCCGTCCTCACCGCCCTCCGGACCACCGGGGGGCGGCTCCACGAGGGCCGGCACGGCGGTGTGGCCGAGTGGTTCAGGCAAGGGTCTGCAAAACCCTGTACCCCGGTTCAATTCCGGGCACCGCCTCCACCCGTTCGCATATGATCGGGTTCTCCGGGCGCGTAGCTCAGCGGGAGAGCGCTTCCCTGACACGGAAGAGGTCACAGGTTCAAACCCTGTCGCGCCCACCACACCCCTCTGACCAGCCGAAACGCTGGTCAGCTTCGCGTCCGGGGCCGGTCTGGGTGGACGCATAACGGATGGACACCACTTAACTGTGCTACTTCTGCGGGCATGGACCATGCCGCGCCCAACCCCCTGCTCCGCTCCTTCGAGCGGCACCTGCGCGCCGAGAACCGCTCCGACCAGACGGTGGCCACCTACCTGATCGCCCTCCGCCAGGCCGAGGCATTCCTGACCGGGAGCCGGGGCACCACCCTCGCCGCCGCCGGCCGGGCCGACCTGGAGGCCTACCTGGGCGACCTGCTCCCCCGCCGGGCCGCCGCCACCGCCGCCACCTACTACAAGGTGCTCAAGCTGCTCTACCAGTGGCTCGAGGACGAAGACGAGCTCCCGGCCAGCCCGATGGCCAAGATGCGGCCGCCGATCGTGCCCGACCAGCCGGTGCCGGTGATCCCCGACGACGGCCTGCGCCGGCTCCTGGCCGCCTGCGCCGGCAAGGGCTTCGAGGCCCGCCGGGACACCGCCATGATCATGCTGCTGGTCGACACCGGCGCCCGCCGGGCCGAGCTGGTCGACCTCAAGCTCGCCCACGTCGACCTCGACCTGGATGTGCTGCTGGTGCTGGGCAAGGGCCGCCGCGAGCGGGCGCTGCCGTTCGGCCACAAGGCCGGTGCCGCCCTGGACCGCTACCTTCGCGCCCGGGCTCGCCACAAGGACGCCGCCCTCCCCTGGCTGTGGCTTGGGCTGCAGGGCCGGCTGACCCGATGGGGCCTGGTGCAGATGCTGCGACGCCGCGGCGAGCAGGCTGGCCTGCCCGGCCTGCACCCCCACCAGCTACGCCACACCTTCGCCCACCAGTGGCTAGCCGAAGGCGGCGGGGAGACCGACCT
>OCZS010000775.1_pt1 | contig 10838 bp, 12 predicted proteins | sample 1539071 | NCBI WGS metagenome assembly OCZS01 (sample SAMEA3113584, study PRJEB22503) | soil metagenome | reverse complement strand
GGTGAGGTCGAAGCCCGATCCGTCGTCGAGGTGTACGCGCAGCGCGAGCGGCCCCTTGCCCGGCTTCGCCGGGCTGGTCGGCTGCGCATCCTTCCAGCGCAGCCAGCCGGCCCGGGCCAGGTGGAACACCAGGTGCAGCCCACCGGCCTCCAGGTCCAGGAACTTGCCCCGGCGGGTCACCGACTCGATCTCCAGGCCGTGCAGGGCGGACAGTGGCGGGCTGTAGGTCTTGAGGGCGCTGAACGCGGCCAGGTCGATCCGGGCGATCACGTGGCCCACGCACTGCTCAGTGAGGAACCGCGCGAGCGACTCCACCTCGGGCATCTCGGGCACGACTGGAGTCTAGGACGTGCCTCCTGGGTCCTGGTCGAGAGCGAGCGGCGGTCCGGGGAGGGCTGGGCAAGGCGGAGGAGGCGGCCGCAGCGGTGTTCTACGGACGACGAGTCCAACGCAGCGCAGCGCTTCCCGGTCGTCGCTAGCCGACAGGGCTCAGCAGGTGCGGCCTGGGGACGGAGCGGGCCAGCGGGGGGTCGGCCGCAACAGGGCCGCCGCCAGCAGCCCGAGGTACTCCTCCCGGGAGACCTCGACCGCCCCCAGCGAGGCCAGGTGCGGAGTCAGCCACTGCACGTCCAGCAGGCGGTCGATCGGGTCGCCGGCCGTCAGGAGCTCGACCAGCGCGACCAGGGCGACCTTGGACGCGTCGCGACCGATGCCGGGGCGATGGAACATCGACTCCCCCGCGAACAGTCCGCCCAGGCTCACGCCGTAGAGGCCTCCGGCCAGCTGGCCGTCCCGGGTCCACGCCTCCACCGAGTGCACGATCCCACGCTCGTGCAGCTCGGTATAGACCCGCCGGATCCGGCGGTCGATCCAGCCGTGCGGCCGGCGGCGGTCGGCACACCCGTCCAGCACCTCGCGGAACGCCGTGTCGACCCGGATCTCGTAGCGGGGCAGCATCTTGCGCAGCGACCGGCTGACCCGCAGCCCGTCCAACGGCAGCACGCCCCGGCGCAGCGGGGAGTACCAGCCCATCAGCCGCGCCGGCGCCGGCATCGGGAAGACTCCACTGGCGTACGCGGCCAGAGTCAGATCGGCGTCGAACTCCCGGGACACCCCGATCAGATCGTCGCGCCGCCAGGAGGCGGGCGATCCGAAGGGCGAGGCCATACCGGCCATTGTCGGATCAGGGACGGGATCGGGGTTGGGCCGGGGTGACGCCTGGCGTCCGGCCGGCGCCGGCCACGTACCCTGGGGGCAGCGCGGTCGTCGGGACCGCGTCGACTGGTTTGCGGAGGCCGACAGATGCCGTCAGCAGCAGACGTGGGCAAGATCATCGCTCGCGGGATCGGGCCCGTGGCCAGCAGCCTCGTTACGCCGCAGCTCGCCGGCGGCGCCTTGCGCCGGGTGCTCGAGCTGGCCATCGACGGCTACGGCCTGCTGCCCGGAGCCAAGACGGCAGCGGCCAGGCACCTGCAACGGCACGGCGGTTCGGTGGACGCGGCCATCGACAGCATCATCGACGTCCATGTCCGGCTGGCCTCGGCCCAGGGCTTCGCCACCAACCTCGGCGGCATCGCCGCGGTAGCCATCGCCGTGCCGGCCAACCTGGTCGGGGTCGCGGTGCTGCAGGTCCGGATGGTTGCGGCGATCGCCCACCTGCGCGGCTACGACGTGAACGACAACCGGGTACGCACCGCCCTGGTGATGTGCCTGCTCGGCGGCGAGCAGATCGCCATGCGGATCGTGGAGGGCAAGCTCCCCACCTCACCAATGACCGTGGCCACCGCGCCGATGTTCGACCCGGAACTGGACCGCCGGGTCGCGGAAGAGGTCACCAGCGGCCTAGCCTCCCGCGTCGGCGGCCGTGGCGTAACCATCATGGTGACCAAGCGGGTCCCGCTGATCGGCGGCGGCATCGGCGCCGTCATGGACGGGTACGCGACCAAACAGGTCGGCAAGTACGCCAAGAGCGAGCTGCTGCGGCGGCGCGCCCTCGCCAACTGAGGCCGCATCGGCGTATCTGCCCCACGTTCGGCCCACCTCTCCCGGGCGGTGGTGCCATCTGGAGGAGACGGAGCACCGCGACCGCCCCACCGACGCGTCGGGACTCTTGACCAGGCGCTCCTGGGGACAGACTCGCTGCGTGGTCAGGCCTTGGCCCGACCACCAACGGGCCGCCGCGCTTGACCTCATCGGCGCCGAGTCGCGTTCTCCCCGTCCCGGCAGCGACGTGGTGACGGCCCGACTGGCTGACGTGCTGGTCGTCCAGGCGGTCCGTAGCTGGCTGGAGTCCGCGGCGCCGGATCGCGGCTGGGTGGCCGGCCTGCGGGACCCGGTCCTCGGGCGCGCCTTGTCGGCCTTCCATGCCGACCCGGCCGCACCGTGGAGCCTCGAGTCACTCGCCCGGTCGGCTGGCCTCTCACGCTCGGCGTTCGCCGCCCGCTTCGCCGATCTGATGAGGGAGGCCCCGATGGGCTACGTGACCGCCTGGCGGATGGACCTCGCGGCCCGGCTGGTGCGGGAGGGGGCGCTGCCCCTGTCCCGGATCGCGGAGCGGGTGGGTTACCGCTCGGAGGCCGCGTTCAACCGAGCCTTCCGGCGCGCGCACGGCATCACGCCGGGCGCCTTCGCCCGCCGGGGCACCACGTTCCTGGACAGCGTCTCGGTCCCGGCGCCGACGTAGCGCCTACCGACCCGGTCAGCGGAGAGCGTCGGCAGCGCGACGACTCATGCTGACACGTCGGATGAGCGAGGCACAGACTTCGGGACGAGCGTCGGGATCGGGCGTTTGCGCTCGATGCCCAGGCCGTGCGGCAGCCGGCGGATGCCTTTGCCCAGCCACGGGGCCAGGTAGTGCCGGGCCCAGTCCATGTCGCTGCTCAGCCGTTCCCGGGGCGTGCGCGGGGTCAGCTCGCCCCCCACCGGCCCGGTCCAGCTGTCGTCGGCACCCACGACCCCCAACCGCCAGGCCATCGCCGCCGCCACCCGGATGTGCCCAAGGGTGTTGCCGTGCAGCCGGTCGTCGAACCACAGCCGCGGGTCCACCGCGACCGGGTAGCTCTCGAAGTCCACCAGTAGTACGCCACGCCGCTCGGCCTCGCTGCGGATGATCGCGTTGAGTCGGCTGATCCGCTCCCGAAGGTTGGCGGCCAGCGGGTTGATCGCGGCCGGGTCCGGCATGGTGAAGGTGGCCACGGTGCTGTCGGTCCGCCGTGCCTCGCCGAAGACGATCACGAACTCGGCCCGCAGCGCGTCGAAGTCGCAGCGGGGGGAGATCACGTCGTTCACGCCGCCGAAGATGGTCAGCAGGTCAGGCCGCATGGCCAGCGCGTCGTCGAGCTGCCTGGTACGAATGTCCCGCATTCGCAGACCGCGGATGGCCAGGTTGGCATACTCCAGCGGCTCGTCCTGCCCGTCGGCGATGAGCTGAGCGAGCCGGTCGGCCCAGCCGATGTAACCGCCCTGGCCGTCGGGGTCCTCCAGGCCCTCGGTGCTCGAGTCCCCGATCGCCACATAGCGCCGAATCGTCGTCACCGGCCCATTGTTACTGCATCGGGAGGTCGCCCCGGCTCCGAACTGGTGTCGTGGCGGAGACGTTCCTTGCCGCTTGGCGGCGGACAGTGCGTCTCCTCCATGGCACTAAAGTGAGGACGAGGTGAGCCATGGCGGTGGTCCGCGACGAGGAGTACGCGGTGGTCGTCGAGCGTGAGCGACCGCTGCTTCAGGCTTGCGCGTATCTTCTGACCGCTGACGAGGCCCGGGCCGATCGGCTGGTGCAGCTGGTGCTGGCCCGGATGTATGAGCGCTGGGCCGATGTGCAGCGGCCGCGGGTCGAGGCGCTGCGCGCCTTGGTGCAGACCTCGCCGCACGACCCGATGCTGCCCTGGGACACCGGGCCCCGGATCCAGCTGATCGACTCAGGCACGCCGTCGGGGTCCGCGCCGCCGATCGTCTTCGACCTGCAGCGGCTGCCGCCGGACCAGCGGGCGGTGATCGTGCTGGAGCGGTACGCCGAGCTGCCCAGCGTGCAGATCGCCGAGGTGTGCGGCCGCACGGTCGACGAGGTCCTGGTGCTGGCCCGGCTGGCGCGGGCCGCGCTCGGCACCAACCACCCGGACCGAGCGCACGACGCCGCCCTGGCCGAGGAGCTGCGCGAGGCCATCCCGCTGAACCGGCGAACCGCGTACAGCGGAGCCGCCGACCTGGACCATGGCCGCCACCTGGTCCGCCGGGGCTGGCTGCGCCGTGGGCTGGCCGCGGCGGTTGCCGTGGTGCTGATCGTGACCGGTGGGGTGTTCCTGGTTCTGGACCGGCCATCGGTGCCCATCGCTGCGCCGCTGGCGCCACCCGCCGCCGCAACCCCGACGCCCACCCCGATCACGGCCACCTGCGACACCACCGACCCCGTCTGTCGCGGCGAGATCCTGCGGCTCTGGCGGGCGGAGATGGCGGTGGTGGTGGGCTCATACCTGGACCCGAAGGGGGAGTACTTCTCCGGCTACGGCTACCGCTACGACGAGCGCTATGACGACCCCGGCTTCTGGTCCGGCCAGGGTGGTGCCCTGGCCTTCGAGATGTTCCGAATGGGCAAGGGCGCGACTACGGGCGCGACCACGGTCTACGTTCAGGTCGCCACCAGCCGTCGGGAGGCGGTGCGCTGCGGGGCGACCATCGGGCGGACCTGTATCCGGCAGAAGTTTCTGGACGGCAACTTCTTCAACCTGACCAACACCGTCAACGTCACCCAGGGCATGGAGGTTCAGCATCGGCCGACGGGCCAGCACGTGATCACGGTGATCGCCCGGAACACCACCAAGGGCCTGCAGTACGACATCCCGCGCGCTGATCTTCTCCGGCTGGTGCAGGACCCGCGACTCCGGCTGCCGGAGCTCTGAGCAACCGGTCGGCTCAGGCGGCCAGGTCGACCCCGTTCTTGCCGGGGTGGTCCGAGGGCGGCGTACGGCTCGGCTCGTCGGGGTCAGTTCGGTCCCGTCCAGCGGGCCGATCGAGCAGGGAGGGGACAATCGCCAGCAGCCCGACCAGGACAACGCCGATGACGGCCCCGATGGTGATGAGGAGCTGGAAGATGTCCATAACCCAGTGTGCCGCACCCTCCCTATTCGGCACCTGTGAGTGGGCCATGCAGTTAGCGTGAACGATCCGGCCGGGTCTACCAAGCCGGATCGTTCAGGTTGACGCCGGTCGCCAGAAGTCGGCCAGTGCAGCCGCCAGCTCAGCCGGGGCCATCTCCGCCACGTGGTGGGTCGAGTCGATCCCGTGCCCGCGTACGTCGTGCGCCCAGTCGGCCCAGATGCGCAGCGGGTCACCATAGAGGTCGACGAGGTCGTCGCCGAGCGACCAGAGCACCAGCAGCGGAACGGTGATCCTCCGCCCTGCGGCGCGGTCGGCCTCCTCGTGGGCGCGGTCGACGGTCAGGCCGGCTCGGTAGTCCTCCAGCATGGCTCGAACCACCGCCGGGTTGCGGGTGGCCCGGCGGAACTCGTTGTAGTTCTCCTGCCCCATCACCTCGGGGTCGCCGCAGTACCAGGCGTCGGGGTCGGCGTTGATCACCCGCTCCGGGATGTTGGGCTGGGCGAAGAAGAACCAATGCCACCACGACGTGGCGAACCGGACGTCCATCCGGGCTAGGTGCTCACTGATCGGGATGGAGTCCAGCAGGGCCAGCCGGGACACGCGATCCGGGTGGTCCAGCGCTAGCCGGAGGGCGACATAGCTGCCCCGGTCGTGGCCAGCCACCGCGAACTGCCGGTGGCCGAGGTAGTCCATCAGGCCGACCAGGTCGCCGGCCACGGCTCGCTTGCTGTGGGCGGAGTGGTCCGCGGCGGGCGGCGGGCCGACGGACAGCCCGTAACCGCGCAGGTCGGGGCAGACGACGCGGAAGCCCTGCTCAACCAGGCGGGGCGCGACCTGGTGCCAGGTGGCGGAGGTCCTCGGATGGCCGTGCAGCAGCAGCACGGGCGGGCCGTCGCCACCCGAGCGGACGTGCAGCGTCGCCTCGCCCACGTCGACGAACTCGGTCGCGAACCCCTCGAACATCGCTGATCGGCGTGGCCTACGTCAGCGGTGGCTGGTCCGGCGAGGTGGTTACCGCCAGCAGGCGCCGGGCTCGGCGACCAAGATCGCTCAGGTCGACCCGGCCGATGTCGGCGGCCCTGGCCAGCCGGGACGCCAGATCCAGCGCCTCGTCCACCAAGGTCGCGTCGACCGCCTGCTCCTGACCCATGTCGCGCAGGATGGTGCCCTCGGTCCGGGAGGCGATGATCGGGTCGGCGACGCCCTCGACCCACACCCGGGTCCGCCGTCCGCCGCCCCGCTCGTCGCCGTGCAGGGGCTCCAGCGCGAAGATCCGGTCCGCGCGGGCGAACTTGCCGAAGCCCAGCGCGATCATGCGGGGTTCGACAGCCACAGAACGATCATCGCACCTGGTCACCGCGAGCGGCAGACCATCGAGCCGATGACCCTGGGTCGCTAGTCGGTGATCGGCGCGCCCAGTCCCGCCAGGGACGGGGAGCGGAGCGGGACCGTACGCCAGCGCGCCACGGACCGGCCGGTTTCCGGGTGGAAGATGACGGTCATCCGGTGCGGACTCTGGACCAGGACGAGCTCGACGACGAAGGTGTGCGGATCGGGCCACTGCCCCTGGGCCTCGACCACGAGCGCGCGGTCGGCGCCGACCGGAACAGCCGTCCGCTGCCAATGTCGGTCTCCGCAGTCGACCACCAGGGTCTGGCCCGCGTCAGTGAGGGTCAGCGACCAGCCAGTCCCCTCCACCGCCGGTTCGACGGCGTGGGCGACCACCCAGTCGTCCGCCGCGTAGGTTCCGGCTCCGTCCACCGGCAGAGCGAAGCCGGCGAGCCGCTCGGCCAGCCGGTCGTCGTCCCCGCCGGATCCGGCGAAGGCCGGCAGCAGGTGGGCCCAGACCGCGTCGAGCAACGGCTGCATGACCTCGGTCTCGCTGGTGATCACGACGACGGCGTCCTGCTCGGGCAGGACGAGGCAGAACTGGCCGAACGCGCCGTCGGCCCGATAGCCGTGGCGGGACCGCCAGAACTGGTAGCCGTAACCCTGTTGCCAGTCCGGCTCGGGCTCGGCGGGATTCGGCGTCAGGGCCCTGCTCGCTGCTGCTACCCAGCCGGGTGGAAGGAGCGGCCGCCCGCCCCAGAGCCCGTCCTGGGCGTACAGCAGCCCGAACCGGGCCACGTCCTCGGTCGCTAGGTGCAGGCCGGCGAACCCGATCTGGCGCGGTCCACCGCCGGATTCCCAGAACGGCGGCGCGATGTCCAGCGGGTCGAACAGCCGCGGCTGCAGATAGTCGGTCAGGCTCTGCCCGGTACACGTCTGCAGGATGGCCGCGAGGGTATAGGACGCGCCGTTGTTGTAGGCGAACACGGAGCCGGGTGGCGACTCCGGCTCCAGGTTGAGGAAGGCGCGCACCGGCTCAGCCGGGTCCTGTTGCCAAATCGCGGCGAAGGTGTCGGCGTGGTGCCCGGTGGCCATCCGCGCCAGGTGCTCGACGGTGATGGATCGGGCCTTGGGACCAGCCGCCGCGGCAAGATCCGGGAAGTGGTCGACGACGGTGTCGGTCAGGGCGAGCCGCCCCTCCGCCACCGCGAGCCCCAGTGCCGTCGCGGTGAAGCTCTTGCTCAACGAGTAGAGCTGGCGCGCATCCGTCGCACGGTGCGGTGCCGCCCAGCCCTCCGCGACCACCCGGCCGTGGCGCAGCACCATAAGGCTGTGCAGCGAGATCCCGGGAGCCGCCTCGGCGGCGTCCAAGAAGTCCGCGATGCCCGAGGCCGACACTCCTTCCGCGGCCGGCGAGCTGCGCGGTAACGACTGCGACGTCATCCGCCGAGCCTATGGCGCAGCCCGGCAGTGGAGCACCGTGGGAGTCTCAGCGCGGACTGACAGGATGAGAGCCATGACCGACTCGGCGAACAGCAAGCCGCCGGTGCTGGTGGCGACCACCGTGGACACGGAGGATGCGCGCGGGCTGGCGGAGTTCTACCGCGAGCTGTTCGGGCTCGTCTATCGGCCCGGGGACGAGCCGCCATCCGCCGGCGAGCCGGACCCGAAGGGCGAGGAGTGGCTGGTGCTCCGCGACAGGGACGGGCAGAACCGGCTGGCGTTCCAGCAGATCAAGCACTCGCCCCCGGCGACCTGGCCGGAAGGGCCACGGCCGCAGATGCTGCATCTGGACACCAAGGTGCCCACGGTCGAGGACCTGTTCATCCAGCGGCAGCGGGCGCTCGACCTCGGGGCCAGTGAGCTGCATGACCACTCCGACGATCCCGAGGAGCCGCTGTTCGTGCTGGCCGACCCCTCAGGCCACCCGTTCTGCATCTTCGTCGGCGAGTGATCGCCGCGCCCCCCGATCGCCGATCTCGAGGTCCGGCGGCCCGACGGACGAGTCCTTCGCGCGTACGACACGGGTCCGGAAGTTGAGCAGGCCGTCGCGATGGGCGGCTCGGGCGGCGGACCGCCGCCCAGGGCCGGCGCCCCGGGCCGCGTACGCCGAGGTCGCGGAGTTCGACGAGAGCAGCTTCAGCGCCGCCGACTATGACGCCCTGGACGGCAGCTGGGCCTCGATGGGTAGGGATGCCGGCCGCGCCGGAAAGGAGAGTCCGGACGGTCTGATCGACGACGACGTCGCCCTGAGCCAGCCCTGGGGGTTCGACGTCGCTCAGGTCGATGCCCCGGTGCTCCTGGTCCACGGTCGCGAGGACCGGGTGAGCCCATTCGCTCACTCCGCGTGGCTGTTGGACCACCTGCCGAACGCAGAGCTCTGGTCCGTCCCCGGGACGGTCATATCTCGGTGCTGGAGGCGGTTCCCGTCGCGCTTGACTGGCTACTGGTCCGCCGCTAGACCGGCCGAGCGGCGTACGCGTGCGGGCTGACGCCGACCGCCGCCGTGAAATCCCGGGTGAAGTGTGACTGGTCCGACCAGCCCAGCGAGGCGGCCAGCCCGGCCAGGTCGGCCATCACGCCCGGATCGGTGTCGATGGCGGAGACCGCGTCGTGCAGTCGGTAGCGCTGGAGGACCCACTTCGGCCCCACCCCGACGAACCGGCGGAACAGCCGCTGCAGCGCGCGCACCGAGAGGCCGTGCCGCGCGGCCACGTCCTCGACCCGGCTGAGCGAATGGTCGGCCAGCATGTCGGCGACCACCGACAGCACGAGTGGGTATGTCGCGGGTCGCCGCCGGGGCACCAGCCCGGTGATCAGCTCATCCAGGGCGGCGACGGCCATATCCGGGTCGTCCGGCGCGGCGGCCGCTGCGTCGGTCAGCCCACGCACACGATCCGCGGTCAGCAGCTCGGGGAGCGGCACCATTCGGTCGGTGAACGCGTACGCCGGCCACCCGGTCAGCGCCGTGAAGCCGCCGGGCCGGAACTTTGCCCCGACCACCAATCCGCGGCCGCGTAGATCGACGGCGAAGGTCCGGGTCACCACTCCGTTGACGACGGCGCGGCAGTACCTACCGTTCTCGTCCTCCCCTGTGGTCACGGTGAGATGGAACGCCGGGTGCGTGATCACCTCCCGACGCCTCGGCTCGTCGGTCGACCAGGACACGCTCCAGTACCGCTCCACGAAGTCCGCCACCGCGGGGCCGGCCGGCGGCCGGTAGACGGAGTCCATGCCGGAGCCGTCCGCCGGGCGGAGCACTCCGGCGTCGGTCGAGGTGCGCGCTGGCCGGGGCAGCTCCGGCGGCAGCGACCGATGCACCCCTCGGCTTTTCGGGGGTTCAAGGGGGTCGTCCCCCGTAGCACGGGACAGTGTCGCGTTTGTCCAAGCACCCACGCGCCGACTCTAGGCAGGATCGCTGACATGACCGATTCCGTCCTACCGACCAACCCGCCCGCCGGCTACACCTCGCTGACCCCCTACCTGGTGGTCGACGGGGCCGCCCGGGCGATCGACTTCTACACCGCGACCTTCGGCGCCAAGCTGGTCTCCCGCAACGACGGGCCCGACGGCACGGTGGCCCACGCCGAGCTGCAGTTCCCGAGCGGCCGGCTGCAGCTGAGCGACCCGCTGCCCGACCTGAACCTGGGGCCGCCGGACGGCAGCAACGCCGTCAACCACTCCTACGTCCTCTACTGCGACGACGTCGACCGGGTGTGGCGGGCCGCCGTGGACGCCGGCGCCACCCCCTTCGAGGAGCCGTCGACCTTCGTCACCGGCGACCGGTTCGGGTCGCTGCTCGACCCGTTCGGACACCGATGGGCAGTCCTCACCCGGGTCGAGGACGTCGACCCGGAGGAAGCCGAGCGTCGGGTCAATGCGTGGCTGGCCGAACAGGAGGCTTCGACTTCGTCGTGAACCTCCGCCGTGCTTGACCGGGTGTGCGCGGCACTAGCGATCCTTTGGTCGCTAGCGTCCAGACCATGGAAGCCCGCGACTTCGGACGGCTCGGCAGGGTCAGCGCGCTCACCCTGGGCGGCGGCGGGATCGGAGGAGTCTTGGGTCCGACCGATCGGGACGAGGCCGTGGCCACGGTGCACGCCGCGATCGACGCCGGCATCACCCTTCTCGACCTGGCCCCGACCTACGGTCCTGACAGCGAGGCCGAGCAGGTGGTCGGGGCGGCGCTGCGTGAGAGCCCGGCGCCGGAGGTGATGATCACCACCAAGGTCCAGCTGCCCGACGCCGAGATCGACGACCTTCCCGGTCGGATGCGGTGGAGCCTGGAAGCCAGCCTGGCCCGGCTGGGTCGGGACAGGATCGACCTGTTCCTGGTCCACTCCTGGCTCCGCCCAGCGGGCGGCGAGATCACCGCGCCGCGGACTCTGGGCTGGGAGCACTACGTCGACGAGGTC
>OCZS010000774.1_pt1 | contig 10851 bp, 13 predicted proteins | sample 1539071 | NCBI WGS metagenome assembly OCZS01 (sample SAMEA3113584, study PRJEB22503) | soil metagenome | reverse complement strand
GCTTGGGATCGTCTGTGGTGTGCGTGAGATCGCCGGTGAAGACGATGAAGTCGGGTTGGCGGGACAGGCCGTTCACGGTCGCCACGGCCTTGGCCAGCGTGTGCTCGGCGTCCGGATTTGCAGCGCCGCTGTAGCCCCAGTGCGTGTCGGAGAACTGCACGAAGTGGAAATCGGCGGCCTGCGCGCTAGCGCCCGGCGGTGAAGGTAACGCCCGCCATGCCGGCAAGCTTCAGGAATTCGCGACGGTCCGATTGCTGCATGATGACGGCCTCCCGTGATGGACTCTTGGGAGATACCGCCGCCGGCGAGCCGTTATTCCAGGTTTCCGGCATGGAATAAAATCGACGATCGGACGGTAATGATGTCCTATGGGCTGCATGTCGGATGCGCCGAAACCTGACGGCCGCACGGCCGAGCGATTTCGCGCCCTCATGCTGCCGCATCTCGACGCCGCCTACGGCTATGCGCGCTGGCTGACGCGCGATGCGGTGGAGGCGCAGGATCTGGCGCAGGAGGCCATGCTGCGGGCGCTGCGCTATTTCCATGCCTTTCGCGGCGAGGAGGCGCGGCCCTGGCTGTTGCGCATCGTGCGCAATACCTGGATCGATCTTGGCAAGCGCCGGGGCGCAGAGAAGGTGCCGCTGGAAGCCATCGAAGAACGTGCCGCCGACGGCCTCGATCCCGAACAGAGCGCCTTGGCGAGCGACCGGCGCCGCCAGGTCGCGGCGGCGCTTGCGGCGCTGCCCGCCGAGGCGCGCGAGGTCCTGGTGCTGCGCGAGATCGAAGACCTTTCATACAAGCACATCGCGGCGGTGCTCGACCTGCCGATCGGCACCGTCATGTCGCGCCTGGTGCGGGCGCGCGAGAAACTGGCGGACCGATTGCGCGGCCGCCTGGGAAGGAGAGACCATGGACTGCCGGACGTGTGAGGCGATGGTCGACGCCTATGTCGACGGCGAGCTGTCGGCGAGCGAGAGCGCCGACTTCGAGCGCAGCCTCGCAGCCTGCCCGGAGTGCCGGCGGCGGCTCGAGACGGCGCGGGCGATGAGCGGGCTGCTGCGCGACATGCCGGCTGAACCCGCGCCCGATCTTTTGCGTGCGCGAATCGAACGGGAGCTACGCGCCATTGCCGGCCGGCCGCGCGAGCCCGTGCGTTGGGCGGCGATGGCGGCGAGCATCGTCGTGGCGCTCGGTATCGGCTGGCTGGGCGGCGTGCTCTCGCTGCAGGGCGGCCGCGAGGCCGATGAACTGGTCGCGGGCTATCTCAGGGTCGCGCTCGGCGCGCATGCGGTCGACGTCGCCTCGTCCGATCGTCACACGGTGAAGCCATGGTTTGCCGGCCGGGTCGACTACTCGCCGCCGGTGCACGATCTCACGACCGTGGGGTTCCCACTGGTGGGCGGCCGTCTCGACGTCGTAGACGGTCGCAAGGTGGCGGTGCTGGTCTATCGCCGCAACCAGCATTGGGTGGCGCTGACGCTCTGGCCGGCCGCATCGTCGGACGCCACGCAGCCTACGATTATCCGGCGCGACGGCTTCGCGCTGGCCGACTGGCGGCATGGCGGCTTCGAGATGCGCGCGGTGGCCGATCTGACGCCGGCTGACATGAAGTCGTTTACACAGGCGATCGACCAGGCGGTCGATCGCGAGCGCTGACGGCTCAAGCCAGCCGGTCGAGTTCCTTGACGATGGCGTCGCCCATTTCCTGGGTGCCGACCTTCTTGACGCCGTCGCTCTTGCCGCCGGCCAGCAGGTCAGCCGTGCGGTAGCCCGCCTTGAGCACGTTCTCGACCGCCGTCTCGACCAGGTCGGCTTCCTTAGCAAGGTCGAAGGAGTAGCGAAGCATCATGGCGTAGCTGAGCGTCTGGGCCAGCGGATTGGCCAGGCCCTTGCCGGCGATGTCGGGTGCGCTGCCGTGGACCGGCTCGTACAGCGCCTTGCGCCGGCCGGTGGCGTCGGGTGCACCCAGCGAGGCTGAGGGCAGGAGGCCGAGCGAGCCAGTCAGCATCGAGGCCTCGTCCGACAGGATGTCGCCGAACAGGTTGTCGGTGACGATGACGTCGAACTGCCCGGGTGAGCGAAGCAGCTGCATGGCGAGCGCATCGGCATACATGTGATCGAGCTTCACATCGGAATAGCTTTCCTTGTGCAGCTTGGTCGCTACTTCGCGCCACAGCACGCCGGTATGCATGACGTTGGCCTTCTCCGACGACATCACCTTGTTCTTGCGCTTGCGCGCCAGCTCGAAGGCGACGGCGCAGACACGGCGAATCTCGGGTGCGGTGTAGCGCTGGGTGTCGAACGCCTCGACCTCGCCCTGGGCGTTGGTGTGGCGGCCGCGCGGCTCGCCGAAATAGACGCCACCCGTCAGCTCGCGGATGATCATGATGTCGAGACCCTTGACGATCTCGGGCTTGAGCGAGCTCGCATCGACCAGAGCATCGAACACTTTGGCGGGGCGCAGGTTGGCGAAGAGGTCCATCTCCTTGCGCAGGCGCAAGAGGCCACGCTCGGGCTTCTTGTTGAACTCGACATTGTCCCACTTCGGCCCGCCGACCGAGCCGAACAGCACCGCGTCGGCCTCGAGCGCCGTCTTCATGGCGTCGTCGGAGAGCGGCACGCCATGCTTGTCGAGGGCGGCGCCGCCGACTACGTCTTCCTTGATGTCGAAGCCGACCGCGCGCTTCTTGCCCATCCAGGCGATGATCTTGCGCACTTCGTTCATGACTTCGGGGCCGATGCCGTCACCGGGCAGCACCAGCAGATTGCGGTTGGACGCCATTGTCTTCTTTCTCTTGAGCTAGTTTGTCTTGGGCTGGCGGTCGCGTGTCAGGATGCGGCGTGCAGCCAGGGCTGCTGCTCCTTCTGCCGCGCCTCGAAGTCGTCGATCTCCGACTTCTTCTCCATGGTGAGCCCGATGTCGTCGAGGCCGTTCAGCAGGCAGTGCTTGCGGAACGGATCGATGTCGAAATGCACCGTGCCGCCATCGGGTCCCTTGATCTCCTGCTTCTCAAGATCGATCTCGATGATGGCGTTGGAGCCGCGGCTCGCATCGTCCATCAACTTGTCGATGATCTCCTTCGGCATCTTGATCGGCAGGACGCCGTTCTTGAAGCAGTTGTTGTAGAAGATGTCGGCAAAATCCTCGGAGATGATGCAGCGGATGCCGAAGTCGAGCAGCGCCCACGGCGCGTGCTCGCGGCTCGAGCCGCAGCCGAAGTTGGGGCCGGCGACCAGGATCTTGGCGTTCTGATAGGCCGGCTGGTCGAGGATGAAATCCTTCTTCTGGCCGTCAGCCGTCCAGCGCATCTCGTAGAACAGCCCTTCCTTCAAGCCGGTGCGCTTGATGGTCTTCAGGAACTGCTTGGGAATGATCATGTCGGTGTCGACATTGACCATCGGCAGCGGAGCGGCGACGCCGCGCAGCGTCGTGAATTTTTCCATGAGATCCCTCGCGAAACGCCGGAATTAACGGGCTTTTGCCCCGCCGGTCAAGCTTGGCGCCGGGTGAGCACTGCCCCGGCCATTTTGTCGTGCAGGCCCTGTTTCCGCGCCGAAAAGGCGATGGCAATGCAGGAAATGAAGGCGATCAGGGCGACCAGCGAACTGACGCCGGTGCCGGCCAGGGCGGCAACCGAGGGCAAGTAGACCGGCCAGGCGCGAAGCGAGGCCGTCAGGAGGCTCAGCCGTGCCCCGTTCTCGGTCGAGACGCGAATGCCCATCATCCGCTTGCCGAGGGTGGCCTGCGCCGAGGAGCTTTCCTGAAATGCGAAATAGGCCCACACGATCAGCGAGTACACGATCATCTGGCGAGGCGAGATCAGGTTGCTGGCATATTCGATCCAGGCCTCGAAGTCCTGGTTCTCGGGCGGGGGCGCCATCGGATCGGCGGGAAGAACCAGCAGGATGAGCGACCAGACGATCCAGAGCGCGATTGCGTCGACGATCGCCGCCACCACCCGGATCCAGAAGCCGGCATAGTGCACGGCCGTCTCTGGCGGGCGGGCGTCCCAGACGGGCGGCGGTGGCGGAAGGGAGCCTGAGGTCGGGACGCTCACGGTGTGCGGATCAGCGGACCTTGATGACCAGTGTGCTGGCGATCATGTCGTGCAGGCCGCGCTTCTTGTCGGTGAAAGCGATCATCAGGAAGCCGATGCCGAGGATGATCGCGGAAATAATCTTGGCGAAGTAGCGACCGGTCGCGTTCATGAAGCTCAATCGCTGCCCGTTGCTGGTGACCACGCGCAGGCCCAACGCCATCTTGCCGACCGTGGCGCCGCGCTCGGAGCTTTCCATGAGGGCAAAGTAGAGCCAGCCGATCACGAATGACAGCAGGTTGAAGAGCGGCTCCTGGCGCTCCAAGTCGGTCTCCATCAGGTTGAAGCCGAGCATCGCTCCCAGGCCGCCGACCACGAGGGTGAGCAGGATGGCGTCGATGATGTAGGCCACGAGGCGGATCCAGAACCCGCCATAGGCAACCTGTGCGGCGCCGGTGGCCTGCGCCTCCCAGACGGGCGGCGGTGGCGGAGCGGCGGGACCCGAGTTCGGAACGCTGGCCATGGCGGTCTCCTGCTGGAAATCGTTATGGCGATCCTAGCACATTGGCGCACGTGCCGCGAAAGAAGGGGCGGTGCATTGCTGCACCGCCCCTTTTCGATCGATGAGGTTGGCCGGCGCTACTGGTAGTCGCGCACGTCGGCCAGTGTGCCCTTGATGGCGGCAGCCGCCGCCATCGCGGGGCTCACCAGATGGGTGCGTCCGCCGCGGCCTTGCCGGCCCTCGAAGTTGCGGTTCGAGGTCGAGGCGCAGCGCTGGCCGGGCTCGAGACGGTCGGCGTTCATGGCGAGACACATCGAGCAGCCCTGGATGCGCCATTCGAAGCCCGCCTCGAGGAAGATCTTGTCGAGACCTTCCTTCTCGGCCTCGGCCTTCACCAGGCCGGAGCCCGGCACGACCATGGCCGACACGCCAGATGCAACCTTGCGGCCGCGCGCGATCTCGGCGGCGGCGCGCAGGTCTTCGATGCGGCCGTTGGTGCACGAGCCGATGAACACGCGGTCGATCGGCACGTCGACCAGGCGCGTGCCCGGCGTCAGGCCCATGTAGGCAAGCGAGCGCGTCCACGCCTCGCGGCGGTTCTCGTCCGGCGCGTTGGCCGGATCGGGAATGACGTCGGTGATCGGCAGCGCATCCTGCGGGCTGGTGCCCCAGGTCACCATCGGCGGGATGTCCGCCGCGATGAGGTCGAGCTGGCTGTCGAAGGTCGCGCCCTTGTCGCTCGGCAGTCGCCGCCACTGGCCCAGCGCCAGATCCCAGGCGCCGCCCTTGGGCGAGTAGGGACGGCCTTCGAGGTACTTGAAGGTCGTCTCGTCGGGCGCGATCAGGCCGGCGCGCGCGCCCGCCTCGATCGACATGTTGCAGACCGTCATGCGGCCTTCCATCGTCATCTCGCGGATGGCGCGGCCGGCATACTCGATCACGTAGCCGGTGCCGCCGGCGGTGCCGAGCTTGCCGATGATGGCCAGGATCACGTCCTTGGCCGTGACGCCGAGCGGTAGGCTGCCCTCGACGGCCACGCGCATGTTCTTGGCCGGCTTCTGGATCAGCGTCTGGGTGGCGAGCACGTGCTCGACCTCGGAGGTGCCGATGCCGAATGCAAGCGCCCCGAACGCGCCGTGCGTGGAGGTATGGCTGTCGCCGCACACGATGGTCATGCCCGGCAAGGTCAGGCCCTGCTCGGGCCCGATCACGTGGACGATGCCGCGGCGGGCATCGTTCATGTCGAAATAGGGCACGCCGAACTCGGCGACGTTCTTCTCGAGCGTCTCGACCTGGATGCGCGATTCCTCATCCATGCCGCCCTCGCCGACCGGCGTGGTCGGCGTGTTGTGGTCGGCCACGGCGACCGTGGCGTCGGGCCGGCGCACCGGCCGGCCGGCCATGCGCAGGCCTTCGAAGGCCTGCGGGCTGGTCACCTCGTGGACGAGGTGACGGTCGACGTAGATCACGCAGGTGCCGTCGTCCTGGCGATCGACGACGTGGGCATCCCAGATCTTCTCGAACAGGGTGCGCGGCGGCGGAGGCGGCGGTGGCGGCGTGGCCGACTTCTTGCGGAACGCCATGGTCGCCTACTTCTTCCCGCCGCCCTTGGCGGCGCGGGTGGCCTTCTCTTCCTTGGGCTTTTCCTTCTTGAGCTTCTCGCGGCGCGGCCGCTTGGCCGCCTCTTCCGCCTGCACGGCAATCAGCTCGCGCTGGGCCTCGGTGTCCTCGGCGATGCGGCTCGCCTTGCCGCGCAGATCGCGCAGGTAATAGAGCTTGGCGCGGCGCACGACGCCCTTGCGGACGACCTCGATCTCCCAGATGCCAGGGCCATAGAGCGGGAACACGCGCTCGACGCCCTCGCCGAAGGAGATCTTGCGCACCGTGAACGAGGAGTTCACGCCGGCGTTCTTGCGGCCGATGCACAGGCCCTCATAGACCTGCAGGCGCTCGCGGTTGCCTTCCTGCACCTTGACGTGCACGCGCAGCGTATCGCCGGGCTCGAAGCGCGGCACCGGCCGCTCGCTCTGCACCTTGTCGATCGTGGCTTGGCCGATCGTGTCGAGAATGTTCATCGCATCCATCCTTTCATCACTTCTCTTCGTTCATCCTCGCGAGCTTCCGGCGGGCCCACAGATCGGGCCGCCTTTGCCGCGTAATCTCTTCCCGCTGGGTCCGCCGCCACTTGGCCACCTTGCCATGATGGCCCGAGACCAGAACCTCCGGCACGCGCCGTTCGGTTCCGTCGGGCCCCGTCCAGCTCGCGGGCCTTGTGTAGTGCGGATACTCCAGCAATCCGTCCTCGAAACTCTCCTCGTTCGCCGACGTGGGCTCGCCCATCACACCGGGCAGCAGCCGCACGCAGCAATCCATCACCGCCATGGCCGCGATCTCGCCGCCCGAAAGCACGAAATCGCCGACCGAGATCTCCTCCAACGCCTGGGCCTCGATGACGCGCTCGTCGACGCCTTCGAACCGCCCGCACACCAGCACCACGCCCGGACCCTGAGCCAGCTCCCGTCCGCGCGCCTGACTGAACGGCGCGCCGCGGGGAGACAGCAGAACCTTCGGCACTCCCGACATCCCTGGTGCCGACATCTCCAGTGAGCGGGCGACCGCCTCGATCGCCGCCGACAGCACGTCGGGCTTCATCACCATGCCGGCGCCGCCCCCGAAAGGCGCGTCGTCGACCGTTCCGTGGCGGTCCTTGGCGAACCGCCTGATGTCGACCGCCTCCAGCGACCACACGCCTTCCGTCAACGCCTTGCCGGCCAGGCTCTCGCCCAGCGGGCCCGGAAACATCTCCGGGAAGAGCGTCAGCGCCACAGCGCGCCACACGTTGGTCCTACGCCTCCTTCTCTTTGCCTCCCACCAGCAGACCTGCCGGCGGATCGATCACGACCTTGCCGCCTTCGATGTCGACCTCGGGCACCGCTTCGTCGGTGAAAGGCAGAATCACCGACTGGCGTGACGCCGTGCCTCCCGAGACCTCCATCGTCCGGCCCGCGCCGAAATCGTGGAAGGCCATCACCTTTCCCCAATCCCGGCCGTCCGTCCCGACGGCCGGCAGACCGATCAGGTCCGCCTCGTACCACTCCCGCTCGCCCGTCACCGGCAATCGCTCGCGCTCCACATAGAGCCGCAATCCTCGTATCGCCTCGGCGGCATTGCGATCGGTTACGCCCTCGATCCGGGCCAGCACCGCACCTTTGACGGTGCTCAGCGCCTCGACCCGGTACCGCGTCTTCCCCGTCTCGTCCGACAGCTCGCCATAGGAGGCGATCGCCATCGGGTCCTCGGTGAAGCTCCTGATGCGCACCAGGCCGCGCACTCCATGTGGCGCGGCCACGACACCCAGCAGGACGCGGGCCTCCTTCATCAGCTCGCGGCGGCCTCCTTGGCCTCGCCGCCTTCAGCCGGGGCGGCACTGGCAGCGGCGGCCGCCTTCATGCGCTCCTGCGCCTTGGCGCGCGGCTGCGGCTTCTTGGTCTGGTCGCGGCGTTCGCGCGGCTTCATCATCTCGGCCTGCGACAGGAACTTGGCGACGCGGTCCGACGGCTGAGCGCCGACCTTCAGCCAATGCGCGATGCGCTCCTTGTCGAGCGTGATGCGCTGAGCGTGCTCGCGCGGCAGCAGGGGGTTGTAGGTGCCGAGCTTCTCGATGAAGCGGCCATCGCGCGGGCTGCGCGAATCGGCCACGACGATGTGGAAGAACGGCCGCTTCTTGGCGCCGTGACGGGTCATACGAATAGCAAGCATTCTTTCTCCTTCGACAATTTCAGCGCGGGAAGCCGGGCGGCGGCATCATGCCTCCGAGGCTGCGCATGAATCCCTTCTCTCCGAGTTTGTTGACGCGTTTCATCATCTTGAGCATGTCGGCGTGCTGCTTGAGCAGCTTGTTGACGTCCTGCACGGCCACGCCCGAGCCCTTGGCGATGCGCTTCTTGCGCGAGGCGTGGATGATGTCGGGGTTGCGCCGCTCCTTGGGCGTCATGGCGAGGATGACCGCCTCCTGGCGCTTGAGCTGGCCCTCGTCGATCTTGGCCTTGGACATCGCGGCCTTGGCCTGCATGGCGCCCGGCAGCATGCCCATCAGGCCCGACAGGCCGCCCATCTTGCGCAGCTGCCGGAGCTGGCTCAGCAGGTCGTCCATGTCGAACTGACCCTTGCGGACCTTGGCCGCGAGCTTCTCGGCATCCTCTTTCTCGATCGTCTCGGCAGCGCGCTCGACCAGCGAGACGATGTCGCCCATGCCGAGGATGCGGCCGGCGATGCGGTCGGGATGGAACGGCTCGAGCGCGTCGAACTTCTCGCCGACGCCGATCAGCTTGACCGGTCGGCCGGTGACAGCGCGCATCGAGAGTGCCGCGCCGCCGCGCGCATCGCCGTCCACGCGCGTCAGCACGATGCCGGTGACGGCGAGCCGATCGTTGAAGGCCTTGGCGACGTTGACGGCGTCCTGGCCGGTCATGGCGTCGGCGACGAGCAGCGTCTCCTTCGGCTGGGCGAGGGCGCTGATGTCGGCGACTTCCTTCATCAGCTCTTCGTCGATCGACAGCCGGCCCGCGGTGTCGAGGATCAGCACGTCGAAGCCCTCGCGCCGCGCCGTCTCCAGCGCGCGCCGCGTGATGGCAAGCGGCATCTCCAGCGGCACGATCGGCAGGGTCGGCACGCCGGTCTGCTCGCCCAGGATCTTGAGCTGCTGCTGCGCGGCCGGGCGACGCGTGTCGAGCGAGGCCATCATGACCCGGCGCTTGACCGAGAAGCTGCCGCCGAACTCGGCCGCCATGCCCTGCGGGCCCTGGCTCAGGCGATAGCCGATCTTGGCCGACGAGGTGGTCTTGCCCGAGCCCTGCAGGCCCACCATCAGGATGACGACCGGCGGGATGGCGTTGAGGTCGAGGTCGGCGACGGTGCCGCCCAGCATCTCGACCAGGTGATCGTTGACGATCTTGACGACCATCTGGCCCGGCGTGACCGAGCGGATGACGTCGGCGCCGATCGCCTTGGGCCGTACCCCGTCGATGAACTGGCGGACGACGGGCAGGGCCACGTCGGCTTCGAGCAGGGCGGTGCGGACCTCGCGCAGGGCCGCATCGACATCGGCCTCGGAGAGCGCACCGCGCCCGCGAAGCTTGTCGAAGACGTCACCCAGACGTTTGCTCAGACCCTCGAACATCCTGCCCTTTTGACCCTACGTTCGCCCAAACACGTATCGCGCCGATGCGCGAGCCTTCGCGGATCAGCGGAGCTCCCCGAAGGGGGAACCATTAATCGGCACGACCGATTGAACGGCCGGGGTATAAGGCCTGCCGGACAAGGAGTCAAAAGGCTTGACGGCTGACGCTAACCCATTGATCCAGAATGATTTACGGCCGATCCGCGGGTGGTCGATCGTGATCTTCCTGGCCGTTCTGCCGCTGTTGCTGCTGCCGGCGGTCTGGCTGATCGGCCGCCGCGAAATGCTGGCGATGCTCGCCCTCTTCTTCATATCGGGCCTGATTGCGCTGGCCGTCGCGGTCGCCCCCATGGGCTGGCAGGCCCTGCCGGCGCTGGGTTTTCGGCCGGCCGGCTTCTGGCCGATCGTGCTCGGCGCGCTGGGAGCCCTGGTCGTGTCGGTCGCGGTCACACAGTTCGGCATTGAGCCCAAGGGCGTGAAGCAGGCGATGGACGTGGCCCGGACGCCCGCGCTGTTTGCCGCGAGCCTGGCCGTGATGGCGTTACTGGCGCCGCTGGTCGAGGAGGTGGTGTTTCGCGGCCTGCTCTATGGGTGGCTGGCCGGCCGCTGGGGAACGACGGTCGCCTGGTTCGTGAGTTCGGTTCTCTTCGCCGCCGCCCATATCGAGCCGGCCCATATCATCCTCGTCCTGCCGCTCGGCCTGTGGTTCGGCTGGCTGCGACAGCGCACCGATTCGCTTTGGCCGTCGCTGGTGGCGCACATGGCGAACAACGGCCTTGCCGTCGTGGCCGCGGCACTGATCGATAAGTAGTCAGGCCGCAAGCTTGCGATCGACGAAGTCCAGCCGGTCCTGACCCCAGAAGATCTCCTTGTCGATCACGAACGAGGGCGCGCCGAACACGCCGCGGTCGATGGCGAACTTGGTGTAGGACTCGCGCTTCTCTGCCATGCCGGGCGCCTCGCTCGCCTTGAGCACGAGGTCGGCATCGAGCCCGCAGCTTGCGATGATCTCCCGCAGGGTTGCAGGATCGCCGGTGTCCTTCTCCTCGGCCCATAAGGCGGCGAGCACGGCGTGCGCCAGCTTCATGGCATCGGCCATGCGGCTGAGCTCGCGCAAGGCGAGCACGCACTTG